>Ga0187778_10000251_pt1 | contig 39216 bp, 35 predicted proteins | sample 1015_Q2_SP5_20_M_FD_132418 | JGI IMG/M metagenome (GOLD analysis project Ga0187778, IMG submission 132418) | Tropical peat soil microbial communities from peatlands in Department of Meta, Colombia - 1015_Q2_SP5_20_MG | ecosystem: Environmental > Terrestrial > Soil > Wetlands > Peat | place...
GGGGGTCATGGAACACCAAATCGTAGCATTCAGGAGAGGGAGCGGCAACCGGACAGCAAACACAGGCCCTTTTCACGGCTCAGGCGGTCATTCCTCGTTGTTGGCAAGTAAGTGCCACAAAACGAAGCGAAACGGGCGGGCGAGTTTGGATTTAATATGATGGGCGTGGGCCTTCAAATCCCCGCAAAGGAGATCCCAATGAAAATGTTGCTAGCAGTTGCTGCTGTTTTGGTTCTACCGGCGTGCAGTTACGCGCAAGCCTCGCAGGCTGCGCCAGCCGCGACCGGACCCAAGGCTTGTGATGAATTGAAGTCCGAAATCGCCGCGAAGCTGGATGCCAAGGGCGTCAAGTCGTACTCGCTGGACATCGTCGCGAAGGACGCGGATGCCGGCGACGCAAAAGTAGTCGGTACCTGCGAAGGCGGGACGAAAAAGATTCTATACAAGAAGACGGCAGCTGCGGCTGCACCGCAAGCTGCGACGAAAGAACCAAGCAAGCCCTAACGAAGGGCGCTAGGCGATTCGCCACGCGCAGTGGCGGATTGAAAGCTGGGGAATTGCATCGCCTGCGCGGCAGGCTCCTTAAACCAGGACGAAGAGGCCCGATTGCTGATTGGCGATTGGTTGGTTTGCCGTCAGGGCCTATCGCATCGGAAAAATCGGGACGACTCGATAATCGAATAGGAAGCTGATTTTCAATTACTGCTTGGATGATGGCGGTTGATTTTGGCGGCGCCTGCGTTTGCCCGGCTTCCCTGTAATACCAGACGACACCCTTCTGCTCTGCCAATCGTTTGAGTGAGGCTCGAACCGAGTCTATCGTTGCCGGGGCGCCGTCAACCGCAATGCGACCGTCAGCCGTAATGGCGATTCTAAGGATAGGAGCATTGGCATTTACTGACATCGGTTGTTACAACCAACTGACCACCAAAGCGTAGCATGCATCTTCGCGTCAGTTATCCCGCAACCTTGACTATCAAGACGTTCGACATCGGGCTGACACCTTAACCTATGGAGCTTCAAGTGTTGAGGTGTTGAGGCCACTGAAGTCTCAGAATTTTGGCCTCGTCAAAATCTGGCAACGTGCTCATAATTCGTCAGCTCGCAAATCGCAAGTCGACGGAATTTCAGGGAGCGCGAGTGCCAAAGCTCAGAGTCCACGCGTTTGGGATGTCGGTCGACGGGTACGGCGCAGGCCCAAGTCAAAGCCTAGAAAACCCGCTCGGAATTGGTGGCATGGCGCTGCACGATTGGATGTTCCCCACACGGACGTTTCAAAGAGTGATTGGCAACGACGGCGGAACAACGGGAATTGACGATGATTTCGCTGCTCGCGGTTTCGAAAATATCGGAGCCTGGATCATCGGCCGCAACATGTTTGGACCCGTCCGCGGGCCCTGGCCGAACGAGACCTGGAAGGGCTGGTGGGGCGACGATCCCCCCTATCACACTCCTGTGTTCGTATTGACCCACCATGCGCGAGTTCCCATCTCGATGGCGGGGGAGACGACGTTCCATTTCGTTACCGACGGCATTCAAGCTGCTGTGCAGCGCGCTTCCGCCGCTGCAAACGGAAAGGACATCCGCATCGGGGGAGGCGTCGCGACGATCCAGCAGTTCTTGCGCGCCAGATTGGTTGACCACGTCCATCTCGCCATTTCACCAGTCCTTCTCGGTTCGGGTGAGCAGCTCTTTGCGAATATCGACCTTCTAAAGCTCGGCTACCGATGCACCGAGCACACCTCCACGCCGAAAGCGACGCACGTGGTTTTGACCAAGCAAAGCTAGCGGAGCCGTTTCCCAAGACTGCGGCGTGCCAACTGCTTGAGAAGATAGCAAGTGGACGATTTTCCTCGAATACACTATTTTAGATTCCGCATGGCGTTTTGGATGTGGAGCATCCGAGCTAATCCCAAACCTTTTGGCCCACCGCTAATGAGGTTCCTGCTCTGGGCCCGTATCGTGATCGCGTTCTCAGCAGGAGTCTTATTTGAAAACGGGCCACTTGTTCACGCACAAACAACGACTGAGCCCGAGGAAACGATTTCCACCGACCGCCCGGCGGTGGCGGATTCGAGCGTGGTGGTCCCCAAGGGCGCGCTACAATTTGAAAACGGCTTGCTGGTCACGGGTGCGCAAGGCCAGTCCATCGTTGACTTCACAGAAACTTCTGTGCGATTCGGATTGCTCAACAAGACGGAACTGCGCCTGGGCGTGCCGGACTACTTCCACAACTTACCGGCCGGCACCGGGACGACTTCAGGCTTCGGTGACATGTCCGTCGGAGTCAAGCAGCAGTTCGGGACCTTCTACGGAAAGTTTGACATTTCTGCTGTCGTGTTTCTGAGTTTTCCCACCGGAGCCAGCAGCGTATCGAGCCACGGCTACGATCCTGGATTGCAGGTGCCCTGGTCCTACAAGCTCTCCGAAAATTGGACTGCAGGCGGCCAACTCGCATCGTATTGGCCTACGACCGCGGGCAAGCACACCTATACCGGCGAGACTACGTTCTTCATCGACCGCCAGTTGACCAAACCGTGGGATGCGTTCCTCGAATACGCGGGCGATTTCCCGCAACGCGGCAGCCCGCGGAATCTGTTGCATTTTGGCAGCTCCTACAAGCTCGCGCCACGCCACCAGATCGACGTCCATGTCGGCGTGGGGCTGTCAGGAACAGCTCCGGATCATTTCGTTGGCATCGGTTACTCATTTCTGTTTCACGTGGCCAGGTGAATGCGAGCCGGCACGGGTGAGTGTCGGCAATGGAAACAGGTTACCCGTTAAAGCGCCAAGCGAAACCGAACTCGTTTTAAAATCGTCGTAGTAATTGAAATCCTAACCCGCTTGCACCACGGGAGGCGCGGCGGCGATGGCTCCGATTCTGCTCTGGCTCGTCATGGTCCTGTGCTTGCTGATCTCCGTCGTGAAGTACATGATGGGGATCATTCTTCGGCTGTCCTTCCCCGGCTCAAAAGTTCAAGTTAAAAAGGACTACACGTACGAGCCAACTGTAAGCGTCCTGATGCCCTGCTTCAACGAGGGCAAAACCGTCTACGAAACCATTGAGAGCATCAGCAAGAGCAACTACCCGAACGACAAATTTGAGGTGATTGCGCAGGACGACTGCTCAGTTGACGACAGTTATGAATGGATGCTCAAAGCGCAGCGCGATTTCACCAACATCCGCATCAGAACCGGCCGGAACGCGGTCAATAGCGGTAAGGCGCGAACGGTGTGCAACGCGCTGCAGGATTCTACGGCGGACATCATTATTTCCATCGACTCCGATTGCATCTTCCATCCCGAAGCGATCCGTGAGCTGACTGCATGCTTCTCCGAGGAGCGCGTCGGCTCCGTGGGCGGCCGGGTTGGAGTGCGGAATCCTAACGAAAGCGTAATCACCGCCATTCAAGCGGTAATCTACTATTCAGCCTTTCAGCTTTACAAAATTCCTGAGAATTGGACGCGGAGTGTCTGCTGCATCAGCGGATGTCTTTTCGCCATCCGCCGCGAGTTGCTTCTGGAGATCGAATCAGCGATCCGCGCACGGCACTGGTTCGGAGTGCCAGTGAATCAGGGAGAAGACAGGTTCCTGACCCATCAGACCTTGCTGCGAGGGTACGGGACCTACATTAATAACGACGCGCTTTGCTGGACTACAGTTCCGAACACGCTGTCTGTTCTCTTCAAACAGCAACTTCGCTGGCGGCGCAGTATCGTGCGCGACTTTTTTTTCACGCTTAGAACCTTGCCGAAGCACGTATGGGAGTTGCATCCCAACACGGTATTTACCCTGGTGCTGACCCCTCTCGGGGCAATCGTTGCTTTTCTCGTCGTGGTGACCATGCTGTCTTCGGATCCCTTGGCATGGGCGGGACCACTCCCGCTAATCACCGCTTTGGGAATCGGCGCAGTACTTACCTGGGTGATCAAAAAATATAGCGTGAGAGAAGCGCTCGCCCATCCGTTGGTGTTTGGCGCTTACGTGGGTTGGTCTATTGTCAGCAGCTTGTTCCTCACGCCCCTGGCTCTGTGCACGATGGATTCCGCAGACTGGGGAACGCGAACCAAAGAAGAACCAGAGGTGCCTCTTGGCAACGCCACTCGCTGAAACCGCGGCTCCGAAGAAACGGCTGTCCTTACAAGCGCTGCATTACAAGCTGGTGATTGGGCTGTATCGCGTCTTTGCCATCATCGTCCTGTATCTGGTTCTCGCTGGAATTTTTACTTACGCCTTCGTAATGGGCTTCTATGCCATCAGCAATTCGTGGGCTGCGCCGCTGATCCTTTCTGCCGTTGATGAGAAGAGTCTCGACTTCCGGCAGAAGCTCGTGACCAGCCAGCAGACCATCGAAGACCTCAAGGTCGACGCCCAGAAAATGCAAAACGGGATTGCTGAGATGACCAAGCACCGCGCCGCGCTTCTCGCGCTCGAGCCGCAACTCCAGCAAGCAATCGTCCGCGAACGGACCCACAATCGCGCTACGGGACCGCAACTCGCCGCGCTGGACTCACAAAAGCAGACGGACAACGCCAAAACGCAATCGGTGCTGGCCCGACTCAAGGAAGTCGAGTCGAACATTAACAAAGACCTCGCTGCCGGGCTGATTACGAAGGGCGACGCAGCCACACAACTATCGGCTCTGAACCAAGCCCAGGGTGCCTATACCGACAGCAAGATCGCCGAGGTGCTCCTCACTGACAACGTCTTGCAAAAGACCACCACCGGCACCGATTCGCTCGATGTCCTCGAGAAGCAAGCGGAGTTGCGCTCGGAAACGGCTCAACTCGATATCGCCATCAACGTGGCCCAAAAAGAGCTCCAGGAAGACACTCGCCAAATCGACCGGTTGCGGGAAGCGATCACGACGGCGAAACAGAGTCCTTACTATTTAAACGCGTCGGGCGGCCAGACCCTCTATTTCGCCTTCGTTCCCTATGACAACCAGGCCAGCGCGGTGGTTGGCCGTCCGATTTACGACTGCTACCTCAATATGATTGTTTGCCGGAAAGTCGGAACAGTCGGCAGTCTCTTCACCGGTGAAGAGACTGCGATTCATCCCATCTTCAAAACCAACATGCGCGGATTTCTGATTCAGATGAATCTCGACCACCCTGAGTCCGCAAAATCCAAGACGGTGTTCCTCGGCGGCAAACCCCTTTTGTTCTAAAAGGAGAACCGAATGTTTTTGAATAAGTGGAGTTTTGTGTTCGCAGTAGCTCTGCTCGTGCCCACTCACGCATATGCGGGAGACGGTAAGGACCAGCAGGCTTACTGCACCTACGTGATGGAGCAAGCGCAAGCGCAGCGCGACCTGTTGCGCACTCCCGTGGCGACAGCAGGCTTCACTCAGCCGGAGACAGGCTTGCCAATGCAGGTGGTGGGAGGAGCCACGCTGGGCCTCTCCGATTTCAGGAAAGCCGGATTGACCATGAATGCCGCTCGCAAAAACTGCGAACTTTACAAGGCCACCACGGGAGCCCAGCAGGACCTCCTTTACGCTCTCCCCAATCTCGAAAAAGAGGCGCTGCTCAACAGGCTCACTTTGATTGAACAGGCTTCGAAATCGCTGGATGCCTTGATGGAAGAAACCGCCAAGATGGTAGACACGCAGAACGCCACGCGCCTTATGCTCTTCTCCCTACAGACGACGAAGATCAAACTCGACGCCGACCGCGCCGATACCCGAACGAGAATCACTGCGATTTATGCTCCTCCCCTAAGCGATCGGCCGCTGAAAGAACTCGTAGCGCAAAAGCAAATCAGCGAAGAGCGGGAGCAAAGAGCGCTGGATAAGCTGAACCGCCAAAATAATTGGGATGTCGCTCTCACCGTTGGAGTGCATCAACAAGTCAATCCCGTAGCTCAAGGCGCGCAACCTTACGGCCAGGTATCAATTAACTACAATCTCGCCAGCCGGGCCATAAACAAGCACTTGGATCGCACGGCGGAAGCGTACGACGACTGGAAGAAAGTGCAGGAGAACGACGTGGTGCGCCAGATGGAAGTGCTTCGACAGCAGCTGGTGGATAGCGTCGCAGTGCAAGAGGCCAGACTCAAGTCTCTTGATGACGAAAACAAACAAATCGACAAAAATCTTCAACTTGTTGCTTCTCCAGACACTTCCACGGCGTTCGACTTCCACAACCAGCTGGCTGCGGCGCAAGTCCTATTACAAATCGAGACCGCTGATGCGGCGTTCCGGATCGACCGTTTACGCGAGTACCTTGCGAAAAACTACTAATTGACGATGGCCAGGCAAATTGGGTGTCCCGCCGGAGAAGAGCTGGCCCACGCCCTACACAGGTCGCGAGGCAGAATGGGTGAGGACGGAGTCCAGGCAGAAGTCTGGGCTGTGGAAGAAGGCAGGAAGTTCAGATAGGCGCAGCGCAAGGCGTTCAGGAGAGGCGGCACGAAGCGTGACGTGGCCAAGCTTGCGGCCGGGGCGCGGTACTTTTCCATAGAGATGCAGATGGGCGTCGGGAACTGCTAAGACTTCGGCAGAATCCGGCAGGTCCCCGATGAGGTTCACCATGGCGCAGTGTCCGGCGGCACCTGTTGAGCCCAGTGGCATGCCGAGTACAGCGCGCAGATGGTTTTCAAACTGGCTGGTGACGGCGCCTTCGATGGTCCAATGGCCGGAGTTGTGGACGCGGGGCGCCATTTCGTTGGCGAGCAAGCGGCCTTCATGCTCGAAGAATTCGATGGCCAGCACGCCGACGTATTGAAGCGACTCAAGAACGCGGCGAGCCACGTCTTCGGCAGCTCGCTGAATGCGGGAGTCTAGCGCAGGAGCCGGAGCGAGCGAGAGACGGAGAATTCCGCCGCGATGATGGTTTTCGACAAGAGGATAAAACGCGGTCTCGCCATTGCCAGAGCGAACCGCAAGGACGGAAAGCTCGCGGGTAAACGGGACAAAGCGCTCGAGGATAAGCTGAACCTTCGGCAGTTCGGATTTGGCGCGTGCCACGTCTTCCTCGCTGCGCAGAATCCACTGGCCCTTCCCGTCGTAGCCCATGCGCGAAGTCTTTAAAACAGCCGGCAGGCCGAGCTGTTTCACGGCAGCCTGAAATTCGGCCGGCTTCGATACAGGCAGAAACTCCGTGGTGCTAATGCCAAGTTTTTGGAAAAGAGTCTTTTCGCTTAGGCGATTCTGTGCGGCTTCCAGAGCGGCAGGTGGCGGATAGACGGGCACGCGCTGGGCAAGAAATTTGGCTGCTTCGACGGGGACATTTTCAAATTCGTAAGTGACAAGCTCGAGGCCGCTCGAGAATTTTTCAAGCGCGGCGTGATCGGTGTAGTCGGCAGTGACACGTTGCGCGATTCGTCCTACCGGAGCCTCGGGCGAGGGGTCGAGAAAGCGGAAATGCAGGCCGAGTGGATAGCCCGCGAGAGCGAGCATGTAGCCAAGCTGTCCCCCGCCGAGAATCCCGATGGTCACTTGCGCTTCCTTCTCTTGGACTTCGCTTTTGTTAACGCCGGCGCGACTGAAGGATCTGGGTAAGCCAACACGCGGCCCGTCTGTTCGCTGCGAAAATGGCGTAGCGCTTCGCGAATGCCAGGATGCTTTACCCCCAGAATGGCTACGGCAAGAAGTGCCGCGTTGATGGCGCCAGCTTTCCCGATGGCTAGCGTGCCAACGGGAATGCCGCCCGGCATCTGCGCGATGGAAAGCAAAGAGTCAAGACCCTTGAGCGCTTTAGATTCGATGGGCACGCCCAGCACCGGAAGCACTGTTTTCGAGGCGGTCATGCCAGGAAGATGAGCCGCACCGCCCGCCCCCGCAATGAGGACTTCGAGGCCGCGCCTTTCTGCTTCCGCCGCATACTCAAAGAGCAAGTCCGGAGTCCGATGCGCCGAGACCACGCGCGTTTCGTGTGGAACACCGAGGCTTGTCAGCGTCTCCGAGGCGTGCTGCATGGTTTCCCAATCGGAAGTGGAGCCCATGATGATGCCGACCAGAGCATTGCTCAAGAGTGATTTGCGATTCGATTTGGGCGCCATTCTGATTTTCAAACCGTAAAGGGACGATATATCGTGCCCCCACAAAGAAACAAGAGCTAGCGGATTAATTTTTTAGTCGGCGTGGACTTGAACGCGGCTCTTCCAATGCTGGCGAAGCTGCCCCACCAAATACAAAGAGCCAGTAATGAAGATGGCGTCCTCCCGCGACACTTCCGAAAGCGCCAGATCAAGCGCCTGCTCGGCGGAAGAAATAACCGTGAAACTGGAGGCATGATGGGCAGCGATTTCGGCGAGGCGCGGAGCTGAAATGGCGCGCGAAGTGCGCGGCTCCGTGAAAATGACTTCTGCGGCATGCTGGAAGAGCTGGCCGGCCACCTCGTCAACCGCCTTGTCACGCAGCGCTCCGTAAATCAGCCATATCTTGCGGCCGGCAAAATTTTGCTCGAGAAACTTTGCGAGCTCTCGTGCGGCGCCAGGGTTGTGCGCGCCATCGAGATAAATGTCCGGGCTCGATTGCAACTTTTCAAGGCGGCCGGGCCATGAGGCGTTCGCAATTCCTTGCCTGATGGCCTCGTTGGAGATTCGATAGCCGCGCTGCTGGAGATAACGTACAGCGGCCACCGCGTTCAGCGCATTCTCCAGCTGAAAGCGGCCAGGAAGGCTGGGAGCAATTTCGAAGATCACTCCAGACGAAAGCTCCGTAACAAGGGCACGGAAGCATCCTTCGTGCGAGGATTGTTCATCAATTCTAAAGAGTTGCTCTGGCTCGATTACGGAGCTCAGCTCTTGGGCGCGCGCCAAAATGACTTCACGCACTTCTGGGCGCTGCGGGGCCACAATCACGGGCACGTGCGGCTTGAGGATTCCAGCCTTTTCAATGGCAATTTCCTTCAGCGAGTGGCCCAGAAAGTTTTCGTGGTCAAAGTCGATGCGCGTAATGATGGAAACAACTGGGGAAAGAATATTCGTGGCATCCAGCCGGCCGCCGAGGCCGACTTCGAACACACCAAACTCGACGCGCTGGCGCGCAAAGCTTTCGAACGCCATCGCCGTTATGCACTCGAAATAAGTGGGATGCGCCCGCAGCTTGTGCTCCGCGAGAAGCTCCTCAATCAACCCTTGCAGCCGCGTGAAAACTTCGGCGAACAACTCGGCGCTAATCTCTTCGCCGTTGATGCGGATGCGTTCGTTGATTCGTTCGAGGTGCGGCGAGGTGTTCAGCCCCGTTCGGAAGCCCGCCTGGCGCAAGATCGATTCGACAAACGCCGCAGTCGAGCCTTTGCCATTTGTCCCCGCGATGTGCACGCTGGGATAAGCACGGTCCGGCCGGCCCAGCCGCTCCGACAACACGGCGATGTTTTCAAGGTCGAACTTTGCGGCAGCGGCTTGCGTTGGCGCAGCCAGTTCCTTGCCCAAAGTTAGAAGATATCGAACCGCCGCGTCGTAATTCATCTCAACCAATCAGCAAATCGAGTGCGCTAGCGATGTAGGCTTTCATTTCTTTGCGGGGAACGACCGCGTCGAGGAAACCATGTTCCAGCAAAAACTCCGAGCGCTGAAATCCCTCGGGAAGTTTTTGCCGGATAGTCTGTTCAATGACGCGTGGTCCGGCAAAGCCAATGAGCGCGCCGGGTTCTGCGATATTGAGGTCACCGAGCATCGCAAAACTGGCTGTGACGCCGCCGGTAGTGGGATCGGTTAGTACGGAGATATAGGGTAGCTTTTCGTCGTCAAGTTTGCCCAGCGCCGCGGAAACCTTCGCGAGCTGCATGAGGCTGACCGTTCCTTCCATCATGCGCGCGCCGCCGGAGCAGGAAATCGCTATGAACGGCTGGCGCGTTTCGATGGCCATTTCAATGCCGCGGGTCACTTTTTCGCCGACGACCGCGCCCATCGATCCGCCAATGAACCCGAACTCCATCGCACACATCACCACCGGCCGGCCATTGAGCTGGCCTTCCGCCGTGATGATCGCATCATTCATCCCGAGTTTTTTCTTAGCCTCGCGAAGGCGCGCCGCGTACGGTTTTGTGTCCACGAACTTCAGCGGGTCGGTCGAAGTCATTCCGGCGTCGTGTTCGGTCCACCGGCCGTCGAGCAGCATCTCCAGGCGCTGCCGCGCACCCATTTTGAAATGAAACTGGCACTTCGGACAGACATACAGATTTTCTTCGAGGTCCTTCCGAAAAACGATGGTGCGGCAGGATTCGCACTTAACCCACAAGCCTTCGGTGCGCACGCGGCGCTCTTCGGGCGGGGTGGTCTGTTCGATCGATTTCTTCTCGCGCTTAAACCAGGCCATAGGCAAAAGTCGTAAGTTGTTGGTTCTCAGTTCTAAGTTAGAAAGTCCAAGACTGGCAACGGCTCTTCTAACCCCTAATCCTTGTTCTCTAGCCCCTAGTAGTCGATTCCCCGTTGCGCCAGTATACCCTTGGTGTACGGGTGTTTCACCTCGCGCATCTCCGTGACCAGGTCGGCCAGTTCGACCAACTTGGGATGCGCGTTTCGCCCGGTACAAATCACGTGCAAGCGCTCGGGGCGGTTTTTCAGCGCTTCGACAACTTCGTCCGCATCGAGCATCTTGTAGCTGATGACGTAATTGATTTCGTCGAGCACCACGAGGTCGTATTTGCCACTGTTAATGGCGTCACGACCAACCAGCCAGCATTCGTGAGCCAATTTGATGTCTTGGGGATCGGTTTCGGCTCCCCCGATTTTCACGAAGCCGCGTCCCATCGGGCGAATCTCAAATTTGTCGTCGCCTAGCATTTTGGCCGAGTCGAGTTCGCCGTAGTGCCACGAGCCTTTGATGAACTGCACCATCAGCACGCGCAGCCCTTGGCCCACGGCCCGAAACGCGGTGCCCAGCGCGCAAGTCGTCTTGCCCTTGCCTGGCCCGGTGTAAACAATCAGTAGTCCCTTTTCTTCCGGCATTTTCCTTAGCTTCGATGTTTTGTTGTTGCACTTGGAAAAGACTTGAGTTTGCGGAGTCCCGTAGTAAACGTCAAGTGACTAGGCGAGTTGCAGGCGCTTGACGAGTTCTTCCGCGCCGGCTGCGATGCGGGTGCGCGCTTCGGGAGAGAGGTCCCGACTCTGCGCCGCATGCGTGTCGCGCACCACGATCCACAAACCGGGACGGTACACTTCGTCGTCGCCCGGACAAATTGCTCCCGTCAATTGATTAACTTCGAGGCCTGTGCCGCTCAACAAATCCGTAAGCACGCCGCGAGCATCATCGACCAGATCGCGAAAGCCTTGCGTCACCAAAATGGCGTCCACATCGCGAGGCGTAGGTTGCTCCAGTTCGTGAAGGTCGTAATCCGGCAGCGGCTTCTCGAGAGGAATTTCAATGGCAGCCGACGGCTGGTTTTCGTCAGGAACGATGCGAATGGACATGCACGGTATGGTATTACAGCCACGACGGAATTGGCGCTATTTGGGATAGGGGCTGCCGGAGAGAATCGCGAAAGCGCGGTAAAGCTGCTCGGCCAGCATAACCCGCGCCAGCTCGTGGGAGAACGTCATGGCGCTGAGCGAAAGCTTCTGATGCGCGCGCTGGCGCAACCCCTCCGGAAAGCCATCGGCGTCCCCACAAAGAAAAATCAGTTCGCGCGTGCCGCGGTCGCGCAGCTCACCAAGCCATTTGGCAAGCGCATTCGAATCGAGAGCTTTTCCTGTGGCGTCCATCAGCGCTACCGTGGCAGCACGGTCTGCATCAAGTTTCTTGATGGCTGCATTTTCGTCGCGCACTTCTGTGATTTCGATGGGACACACGCGGCTGATACGCTTCGCATAATCCTCGATGATCGCGCGCATCTCCGACCGGCGCGTCTTCCCTAGCATAAGCAGTCGTATCCGCATGAAGGTCTCAAGTTGTAAGTTATAAGTTTTAAGTCAGAGCGCGCAAGAGCCGAACAGCCGATGGTGTGTGCGAAATTCGGTCTTCTAATTTCGACCTTCTATTTTCCAATTTCCTTTTTCAATTTTCTTATTCACTTCAGCCCGTATTTCTTCCGTTTTTCCAGCAACGTTTTCCGGCTAATGCCCAGCGCTTCCGCCGATCGGCTAATCTGGTAGCGCGTCGCCTCGAGTGTTGCGGCGATCACTTCGCGCTCGACTTCTTCGAGCGAGCGCAACCCGGCTAGCGCGCTGGCCGCGCCCGCCGCCGTCGCGCGAACGCTCTCCGGAAAATCCTGCGGCTCAAGCAGGTCGTCTTGTGCCCCCGAATTCCCACGGCCTCCGTGCGAAAAAACAAGAGCGCGCTCGAGCGCGTTGCGCAGCTCTCGAACATTGCCGGGCCACGCATGCGCCGCCAGCATGCGCCGCGTCGTCTCACTCAATTCCGCTTGCGGGCGCCCATGCACGCTGCGCAACGCCGCCAGCAAATACGTTGCCAGCGGCAAAATATCGGCGCGGCGCTCGCGCAACGGCGGAACCGTCAGCGTAACCACGTTCAATCGAAAATATAAATCTTCGCGAAAACTCCCCGTTTTCACCGCCGCCGGAAGGTCTACATTCGTCAGCGCAATCAGCCTTGCCTCAATTCGCAGAGTTTCCGTGCCGCCTAGCCGTTCGAACGCCCGCTCCTGCAGCACGCGCAGCAGCTTGCTCTGCGCTCCCGGCGAAAGAGCCGCCACTTCATCCAACACAATCGTGCCGCTTCCGCCAAGCTCCAGCCGCCCTAGCTTACGTTCTACCGCTCCTGTGAATGCCCCGCGCTCGTGCCCAAAAAGTTCGCTTTCGACCAACTGTGGCGGCAGGCTCGCGCAGTCGATTTTCAAATAAGGCGCGTCCCGCCGCGGCCCGAGCTCGTGCACCAGCCGCGCCAGGTGATCTTTGCCCGTGCCGCTCTCTCCCACGATGAGAAGCGTCGTCGGCGCGGGTGCGACTTTTTCAGCAAGCTCAAACAGCCGTAGCGACGCGGGGTCTTCCGCTATCCACGGCAATCGCTCGCTGCTCATAACTTGTTCATGGCTGAGAATGGCCGTGCCCCAACGAAGTTCTGCCACTTTGGCGTCCCATGGCGGCACCTTCCGGTGCATCGGCGATTTCGAGCTTTGGCACGGAGCGCCACAGTCTCTCGAGGTCGTAATACTTTCGCGCCTGCTCGCTGAACACATGCACCACGAATCCGCCAAAATCCAGCAGCGCCCACTCTGCCGAGCGGTGTCCTTCGCGGTGCTCCGGCGAGCGTCCGATGTGTTTGTGAAGCTGCTCTTCTATTTCCGTGCAGATCGCCTGGACCTGCGGCGTGCTGAAGCCCGTGCAGATCACGAAATAGTCCGTAAAGGCGCCGGCTTCCGAAAGATCCAGCACCGTAACGTCGGCAGCCTTCTTTTCTTGTGCCGCTTCGACAGCGAGGCGAACGCCACGCGGCAACGATTCGAATTTCACCGGTATAGGCCCTGTTTGAGAATGTATTCCTCGACGCGCGCCGAAACAAGCCCGTGGATCGCTTGCCCGCGTTGCGCGCGCCGCCGAATGTCCGTTGCGGATACTTCGCTCGAAACGTTTTCCAACAGATACACCGTGGTCCGGTGAAGCTGGGCGATCACCTGCGAAGGATGGCCGCCTTCAGGTTCTTTCTGCTCATCCGGGCGCGCCATCAAGTCCGGCGGAATCACCAGCCGCAGCGCTTCTGCGCGAATGCCCGGCCGGTTGGCGATGATGAAATCGCAGAGGCTGAGCAGGGTCTCGTACTCCTTCCACATCGGGATGTCGAGAAACGCATCCGCGCCAATAATGAAAAAAATGCGGTCGCCGTGCCCGTGATACAGGTGCCGGAAATAGCGCACCGTGTCCACGGAATAATGCAACTGCGTGCCGCTGAAATCTTCTCCTGCTTCCGCCAACGATGGCACGAAGTGTGGATGCTCGGTGCACGCCAGCGCGACCATGGCAAATCGATGCGGGAACGGCGCGAGGTGTTGCTTCAATTTGTGCGGTGGCCGGCTCGCCGGCACAAAGTGTATTTCGTCGAAATTAAATCGCCGGTCGGCGGCCCGCGCCACCGCAAGATGACCGCTATGAATAGGATCGAAAGAACCGCCAAACAGCGCGATGCGGCGAGGATGGTGTTTTGCGGCGGTGCGGTGCGCCTGCGCTGTCGTCAATGCGCCTCCCAAGAACTTTTCATCCCGGATTTTCTCACGAATTCCCGTCTTCGGCAGCGTGCCGCGCGGAAGGGTTAACTTTGATCTCGGCGGGCAAGCCTTCTTCCGCTTCTGAGGGCTCGGCACTCGCGCGCGGAATCTTGTCTAGTGCATCCGCGATCGCACACACGAGTTCCTTCACGCCTTCCCCGGCCACAGCGGAAATCGTGTGAAACTCCAACTCGCCCTCTTTGCAGAAATCGCGCAGGGCCTCCACCCGCGTCCGGTCTGTCGTGGCATCCAGCTTCGTTGCCACCACAATCATCGGCTTTAGCGTCAGCGACTCGCTGAACGCCGCCAGTTCGCCGTTGATCACCTCAAACGAACGCACCGGATCATCAGCGTTTGCGTCACTGGTATCAATCAAATGCACCAGCAGTCTCGTGCGTTCCACGTGCCGCAAAAAGCGAACCCCCAGCCCCGCGCCCCGGCTAGCGCCTTCAATCAGCCCCGGAAGATCGGCCACTACAAACGTGCGCCCAATCTCGCGCCCCTCTTTGCCAGTTCCGCCATCTGCATTCACCACTCCTAGATTTGGCTCGAGCGTCGTGAACGGATAATTCGCAATCTTCGGCCGCGCCGCCGAAATCACGGAAATCAGCGTCGATTTCCCTGCGTTGGGAAATCCCACCAGCCCCACGTCAGCGAGCAGCTTCAGTTCCAAACGCAGATGCCGCTCTTCTCCCGGGAAGCCGTCTTCATGCTCGCGCGGTGCCTGATGCCACGGCTTCGCATAATGCTGATTCCCGCGCCCGCCGCGTCCGCCGTGCGCGATAAGCACGCGCTGGCCCGGCGTCGCCAAATCCGCAATCGTCCCGCCCGTCTCGTCATCCCGCGCCAGCGTGCCCACCGGCACCTGCAGAATCAAATCCTCGCCGGAGTGGCCCGTGCTGTTCGAGCCTTCGCCGTGCCGCCCGCGCTCGGCCTTAAACTCGCGGTTGTAGCGGTACCGCAGCAGCGTGTTGTCGTTCGGATTCGCTTCCAGGTAGACGCTTCCGCCATTCCCTCCGTCGCCGCCCGACGGCCCGCCTCGCGGCACATACTTCTCACGCCGAAACGCCACGCATCCGTTCCCGCCATCGCCGGCCCTCACGTAAATTTTTGCTTCATCAACAAACACTTCTTCACAACTCCTCGTCCTTACTGACAAACAGCATTTCGCAGCACGCCCTGGTTGCTCAGTAGTGTAATCCTGAGCGCAGCGAAGGATCTCAACCGATCCTCATCCAACGGAAAACCGTCCAGAACGCGCGGGCTAACTTAGCGCCCCGAAAAAAGATAACATAGGCAAACTGGCAAATCGCTCACGCCTTCGACGGAGGCCGCTCTCGCATGTTCCGCTTTCTCAAACGCCTAGTATTTTTGCTTTTCGTTTTGATCATCTTCGTGGCAGCCGGATTCTACGTTCTTTTCTCTCGCCGCACGCCGCTTCCTGCCGCACCGCCGCACGCGCGCGTCGCTCCCACCATCTCTTCCCTTCCCGGCCTCTCCGCCTGCTGGATCGAAACCGGCAAAACCTTCAGCAGCTTTTCCATCGGCATGACGGCCGGAAGCATCCTGGTCCGCCATCCGGCGGGCGATCTGCTCATCGACACCGGCAACTGCAGCCACTTCAATCAAGACGTCAGCATCTACCCGTTCGCGATGCGCCTCAAACTGAAGTCCCTCGCTGGCCAATTGAATCCCGAAATTCCGCTGCCCGATTTACTTCGACGCATCGGCGAAAATCCCTCGAAGCTCCGCTGGGCTATTCTCTCTCATGTCCATCTCGACCATGCGGGCGGCCTGATGGATTTGCCCCACTTGCCCGTGCTCATGACCCGCGAAGAACTGCAATTCGCGCACGATCCCGATATTCAAGCCAAAGGCTACGTCATCGCTGCCTACAACAAAGCCTTGCCGAAGCCGAACGCGCCTACGCTTCAATTCGAGCCCGAGCCTTATGAAACCTTCGACGAAAGCGCCGACTTATACAAAGACGGCTCCGTTGTTGTCGTTCCCTTGCGTGGCCACACGCCGGGCAGCGTCGGCATCTTCGTCAATCTCTCTCCCGCCACCCGCTTCTTTTATGTTGGCGACACCGTCGACGACGAGCGCGGCTTCGAAGAGCGCGTCGGCAAGCCGCTTCTCTTACGCGACAGCGATGACAACCCCATGCTTGCAAACCGGATCGTCGGCAAGCTCAGCCAGCTTCACGAATTGCTGCCGGGGCTCGCGATCATCCCCGCCCACGGCCGCAGCGCTTACAAAAGGTTCTTTCCCGGTGGCCCGCAAAGCTGCGTTTCCGGCCAACCGCAATAGCTGCCTGAAAACAAAAACGCGATCCAGCGGAGCCAGATCGCGGAAGCAATCTGCAATGGTAGGTGCCGGGCTTGCCCCGCCCGCCTTAATTCGCTGCGGCCTTCGGCTGCTCCGCCGGCTGAATACTGATGAACCGCCCGTGCCGTCCTCGGTCTTCAAACTTCACAACGCCGGTCACCAGCGCGAACAGTGTGTCGTCCTTGCCCTGACCGACGTTCTCGCCCGCTTGATGCTTGGTCCCGCGCTGCCGCACCAGAATCGTGCCCGCATTCACGAGTTGCCCGCCGAAGCGCTTCACGCCCAGCCTTTGTCCGTGCGAATCGCGGCCATTCGTTGAGGAGCCGCCGCCCTTCTTATGTGCCATGACACAATCCTTTTCTCGAAAAATCTGCCGGGCCCAAGCCCGCCCCTACGTGTGGAATTACAGCTTGATATCGTTGACCTGCACTGCCGTAAAATTCTGCCGGTGGCCCCGCTGAATCTTGTACTGGTTCGTCTTCTTGAACTTGAGCACGGTCAGCTTCTTGGCCCGCCCCTGCTCGACGATCTTTCCGCTCACGCTGACTTTCCCGGCATCCGCGCCCACCAATACCTTCTTGTCATCGGTGTGGACCGCCAGAACCGAGCCAAAATTGACCTTTTCCCCTACTTTGCCATCCACGCGCTCGATGCGGATGGTGTCGCCGGGCGCGACGCGATACTGCTTTCCCCCGGTCTTAATTACGGCGTACATCATTCCTCCAGACGCTTTCTAAGCCCTTCACGCAAACCTTAATTATACGGGGCCTTTGCAACAATCGTCAACGCAGCTTTTGCAGCCCTTGTAGCAATCTTTCCGCGGCGTTCCGCTCCTCGGGAGTCGCTTTCCTCTCGTCCCGAGGCTCCTCTGGGTCAAGTGGACTCAATGCTTCTCGCGCCGCGGCCTCATCTTCCTCGCGCACCAACACTCGAAATCCGCCCCCGGACCACGCCAAGTGATCCCGCATTCCCCCGGCCGTGTCCGCCTGAACCATCGCTGCTATGCCTTCGGTTTCAAGTCGGCTCTGTGCCAGGTCCGCCTCAGCCCGGCTCCCAAATGCCTGAACCACGACTAACTTAGCTCCCCGCATGTCGAAATTATACGCCCGATAACTCCGCGTAGTGATTGTAAGCGGAATTCATGCGGCGCTAGTGTAGCAGCACCTCGCGGAAATACTTGCAAATCTAGCGGATACCTTTGTTTCGTGCCCGCTTTGCTACACTGTGCTGGCCATGAGCGTCATCGATGAAGTCCTCGCAGCCAACGAAATCTACGCGCGCACGCACGAATTGCGGGCGTTGACGCCGCGTCCCCAGCGCAAGCTCGCCGTCCTCACCTGCATGGACACGCGGCTTTCCATTCGCACGCTGGGCCTGAAAACGGGCGACGCGCACATCATTCGCAATGCCGGCGGCATCGTTACCGACGACGCCGCGCGTTCGCTGGTGGTCTCGCACTATCTGCTCGGCACCGAAGAATTCATGGTCATCAACCATACCGATTGCGGCCTGATGCACACTACCGAGCAGGATTTGCGCACCCGAATCCAAAACCGAGCTGGGACCGCTGCTATCTCACCGGCTTTCTTCTATGCCTTCCAAAACCTCGACGAAAACGTGCGCCACCAGTTGCAAAAACTGCGCAGCCATCCATGGATTCCCAAAGAAGTGGCCGTGCGCGGCTTCGTTTATGACGTTTCGAGCGGCCTGCTCCGCGAAATCAAGGATTTCTAACCGCTCGCTTGCCGGGGAAAATTCAGTCGTGTAGGCTGAACCCATGCTTGAAGAAAAGGACTTCCAACGCAAAGCCGACGAGGCCTTCGACGATCTTAAAAAGCGCTTGCTCATTCTCGGCGACGAGCACGGTTTCGATGTGGAAGGGGAATCTGGAAAACTCGAGGTTCTCTTCGAGGAACCGGAGGAAGTGAAGTTCGTAATTTCGCCGAACACCCCGGTGCGTGAAATCTGGATTTCTGCGCTTTCCACCAGCTTCAAGCTCGGCTGGAACGCTTCTCGAAGTACCTTCGTGTTGGAAAAAACCGGTGAGGATTTGCACGGGGTGATGAGCCGCGTGATTTCTCAGCAACTCGGCGAAGAGGTGAAAGTGTGAAACTCCAATCCGGGGTTTATTTCGCCGCCGCCCTGTTCACTGCGATTGCAGCGCTCGCTCTCGCAGCGAAAGCCCAAGTCCCCTCTGGCAAAGACGTTGTCAAACCCGAAGTTTATGCTTCGCTCGACCCCGCCGCCCGTGGCAGCTCGTTTCAACTCGCTGTGGTCATGAAAATCCGCCCCGGCTTCCACGTGAACGCCCGGGAAAAGTCGGAAGAATATCTGATCGCCACGGATCTCAAAGCGAACCTTCCCACAGGGTTCAGTAGCGGCGACGTGGTTTATCCCAAGGGCAAGCTCGAGAAGTTCACGTTTTCGCAAAAGCCCCTGAACGTCTATCAGGACACCGTGATATTGCACATGCCTGTTACCGCTCTTGCCGAGGCTCCTCTCGGCGAACAGCACTTACCTTTGAAGCTCCGCTATCAGGCATGCAGCACCGAACTTTGCCTGCCTCCGGTTACTATTCCCCTCAACGCCGTCGTCAATATCGCCGACTCGGCTTCCGCCGCCAAGCCCGCCCACCAAGAATTTTTCAAAATGCAGTAAAGAAAGCTGCGGCGCTGGAGGGTTGACCCAGTTCGGACGCCCATCTGGCGACTTAGCGTTTAGGTGTTTTCACCGGGTCGGCCGGACGCGGCGGAAGTTTCTTCGGATTGGCTTCGAGTGCCTTCAGGACTTCAGCAATCCCGCGCTCGAGCTGCGGGTCTTTGCCTTCAATTACGGAAGCGGGATCGTTTTCGACAACGATATCGGGGTCTACGCCATGGCCCTCGATCACCCAATTGCCAGTGACCGAAGCGCTGCCGGACTCCGGAACGAACACCTGTCCGCCATCGATGAGCGGCCCACGGCCCGTTATGCCGACAACTCCGCCCCAAGTGCGTTTCCCGATCAGCGGGCCGAGGCCCGCCTGGCGAAACATGTAGGGAAAAATGTCTCCGTCGGAAGCAGAGGTTTCGTTGATCAGGCAGACTTTCGGCCCGTAAAACACGGCGTCGGGATAAGTGCCCGTTTGCTGATCGATCCGGTCGAACTCGGTCCCCAAGAGCTCGCGCCGCAGCCGCTCGATGAGCATCTGCGAAACGTTGCCCCCGCCATTCCCGCGGACGTCCACAATCAGCGCTTCCTTGCGAATCTGCGGATAGTAGTACTTGATGAATTCGCGAATCCCCGCCTCGCCCATGTCCGGAATGTGAATGTAACCGACGCGTCCGCCGGTGGCTTTGGAAACGGCTTCGCGGTTGCGCGTGACCCAATCCAGATAAATCAGATTCCGCTCGGCGGTGATGGGGCGGTAGCTGATCTGGCGCGCGCCGTCCAGCGTCGGTCTTGAATTCACCGTGAGTTGGACAGGCCGGTTGGCCTTGTTCAGAAGAAGCTTGTAGGGGTTGTCGCTCGCGGTCAGTTCCTGGCCATCAATTGCGAGGACGTAGTCGCCTTCCTTGACGTCCACGCCCACCTCGGTCAGCGGCGAACGGTAAAGTTCCTCTTCGTTCTGCCCGTGGTAGATTTTGCTGATCTGGAAACGCCCGGAAGCCACGTCAAGCTTGAACCGCGCCCCCGGCAGCGCAACCTGCGGGCGCTTGGGAATTTCAAAATCGCCTCCATCGATGTAGGCGTGCGAAACGCTGAGCTCTGCGATCATCTCCCCAAGCACGTAATTGAGATCGGAGCGGTGCGCGACGTAGTCCACCAGCGGCCTATACTGGGCACGCAGCGCCTCCCAATCGTAGCCGTGCATGTTTTTCACGTAGAAAAAGTCCCGGTAACGCCGCCAAACTTCGTTGAAAATTTCGACCCACTCCTGCTGCGGAACGCGGTCCACCATCAGGTTCGCCGTGGAAACTGGCTTTGCGCCGCTCTTCCCTTCCGGCTTGACGTCGTAGAGTTTGAAATCGCGTTCTTGACGGACAAGAACTTTCTTGCCGTCCGCTGACACTGCGTAACCACTGACGCCTTCTGCCAGCGTATTCTCTTTGCGGTCCTTGAAAGAAAACAGCACCAGCGCGGCCGGCGGATAGGAGTCGCGCCCGTAGAATGGCGCGCCTTCCCGCGCATAAATCAAGTAGTCCTTGGTAACGGCCAAACCGCCGAAATTGTCCGCGTCGACCGGCACGCGCGTCACGCGGTCGGACAAGCCGTCGAAATCGATGCGAATATACTCTTTCTTTTTCTGTTCCTTCTTCTCTTCGGGCTTTTCTTTGTCGCCGGCGGCGGGTTTTTCTCCTTCTTTGGTGATGGTCACTTCGTCGCTTTCCGGCGGAAAAGGGTTCTTGCCGTCCTTGCGAAGGGCGACGGCGAAAATCCCGTCGCCGCGATTGGTAGCGTAGTTGAATTCGACCTGGCTCAACTGGGGAGCGAAATTGCGGACGCTGAGGTAGTAGAGGTAATTGCCGTCGGGATCCCATGCGGGTTGTGCGGCGTCGAAGAGGTCGCTGGTCACGCGGTGCACCTGGCTGTCCGCAACGCTCCAGATATATATGGAACTGAAGTTGTTGGGATTATCCATGACGAAGGCGAGGTGGCCGCCATCCTGAGACCAGGTGTAGTTACGCACTCTTGCGCGCGGATTCTGCGCTACCTGGATGAACTTTTTGTCATCGAGAGTAAGAACATAAAGTTTTCCGTCCTTATCCCCGAACGCGATGCGCTTCCCGTCCAGCGCCCATTCCGGCGCGTAGAGCATGGCTTTCAAGCCGTGCGTGAGTTCTTCCGGCTTCCCGGAACCGTCTTGATTGATGACGTAAACCTCATCCTCCCCATCCATGTCAGAGATGAAGGCAATCTTCGCTCCATCAGGAGACCAGCGGGCCCACTTGTCGTGCGCGTTCGAAGAGTTTGTCAGATTCCGCGTAGGGCCTTTTTCAATCGGCACGGTAAAGACGTCGCCGCGCGCCACGAACAGAGCGCGCTCACCCTTGGGGCTCAACGAGAACCCTTCGATCTGGCCCGCGGCGGAAACGTGCGAGGGCCGCATGGCGACCGCGTCAGTGGGAACTTGGATGGAGATATGTTTCGATTGCCCGGTGCCAGTGTCCAGAATATTCAGCTCACCCTCCATTTCGTAGACGATTTGGCTTTTGTGGTCGGTGCTGGGCCAGCGAAGATCCCACCTTTTGCTGTGCGTCACTTGCTCGGTCTTTTTCGTCTTCGTGTCGTAGTCATATAAGTTCAACGTGTCATCGCGGTCCGAAGCAAAATAGATTTTGTCGCCGATCCACATGGGGTCGCGATGGCTGCGCGGATCATCCGTAATTTTTTCCGCCGCGTGCGTTTTCAAATCGAAGATGTAAAGCTGCTGCGCCCAGCCTCCCGAATAGCGCTTCCAGGTGCGAAAATCGCGAAACAGTGGCGAATACACAACCTTCGTTCCGTCCGGAGCGAAATCGCCGGCTCCCGATTTCGGCATGGGCAGCGGTTGCGGCAATCCCCCTTCGACCGGCACGGTATAAAGCTGGCAGTCACCGAGGTCGTAGTGATCGCGCAGGGAGCGGAAAACAACCGACTTGCCGTCCGGGGTCCACCCGTACACCTGGTTGTCGTAGCCCCAGCGCGGCGGCAGCGGCCCGCGAGCAGGATAATAGGTAAGTTGCTTGGGAATTCCGCCGGCCACGGGAATTACATAAACCTGCTCGTCGCCATCGTACTGGCCGGTGAAAGCGATCCACTTGCCGTCCGGAGAAAACTTCGCAAACAGCTCAAGGCCGGGGTGCGTGGTTAGGCGAGTGGCTATGCCGCCCGAAGTGGACGCAAGCCACAAATCCCCGCCGTATGTGAAAACCACTTTGTCACCATGGACGTCCGGGAAGCGAAGCAGCTTGGTTTGTGCGGCCGCCAGCGAAGCAAGAAACAGCAAAGCGCACAGGGCAACTAAGAACGATTTCAGACGGCGAAATATCATGGCTCTCCCTCCAGATGCCGGCACTCCCGATCGTTCCTTTCGGCGGGAAGAATAAGGCGCGCTTCGGGAACAAATATGAGGCCGCGCCATTCTACACCCAGTCAACACGGTCTGACCCTCGGCTATCCTTCAAAGGAAGTCAGGAACTGAAGATTGTGCATTGACAACCCGAAAGAAAAGAGAATGAGGCAAACCCCAGGGCTTCGCGTCCATTGAAATTTTAATTGCACCTTTTCTCCCGATTCTGTGTTCAATAGTGAGGAAGCGAGCCGCAGACGGCGCCTTGTTGCGCTGTTAAGAATTCAGCCCTCTTCAAGGCTCGACAAAAAGGAGCATTGCGAAATGCGGAAAATTCGACGATTCGTGGGCCCCTTTGTGCTTGCTGCGGCAATGGTCGTTCCGATGATCGGTGCGGGATGCGCGGCTCGCGTTCGCTACTATGACGCGGACCACGGCGACTATCACCGCTGGGACTCCGCCGAAGACCGCGCCTACCGCGCGTATTGCGTCGAGCGCCACGTGGAATACCGCGAGTGGGTCAAGCTTAACGAACGCGAGCAGCGCGAGTATTGGAAGTGGCGCCACGATCACCCCGGCCGCTACTAAAACGCGAAGAATCCCGCGAGCAGGCGGTGGCGTAAATCAAGCAGATGCGGCAAGACCGCGGCAAGCGTCGCGAAGACGGTTCACAACGCGCCGTTGCCCGAGCACAACCATAGTGTCGAACAGCGGCGGCGCGACAGCCTGCCCGACGATGGCCACGCGCGTGGCGTTGATCAACAAGCCAGCTTTGACACCAGCCCCTTCCGCAACCGCGCGCGATGCGTGATCGCAGGCGTCGTGGTTCCATTCCGTCAACTTGTCCAGCGCGTCGGCAAGTTTAGCCAGCAGCTCCGGCACCTTCGGGTCTTTCCAATATTTTTCCTTGGCTGCCGCCTCGCGCGGAAATTCGTCGCTGAAAAACGCTCGCGACCACGTCGAAAAATCGGGCAGCAGCCGGATTCTTGGCCGCAGCAAGTCCACTGTCTTCGAAAACCACGCGTGATCTCTTCCATCCGCGCCCGGCGCCGCGCTCGCCGCCCATTCCACTTTCCACAAGCCGCTACGCTTCAATTCCTGTTCTACTTCCGGAAGTAAATCTTCGATCGGCAATCGCTGCAAATATTGCGTATTGAACCACTCGAGTTTTGGCCGGTCGAAAACCGCGTTCGTGCGGCTCACGCCTTCGAGCGAAAACTTCCCAATCAAATCCTTTGTGAGGATGAATTCTTCATCGCCCCCCGCAGACCACCCCAGAAGCGCCAGAAAATTGCGAAACGCTTCCGGCAAAAATCCTTCGGTGCGATACATGTTCACGTCCGTCGCGCCGTGCCGTTTCGACAGCCGCGACTTGTCCGCGCCGAGAATCAGCGGCACGTGCGCAAACACCGGAGGCGTCGCGCCAAGCGCTCCGTACAACAGCACTTGCTTCGGCGTGTTGGAAATGTGATCCGCGCCGCGAATCACGTGCGTGATGCGCATATCGAGGTCGTCGACCACCACACCAAGCTGGTACATCGACTGGCCAAACTCTTCTTCGCCTTTGCCTGACCGCAGCAGCACGAAATCTTCAATCTCGTCGTTGGAAAACTCCCGCTCGCCAAACACTGCGTCCACAAACTTCGTCGCCCCGCCAACCGGCACCTTGAACCGGATCGCAGGCTTCGTTCCCGGCGTCGAAGGCTTGCCGTCGCGGCACGAACACCGCGTCACACGCCGCGGCCCTGTCCCCTTCGGCTCTTCGTCCTGCGCCGTCGGCTCGGCGTAATCTCCACCGGCGTACTTTTCTGCTGGGCAGTAGCAGAGAAATGCGTTGCCGTTTGCCACACACTTCTTCGCCGCCGCGCGATAAAGCTCGGTTCGCTGCGACTGGTAAAACGGCCCTTCATCCCAGTCCACGCCCAGCCATTTCAGTCCATCCAAAATTCCCTGCACCAGTTCCGGTTTGTTGCGCTCTGCGTCGGTGTCCTCAATCCGCAGAATCATCGCGCCACCCGCGCGCCGGGCGAACAGCCAGTTGAACAGGGCCGTGCGCGCTCCTCCCACGTGCAGATATCCCGTCGGCGACGGCGCGAATCGCACCCGCACGCCCCCACCCTTGGTGTTTGTGTTTGTCATTCTCTAACGCGTCTTTCCGTCGCGATTCAATCGCTCAGTGTAACGAATGCCCCGTATTCCGTCCAACGGGCCGGATTCGAAACGCTACTGCTTGAAGTAAAAGTAGGGAACGAGGTAGGTGAGAAGCACGCAAAATCCAACCACGAACGCCAAAATCCCGAGCCAGGTAAACACGAACTTGCGCTCATTCTCGCCTGGAGGAGGAGCCGAGACCCCGAAAATCAGATGCAATCCCCGAAAGAACTTCGCCAGAAGGCTGATCATCTTGCACCGCGCGGATTCTGGAAGCTTGGACGGCCACTTGCAACTCAGGAGCCGCTGCCCTACAGCATACCCCATTCCGTAATTGCCCCACTTACAACACACTTGGACCAGTACGGCTTTGTCCCAAGTTTCAATGGGACAAATAGCTCCTGCTGACGTCTAAAGAATTGGTGTAACGGTCGGCCTTGGGAATCCGTCGTTATTGTTGCGCTTGCCCTGAGCTAAACTGTATAGCTGATAGCTGGGGACCAGGCAGGAAATAACGGACTCCGGGAACACAACCATTTCTGTGGATTCGCACTCCAAACCCGCAAGCGGGCGGGAGTTTGCAACTTTTCCAGAGGTCATGACGGGGCAATGAGTTGGACATCTCCACTCGGCGGCAGGCCGCGCCTCCTGTTTCTCGGAAGCTCGTCGCTGCTGATTTTGATTCTTCTTCCCTTTTTCTTCTCCCATTTCCGCCGGGCGCAAGCTTCCGCAAATCCCGGCGAAAGCACCTTTCGCGTGGAGAAAAAAAACTTTACACAAACGCTCCGGCTGAACGGCACCACCATGGCCTCGCGCTCGTTTGCGGTCCTCGCACCGCGGCTGGAAGGCGCGCAAGTGGGCTCGATGGTCATCACCAAGCTGGCTCCAGCGGGTTCCCAGGTCAAAAAGGACGACTTGCTGGCGGAGTTCGATCCCCAAGCCCAAATGAAAGATTATCTCGATAAGAAAAGCTCGTACGACAATCTGGCAGGCCAGGTCGCACAGAAACAAGCGGAGGAAGAAATCGCGCGCGCAAAAGACGACACGGCCATGAAACAAGCTGAGGACGAACTGAAGCGCGCACAACTCGAACTGCAGCGAAACGAAATCGTCTCCCGCATCGACGCGGAAAAAAATCAGGAAGCCGCCGATGAAGCGCAAGCCACGCTCAAGCAGCTCAAAGAAACTTATCAACTGAAGCGCGCTGCCGCCACCGCCGGAATTCGCATTCTGGAAATCCAGCGCGACCGCGCCCTCGAATCCATGCGCTACGCCCAGAGCAACGCGGCAAAAATGACCGTGCGCTCACCCATGCCAGGCGTGGTCGTTTACAACACCATCTGGCTTGGCGGACGAATGGGCACGGTGCAGCTTGGGGATGAAGTCCGCCCTGGCTTGCCGTTCATGGCTGTAGTCGATCCGTCGCAGATGGAAGTTCGCGTGGAATTGAACCAGGTCGACGTGCTGCATGTGTATCCCGGGATGCACGCGAAAATGCATCTGGACGCCTACCCCGGCCTGAGTTTTGTGGCGACACTCGAAGACCTTTCTCCCTTAGGCCACACCGGGCAGTTCACGGAAACCGTGCGCACGTTCACCGCACGGTTTTCCGTTCAAGGCAGCGATCCCAAACTCTTGCCCGATCTTTCCGCAGCGCTGGATCTGGAACTGGGCTCGCAAGGGAACGTTCTGGTCATCCCCCGCTCCTATGTGGAATCCGATGCGGGAAATTCTTACGTCTGGGTGAAAGCCACGGGTTCCTTTGAAAAGCGCGCGGTGAAAACGGGTCCCGCGAGCGACCTGGATGTAGTGGTGCTTTCCGGCCTTCAGGAAGGCGAAATAATCCGGCAGCTTACAGGTGAGCAGCCGTGATTCGGAGTGTCCGAAAGTGGAAGCCGCGGCAAAAGGTAATTGCCGGCGCAGCGGCCGTGCTCATCGGCGGGCTGGGATTTGGCGCATTCCGTATCGCCAGTTCAAGCGTGACTCTGCCCACCGCCGAAGTGAAGCGAAAAGACTTTACCGACACGCTCGAGATTAAGGGCGACGTCAAAGCCCTGCGATCCGTAATCATCGCCGCGCCATACGGAGCGGGTGACCTGCAAATCGTCAACATCGTCGCGAATTCGACAAAAATCAAAAAAGGCGACCTGATCGTGGAGTTCGACGCCACCACGGTGAAGCAAAAACTCGCCCAGGATCAGTCAAGCGTGAAATCCGCGGAGGCGGAAATCCACCAATCGCGAGCCGCAGCGCGGCTCAAGGAAGAGCAAGATTTGACGGACGTAATGAACGCGAAGTTCGAGGCGGAAAAAGCTCGCATCGACGCGAGTAAGCAGGAAATTCTCTCCGTCATCGACGGCGAGCAAGCCAAACTGAAAGTTGCGGACGCTGAACAAAAACTCAAGGAAGCGCAAGCCAAGCTGGATGCCAACCGCGGCTCCGCCAAAGCCGACCTGGCCAGCAAGCAGCAGAAACTGGACCAGGCCAAGTTTCAGGTGGAACAGGACGAGCGCAGCTTGAATTCACTCACCTTGCGCGCCCCGCTCGACGGAACTATCGCTCTGCAAAACCACTGGCAACCGCAGGGCGGCTCCTCTCCGTTTAAGCCCGGCGACCGCGCCTGGCCCGGCGTCGGAATCGCCGAGTTGCCGGACGTCAGCTCGATGAAAATTGCGGCACGGGTCGAAGAGGCAGAGCGTGGACAGTTGAAAGTCGATCAGACGGCAACTGTGCGCGTCGATGCGCTCCCCGATCGCAGCTTTGACGCGCGCGTCGAAACCATTAGCCCCACCGCCAGCATGGACTTCAACGCCGGGTGGCCTATTCCGCGCAATTTTTCGCTTGAACTGGCCCTGTCGGAGCTGGATCCGCGCCTCTCCCCGGGGATGAGCGCGTCGGTTCGCGTAGCCGTGGCCAAGATTCCGAATGGCATCGTCATCCCGTCGGCAGCGTTGTTTCGCAAAGCCGGGCGAACTGTAGTCTACGTGCGAAACGGATCGAAATTTGAAGAGTCTCCGGTGGAAGTTTCCCGGCGCAGCGCCGAAGAAGTTTTGATTGCCAAGGGCCTGCTGCCCGGTCAGCAAGTCGCGATGCGGGATCCAACTTCAGCGCGTTAGAGGACTCATGTCGAAACATCGATGGCTGCAATTCGGTGCGCTTGCCGCCCTCCTCAGCCTTGCGGGGCTGTGCGCGGCATGCCGGCAAACCAGCGCGCTCGCCAATGACCCTGAAATTCCAACGGCAACGGTAAAAGAATCGGATGTGCAGTTGAAGGTGCAAACCACGGGCTTTTTGAAAACGGAGCAGTCGCGTGCGATTTCCGCGCCCCCCATTGCCGGCGGAACGCTGCAAATCATCAAGCTCGCGCGATTCGGCGCCCAGGTTCACAAGGATGAAGTCGTGCTCGAATTTGACCCCAGCCAGCAGGAATACAACCTTGCGCAGAATCGTAGCGACTTGCTGCAAGCGGAGCAGGAAATCGCCAAAGCCAAGGCCGATGCCGCCGTGCAGGCCGCCGAAGATCAAACCGCTCTGCTCAAGGCAAAATACGCGGTCCGCCGCGCCGAACTGGAAGTCAGCAAAAACGAGCTGATAAGCAAAATCGATGCACAGAAAAATCTGCTCGCTCTGGACGAGGCCAAGCGCGCGCTGGCTCAGCTCGACCAGGACATCCGTTCGCACAGCGCTTCCAATGAGGCGGCTTTGGACATTAGCAAAGAAAAGCAGCACAAAGCGCGGCTGGCCATGGATCAGGCTGAAGACAACATCAAGAAGATGAGCGTCACCGCCCCCATCGACGGCCTGGTGGTCATCCACGGCAACCGCGACGCCTCAGGCGGATTTTTCTTTGGCGGGATGACCCTTCCTGATTATCACGTCGGCGATCAAGTGAATCCCGGAAGCTTTATTGCCGAGGTGATCGATATTTCTCACCTCGAGGTTTCCGCACAGGTGGGAGAGACGGATCGCACCAATCTGAAAGCCGGGCAGGCCGTGGACATTCAAATTGACGCGATTTCCGGCCAAGCGTTTTCGGGGAAGGTGCAAACGGTTGGTGGCGCGACTTCCCGCGAGTTCTGGGATGATCCTGGCCTGCGCAAATTCGATCTGGCTATTCAGCTCGACAGCAAGGATCCCCGCTTGCGCCCCGGCTTTGCGGCGCGTTTGAGTATTCGTGGCGACCAGCTTGCCAAAGCCGTTTCTATCCCGAGCGAAGCAGTCTTCGAGCGCGACGGAAAGAAAATCGTCTACTGCAAACGGGGCCGTCGCTTCGATCCTCAGGAAGTCAAAGTTCGCGCGCTAAGCGAGGGGCGCGCGATTCTGGAAGGTGTCTCGCCGGGCACTGAGGTCGCGCTGGTCAACCCGGAGGCCAAAGCTCCCGAGAAATCCAAGCCCAGCGGCACTTCCGGGCCGGCACTGGGCGCGGGCGAAAGTTGAGAGATTTCCTGCTGCCATGAAAGCTCCCTCCATTGCCGAGCCTCGGTCGCTGGTCCAGTGGCTGCCCGATCTTTTCTTCGGCCTGGAGAATCTCGCCAACCACAAACTGCGTTCCCTTCTCACCATGCTCGGCATGATTTTCGGCGTGGCCGCGGTCGTGGCGATGCTTTCCATCGGGGCCGGAGCGCAGCAAAAAGTTATGGCCTTTATCGAGCAGCTCGGCGTGCGCAACCTGATTGTCGAAGCCAAAGAAGCCAACAATGAGCAGGATTTGCAGAAAGTTCGAAAAATTTCCCAAGGGCTGACGCTGAACGATTATCTGATCATCCGGCAGAATGTCGCCGACATTCAGAGCGGTTCTCCGCGCAAACGGTTTACACCGGGAAAGTATCTCCCCAAGCCACAGCAGGACTCGCCCATCGTGTATGGCGTAGAGCCCAGCTACCTCGACATCGGTCATCTGCGCGTCACGGAAGGCCGCTTCTTTGACGCTTCGGACAATGCCGCCTCTTCGCCGGTGTGCGTTTTGGGAGCAGCCGCGAAAGACAGCTTGTTTGGAGCGGCGCCTGCCGTCGGCGAATACATCAAGCTGAATGAGCAATGGTGCCACGTCATCGGCATCGTCGCGCCGCAGGTGGCCGCGCAATCCGACGTTTCCGGCGTGCGCGCCGAAGACATGAACAATTTGATTTACGCGCCGCTCAATTCCGTCCGTTACCGTCTGGAAGACTCGCAAAGCTGGATGAAAGACGAAATCGACGGGATGTACTTGCACCTCGCCTCCACGGACACCAGCACCACTGATGCTGAAGTTGTTCGGGGCATTCTGAATGCTTCGCATCACAATGCCGGCGACTTCAGCGTCATCGTTCCCGCCGAACTGCTTGCGCAGCAAAAGCGCACCGAGCAGCTCTTCAACACCGTGATGGTGGCCATCGCTTCGATTTCGCTGCTGGTCGGCGGCATCGGCATCATGAACATCATGCTGGCGGCCATTCTTGAGCGCACGCGAGAAATCGGCGTGCGCCGGGCGGTCGGCGCCCGGCGCTCGGACATCATTCGCCAGTTCGTAATTGAAGCGGTGCTGATTTCGTTTGCCGGCGGTTTGTTGGGCGTTGTCATGGGCTTTGCCATGTCCAAGCTCATCGCCTTGCTGGCGGGATGGTCTACCATCATCACCATTAGTTCCATCCTTCTGGCTTTCCTGGTTTCCATTTCGGTGGGCTTGATTTTCGGGATTTATCCCGCGGTGAAAGCCGCGCGGCTCGATCCGGTGGAAGCCATTCGCTATGAATAATCTCGGCTGTTCGCAAGAATCTCGATGGGGGTGCGCGATGCGGCTGTCTCTGTGTCTGGTTGCAATCTCTGTTATCTTGGCTTGCGGCGCTCCCGCGCGGGCGCAAAAGACTTCTCCCTTGGAGACATATTTAGGGATCGGCGAGCGGCAAAAGCCGGCTCCGCCACTGCCCGCTCCCCAAGGGCTGCAAGATCACGTCGCGAATGGCAAACTCGTTCTTACGCTCGACGACAGCATCCGCCTGGCGCTTGCCAACAATACGGACGTGCGCATCGATCACTCGCAGGTCGCTTTCGCGCAAGACAATCTCCATCGCGCGTTTTCCCCATTCGATCCGCTCGCTTCCTCCAGCTTTGCCGACAGCCGCGCCAAATCGCCTACGACTTCGCAGCTCCAAGGCGCCTCGGTTCTTGACACCCTTTCGCAAACGACGCAGATCGGCTACCAGCAGACCTTTGAGACCGGCACGAATTTTCAAACGGCCTTCAGCAACACCAAATTTTCGACGAACAATTCCTTTACCACCGTAAATCCTTCACTGGCGACTGCTCTTCAATTCACGATTACTCAGCCCCTGCTCCGCAACTTCGGCCTTTTCCCCAATCGCGCGCCCATTCTGATTGCGCAGCGCAACCTGAAGCAGGCTCGCGCCAACTTCTCCGCCGAAGTGAGCAACGTCATTCTGCAGATTGTGGGCGATTACTGGAGCGTCGTTCTCGCGCGCGAAAATCTGGCCGTGCAGCGCAAATCTCTCGACGAGGCGCAAAAAAGCTACGACCACGACAAGAAAGCGCTGAGCCTCGGCGCGCTTCCTCCACTGGACATCTATCGTTCGGAATCCCAAGTCGCTTCCCGCCGCGTCGGTGTCATTCAGGCCGAATATTCTCTGAAACAAGCCGAGGATCAATTTCGCCGCGACATCAGCGCCGATATCGATCCTGCAACCCGTGTTTTGGAGCTGGAATTAACCGACCAGCCCGCGCCGGCTGGCGACTTGCCGAGCGTGGACATCCCGACCGCTCTTTCGCGTGCTCTTGCCAACCGTCCGGAGTTCGAAGCCAGCCGTCAGCAGCTCGCCAGCGACGATCTCGGCATCCGCCTGGCGCACAACGGCCTGAAACCCGACCTCGAGCTTTCGGGGTTCTACTCCGGAAACGGCGTCGCAGGCAATCAGTTCGACGTCAGCGTCACGCCTCCGCAGCTGATCGGCACCACCGGCCTCAAAGACAGCCTCAGCCAGGTTTTTCATTTCACTTATCCCGCGTATGGCGCAACTCTTTCCTTGAATCTTCCCATCAAGCGGCACGGCGCCGAGGCCAACCTTGCCGACGCGCTTGCCAGCCGCACCCGCGACCAATATATCGAGCGCCAAACCAATCAAGGCATCACGCTCGAAGTCACCAACGCCGTGCACTCTCTCGAGGCAGCTAAAATCGGCATGGAAGCCGCAAAAGTCGCCGCCGATTTGGCGCGCGACACCCTGCACGCCGACGAACGCAAATACGAATTGGGCGTCGAACAGATTTTCTTTGTGTTGGATGCGCAGACCCAGCTTGCGCAAGCCGAGCTAAATCTGATTCAGGCTCAAGTCAATTTTCAATTGGCGGTGGCGCAGCTCGACCACTCCACAGGCGACCTGTTGGACCACCACCACGTCCAAATCACCGACCCACCCAAATAGCCTCGGCAGGGCGGTTCTGACCACTGATCCGCAGGCACCTCCGGCGTGGCCTACCCTTCGCGGTTTTGACTTTGGGCAAAGCGTGGGCCGCTCTTTTTCTTTTTGGGCGGCTGGCCCGGACACCGTGAGTCGCCACAGTTTGGGTGCCCCGTCATGCCGGTTTTGCGTGCGGGGCTTTTTCTTCTTTGGAAAACCCCCACGCGTAAAACCGACGCGTGGGGCACCCTCGTTTCGTCACTCTCTCTGGAATTGCAGAAGTGGTATGTTAACAAAGAAAGAGAAAATCTGATGCCCGGGCCACCCGCCTGGACTTAAGAGCCTGTTTCTAACAGGGGTGATCATTGGCGGCGCCATCGCTATTGAGGGGTTTGGCTCAATTGCGAGGGAAGTGCCGCTTCTAAAGTCTGGCGCAGCGGGGCGTGTGATCAAGAACCTTTTGAACGCGGAGGAAGCGGCATTTGCTGAAGAAATCGTTTCGTTTCGCGGCGGAGAATTTGTCGGACAGGCAGAAAAAGATTTAGCGGGTATTGACGGCTCCATAGATGAAGCTCCTGCGACGCTCAAGGTGTTGTCCACTAAGAATGTCCAAACCGTGCTTGACCGACTGAAAGAGGCTCAGGACGCAGCAATTGAGGCTCGTTATGCTGGCGTCGAAGCGTTCGTTTCGGCTAAGAACATCGCAGCACGAGACTTGTTGGCCCTTCAGGATGCGAGGGGAGCTATCATCCGAGCGACTATCGAGTCCTATCCGCGGCAAGGAATTCTCAAAGCCGTTAGCATATTGACGGCGGATGGCTGGTTGCGCTTTGTACCTTAGGATTAAGGAGTTAACGTGGCCGCTTCATTGATAGTCCAACTTCGCAGTCCTGCGCCGTTTTCAATGGTACTTCAGACAGCATCTGAGTTGCTGGTGCGACTCCTGAATCTGGATGCCGAAGTGAAGTTGGTATATGAACTTCCTCCTGCAAGGAGACGTCTGTTGCTAGCAAGCACGACCGCCGTAGATGGCAATTTTCCCGGTGCCTATATCCGCCTGCAAGGAATTGAGGGATCGATGGTGAATTTTCATGTCTTCAATTCTCCCATTCCGGGAGAGGTGGACCGGTTACTGCTGTCGTGTGAGGCAAGTGGAAGAGGGCCCGCTTCGGTGGTCCTCGCTGCTGCACTTTCGGCCGCAGCAGGAAACCTTATGGATGGCTCCATTGAAGATGGAGGACATCATTGGCTCGAAAAGGACGAATGCAGCCCTGGGGAATTAATCGAGAGCTTGAGCCTACGTGAGCCCCCCCCTGACTTCAAGGCGGCGGTCGAACTAGTGTACCGGCGGATGGCAATTTATCAGAGGTATCCGACCCACTAGGCGGCGGGTGGATCACCTTTAGTTCTGACCACTGACTCGCAAGCACCTCCGGGGTGGCGCACCCTTTGGGGTTTGGTTTTTCAAAGGGTGCGGAAGTTGACTTTTCTTCTCCCGCGCTAACTCGGCGCCATCGAACCACGACTCTCAAAATCAGATTCTCTCTTACTTAAAACTTACAATTTAGGACTGAAAACTTCCCCGTCTTCTCACGAGTCACCAATCACGCCCCTGTATAGGGATTCTTCTCTCTTCCACCAGTCACGAGTCACACAATCACCAGTCACCTCACGCCTCTCTTCTTTGTATTGAATCCGTCACCCCCAGCCCTGCTGTCTCTTTGGCAACCAGTACCCCTGTACGCTTGCTTCTGGAAAATCCCGTAATCCATAATCACAAGTACTTTGTTTTGTGTCATGGCGCGCTATGCCTGCGTCGCCGCACGGCTGTTTTTCCGCGCGGACGATGATGTCGCGCTTGCAGTCGGCAAGGCGAGGGGGATTTGTGCCTTCTTCGCTAGCCTATTTCCGTCTTTGGCGTGGACGGGGAATCGAATGCCGTCTTTGATGCATCAGAGCTACATCCCCTTGGCGCTCTTGATCGCCGCGATTCTGGTGGCCGGCTTCTTCGCCTACATTTACAGCATCAAGCGCCAAAACTATCTTCTGCTCTGGACCGCCGGCTGGTTTATTTTCGGGCTGCATTATCTTCCTCCCGCCGCCGCTCCGGACATGTTGCCCGGCCCGCTCGAAGCAGCGTTGGACCATTGGCTCTACGCTTTGTCCGGTGTGCTCTTTTTTCTTGGCGCGCAAATTTATTCGCAGCGCAAGCCTTGGAAATTTCCGGCGCTGATTACCGTCCTCATCATGGGCTCGTGGGCTATGTCCAACGCCGCGAATGTGTTCTCGGTTTCCGCCGTCATTCCCGCTTCTCTGGTCTACCTTGCCGTCGCCGTCGTGTTCTGGCAGGAGAGCCGCCGCCAGGAAACCCTCGCGGATCGCCTTCTCGGCGTTTCCTTCGCTTCCTGGGGAGTCCTGTGGGTTTCTCTCCATTTCTTGAACGGCTCTCCGGAACTGCAAGGCCCGACCCTGAGTGTCGTAGCCACGGCTCCTTGCGCGTTCGTCGCGATGATCATGGTCATGGCGCTGTACGAGGAAGAGAAGCGCCGCATCGAGCGCAACATGCTTGCGCTTTCCAATCTCAACCTCGCCACTTCCACTTTCGTGGGCGGCGAAATTCAACGCATGCTCTCGCAAGCCCTGGATCGCGTCCTCGGTGTGGTTCGCCTCCCCGCAGGTGCGCTCTTTTTGCATCATGGTGATCCGCAAGGGCCGACTTCCGTCGTTGCCGTCGGCTTGAGCGATGAGTTCTGTCGCGCCGCGCAAAATGAAGGCCTGGACGATTATCTCGTCGGCCTGGTGGCGCGCCTGGGCGGTCTCCTGGGCTTCCGCGACCTGCGCGATGACTCGCTCTCCGCACTCGAAAAAGAGAAATCGATCCGCCGCTTCCGCGAACTGGCTTTGGCGCAAGGCCTGCGCAGCGTTGTCGCCATCAGCTTGCAAGCCAAGGAGCAAGCCTTCGGCGTGCTGCTGCTCGGCACTCCCGATAACCGCCGCTTCACTCCCGCGGAATTGCGGCTGCTTCTCGCCCTTGGCCACCAGATTGGCATGGCCGTCGAGAACAGCTTCCTGATTCAGCAGACTTCGCGCCGCTCCGAAGAACTTCACGTCTTGAACGAAATCGGCCGCGCGCTCAGCTCAACGCTGCACAAAGAAGATCTCACCCGAAAAGTCTGGGAAGAATTGCGGCGCCTGTTTGACGTGGAGAATTTTTACATCGCCGAACTCGATCCCTTGCGCGATGAGCTCCATTTCGATCTGGAGATCATCGACGGCGTGCGCATGCCCAAGCGCGGCCGGCCCGCCGGCAATCACATGACGGAATACATCATTCGAACGCGCCAGCCCGTCCTCATTCGCGACGACTATGTCGGCGAAGCCCGCAAGCTCGGCGTCGAGCCGCTTCGCAACAAGGGCTGCTTTTGCGGCGTTCCCCTCGTCGCCTACGACCACGCCATTGGCGCGATGGCTGTCTTCTCCGACAACGAGCGCATCTTCGACGAAGGCCACCTCGAACTCTTGCGGGTGCTGGCCAGCGAGGCGAGCATCGCGATTGAAAATGCGCGGCTGTTCAACGAAGAAAGAACCAAAGCGCGGCACTTGACGCTGCTCAACACGATTTCCCGCAATGCGATCGCGACGCTCAATCCCGATGAGATGCTCGCCAAAATCACCGAGCAGCTCGAAGCCGGGCTCACTTACGATCACATCGGCATCGGCGTGCTGGACTACGCCACGCGCGAAATCGTGATTCAGGCGGAAGCCGGCACGCGCCGCGGCGCTTTGGGTCAGCGCATTCCGCTCGGCGCGGGCCTCATCGGCCACGTCGCGCGCAATGGACACTTGGGCGTGTTTCGCGCCGGCTCTTCGGTCGACGGCGCGCTGAAACCACTCTTGCCGGATTCCGTCGCCGCCGCCGCTCTCCCCGTTTTTTATGCCGATCAGCTCCACGGCATTTTGTACATCGAATCTTCTGCGCCAGCGGATTTTTCGGAAGAAGAGCTCCTGTTGTTGCGCACGCTCGCGGACCTCATCGCCGGCGCTCTGCACAACGCCCTTTCGTTTCAGAAAGCGCAGGAGCAGGCCATCACCGACGGCCTCACCGGCGTCAAGACGCATCGCTTCTTTATGGAAGCGCTCTCCGCCGAGTGGAAGCGCTCGACGCGCGCGGGCCGCGCTTTCGCGCTCGTGTTGATGGACCTGGACCGCTTCAAATTCGTCAACGATTTCTACGGCCACCTCGAAGGCGACCTGGTGCTTCAGCGCGTCGGGCAAATTCTCGAAACGAATTGCCGCCGCTCCGACGTCGTCGCGCGCTACGGTGGCGACGAATTCGTCATCCTCATGCCGGAAACCAACATGGAGCACGCGCGCCAGCTTGCCAGCAAGTTGCGCGGCTGGGTCTCCGCCGATCCTCTGCTGCGCGAGAAAAACATCAGCGCCAGCTTCGGCATCGCCTGCTATCCGCTGCACGGCTCCTCCCCGCAGGAACTCATCCAGGTTGCCGACGCCTCGATGTATCTTTCGAAGCATCAAGGTGGCAACGCCGTTTCCACCGCCGATCACTTCGACGCGAACGAAGCGAAAAAGTGGAAGCGCGATGTGCTGGAAGCCTATCTCGGCGTCACGCTCAAGCGCCTTTTCTCGACGGGTCCCGAAGCGTTCGAGGAAATCTATCAGCGCTTGCGTCAGTTCACGGAATCGCTCAGCGCGACAGAATCCGAAAACGGATCATCTCCAGTTTCCCAGGCGCAAGGCCCGCAAGCTTTGCCGCAAGCTGTGCTCGATACCGTCACTTCGCTGGCGTTCGCCATCGACGCCAAGGATCACTACACGCAAGGCCATTCGCAAAAAGTCTCTGCTTACGCCGCGCTAATTGCCGAAGCCCTGGGCATGAGCGAAGCTGAAGTCGAAGAAGTCCGCTTGGGCGCGGTGCTGCACGACATCGGCAAGGTCGGCATCCCCGAAAATATTTTGAACAAAAACGGCCCGCTGAACCCCGAAGAATGGGAAACCATGAAGTCTCACGTGAGCTTTGGCGCGAAGATTCTCGATCCGCTGAAGCCGCTCGCACGCATCCGCGAAATGGTTTTGCATCACCACGAATTCTTCGACGGCTCCGGCTACCCGCATGCACTCGCGGGCGAACGCATTCCTCTGGGCGCGCGCATCATCGCCATTGCCGACGCCTACGACACCATCACCAGCGACCGCACGTACAAAAAAGCCCGCACCGCCACCGACGCCCTCGCCGAGCTCGAGCGCTGCGCCAATGCGCAGTTTGACGGCGCCATCGTCGAACTTTTCGTCCGCACCATGCGCACTCTGCCCAACCCCATCATCGAAGTCGCCGCCACCACCACTTCCCAGCGCAATTCCTGACGCAGCTCCTTGCATTTGTAGCGGCGGCCTGGCGGCGGCTTGAAAGCCACCCGAGAGGAGCCCGGCTGGAGGGCGCTGTTACAAAATTGGCACCGGCTGTTTCACAGCGCAGACACCCTTGTGTTATGCGTGTTGAGCAACGCAAAATGTTCCGCGATTGATTCTTTTTGTCCTGCGAGGCTGCACCTTATTTATGGGTCGTTTTATCGCGCTTCTTGCTCTCGGGATTTCAATCGTATTCTCCGGGATCGCTATTGCCCAAACTCCGCCAACGCCAGCACCTGCCGCAACGCAAGCGCCGCCGCCCTTCAGCCCTCCGGCGCCACATGTGAACGCCCCGCTGGGAGACATTCCCCGTATGCGGGGGGACGGCAACGGCGCTTACAAAACGCACGAGTATCGCGATCTCTTTGCCGAACTGGGTCATTCGCCCACCGAGAGCCGCGCAAAGATCGACAAAGCATTTCAGCAATTCTTCTACGGCGACGGCCAGGAAGAACGGCTTTACTTTGAGACAGGCGCCAATGCCAACGGCCCGCTGGCGTACATCACGGACTGGGCCAACAACGACGCGCGTTCCGAAGGCATGAGCTACGGCATGATGATTGCCGTGCAGCTAGACAAGAAACGCGAATTCGACGCCATCTGGAATTGGGCGAACACGTACATGCTGACGACGGACCCGAAGAACCCGTCGGTGGGTTACTTTGCATGGTCCATGAACACGGACGGCACGCCGCGCGCCACCGGCGCCGCGCCCGATGGCGAAGAGTATTTTGTGATGGCGCTCTATTTCGCGGCGCACCGCTGGGGAAACGGCCAGGGCATTTACAACTACCAGGCCGAAGCCGACAAGATTCTGCGCGGGATGCGCCACCATCCAGTGCTAACCGCGACGGGGCCGTTCCGCATCCATCCGGACGATCCGCCCTTTGTTCCGCCCGACCATCCCTGGCCCAGTCCTAATAGCAAGCGCCGGGCCGAGGAAGCCGCGAAAAGCGGGAAACCACTGCAGTTCTTTCGTGCTCCTTGGGAAATGGCGGACCGGCCACAAACCGTCGGCCCGATGGTCGACGAGGATCACTACATGATTCGCTTTGTGCCGGACGTGGGCGCGGATGTAAACGTCACGGACGCTTCTTATCATCTGCCCGCATTTTACGAACTGTGGGCGCACTGGGGACCGCCTGAGGACCGCGAGTTTTGGGCCAAAGCCGCCGATGTCAGCCGCGACATGCTCAACAAAGTCACTGGCCCCGTCACCGGACTGACTCCCGAGCGCAACAACTTCGACGGGACGCAGGTTGTGCGTCCTGATGGCACACCAACTCCGTTCGAATACGACTCCTGGCGCAGCGCCAGCAATTGGTCGGTCGACTATTCCTGGTGGAAGAAAGAGGCTCGAGAGACCGCGCTCAGCGACCGCATTCAGAAGTTCCTGTACGGCCAGGGTATTCACACATTTCCGGTTCGCTACACGCTCGATGGCAAGCCGCTGTCGACGCAGCATGCCGTCGGATTGCTCGCCACGACGGCGGTAGGCAGCCTTGCCGCCACACCGGGGCCGATATCGAAGGCATTTCTGGAAGAACTGTGGAGCACACCAGTGCCCTCAGGGGATTACCGCTATTACGACGGCTTGCTCTACTTGATGAGCATGATGCACTGCAGCGGGAACTTCCGAATTTACTGAGCCGCTTCGCAGTTGAAGCCTCCCCTTCACCCGCACGGAAAGCTGATCCGAAGAGGAGGTGATTGGAAGTAGTGTGTCTGACATCGGGATTTGGGTCGATCCTTCCCAAAGGGAGGAACTCACAAAACGAC
>Ga0187778_10000254_pt1 | contig 39004 bp, 41 predicted proteins | sample 1015_Q2_SP5_20_M_FD_132418 | JGI IMG/M metagenome (GOLD analysis project Ga0187778, IMG submission 132418) | Tropical peat soil microbial communities from peatlands in Department of Meta, Colombia - 1015_Q2_SP5_20_MG | ecosystem: Environmental > Terrestrial > Soil > Wetlands > Peat | place...
GAGCGCGAGCCCCTGCATCGGCCGCACGTCGTCGTACCCGCGCCACGGGCGTGATGCGATGATCGAGGCCATGGCCCGATCCTACGGAGAGCTGCAGGTCGGCGACGTCTACCGCAGTCGTTTCGGGCGGACGGTGCTCGAGGCGGACAACGTCTGGTTCACCCTGCTGACGCTCAATACGAACCCGATCCACTTCGACGCCGCCTATGCCGCGACGACCGAGTGGAAGCAGCCGCTCGTGGACTCGACGTTCACGCTCGCGCTTGTCACCGGACTCTCGGTCGCCGACGTCTCCGAGCGCGCGGTCAACCTCGGCTGGCGCGAGGTGCGGCTGCCGGCGCCCGTGTTCGCCGGCGACACGATCCGCGCCGAGACGCAGGTGCTCGAGAAGCGTCCGTCGAAGTCGCGGCCGGGGCACGGAATCGTGACGGTGCGGACGAAGGGGCTCAACCAGCGTGACGAGGTCGTGATCGAGTTCGAGCGGTCGATCATGGTTCCCCTGGAGGGTGATGCGGCTCGAGACTGAGCGGCTCGTGCTGCGGGTGCCGCAGCTCGAGGATGTCGACGACATGCTCGAGCTCGTCCAAGACGACGAGGTCATGCGGTGGATCGGCGGCGTCGCGGGCGACCGGGCCGCTGCGGTCGAGCACCTCGAGCGCTGGATCGACCGCTGGGAGAAGAACGGCGTCGGCCAGTTCGCCGTCCTGCTCGACGGACATGCGATCGGCCGTGTCGGCCTGCTCGTGTGGGATGGGCGCCTCTGGAAGACGTCGACCTACGAGCAGGCCGGCGAGCACGCAGAGACGGAGCTCGGCTGGGCCCTGGCGCGTCGGCACTGGAGACACGGCTACGCGACCGAAGCCGCACGTGCGGTGCGCGAATGGGCGTACGCGGAGCGCGGGATCGAGCGCCTCATCTCGCTGATCGTGCCCGACAACGCCCGCTCGGTGCGCGTTGCCGAGAAGCTCGGCGCCCGGCCGGAGCAGCAGGTCGAGACCGACGCCGGGCCGACGAACGTCTGGGTGCACCCGCGATGAGCTTCGCGCCGCTGAACGGGATCCGCGTCGTCGACGTGACCTCGTCGCTCGCCGGCCCGACGTGCACGCAGCTGCTCGCCTCGCTCGGTGCGGACGTGGTGAAGGTCGAGCCGCTCGGCGGCGACCACGCACGGGCCTGGGGGCCGCCGTTCGTCGAGGGCGAGGGCGCGATGTTCCTCGCCTCCAACGCGGGCAAGCGCTCGTTCGCCGTCGACCTCTCGGACCCGCGCGGGCTGGGGGCACTGCTCCGGCTCGCCGACGGCGCGGACGTGCTCGTGCAGAGCCTGCGGCCCGGCGCCGCCGCGCAGCACGGCTTCGGCGCGGACACGGTGCGCACCCGGAACCCGCGGCTCGTCTACTGCTCGATCGGCGCGTTCGGGGCGAAGGGGCCCCTGCGCGACCAGCCCGGCTACGACCCGCTCCTCCAGGCGGCGGCCGGGATCATGAGCGTCACCGGCGTCGACGAGATGCCGCCGGTGCGCGTCGGCGTCTCCCTGATCGACTTCGGCACCGGCGTCTGGGCGGCGCTCGGTGTGCTCGCCGCCCTGCACGAGCGCGACACGAGCGGCACGGGGCGGACGATCGACGTCTCGCTCTACGAGACCGCGCTGTCGTTGCTCTCCTACCAGCTCGTCGGCTACCTCGGCACGGGTGAGATTCCCGGTCGCGAAGGCAGCGCCTTCGCGCAGATCGCGCCGTATCAGGTGTTCGCCACCCGGGACGGCGAGCTGATGATCGTCGCCGGCAACGACAAGCTCTTCCGCGAGCTCTGCCGCGTGCTCGGCGTCGACGAGCTCACGGCCGACACGCGCTTCCTGACCAACCCGGACCGGGTCCGCCACCGCGCGGAGCTCGTCGCGCTGCTCGAGCCGCCGCTCCGGCAGCGGGGCACCGAGGAGCTGCTCGCGACGCTGATCGAGGCCGGCATTCCCGCGTCGCCCGTGCGCAACGTCGGCGAGGCGGCAGAGCACGAGCAGACGCAGGCGCTTGGCATGCTCCAGGCGCTGGGACGCGTCACCACCGTCGCGCAGCCGCTCTCGGTGGACGGCGAGCGCGTCCGCCATCACACGCCGCCGCCGCCGGTGGGCGCGCATACGGCGGAGGTCCTGCGCGAGCTCGGCTACTCGGACGCCGAGGTGTCCGCCCTCGCAGCGGAGGGCGTCGTCCGGCTCGCGGACGGAGACGGCCCGGCGCGGTAGACGTACCCCTCGAGCCGCCTGCCGAGCACGCGCTCGAGCCACTCCGACGTCGCGACGAGCATGTCCAGGTCGACTCCCGTCTCGACACCCTCGCCTTCGAGCAGGTAGACGAGATCCTCGGTGGCGACGTTGCCGGTCGCGCGAGGCGCGTACGGACAACCGCCGAGCCCGCCGACCGACGCGTCGAGAACGGTCGCGCCGGCCTCGAGCGCGGCGAGACAGTTCACGTAGCCGGTGTTGCGCGTGTTGTGCCCGTGAAAGCCGGCGGCACCGGTCCGACCGACGAGAGCGCGCACCGCCGACGGCGTCGCGACGCCGATCGTGTCCGCGAGCACGACCTCGGCGCGGCCGGCGAAGCGCCCCGCCAGCTCGGCGACGCGACCCTGGTCCACAGGACCCTCGAAGGGGCAGCCGAAGGCGACCGAGATCGTCACGCTGGCCGGAACGTCGGCGACGGCGAGGATCACCTCGACTCGATCCACCGCCTCCTCGAGCGACGCGTTCCCGTTCGCCCGGTTGAACCCCGCCGTCGCGCCGAGGGTGACATTGACGCGGTCGAGGCCGACCGCGTGGAGGCGCTCCCAACCGCGCTCGTTCAGGACGAGACCGACGATCTCGGCGCCCGGCCGGCGCTCGATTCCGGCGACGACCTCCTCCGCCCCCGCCATTTGCGGAACGCGCTCGTCGCGAACGAAGCTCACCGCCTCGACGCGCGGCAGCCCGGCGGCGGCCAGCCGGTTCACGAGCTCGGCGCGTGTCGCCGGAGCCAGCGTTTCCGGCTCGTTCTGGAGGCCGTCCCGCGGCCCGACGTCGCAGAGGGTTACCCGCACCGGCAGAGCGTAGTTGCCCCCGATGTCACGCCGTGGCGGTGGCCCTACGGTGGCTTCGATGCATCCGTCCGCATCGTTCAGCGCTGTCATCCGCGTGCGCATCGAGAACCATCCGGGCGCCTTCGCCCGCCTGGCCGCCGCCATCGGCGAGGCCGGCGGCCTGCTCGGAGCGATCGACCTCGTTCGCGTCGAGAAGGATACGAAGATCCGCGACGTCAACGTGCTCGCAGATGACGAGGCGCACCTGCACGCGATCGTCGACGCGGTGCGCGCGGTCGAGGGCGTCGACGTGGTCAACGTCTCCGACCGCACCTTCCTGCTGCACCTCGGCGGGAAGATCGAGGTGCGGCCGCGCGTGCCGCTCAAGACACGTGACGACCTCTCGATGGCGTACACGCCGGGTGTCGCGCGGATCTCTCGGGCGATCGCAGACGACCCGGACAAGGTCTGGAACCTGACGATCAAGCGCAACACCGTCGCCGTCGTCAGCGACGGGACGGCGGTGCTCGGGCTCGGCGACATCGGCCCGGCGGGCGCGATGCCGGTGATGGAGGGCAAGGCGGTGCTCTTCAAGGAGTTCGCAGGGGTCGACGCCTTCCCGATCTGCCTCGCCACGAAGGACACGGACGAGATCGTCCGTACGGTGCAGGCGATCGCGCCGGCGTTCGGCGGCATCAACCTGGAGGACATCGCCGCACCGCGGTGCTTCGAGATCGAGCGCCGGTTGCGCGAGTCGCTCGACATCCCGGTCTTCCACGACGACCAGCACGGCACGGCGATCGTCGTGCTCGCGTCACTCCTGAATGCACTCCGGGTCGTGAACAAGCGCATCGAGGACGTTCGCATCGTCACCACCGGTTGCGGCGCCGCCGGGATGGCCGTGACGCGGATCCTCCAACGCGCCGGCGCCACGTGGATCGTCGGGTGCGACGAGGGCGGCTCGCTCTTCCGCGGTCGGGACGGCCTCAATCCGGCCAAGCAGGAGTATGCGGAGACGACGAATCCGGAGAACCTGATCGGCACGGCGGACGAGCTGTTGTCCGGCGCAGACGTCTTCATCGGGCTCTCCGTCCCGAACGCGATCTCCGTCGACGGTGTGCGGGCGATGGCCGACCGCGCGATCGTCTTCGCGATGGCGAACCCGAACCCGGAGGTCGACCCCGAGGCGATCGAGGGGCTCGCCGAGGTGATCGCGACGGGGCGCTCGGACTATCCGAACCAGATCAACAACGTGCTCGCGTTCCCGGGCGTCTTCCGCGGCGCGCTCGACGTCCGCGCCCGCACGATCGACGGCGGGATGGAACTGGCGGCGGCGCAGGCGATCGCTGCGACGATCGGAGACGACGAGCTCTCGGCCGACTACATCGTGCCGAGCGTCTTCAACCGTGCCGTCGCCCCGGCAGTTGCCGCGGCGGTGGCCGTCGCCGCCGAGCAGAGCGGCGTCGCCCGCCGTTCCCACGGCGCGGTGCAGCCCTCTCCGGCAGCGCTTCCGTAGTTCCCCGCAGTGGCCTTCAGCGGTGCGTCCGATGCACGCGCACCGCGTCCAAAGGAGCATTCGTCCATGGTTTCCGCGCCTGTCCCCCACAAGCAGAAGTTCGTCCCCGTTCCGTTCGACTCCGCGCACGTCGCCGACGCGATGAGCCCCGGCGTCATCAGCTGCCCGCCCGAGACACCGCTCCGCGTCGTCGCGCGCATGATGGCGACGTTCAGCGTCCATTCGGTGTTCGTGTTCGAGCACCGCGACGAGGACGACGAGGACATCCAGCTCTGGGGCGTGGTCTCGGATCTCGATCTGGTCGCCGCAGGAAGGCTGAACGTCGACGAGCGCACCGCCGGCAGCAGCGCCGTCACACCTCTCGTGACGGTTGCAACCGACGCCCCGCTCGCCAAGGCCGCCGAGTTGATGGCGGAGCACGGAATCTCACACCTCGCGGTCGTCGATCCGGTCTCGAAGCGACCCGTCGGCGTCCTCTCGACACTCGACATAGCCCGCTCGATCGCCACTTCGTCCGCCTGAGAAGCTGCGCTTCTCAGGCGGGTTGATGTTGTGCTCCGCAGAGCGCGCGGCGGCGGAGCCGCCGCGCGCTTATCTGTCGTAGGCCGCGGGTCCTGGTAGCGCGCGCGTTGGTGCCTTCGGCATCCCCGCACGCGTGGATCCGGCCTCCGCGAAGGCTCCGCGTTCGCTCCGGCCCTGGACCCCTCGTCCAGGACAAGGTTGAAACCGTCGCTCGTCGAGCGGTCAAGGCCGAAGGCTAACGCGGCCGCAGGCGCGTTAGCCGCAGGCGGATCCACGCGGACGGGGACGGCGAAGCCGCCACCGGCCGCCCTACCCGGGCCGACCGCCCCTGGTCACGTAACAGCCCGGCGGCTTTGCCGCCGGGCGCTCTGCGGAGCACAACATCGAACCCGCGGGAAGTGCGCAGCACTTCCCGCGGAGCCCTAGCGGGTGCCGAGCTCCATCCCGAGCAGGCGCGGCAGCGCGGCGCCGGCGCGGGCGGCGAGGGCCGGGCGGCGGGCCTGCTCCTCCGCCTCCTCGCAGGCCATGATCGAGGTGCGCACGAGCCCGCCGCCGAGACGCCGCCACGGCTCGGGCGGCAGGCCTGGCAGGCGGCGCGTCGCGAGCGGCAGGCGCGTCCACTCGTCGTCTGCGCCGAGCGCGAGCGAGGCGAGGATGCGCCCGCCGAGCCAGCTCGGCCCCACGCCGTGCCCCGAGTAGCCGGCGCCGTAGTGGATCCGCGTGCCGGCCTTCGTCCGGAAGAACGGGAGATGGTCGGACGACACGTCGATCGGGCCGCCCCACGCGCGCTCCACGCGCGCGCCGTCGAGCCCCGGCAGCAGGCGCCGTAATCCGGCTTCGGCCCTGGCCGCCGTCGGCAGGTCGGTGCTGAAGCGCGCGTCGACCTTGCCGCCGAAGCCGATCGGGCCGGTGCCGCTGCCCATCAGCACGCGCCCGTCGGCGGTCGTGCGGAAATAGTGGAGGAACATGCGGGCATCGACGATCGCCTCGCCCCCGGTCCAGCCGATCCCGGCGAGCAGCTCCGGGGTGGGCTCGGTGAGCACGACGTACGACCCGAAGTTCGTGAGGCTGCGCGCCGCGGGTCTCCACCCGGTGAGCGCCGCATTCGTGGCGAGCACCACCTCCCGTGCGCGCAGGACCCCGTCCGGCGTCTCGATCACGTTCGGCGAGCCGGCCCGCACCCGCACCGCCGGCGTGCGCTCGTGCAGGTCGATCCCGCCCGCGAGCGCGGCGCGCCGCAGTGCGCGCACGAGGAACCCGGGATGCACGGTCGCGCCGTCCGGGAAGAAGACGCCCCGGCGGAAGACCGGCGACGCGCAGCGCGCCGCCACGTCTTCGCGCGAGAGCGCCACCGCCTCGTCCGGGCGGCCCACTGCGACCGCAGCCTCGACCGCACGCTCGACGGCGGCGTCCTGAGCCGGCGCGGCGGAGACCATGACCATGCCGGCCTCGCGCAGCCAGACGTCCTCGCCGCGCGACTCGGCGAACGCGCGCACCCCGGGCACGATCGCCTCCGCCGCCCGGCAGAGCCGGACCGCGTCGGCATCTCCGAGCACCGGCCGCAGCGACGCTAGGGCGGCCCAGTAGCCGTGCACGAAGCCGCCGTTGCGCCCGCTGGGGCCGTGCCCGCAGACCTCCGCCTCGAGCAGCGTCACCTTCAGCCCGGGATCGCGCTCGAGCAGGGCGAGGGCCGTCCAGAGCCCGGTGTAGCCGCCGCCGACGATCGCGACGTCCGCGCTCGCCTCGCCCGCGAGCGCGGGCGCCGCCGCCGGGTCTCTCTCGGCGGCGAGCGCCTCCTCCAGCCACCACGACGGCAGCGCCGGCTTGATCGACGGTCGCGTCAGCCGGCGACCTGGGGTAGCGCGTCCTCGACGCCGGCGCCGATCTCGGCGAGGGCGCTCTCACGGGGCACGCCGGCTGCCGGCGCCTGGCCGACGACGCCGAGCAGTGTCTCGACGGCATGCGCGGCGCTCCTCACGTGCTGCTCCCTCCGCTGTCGATGATCCTCTGCCACGCCTCGTCGAGCACGTCGCCGAGAGTGGCCGCGATCTGGTCGAACTCTTTCTGGGTCGCGATGAGCGGGGGCGAGATCTGGATCACCGGGTCGCCGCGGTCGTCGGCGCGACAGATGAGCCCCCGCTCGAAGAGACGCGGCGAGAGGAAGCGCCGGAGCAGCATCTCGCACTCGTCGTCGCTGAACGTCGTGCGGTTCTCCTTGTCCCTGACGAGCTCGATCGCGTAGAAGAAGCCCGCACCGCGGACGTCGCCCACGATCGGCAACTCGAGCAGCTGCTCCAGCGTCGCGCGGAACGGATCCTCGTTCGCGAGCACGTGCTCCATGATCCGCTCGCGCTTCATGATCTCGATGTTCTTGAGCGCGATCGCGCACATCACGGGATGACCGCCGAACGTCATCCCATGCGAGTACATCGACGTCGCGTCGAGGAACGGCTCCACCACGCGTTCCGCCGCCACGACCGCGCCGATCGCCGCGTATGACGACGACAGGCCCTTCGCGCACGTGATGATGTCCGGCCGGATGTCGTAGCGCTCGGAGGCGAACCAGTGCCCGAGCCGGCCGAAGCCTGTGATGACCTCGTCGGCCGAGAGGAGGATGTCGTAGCGGTCGCAGATCGCCCGCACCCCGGGCCAGTAGCCGGCCGGTGCGACGAACGCCCCACCCGCGTTCTGCACCGGCTCCATGTGCACCATGCAGACGCTCTCCGGCCCCATCGCGACGATCGTCTGCTCGAGGTCGTCGAGCAGGAACCGCGTGAACTCCTCCTCCGTCTCGCCGGCGGGCCGGTGGTAGCGGTTCGTGTTGTGGACGTGGCGGACTTCGGGCACGAGCGGCTCGAACGGGTTGCGGAGCGCCGGGATCCCGTTGATCGAGAGCGCGCCGAGCGTCGTGCCGTGGTAGGCGATGTGGCGCGCGATCGCCTTGTAGCGGGCCGGCGGCCGCCGCATCTCCGAGACGATCGCGTCGTGGCGTGTCTCCGGCTCTCCGGCACGCGGCGCGGTGACGGCGATCGCCTTCAGCCGCGCCTCGTGGCGGGCGACGTAGTACTGGCGTGCGAGCTTCCACGCCGACTCGACCGCCTCCGATCCGCCGGAGACGAAGAAGACGTGACCGAGGTCGCCCGGCGCGAGCGATGCGATCTCGGTCGCGAGCTCGATCGCGCGCGGATGCGCATACGACCAGTTGGTGTAGAACGGCAGCTCCCGCATCTGGTCGAGCGCCGCCTGTCCGATCTCGTCGCCGAACCCGTATCCGAGGTTCACCGAGAAGAGCCCGGCGAGTGCGTCGAGGTAGCGGTTGCCGTCGACGTCCTCGAGGTAGCACCCGTCTCCGCGCACGATGATCGGCGGCTCGTACCCGCCCATGCGCGTGAAGTGCAGCCACAGGTGGTCTCGCGCAAGCCGCCGCAGCTCCTCCGCCCTGTGCGCCGTCTCGAACGCCGTCACGCTGCGCCTCCGCCGTCGTTGTGTGCGCCCCAGTCGTAAAGCTGCTTCCACATCTCGAGATAGAGGAACGTCTCGGTCGAGACGACGCCGTCCAGCCCCCGCATCCGGTTGGTGAGCTCGAGCAGCTCATGCCGGTCGGAGGCGACGATCTCGACGACGAGGTCGAACTGACCCGCTGTGACGACGACGTAGTCGACTTCGGGCCAGCGCGCGAGCTCGTCCGCGACGATGCCGGGCGGCCCGGACGTCTTCAGACCGACGAGCGCCTGGTCGAAGCCGAGCCCGAGCGGGTTCGTCACCGCAACGACCTGGAGGATTCCCTCGCCCACGAGACGCGCGTAGCGCGAGCGAACCGTCGCCTCTGACACACCGAGCCGGCCGGCGATGCCCCGGAACGACCCGCGCCCGTTCACCTGGAGCGCCTCGATGACCCGCCGGTCGAGCTCGTCGACCCGCCGCGCGGGCGCGACGGGACCCCGGCGCGAGTCGGCGGCGAGCCGGAGCGGCTGAGCATCGGGCCTGCGCAACGCGAGGCATTCCTACCAGGTAGCTGCGCATTGCGTCAATCGCAGCCCGAAACAGCGCGCATTCGCGCGGCCGCTGCCCTGACGCCGTGCGGGCCCAGCGCATAGCATCGCCGGCGCATGAGGATCCTCGTCGTCGGCACCGGCGGCGTCGGCGCAGCCTTCGCGGAGGTCGCCCGGCGCCGCGACTTCTTCGAGCGGGTGACGCTCGCCGACCTGAACGCCGCCCGCCCGCAGGCGGTGGTCGCGCGGCTCGGCGACGGGCGCTTCTCTGCGGCGGGCGTCGATGCGTCGGACACAGGCTCGATCGCGGCGCTCATGCGCGCCGTCGGCGCGGACGTCGTGCTCAACGCCGCCGATCCTCGTTTCAACCCGCAGATCTTCGCCGCCGCCTTCGAAACCGGCTGCACGTACCTCGACATGGCGATGACGCTGTCGAAGCCCCATCCGGACCGGCCGTACGCCGAGCCGCACGTGAAGCTCGGCGACGCACAGTTCGCCGAGCACGAACGGTGGGTCGAGCGCGGTCGGCTCGCGCTCGTCGGCATCGGCGTCGAGCCGGGCCTCTCCGATGTGTTCGCGCGCTATGCGGCCGACCATCTTTTCGCCACCGTCGACGAGGTCGCGGTGCGGGACGGCGCGAACCTCGTCGTCGACGGCTATGCGTTCGCCCCGACGTTCTCGATCTGGACGACGATCGAGGAGTGCCTGAATCCGCCGCTCGTCTGGGAGCGCAGCCGCGGTTTCTTCACGACCGAGCCGTTCTCCGAGCCAGAGCGGTTCGAGTTCCCCGAGGGGATCGGCGTCGTCGAGTGCGTCAACGTCGAGCACGAGGAGGTCGTGCTCGTGCCGCGCGCCGTGGAGTGCCGGCGAGTGACGTTCAAGTACGGACTGGGCGAAGAGTTCATCGACGTGCTCAAGACGCTTCACAAGCTCGGGCTCGACTCGAGCCGGCCGGTGCGCGTGCGCGGGGTCGAGGTCGCCCCGCGCGACGTCGTGGCCGCAGTGCTCCCCGATCCCGCGACGCTCGGCGACCGGATGCGGGGCAAGACGTGCGCCGGCACGCTCGTCACCGGCACGGCGGCCGACGGGAGCGCGAGGGCGGCCTATCTCTACCACGTCGCCGACAACGAGCGCACGATGCGCGAGTACGGACACCAGGCGGTCGTCCTCCAGACCGCTCTCAATCCCGTCGTCGCGCTCGAGCTCATCGCCGCCGGCATCTGGCAGGGCGCCGGCGTGCTCGGGCCGGAGTCGTTCGACGCCGCCCCGTTCCTCGAGCTGCTCGCCGAGTACGGGGAGCCGTACGCCGTCGTCGACGGCGATCCTCGCCGCTAGGCCGCCCTCTAGTCGAGGCCGTACGTGGTGACGCGCCGAGGATGGATCCTGACGGTCACGCGCTGCTCCTCCGGCTTCCGCCACGGATACGAGTCCTTGCCGAGGTACTTCTTCGCGAGCTTGTCGATCTGCGCGTCCGCACCGTCGGTCGTGAGATCGGCCTTGCCGTCGACGGCGATCCACTTGTAGGTGTCGCTCGGATCGACCACGAGCAGCGAGATACGAGGGTCACGCTCGAGGTTCGACGGCTTCACACGACCGTAGGCGGTGTTGAACGACGGCTCGCCGTCGACGACGTCCACCCAGACGATCGTCGAATGGGGGGAGCCGTCGGGGCGAAGGGTGGTCACGGTCCCGACGTACGGCCGCTCGAGGAACTCGAGCTGCGTCTCGTTCAGCTTCGGCATGGCGCTTCCTCGCGTTCTCGTGGTGGCGTTTCCCCGGTGTCCTCGACAGTACCCGTAGCAACGAGCCGTCTGGGGCGGCGAGCTCAGCCAACCGGGCCGGCGGGACCTACGGGCTGCGTGCAAACGTATCTCGAAGCATGCGACGCCCCGCCGTGCCCGTTCCTCCGCCACCGTCGCGCGACCGGGCGGGAGGCCGTCGTTAGCGCGGCGGCGCGAGCGGCGGAGCTCGTGCGAACCGAGCCCCGGGCCGAGTCCGAGCGGCGGGAGCACGTCTGGGTGCGTGACGCCCAGCGCGGCTCGGCCGCCGCCCTCGAGCATCTCTTCAGGCATCACTGGCCTCGCGCGTACCGGGCGGCACTGCTCGTCGTCGCCGACGCTGCCGCCGCCGAGGACATCGCACAGGAGTCGTTCCTTGCTGCGGTGCGTGCGCTCGATCGCTTCGACCGGCGGCGCCCGTTCGGCCCGTGGCTGCACCGGATCGTGGTCAATCGCGCGATCGACTGGGGGCGTGCGCGCACGCTGCGACGCGAGCTTGCCGAAGGGGACGCGCCGGAGCCGGCCGCGCCGGGGCGGGAGCCCGCGGGGCATGCACAGCGCCTGGCCGCCGCGCTCGCCGGGCTCGGACCCGAGCAGCGGGCGGTGATCGTCCTGCGCTACCTGCTCGAGTACACGCCCGGCGAGATCGCCGAGCTGCTCGACCTGCCCCGCGGCACCGTCAACTCGCGGCTCCGCCGCGGTCTCGACCGGCTCGAGACGGTGCTGCGAGAGGAGGTCGAATGAGCGAGCGGCGCCTGCGACAGCTGCTCGACTCCACGCCGACGGACGAGCGGGCCGAGGCTCGCGCATGGGAGCTCGTGCACGCCGCGTGGGCGGAGCGCGAGCCTCGCCGCCGCCCCCGGCGGCGGGCCCGCCTCGTGCTCGCATTCGCCGCGGTCGCGGCAATTGCCACCGCCTCCCTCTCGCAGCCGGGGCGGGCCGTCGTGAACGCCGTCCGCCGCTCGATCGGGATCGAGCATGCCGAGCCGGCGTTGTTCCGCCTGCCGGCAACGGGGCGGCTGCTCGTCGCCGGTCCGAGCGGCACCTGGGTCGTCGCGGCCGACGGCTCGAAGCGCCGCCTCGGTGACTATCGGCAGGCGTCGTGGTCCCCGCACGGCCTCTACGTCGTCGCGGCTGCGACGAACGAGCTGGCGACCGTCACGCCGACCGGTGCCGTGCACTGGACGCTCTCACGCCCGCAGATCCGCTTCCCGCGCTGGGGCGGCACGCGTACCGACACCCGCATCGCCTACCTCACGACGAGCAGGCTGCACGTCGTCGCCGGCGACGGTACCGGTGACATCGACGCAGAAGGGCTGCCGGCAGCGGCTCCGGTGGCGCCTGCCTGGCAGCCGACGCCCGCCGATCGCCACGTTCTTGCCTACGTGACGACGCGCGGGTGTGTGACGGTGCTCGATCCCGACCGGGGCACCGTGCGTTGGGTCTCCGCAGCGTACGCCGACCCGCGTGCGCTCGCGTGGTCGCCCGACGGCACGCAGCTGGCTCTTGCAGCGAGGACGAAGGTCGTCCTGTTCGACGCGCGCACCGGGCGTGCGGCCGCGGTGCACGTCGCCGGGGTGCTCGCCCTCGCGTTCGCACCCGACGGCCGCCTGGCGCTGCTGCGCGACCGCGAGGTCCTGGTCCGGCAGGACGGCCGGCTGCGGGCGCTCTTCGTTCCGCCCGGCGGCCGCCTCAGCGGTCTCGCCTGGTCGCCGGACGGTCGCTGGCTTCTCACCGAGCTGCCGGCCGCCGACGAATGGGTCTTCCTGCAGACGCACGGCGGGCGGCGCATTCTCGCGGTCTCGCACATCGCGGCCCAGTTCGGAGCCTTCCCGTCGCTGAGCGGCTGGGCAAGCTGACGGACGCGCACGGAACGGACGCGCGTCAGAAAGTAGACGCGACAACCCTGGGACCCGACCCCTCCCCCCTACCCACTTCGATCGTAGGCCGAAAACGCGCACGTGTCCGTCACGGAAGCGTGCCGCGTTGCCGGCGGCCGAGCTGCAACTGCTTGACGCCGTCCGCGCGCGCGCCCACCGCTGCCGCGCCGCTCGGCGATCGTCCGCAATGCCGCCGGCCTGGCGACGAGAGCCCAGACACTCGCGGCGAACGTCGATCTCGCGTTCGTCGTGAGCTCGCTTGGACCGGATCTCGAGCCGCGGCGGATCGAGCGCTACATCGTCACGATCTGGGAGAGCGGAGCGACGCCCGAGATCGTGCTCACGAAGGCCGACCGCCTCGAGGACCCCTCGCCGCTCGTCGCCGAGGTCGAGGCGGTGGCGCTCGGCGTTCCGGTCCACGTCGTGAGCGCGATCACCGGCCAGGGCTGCGACGCGCTGCGCGCGCGTCTGCGGCCGGGCGCCACGGCGGCCCTGCTCGGCTCGAGCGGCGTCGGCAAGTCGACGCTCGTGAACCGCTTCGCCGGCCACGAGCTGATGGCCGTGAACGAGACCCGCGCCGATGACGACGAGGGCCTCCACACGACGAGCCACCGCGAGCTCATCCTCCTGCCCGGCGGCGGGCTGGTGATCGACACGCCCGGTCTGCGCGAGCTCCAGCTCTGGGACGGCGGGGGCCTCGACGAGGCGTTCGCCGACGTCGAGGAGCTGGCCGGCAGCTGCCGCTTCGACGACTGCTCGCACGAGTGCGAGCCGGGCTGCGCCGTCCTTGCCGCGGTCGAGTCGGGCGAGCTTCCGCACGAGCGCTTCCACAGCTGGCGAAAGCTTCAGACGGAGCTGCGGGCGATCGCGATCCGGCGCGACGCCCGTCTCCGCAAGGACGAGGCGCGCAAGTGGCGTGCACGCGCGAGGGAGGGCAGAGCAAGGGCGCGGCGGGTGTAACCCAATCCTCCAAAGCCCGCGGCTTCGACGTCCCTATGACGACCAGCCCCACTGCTCGATGTTCCACGTCGGACCGGCCGAGGTCGGGTTGTTGCTGTTTTCCATGCCGGTGATCCCCTTCTCGTGGACGAGGATGCTCGGCTGCGAGTAGAGCGGGATGGCCGGGAGGTCGTTCGACATCAGCTCGTCGGCCTGCTCGTAGTCGGCCCGGCGCTTGGTCGGGTCGAGCTCCGCGTCGGCTGCGTCTAACAGGTTCGTCACCCTGCGGTTGCAGTAGCTCGCATAGTTCGACCCACCGCCACAGCCCCAGACGGCGTCGAAGCCAGACGGATCCGTCGTGCCGATCCACGCGTACTCGGCGAGGTCGTAGTCGTGGTTCGGCAGATCCGCCCCGAAAACCGTCGTCGCAGGCTCGAAGTTCGCGTCGAGCTGGATGCCGATCGACCTCAGCTGCTGCGTCCAGAGCTTCGTGCTGGTTTCGCGCTGTGCACTGCCGGTGGTCGTCTCGTACTCGAGTTCCGCCCGCACTCCCGAGCACGTCCAGATCGCGGTGTTGTCGGCGTTCGGCTCAGACGGGCCACCCGTGCAGTGCCGAGCGAGCAGATCGCGTGCCTTCGTCTGGTCGAAGTTCCAGGTCGCGAAGTGCGGGATCGCGCTTGGACCGACCGTGTACTCGAGGTTGTCGAGCGGCTTCAAGCCTGGCGCAAGTTGGCCGAACAGCGCCTTGATCAAGGATGACCGGTCCATGCCCATCATCAGCGCGTGCCGGAACCACGGTGCGCGCAAGAGCGGGTTGCTCTTCGGACCCAACTGGATGTCGACGTGCTCTTCGTACAACCCGTTGACCGCGCTGTACACGAGGTTCGCCTGGCCGCGAAGCGCCGAGACCGAAGTCTGAGGCGGCGGCTCGATGGCGTCGACCTCGCCGTCGACGAGCGCTTGGATCTCCGCGTTGACGCCCGGGACGATCTTGAAGTCGACCTCGGTGAGCCTCGGCTTCGTTCCGTACCACACCGGGTTCGCCCTGAGCGTCAGGCCCTCGCCCTTCGTGTAGTTCGACAAGTAGAACGGGCCGTCCGAAACCGGGGCACCGTCGACCCCGCAGACGCAGTTGGACCAGAGCGTGTTGAAGTTCTGCCCCGCGAGCGCCTTCGACGGGTACACGAGGCCGAACAGGTCACGGAAGTCGGCGAACGGCTTTCTCCACGTGAAGACGATCGTCTTCGCGCCATGCAGCCTGTAGCCCGTGATCTGGTCGTATCCCGCGCGCGATACGACGTCGTTGCTCGGGTTCATGATCTGCCGCCACGTGTAGAGGACGTCCCGGTTCGTCACGGGCGCCTTCGGATGCCCCCGCCAGAACCAGTACGCGTCCGGGCGAATCGTGATCGTCAGACTCGACTTCGTCGCAGTCACGCTCGACGCAAGGTCGAGGTGGTAGTTCGCATTGTTGTCGATCATGTACGTGCCGCGCAGGATGGGCGTGTTTCCGGCGATTGCCGCCCAATAGGTGTTCTCGGATGAGATCGCCGTGTTGAAGCCGGTGACGTCCTGGTCCATCCCGAAGACCAGCACGCTTCTCGCTCTGCGTCCGGCCGGGGTCCTCGGCACCTGCGACCAGGACCGGGCGAACGGGGCTGCGGCGAGCGCGGAGCCCCGAGCGCTCTCGGCGACATGGGTCGCTCCCGCGGCGGACGCCGCCAACAGCAAGGGGCAGAGGAGCGCGGCGAGCGACGCCGTTACCGGCGAAGACGACCTTCTTACGTCACGTTCCAGGCTGACCGACGAGGTCGAGCGGCTTGACGATCTCGGCAAAGTGGCAGGCGCTGGGGTGCCCGTGGCCGCGGTCGACGAGTGCGGGCTCCTCCTCGGCGCAGACGGGCTGTGCCTTCCAGCAGCGGGTGCGGAAGCGGCAGCCGGACGGTGGGTTCGCCGGGCTCGGAACGTCGCCTTCGAGCACGATCCGCTTTCGCTTACCCCGCTGCGACGGCTCCTCGATCGGCACGGCCGAAAGGAGCGCCTGCGTGTACGGGTGCACGGGCGAGTCGTAGATGTCGTGCTTCGAGCCGATCTCGACGACCTTGCCGAGGTACATCACTGCGACGCGGTCGGAGACGTGGCGGACGACGGAGAGGTCGTGTGCAACGAAGATGTACGTCAGGCCGAAGTCGCGTTGAAGCGACTCGAGCAGGTTGACGACCTGCGCGCGAATCGAGACGTCGAGCGCGGAGACAGGCTCGTCGAGGATGATCAGCTGCGGGTTGAGCGCGAGCGCGCGCGCGACGCCGATGCGCTGCCGCTGGCCGCCGGAGAACTCGTGCGGAAAGCGATTCGCATGCTCGGGCGAGAGGCCGACGGTGCGTAGCAGCTCGTTGATGCGCTGCTTGCCCTGTTCTCCGCGGTAGCGACCGTGGATCCTGAGCGGCTCGCCGACGATGTCACGCACGGTCATGCGCGGATTCAGCGACGCGTACGGATCCTGGAAGACGATCTGCATCTCGCGTCGCACCTCACGCATCTGACGGCGTCTGAAATGCGTGATCTCGCGGCCGTTGAAGAGGATCCTTCCGCGGGTCGGCTCGATCAGCTTGATCACCGTGCGCGCGAGCGTCGTCTTCCCGCAGCCGGACTCGCCGACGAGCCCGAGCGTCTCCCCGGCCCTGACCGAGAGGTCGACGCCGTCGACCGCGTGGATCTGTCCGACCGTGCGCTTGAAGAGTCCGGCGCGGATCGGAAAGTGCTTCACGAGGCTTTCGATGCGAAGGATCTCCTCGCCCTGCCCCGCCCGCTCGTGGATCGCCTCGCCGACGTCCGCCACGTCCACGGGCTCGAGAACGCTCACACCGCACCCCCGGCGACGGGCTCGGAGAACTTCGACGCGCGTCCGATCAGCTCGTCCGAGAAATGGCACGCAGCCTGATGCGACTCGCCCTCGACGGGGTAAAGCGCCGGCACCTCCTCGCGGCAACGCAGGCGACCCTGCGAAAGGAAGCAGCGGGGGTGAAACGCGCAACCGGACGGCCGGTTGATCAGCGACGGGGGCGCACCGGGTATCGGGCGCAGCCACTCCTCGTCTTCGGTCAGCTTCGGCAGGCTGTCCATCAGACCGACGGTGTACGGATGCCGCGGCGAGCGGAAGATCGTGTGGACGTCGCCCGACTCGACGATCTTGCCGGCGTACATCACGAGCACGCGCTCGCACATCTCCGCGACGATTCCGAGATCGTGCGTGATGAGGATCGTCGCGGCGTTCGTCGTCTCCTGCGCGGTCTTCAGCACCTCGAGCACCTGCGCCTGGATCGTCACGTCGAGAGCGGTGGTCGGCTCGTCTGCAATCAGCAGCGACGGCGAGTTCGCAATAGCCATCGCGATCATCGCGCGCTGGCGCATTCCGCCCGAGAACTCGTGTGGATACGCGTCGTAGCGGGCATCGGGATGCGGGACGCCGACGAGGCGAAGCAGCTCGACGACGCGCGACTTGACCGCGCCGTCCGGCTCCTTCGGGTGGTGGGTCTTGATCGCCTCGCTCAGCTGGAAGCCGACCTTGAGCACCGGATTGAGCGAGGTCATCGGATCCTGGAAGATCATCGCAACCTCGTCACCCCGGAAGTGCTGGAGCTCCCGCTTCTTCAGCGTGAGAAGGTCATGGCCCTTGAACAGGGCCTCCCCGGAGACGACCCGGCCCGGCGGCTGCGGAATGAGCCCGAGGATCGAGAGCGTGCTGACGCTCTTGCCGGAACCGGACTCGCCGACGATGCCCAGCGTCTCGCCCGGATAGACGTCGTACGAGATGCCGTCGACGGCGTGGACGATCCCGTCGTCGGTCTTGAACTCGACGACGAGGTCCTTGATCGACAGGATCGGCTCAGGCACGGACTCTCCTCTGCGTGGGATCGAGCGCGTCCCGCAGCCCATCGCCGACAAAGTTCACGCAGAGGATGATGAGGACGATCGTCAAGCCTGGAAGCGTCACGAGCCACCACAGGCTCAAGCCTGCTGCTTCCCCGTCGGAGATGAGGTTTCCGAGCGACGGCGTCGGCGGCAGGATCCCGAAGCCGAGAAACGAGATCACCGACTCTGTGAGGATGGCGAGTCCCGTGAGGAGCGTCGCCGACACCACGATCGGCCCGATCGTGTTCGGCAGGATGTGACGGAAGATGATGCGGAGGTCTCCGGAGCCCAGGGCCTTTGCCGCCTCGACGTACTCCTTCTCCTTGAGCGACAGATAGCTGCCGCGGACGATTCGAGCGATGTTCGTCCAGAAGAGGAGTCCCAGGATGATCGCAATTCGGAATGCCGATCCGTGACCGAGATACTTGGCGGCGACGAGCAGCACGGCCAGCGCCGGCACGACCAGGAAGAGGTCCGTGATCCGCATCAGGATGTTGTCGAGCCAGCCGCCGTAGTAGCCCGATGCCGCTCCGACCACCACTCCGAGTGCCGTGGCGATGAAGGCGACGAGCAGAGAGACCTTCTCGGTCGACTGAATGCCGTACAGCGTTCGGCTGAAGTAATCACGGCCGAGCTGGTCGGTCCCGAAAAGGTGGTGCCAGCTCGGAGGTTGACTGAGAGCCTGGAGGTCGAGGTTGTCGCGGCCATAAGGCGCAAGCTCGTGCGCGAACGCGCCGGCGAGGAAGATGATCGTGAGCACCACCAGACTGGCCATCGCCATGCGGTGGCGGAGAAACCGGTGCCTGGCATACCACCACTGGCTGCGCGCCACCAGGTCGAGACCCGTCTCGAAGGCCGACTCGTCCGGCCCCTGGAGAGCACCGATCCCGGCCGGTTCGGCGGAGGCGGCCTTACTCATAGCGAATCCTTGGGTCGAGGAAGCCGTAGAGGATGTCGGCCAGCAGGTTGAAGAGGATCACCATGATCGCGACGACCACGAGCCAGGCCATTACCGGGTAGGGGTCGCCCGCGAAGAGTGCGGTGATGTAGAACTTTCCCATTCCGTCGAGCGCGAAGATCTGCTCCGTCACGACCGCTCCGGCGAACAGACCTCCGAAGTCGAGCGCGATCTGCGTCGTCAAGGGGATCAAGGCGTTGCGGAACACGTGCCTCGCGATGACGCGCCATTCCGGCAGACCCTTGGCGCGCGCAGTCCGCGTGTAGTCCGAGTTGATCACCTCGAGCATCGATGCCCGCATGTATCTGCTGTAACCGGCGACGCTCAGCATGCACAGAGCGATCACCGGCAGCGCGAGATGCTGGGCACGGTCGAGGAGGAAATGGAACCCGTGACCCGGGTCCACGGACGACAGTCCGGAGGTGTAGAAGATCCGGACGTGCCAGGACACCCAGATATCGGTGAAGATCACCTGCAGGATCAACGCGATCCAGAAAACGGGCATTGCGAAGCCGATGAAGCTCAGCGTCGTCGCGGTGTAGTCGAAGATGGAGTATTGACGGATCGCCGAGAAGATTCCGACTGCCACCCCGATCAGAACGGATAGGACGAGCACCGAGACGAGAAGCTGAAGGGTGTGGCCGAGGACGCGCGTGAGCTGGGGCCAGATCGGCAGTGGGCTGGTGAGGCCCGTGCCGAACTTGTGCAGCACCGCCTCCTTCACCCAGACCCAGTAGCGCTCGACCACCGGCTGGTCGAGACCCTTCGCGTGCGCGATCGTCTTTATCTCGGCACGCGTGATGTGCGGGTTCTGGTAGAGCTGGGCCAACGGGTTCGACGACACCGAGACGAACACGAAGATGAGAAACGTCGCCGCGATGAGCACGGGAATCGAGAGGAGCAGTCGCCGGATGATGAATGTGAGCATCGGAGCGCCTTTACGGAAGGACTCCCGCTCCCGAAAGCGGGAGCGGGAGTCCTGTTAGACGGGAACCTCGTTCGGTCTCAGTCCGTTTCGTCTACTTGCTGACCGTCCAGTTCTCGGCATCCCACATCGGACCGGCCTGAGTCACGTTGTCGGTCATGCCGTGCACGGTGTTGCGGTACACCAGGAACGTCGGCTTCTGATAGAGCGGGATCGTGGGCAGATCCTTTGCGATCAGGAAGTCAGCCTGGTTGTAGTACTTCTGCCGGATGCCAGGATCGAGCTCGGCGTTCCCCTTCTTGAACAGCGAGTCGACCTTGGGGTCGCAGAAGTCCATGTAGTTCTGCGTGCCGCCGTCGTTCGGGCAGCTCCAGATCGAGGTGTTCGGGGCCGGGTCGACGCCTCCGCTCCAGGCGAACATCGCCAGCTGATAGTTCCCGTTGGGGAGATCCGAGCCGAAGTAGATGTTCGACGGCTTGAAGTTGTTGACGACTTCGATGCCGTTCGCCTTCAGCTGCTGCTGGATCACCGAGAACGCGAGCTGGCGCAGCTGGTTGCCGGCGGTCGATTCGAACTGGAAGCTGAGGCGCGTGCCGTTGCACGAATAGATGCCGTCGCTTCCCTTCGTGCAGCCGTGCGATTCGATCAGCTGCTTCGCCTTTGCCGCGTTGTAGTTCCACTGCTTGAAGTGATCGACGTACTGTGGCTCGTTGTTCAGGTAGATGACGTTGCCCAGCGGCGTGAGGTTCGGGTTCAACGTCGAGAAGACCGCCTTCACGAGCGCTGCGCGATCGATCGACATCATGAGCGCCTGCCGGACCCACGCGAACTTCGCCAGCGGGTTGCCGTTAGGCCCTACCTCGATGTCGATGTGCTCGTAGATCGGCCCCAGGTGCGACTGCACGGTCACGCCAGGGGTGGTGCGCAGGTCAGCAAGAGGAAGCTGGGGCTGCGGATAGATCGCGTCGACCTCGCCGCCGCGGACAGCCTGGATCTCGCTGTTCGAATCCGTCAGGAACTTGGCGACGATCGAGCTTAGCTTCGCCTTGTTCCCGTAGAAGGTCGGGTTCCGAACGAGCGTCATGTCGCTGCCGTGGTTCCAGCTCTGGAACACGAACGGGCCGTCGGAGATCTCCTGGCCGTTCTTCGGATTCTTGAAGTCGTTGATGAAATCCGTCGAGAAGTCCGTTCCGACGAGCGCGTGCTGCGGGAGGATGATCGAGAAGAGATCCTTCCAGTCCGCGTAGTTCGTCTTGAAGGTGAACGTGACGGACTTGTTGTGATTGAAGATCTTCGTCTTGCTGGGAATGATCTGGTCGAAGCCGGTCCGGGAGACGATCCCGCCGCCCGTCGGCTTCGAGTCCCAGGCCATGTTCATGATCGTGCTCAGCGTGAACACGTAGTCCTGCGCCGTGACGGGCTTGCCGTCGTTCCAGTTGGCATCCGGCCTGATGTTGTACGTGACACGCTGCGGGTTGAGTTGCAGGTTCACGCTCGAGACCAGGTCGTTGGTGTACACGAATTGCGGGTTCACCATGTAGGTGCCACGGAGCACGAGCTGGCCGTAATAGTTCGCCCAGGTGTTGTTGCAATCGTTCAAGTTCAGGTTCATGCAAGGCGGCTCTTGCTCGGAACCGAAGACGAGAGTGCCTCCGGCCGCGCTCGGATGCGCCGAAGCGCCCGACAGGACGCCCACCCCGGAAACGAGCGCGCAGAGCGCCACAAGCCATGCAAGACGTCGAACCATCGATCCCTCCTTATTGCTACGCCGGGCTCTATTCTGTTGCTACGCCGGGCTCGTTCTCGGCGCGTAGCCGTCAATCCGCCGCCGCGCGAGGACCGCGAGACGTGCCGTTTCGGTCTCTCAGACGTCGGGGTAGCATAGAAGTTAGGAAGATCATGTGAAAGGGGTGCCCGCAGTCGGCCGGGCGCTAACCTGCGCCCCCCGCCGGCGTCTAAATCGAGGGATGAGGACGATTCGGGGCGATGAGCGGTGCGCTCGGGCGCGCGCGCTGATCTCTGAGGAGCTGGACGGCGAGCTCTCGGAGTTCGGCCGGGCGGCGTTGCTGTCCCACGTACGCTCCTGCACCGAGTGCGCGGAGTTCTCAGCCACCCTCGGGGAAGCCGCGAGGCTGCTCCGAGGCGCCCCATTCGCGCAGCCGTCCCGTGTTGTCTCCGTGGACAGCGCGGCAGCCCGTGCCCGCAGAGGTCGATCGACCCGCCGCCTGCGGATTGACGTGGCAGCCCCGTCGATCGCGGCGGCCGCTGCCGTCGCGGTCGGTTTCTTCGCATTCGCCGGTGGTACGCGGACACCACCGGCTGACCTTCTGCGCGCCGCCGCGCCGGGCACGCCCGTCACGGCAACGCAAGAGTCCTCCCTCGAACAGAATCTGCTTGTCGCACTCGGGCGCATTCCCCTCCGTGGCGGGCGCATGAGGTTCATGTGAAGCACGGGGGAAGGACAGGCTCGAGACTCGCTCTGCTCCCCGTCGCCCTTCTCGTCGGCGCGCTCGCCGCCGGCTGCGGCGGCGCGCGGTCGTCGACGGCGACGAGGGCTCACACCTCCTCGAAGCCGAAGCCGAGCTCGGAGGTCGCGGCGCGCAAGGTGACGGGGGAGGCGGCAGGCCATGGGTGCCTGCCCGTGCCGAGCGCGTTGGCGCACGCGATCCTCGCTCATGTCGTGCTCGAGCAAGCGCGGCTGACGAAGATCCGCGCAGCCACCGATGACGAGACTCCCGGCTACTACTACGTGTCGGGCACACTCTCCGGCTCGGGAGCCCGCGATCTCCTCGCGACCTGGGCCACTCACGACCTCGGCGGCGGCAAGCCGATCTACTCGGTCGACGCGAACGCGGCCATGGTGTCTCAGTACGGCGCATCCACCAATCTCAGCCTCAGCCTGGACATTGCCGCACCGGGCGCCTACCGCTCCCGTGTTTGCGTCGCCGGCAAGAATGCACCGCCCGGCGCGCCGGCCCCACAGGGTGGCACCGGCGCTCCCGCAGGCCAGTAGCGCAACGCGGAGCGCGCGCTGACGTGCTCGCAGCGCTCTCGACTCCGGCGCACCGCAGCCGCGAGGCTAGAAGGACTGCCAGACGGCCTGCCGGCGTAGGCGCATCGCCTGCTTGAGCAGGTCGAGTGCCTCGTCGCCGCGCCCCTGCTCCTCGAGGATCTCGGCGAGACCCTCGTACACCCGCAGGAGGTTCCGGTCGACGCCGGGCAGCGTTTCGAGCGCGAGCTCGTACAGCTCCTGCGCCCGCTCGACGTCGCCCAGCTCGCGGAACACATCACCGAGCAGCGCCTGTGCGCGCCCGCTGTCGGTCGCGCTCGCGTCGGCGACGAGCGGCAGCGCGCCCATCGCGACGGAGGCGGCCTCTTCACGCTCGCCCGTCAGCAGCAGCGCCCGTGCCCGCTCGACCTGGAACAACCCCCAGTGGAACTGGCTCGTGCTCGTCGCGAGCACGAGCTCGGCGCGCTCGAGGCGTGCGAGTGCCGCTTCGCCGTCGCCACGCTCGTTCTCGATGTATGCGAGGAGCAGGTGTGCAACTGCGGCGAATGCCATCTGCTCGGTGTCTTCGAGCACGCTCAGCGCGAGCCGCGCGTAGTGCGCTGCGAGCTCTGGCTGGCCCTGCGAGTCGTGCAGCCGCGACTGCGACCACCAGAGGCGCGCACGGTCGAGCGGATCCTTCACCTGATCCGCAACCGCGAGCGCCTGCCCGAGCAGCTCCTGCGCCCTGCCGGTGTTGCCGGCGTCGAGGACGGCGTTTGCGAGCAGGGTCGAGAAGCGCATGAGCGCGGCCTGGTCGTTCAGCCTCGTCGCTTCGACAAGCTCCTTCTCGTAGAGGCCGAGCGCGCGCTCGTGCTCGCCGCGGAGCGCGTAGATGCGACCGAGACGGTCGGCAATCGCCGACTTGCGCTCGCGGCCGAGCGCCGGCTCGGCGAGCGCGGCCTCGAAGAGTGCGGCTGCCCTTTCGACGTCGCCGCGCTGGAAGGCGATCTCGCCCCGGCCCGCGAACGCGCGAGCGAGCCGAGCGGGGGACGGGGCCGGCTCCAGGGTCACGGCCTCGTAGATCTGGTCGGCGCGCTGGTGGTCTCCCAGCCGGCAGGCGAGGTCTCCGTCGTCGAGCGAGTCGACGTGGTCGGGCGCATCGGTTCCGACTGCGAGATACGTCGCGCTGACGCCGAGCCTGCGCGCAAACTCCTGGAGAACCTGCATCGAGGGGATGCGCTGGCCTGCCTCGATGCGGGAGATGTAGGCGTAGCTGCAGCCGTCGAACGCGAGCGCGCGCTGGCTCAAGCCGGCACGAAGGCGGGCTTCGCGGAGGCGGACCCCGACCGCCGCCTGGTCGTCGATATGTCTGCCCACGCCGCGAGGCACGAGCAGACCATAGTCCTCACGCCGACATCTGACAACGACCAAGAAGGGGGAATGTGGAAGGGCGCGTCTTGTGCGCCCTCCCACCCCCCGGCAGGGCTAGAACGGCGGCCAGGGACCGCCGCCGAACAACAGCGCAGCCACGATCGAGCCTGAGATCGCGACGGCGAACAGCATCCGTTGTTTCATCGGGGCCGCTCCTTCAGTCGAAGTGTCAACGGCCCCGGCCGGGGTTGACTGATGTTGTATCTCGATCGCCGCGCGTATACAAGTGGGGGGATTCCCGTATTTCGCGAGGGACGCGCCGGCGTGAGCGAGAATCAGCGCGTGCCGGACCTGGGATGACGCTGCAGAACCGGGTGACACCGCTCGGCGAGCTGGTCGCCGATCCCGCGCGCGGCCTTGTCTACGGCAACCGCGGCTGCCTCCACGACGCGAGCGGGCGGATCCGCCGTCGCCACGGCGGCACGCGCTGGATCGCCTGCCGGCTCGAGTTCCGCGGTCGGCGGCGACGACCCCTGCTTCAGCCGGGCCGCTTCACCGAGCTGTTCTTCCTCGACGATGCGACCGCGATGGCAGCCGGGCATCGCGCCTGCGCGCTCTGCCGGCGCGCGGACTACGAGCGGCTGACGGAGATCTGGCGCGGGCTGCACCCGGGGCCGACCGGTGCCGACGCGATCGACGCGCAGCTCCATGCCGAGCGCACGCAGCCCCGCCACACGGCCTCGCTCGACGAGCTTCCCGACGGCGCGTTCGTCCTGCGTGAGGGCGAACCGTGGCTCGTGCTCGACGAGGAGCTGCTGCGCTGGACGCCGGCCGGCTATGCCGAACGTGTCCCTCGAGCCGCGGGCGAGCGGACGGTGCTCGTGACGCCTCCCTCGCTCGTCTCCGTCCTGCTCGCGGGCTGGCAACCGCTCGTGCCGCTCTTCCATCTGTCGGCGCGGACAGGCCGCTGACGGAGCTCCGGGTATTGCATTCGCGGATCGTGCGCTATTACTGTTCTGGGCCCTTCGTCGGGCCCAGGGGAGAGAGGGGACATTCGCGGTGAGAGCCGGGCCTGCGGTCGCGAGTACGTTGGCGGTGGCCGCCACCGTGCTCGCGTCGGTTCTCGCCGGGCCGTCGAGCGCCGCCGGCACGGTGCAGATCACGGCGACACCGGGGCTGTACCCGGCGTTCAACGCCGCGGTCAGCGACTACGTCGTTCGCTGTACGGCCGCCACTCCGGTGAAGGTCACCGTCTCGAGCCCCGGCACGACCACGGCGTTCACCGTGGACGGAAAGCAGGTCGCGACCGGCAGCACCTCCTCGGTGAGCCTCAAGCCGGGTCAGTCGTTCGCGATCGGAGTGACGCCTCAGGGCGGGGTCGCCCAGAGCTACTACGTCCGCTGTCTGCCGTCCGGCTTCCCCACCTGGACGTCGAGCCGGCCCGGGTCGCCACAGGCGGAGTACTACCTCGTCGCCCCGAGCTTCAGCACGGGGTTCGCGCAAGCGTCGCGCTACATCGCCATCTTCGACACGAACGGCGTGCCCGTCTGGTGGACGTTGCCTCCCTCGCCCTACAAGCCCGTCGACGCGAAGCTGCTTCCGAACGGGGACGTGCTCTGGACGGAGATGAGCGGGTCCGACCCGGACCTCGGCTACACGGCCGAGGAGCACAAGCTCGACGGGACGCCCGTCGACCAGAAGATCAGCCCGACCGCCGGCTACCAGTCGAACACCCACGAGGTCCAGCTCCTTTCCGACGGCGACTATCTCGTCACCGGCACGTATGCCCGGAGCGGCTTCAACCTCACCGGCCTCGGCGGCCCGGCGAGCGCGACGATCCGGGACGACGTGATCCAGGAGGTCACGCCAGGCGGCTTGGCGGTCTGGACGTGGGACGCGGCCGACCACGTCGGTCTCGACGAGGTCGATCCCCAGTGGTGGACCACGATCGTGCGGGGCGGGAGCCCGTACGACGTCTTCCACATGAACTCGGCCGTGACCGATGCGTCCGGGAACCTCCTCGTCTCGCTCCGGTACACGGACGCGGTGTTCAAGATCGCCGACCCCGCAGGCACGACGAGCCCGGGGAAGGTCATCTGGAAGCTCGGCGGCTCCGCCCCGACGAAGGAACCGGGCACGCGGCTGACGATCGTCGGCGATCCGGTCTTCGCCGCAGGCGGCGGATTCGGCGGGCAGCACTACGCACGGTTCTTCGACGCCGGCGACGGCAACCTCTACGTGACGCTTCACGACAACGGAACCGGCCGCAACCGGGCGCCGCGCGCGGTGCGCTACCGGATCGACGAGGCAGCGAAGACGGCGACGCTCGTGGAGCAGGTCACCGATACCGCCGCTCCGAACCTGAGGTCGTCGTGCTGCGGCAGCGCAAAGAAGCTTCCCGGCGGCGACTGGGTCATGTCCTGGGGCGGAAACCCGATCGTGACCGAGCTGACTCCAGCCGGCCAGCGCGCCTTCGTGCTCACGTTCGGCGGTGCCTTCTCGTACCGTGCCGATCCGATCCTGCCCGGGGTGCTCACCCGTGACCAGCTGCGGAGCGCGATGAACGTCCAGTATCCGCGCTGACCTGCGCCGACGTGCCGGTGATCAGGCGTTCGCGGTCGAACAGCTGCGAGACGACCCGCCAGGCGACGACGTCGACCACGAGCAGGACGAGCGCGAGCCCCACGGCGAGGGGGACGCTCGGCGTGATCACCCGGAAGGATACGAGCGAGGCGAAGCCGAGCGCGGGCAGGCTGGCGAGGGTCGCGAGCTGCTGGGCGACGCGAACGTCACCGAAGCGAGCGGACATGGCGATGCCGACCCAGATCGACCAGACCGCCAGCAGCGGCGTGAACAGGACCTGCGTGAGGACCTGCGGTGCATGCCAGACGACGGCACTGACCGTGTGGCTTGCGCCGAGGCGGACGCTGACGGCGACGACGGCGTAGATCGCGTAGGCCACGGCGACCGAGGGCACGAATGCCGCCACCGCCTTGCCGAGCAGGAGCTCTTCGCGGCGGACGGGCGTGGTCAGGAAGGGCTCGAGCGTTCCCTGGTCGCGCTCGCCGATCACCGAGTAGGCGGCGATCACCGGCGGGATCACCACCGGCACGACCAGCAGCAACAACGACGTGGCGCCGACCGCATGCTGAACGAGGGCGCCTGTCGCGGAGGCGGGGATGCGGAAGAGGGTGACGGTCGGGGCGACGAGGAAGACGAGCGGCAGCACCGCCATCGTGGTGATGATGAAGCGGTTGCGCCGGTACTCGCGCGTTTCCTTGCGCACGACGGCGCGGATGCGCCCGAGGCTCATCGCCGCGCCTCGACGTCGTCGCCGATCAGCTCGAGGTAGACGTCCTCGAGCGAGTGCCGGGCCTCGGCGATCGAGAGCACGTCCGCGCCCGCGGCGACGAGCGCGCGCGTGACCTCGGGTGCGGCGATGCGAGGGTCGGAGACCGTGAGCACGTAGCCGTCGGGGCCACCGCCGAGCCAGCTCTCGACGCCGCGCACGCCCGCGAAGACCTCCTCGGGCGCCCCGAGCGGTGCAGCCGTCCTCACGAGCACGGTCTTCGTGAAGAGCCGGTCGCGCAGCTCGTCCGGCCGGCCGATCATGCGCAGGCTCGTGTTCAGGATCGCGACGCGGTCGCAGAGCCGCTCGGCCTCCTCGAGACGGTGGGTGGTGAGGAAGACGGTGACGCCACGCCCGCGCAGCCCGTCGATCAGGTCGTGCACCTCCCGGGTTGCGACCGGGTCGAGCCCCGAGGTCGGCTCGTCCAGGAAGACGATCGCGGGGTCGTTCAGCAGCGCGCGCGCCAGTCCGACTCGCTGCCGTAGCCCCTTCGAGAGGCTGCCGCACAGATCGTCGGCGCGGGCGGCCAGGTTGACGGCCTCGAGCGCCCGTGCGATCCGAGCCTGGGGCTGGACCACGCCGTACAGGCCGGCGAAGAACTCGAGGTTCTCGGCAACCGTCAAGCGCAGGTACAGGCCGGGCGTCTCCGTCATCACCGAGATCCGCTGCCGGATCTCAACCCCGTTCCCGGGCTCCAGTGGGATCCCCGCGACCGTCGCCGAGCCGGACGTCGGGGCGATCAGCGTGCCCAGCGTGCGCACCGTCGTCGTCTTGCCGGCGCCGTTCGGGCCGAGGAACCCGAACACCTCGCCGGAGGCGACGGTGAACGAGACGTCGTCGACGGCGACCCGTTCGCCGAAGCGCTTCGTCAACCCCTCGACGACGAGCGCCGGACGCTCGCTCTGCGTCGCGACCGGCGACGCCCCGGCCGTCTCGGCCGCCTCGACCGCCCGCTCTGGGTCGTCCGCCGGCGCATCCGCCGTCCGCCCTTTCCCGGATTGTTCTTCCATATCTCGCTCGCTGACCTCGGCTTCGGCGGCGCCCGCACGCTTCCGTGATCGACGATAGCCCGCCGCACGTGCACCAGGTTGCAAGATGGGCGCGGCCGTGACATAAACCGCCGAAGCAACCTGCGGAAAGGAGCGTTTCCATGGCGGGCCTTGACATCAAGCCGCTCGGCAATCCGGACGAGGTTCGGCCGTTCGCCGACGAGAAGGGCGCAGCGCACGTCGTCAATCTCACCTCGGGGCCGGTCGGCCGTGGCGTGTTCGAGCCCGGCTGGCGCTGGTCGCAGCACGTAAAGCCGATTGCCGGCACGGACAGCTGCCAGACGACGCACCTCGGCTACGTGCTTTCGGGGCGGATGCACATCGTCATGGACGACGGCAGCGAGGGCGAGTGCGGCCCGGGCGACGCCGTCCACATCGCGCCCGGTCACGACGCCTGGATCGTCGGCGACGAGCCCTGCGTCTTCATCGACTTCGGCCAGATCCAGAACTACGCCAAGCCGAAGTAAGCGGCCGCCGCTTCGGCTACGCGTCCTCGTGCGGAAGACGCTCCGCGACCGCCTTCATCACCTTGACGGCGATCGTCGGCACGTCCCGCAGCAGCCGGTCGAAGCTGATCCGGTCGAGCACGAGCGTGCGCAGATCGGTAGCGGCCGTGACCGTAGCGGTGCGGGGCCGGCCGGTGACGAGGGCGAGCTCGCCGAGGAAATCGCCGGCCTGTCTCACGGCGATCGTGGCGCCGTCCCGTTCGACGGTGACCTCGCCCTCAACGACCACCACGAGCTCCCGGCCGGGCATGCCCTGGCGCATCAGCACTCGGCCTGCCGGGACCCTGAGCTCGTCGGCGACGCGCGAGACAGCCTCGAGCTCGGCCCGTGAGCAGCCTGCGAAGAGCGGGATTCGCTTGAGGAGGTCGACCTTCGTCTGACGGGAGAGGCGCACGTGCGGAGCCTACGTGTCGGCCTGGCTCGCATCCTCGACAGTGACGGACGGCGGTGAACACCCGAGAGGACACCCCGATCGGCATCCCCGAGTGGATCCGAGAGAGCGGGATCGCGTGGTGACTCGAACACTGGGGCACGGAACGGCAGTTGGAGCTGACGGCGCCGGCGCTCGCCGACGAGCCGCACGAGCTCACGGAGCTCGGCCGCTTCGATCGCCTCGCGGCGAGCCCGGTGTAGCGCGCGCGTTCTTCCGGCTCGTCGCCGAGCTTCGGGGAACGTGCCTCGTGACGGGGCATCGTCCGCCCAGACAGATGTCTCCTGCGTCCAGCTTGCATCGATCTCGCCCTCAGGAGGCGAGGTCTGACCCTCAGCCGGCCAGCGCGATCTCCTCGCTCCGCCGGACGCTCCTGCGGATGGACGCACGATCCAATCCGAGGAGCGCGGTGAGCCAGACGCCGTTCTGCAAGATGTCGATGTCCGCCGCCCGTCTGTTGCACTCGGCTCGGGTGAGCGCAGGCCTCGCAGCTCGAATGAGTGAGGCGAGTCCGGCACGGTACCTCTTCTGGGCCGTCGCGTTGATGTGCGCGAATGTCTCGTCGGCTTGTGCAAGGGCCCAGAGTTGGAGGCGAAGAGAGAGGTACCCCGTCGTCAGGAACTGGGGATCTGCGACCCGGCGAAGGGCTGTGCGAACGCGCTCCTCCGGGTGAAGCTTCGGATCGGGCTCGACGATGGACAGGTCCTGCTCCTCGATACGCCGGAGCGCGGCTGCGATGAGGCTCGTCTTGTCCTCGTAGTGGTAGTTCACGAGTCCCAATGCGACCTTCGCCTCGCTCGCCACGGCGCGCATGCTGACGCCAGAGATTCCACGTTGGGAGAGCAAGGTGAGCGCCGCTTCGAGGATCCGAGCCTGCCGGTCGATCTTTCCGGTTGCCTGATCGCGTGACGCACTCACGCGATCAGGCTAGTTTCGGGAGAGGACGGTGGCAACACGATATTGAACGATCGTTCAGTAGCTGGTAGCCTGCGCCGATGTCATCTGTTACGGCGAGCGACGTCCGCGAGATCGCCGTCGGCTTCGACCGTGACCCTGCGCGCTCGATGTCGCTGCGCTCCGAGGCGTACACCGACCCGAAGTGGCTCGACGCCGACCTCGAGGCGATCTTCGCCCGGACGTGGCAGCTGGTCTGCCACGTCGAGAAGCTCGCAGCAGCGGGGAGCTACGTGTCGGCGACGATCGCGGGGATGCCGATCGCGGTCGTGCGCGATCGCGACGGCGCTCTGCGCGCCTTCTACAACGTGTGCAAGCACCGGGCGCACGAGCTGCTCTCCGGCTCCGGAACGACACGTAACATCGTGTGCCCCTACCACGCTTGGGTCTACAGCCTCGACGGCCGTCTCAAGGGGGCGCGGCGCGCCGACCGGATGGAGACGTTCGCCAAGTCGGAAATCTGCCTACATCAGGTGCAGGTCGAGGTGTTCGGCGGGTTCGTCTACGTGAACCTCGACCCGGCTGCGGGGCCGCTTGGCGAGCAGGCCGCGGATCTGGCGGTCGAGATCGAGCGGTGGGCGCCGGACGTCGCCGAGTTGACGCACGCGAAGCGGCTGACCTACGACGTCCAGAGCAACTGGAAGAACGTCATCGACAATTTCCTCGAGTGCTACCACTGCCACGTCGCCCACCCGGAGTTCGTCGACCTCGTCGACATGGACACCTACGAGGTGAAGACCTATGGGATCTGGTCGAGCCACTTCGCCGAGGCGGGCAAGCACGAGAACACCGCCTACGACGTGTCCGGCGCGACGGTCAACGACCACGCAGTCTGGTGGCTGTGGCCGAACACCTGCCTGCTGCGCTACCCGGGCCGCGGCAACTTCATGGTCTTCCAGATCCTCCCGGCCGGCCCCGACCGCACCCTCGAGACCTGGGACTTCTACCTGGAGACGCCCGAGCCGAACGAGGCCGAGGTCGAATCGATCCACTACATCGACGACGTGCTCCAGCAGCAGGACATCAGCCTCGTCGAGAGCGTCCAGCGCGGAATGAAGACACCGGCGTTCACCCAGGGTCGAATCGTCTACGACCCGACCGGCTCAGGGCTGTCCGAGCATGGCGTGCACCACTTCCACGGACTCGTTCTCGATGCCTACCGCTCGCTCGTCCAGGCCCCTGGGGTCGTCGAGCGTGATGGGTCGCTGTCCGCGCTCAGCCCGTCCGGGGCGTGAGACCTCGAAGCGCGTCGTCATGAACACAACGGAATGGAGCTAGGCGGGCTCGAACCGCCGACCTCCTGGGTGCGATCCAGGCGCTCTCCCAACTGAGCTATAGCCCCGCGGCGCTGAATTGTAGCGCCGCCGCTAGCCGGACTCGCCGCCGCCGCGCGCCTTCGACATCAGCGCGCCCGCGCGGATCACTCGCTCCATCTCCTTCGACTCGGCCCGGTACCAGCTGCCGTCCTCGAACTCGATCGCCGGATAGAGCCGCTGGCCCGTGCCCGCGAAGACGACGTCGCGCTTGCCGCGACTGAGCGGCCCCGGAGCGCGTTCGTATTCGATCCCCTGTTGCTGCAGGGCCTTCTCGACCCTCCAGCACGGATGCCCGCCGACCTTCACCCACTGGTTCGAGCAGCGGTGGAGCTTCACGGCCACGAGACCCTCCCTTGCCGCTTCCGGGACAGCCCTACGATACGCCGGTGCGGGCAGTCGTCGTGGACGCAGACGGGCAGCTTCGCCTCGCGGAGATGGTGGCCCCCGAGCCGTCGGCTGAGATGCTCGCGTGCGGCCTGTGCGGGTCTGACGTCGAGAAGATCGGCCGCGTGCCGGCCGGCACCGTGCTCGGGCACGAGGTGGTCGCACGCGTCGGCGGCGAGCGGCTCGCGCTCGTCCACCACCGGCCCTGCGGCGAGTGCGCACGCTGCCGTGCGGGACACGAGTCGACGTGCGAGCGCTTCCCCGAGCCGACGATCGTGCCCGGCGGCTTTGCGGAGCGCGTGCTCGTCACCGAGGGCGTTCCGCTGCCGGACATGCTCGACGACGCGCGCGGGACGATGGTCGAGCCGCTCGCCTGCGTGCTCCGGGGCGTCGCCCGCGTGCCCCGCGGGCGTGTCCTCGTCGTCGGCCAGGGGTTCGTCGGGCGCGTGTTCGCGGCGGTTCTCGAGCACCGCGGCGACGACGTGTTCGCGATCGACTCCGACCCGCGGCGAACAGGACGCGCACCGGACGGTCCGGTGGCTGCGGCCGTCGCCTGCGGTCGCGGCACGGGAGCGACGGCGCTCGACGCGCTCGAGCCCGGCGGCACGCTCGTCGCGTTCGCCGACGCCGGTCCGCTTCCGGCCGACGTCGTCTACCGCCGCGAGCTGACGGTCGCAGGCGTGCGCTCGGCGACGCCGGAGTCGATGCACGAGGCGGCGGCCCTTCTGCCGGAGCTCGACCTGCCGGAGCCGGTGGTGCTGCCGCTCGTGCGCTTCGCGGACGGGCTCGACCTCTTTCTGCGCCGCGAGGCGCTCAAGGTGGTGTTCGTGCCGTGAGGGCGCTGCGCTGGCACGGGCCGGGCGACATCCGCGTCGACGACGTGCCCGACCCGCAGCTCGGACCCGGCGACGTGCTCGTCCAGGTCGAGGTCGCGCTCACGGACGGCACCGACCTGAAGGCGTTCCGGCGCGGCCATCCGGTGCTCCTCGAGGAGCCGCCGTCTCCGTTCGGGCACGAGTTCTGCGGCATCGAGGTCGAGACGGGGCGGCGCGTGGTCGCCGCGAACTCCGCACCGTGCGGCGCCTGCGCCGCATGTGCACGGGGCGACGAGGCGCTGTGCGAGCGGCTGCTCCCGCTGCTGAACGGCGCGTACGCGGAGCTGCTCGTCGTGCCTGAGCGGATCGCGCGCGTCAACCTCCTCCCCGTGCCCGCCGGGCTTGCGCCCGAGGTCGCCGCGCTCGTCGAGCCCCTCGCGTGCTGCCTCCACGGCGTCGAGCGGGCCGGCGTCGCGACCGGGGACACCGTGGCAGTGCTCGGCGCCGGGCCGATCGGGCTGTTGCTCTGCGCGTGCGTCGCGGACGCAGGGGCCCGGCCGGTCGTCGTCGGCGGCCGGCCGGAGCGGCGCGCGCTCGCCGAGGAGTTCGGCGCCGTTCCCGGCGACGGCGACGGTGCCGACGTGGCGATCGAGGCGACGAGCAGCGCGGCCGGGTGGCGCGACGCCGTCGCGCTCGTCCGCCCTGGTGGGACCGTCGTCCTCTTCAGCGGGCTGCCGTCGGGGACGGAGGTGCCGTTCGATGCGTTCCGTCTCCACTACGAGCAGGTGACCGTGCGCGGCGTGTTCCATCACACGACGCGTACGGTGCGCGCCGCGCTCGCCTTCCTCGCCGGCGGCGCCCGCCCCTGGCAGCGGCTGATCACACACGAGGTCGGGCTCGACGGCGTCGCCGGGCTGTTCGCCGACCCGCCGCGCGACTACCTGAAGGCGGCGGTTCGCCCTTGATGGGCGAAGAGCGTCAGGTCGGGCTCGCGCTCGCCGCGCAGCAGCGCGAGGTCGACCTCGGCGCAGCGGATGCCGCGTGACTCGGCGAGCGCGACGGCCTGCGGCTTGAGCCGCTGGGCGGCGAGGATGCCGCGGCAGGCGGCCTTCGCCGGGTCCTGCCGGATGAAGCCGAGATAGCGCGTGAGCTGCTCGACGGCCTCGACCGTGCCGATGCGCTTGATCTCGACGGCGACCCATTCGCCGTCCCCGTCCTTGCACATGAGGTCGACCGGTCCGACCTCCGTCTGCCATTCGCGCCGGACGAGCGTCAGCTCCTCGCCGAGCGCCGCAGGCGCTGCAGCCAGCTCCTCCTGCAGGTCGCGCTCGACGCCGTCCTTCTGCAGCGCGGCCGACTCGCCCATGTCGTGCCTGACGTCGCTCAGCACCTCGACGAGCCGGATCTCGAGCACGTCCTCGGTCTTTGGCTTGCGGACGACGAGCCGGTCGCCGTCGTCCTCGACGCGCGTCGGCGCGGTCATCCAGTTGAGCGGCTTGTACCCTCCCGCGTCGTCGTGGACGAGCACGGAGCCGTCGTCCTTGAGGATCAGCAGCCGCACGGCCTCCGGCAGCACGGCGCTCAGCCGGCCGGAATAGCGAACCTCGCAGCGGGCGACGAGCAGGCGCACGCCGGGACAGTAGTGGCTCTTGCGGACAGGTCCTGGGGTCGGACACGAAGGGTCAGGGCCCGCCGCCCCTTGCGCGAATCGTCCACAGCCTGAGATCATCCGCGGGCGCATGCATGAAGCCCCTCCTGCAGGAGGGCAGGCGTGCCCCACCTGAACGGTGCGGCTTTCCGACTGCTGCGTCGCCCCCGCTGCGTCATGCGCGGACTCGCTCTCGCGGCGCTTGCCTTTGCCTCGGTCCCGGGCCTCGCGTACGGGCACGGATTCGCCGGCCGCGCTCCAGCTGCTGCGGCCGGGAAGAGCGGGACGCTCTCGGTGTGCAACGCATCCGGCGCGAGGCCGGTGACCAGCCCGTTCGCGTACACGCTCGCGGCCCCGGGATCGGCCGGCGGCTCACAGACCTTCACCATCGCCGTCGGCGCGTGCTCGCCGCCGGTCTTCTACCCGATACGCACCGCGGTGGTCGTGACGGAGCAGGTGCCGACCGGCTCGGCGGTGACGTCGATCTCGATCTCGCCGGCGGGGGCCTCGACGATCGCCTCGAAGGACCCGGCCGGCGGGACCGCAACGGTCACCATCCGTTCGGGTCAATCGCGCCTCACGTTCACGACGAGCGGCCCGTCCGGGCCGGATTGCGACGTCCCGAATGTCCTCGGGCTCACGCTCGCGGGTGCGAGGGCGACGCTCGCCAGGAGCCACTGCACCCTCGGCCGTGTGAGCAGGGCGTACTCGCCGGTCTCGAAGACCGGCCGGGTGATTGCCTCCAGGCCGAAGCACGGACTCGTGCTCGCGCACGACGCCCTGGTCGCGCTGACGGTCGGCCTCGGCCCGAAGCCGTGACCTGGCCGAAGCCCGGTTGAATCAGCCGCGGCTGCGCTCGACCCGGCTCCCGCCGACGATCGCGTCGGTGCCGTCGGCGAAGCGCACCCAGGCCTTGCCCTTGCCGTCGTAGTCGGGCGACCAGACGATCAGCGTCGCCTCCCGGCCGCCCACCGTGACCCGCTCCGTTCCCTCCGGCTCGACGCCGCGCCAGACGCGCAGGAACGGGTTCGCCTCGCGCTCGCGGCCGATCGTCGTCTCGTCGGTGTGCCCCGGCAGGACACGCGTCGCGTCCGGCAGCGCCATGAAGACGTCGAGCACCGACGCGCGCACCCGCTCGAGGTCGCCGCCGCCGACCGCGTCCTTGAAGAGCGTGTCGCCGGTGAAGACAGCCTCCTCGCCGACGACGAACGCGACCATGTCGTCCGAGTGGCCGGGAGTGGCGACCCCGCGAACGCGCAGCCCGCCCCACTCCCACACGCCCGGCTCGGCGACGACGCCGATCCCGTAGCGGGCGCACAGCTCGCTCTCGTGGACGACGTGGTCGTGATGGGCGTGCGTGCGCAGCAGGGCGGCGGGCACGGCTCCCCAGCGCTCGACCGCGGCGACGAGCGGGCCGACGTCGGCGCCCGAGTCGACGAACAGGGCGGTGCCCCCCTCCCGGTCGGCCACGACGTAGGCGTTCGAGAGCCACTCCGGCTGCATGCTCCGCTCGACGAGCATCGCGCTAGGCTAACCGACGACCCGACGAGGAGGACGGATGGCCGGCCTGATGTCACGCGCAGCCCTGATCGTGAAGGCGAAGTTCTCGAAGCTGCTCAACCGGGCGGAGAACCCGACGGAGACGCTCGACTACTCGTACGAGCAGATGCTGGAGCAGCTCCAGAACGTGAAGCGCGGCGTGGCCGACGTCGTCACGGCGAAGAAGCGCCTCGAGCTCCAGACGCAGAAGCTCGAGGGGAACGTCGTCAAGCTCGAGACGCAGGCGCGCCAGGCCGTCGCCGCCAACCGCGAGGACCTCGCGCGGCAGGCACTCGAGCGCAAGTCGGTCGCGCAGCAGCAGCTCCAGTCGCTCGACGAGCAGGTGACCGCCCTCCAGGCCCAGCAGGACAAGCTCGTCGAGTCCCAGCAGACGCTGGAGACGCGGATCGAGTCCTTCCGCTCCCAGAAGGAGGTCCTCAAGGCGCAGTACTCGGCCGCCGAGGCGCAGGTTCGGGTCGGGGAGGCCGCCACCGGCATCGGCCAGCACATGAGCGACACCGGGCTCGCCATCCAGCGCGCCAAGGACAAGACCGAGGAGCTGCAGGCACGCGCCTCCGCGATCGACGAGCTGACGAGCACGGGAGCGCTCGAGGACTTCACCGCGGGCGACCAGACCCAGCTCGACCGCGAGCTGGCGCAGATCTCGTCCACCTCGCAGGTCGACGACGAGCTGGCCAAGCTCAAGGCCGAGCTCGGCTCGGGCGGCGAGGCGAAGCAGATCGCCGCCGGCGACGGCGCGGCCGCCGCCCCCGCCGCCGAGGAACCCGCCTCTTAGATAGGCGCGTCGAAGAGCCCGAGCCAGCGGCTCAGGTCGGGCTCGATCGGCAGCTCGGGCTCGAGCTTCGCCTTGAGCTCGAGCTCGCGCGCGTTGTCGCGCTCCTGCTTCGCGCCCGTCGGCACGAACGGCCAGAAGGCGCCGCGCTTGAAGCCGTAGATCCAGTAGACGGGGTGCTCGCCGCCGGAGAAGCGGAACGCGGCCGCGAGCAGCTGCGCGCCGAAGCCGCGCGCCTCGAACTCGTCCGCGACGGCGTGCACGGCGGTGACCTGGTCCTCGAGGTCGGTGTCCTCGATCACGACCCACTCGAAGCCGAACGAGTCCTTCGTACGGCTGAGCTGCGAGCCGGAGTCCTTTGCGACGGACTTGAGCAGCTCCTCGACGTCCGCGTCGACCTGCGAGAACTCGCCGGCGGAGAGCGGCTTGAAGACGACCGCTCCCTTGCCCGCGGGCTTGAGCCCGCAGCCGGTGTCGAGCGTGACCGCCGCCGTCGTGAGCGCGAACAGCCGGTCGCCGGCCGGCTCCTTCAGCTTCTTGCGGCCGAAGAGGACGTCGGTGAGGCCCACGCCTACGAGACCGGGCGGCCCATCTCGCGCGCGATCGCGGCGAGAGCGGCGAGACGCTTTTCCATCGGCGGGTGATCCATGAACAGCTCGCCCATCTGCGTGCGCCAGTTCGTCGGCACGATGAAGAAGGCGTTCATGCCGGCCACCTCGCGCAGGTCACGCTGCGGGATCGTCGTTATCCCGCTCGCGATCTTCTGGAGCGCGCTCATCAGGTGCTCGGGTGCGCCGGTGATTACCGCGGAGCCGCGGTCGGCGGCGTACTCGCGGTAGCGCGAGATCGTGCGGATGAGGACGAAGCTGATCGCATAGGTCACGACGGAGACGGCGAAGATGACCAGCCAGATCGGCACGCCGCCCTGGTTGTTGTTGTTGCTGCGGTTGCCGCCGCCGAAGCCGCCGAACATGCCGAAGTAGAACCCGAAGCGGGTGATCAGCGCGGCGAGCATCGCGAAGAAGCTCGCCACCGTCATGATCAGCACGTCGCGGTTGGCGACGTGCGAGAGCTCGTGCGCGAGCACTCCCTCGATCTCCTGGGGCTCGAGGCGGCGCCAGAGGCCGGTCGTGACGGCGACGACGGCGTGTTTCGGGTTGCGCCCGGTCGCGAACGCGTTCGGCACGTCGCTGTCGACCACGGCGATGCGCGGCTTCGGCAGGTCGGCCATCGCGCAGAGCCGCTCGACCATCGCGTGGAGCTCGGGAGCTTGCTCCTGGGAGACGATCTTCGCGCCGGAGGCGGCGAGCGCGAGCTTGTCCGACGTCCAGTACTGCACGACGGCGAGGCCGATCACGATCACGAGCATCGGCGCGAGCCCGACGTTCAGCGCCGAGAAGAGCACGACGGCGAAGCCGACGTAGAGCAGTCCGAGCAGCCCGCCGGTGGCGAGCATCCGCAGGGTCAGCCCGCGGTCCCGCCCGAAGTTTCTGCGTTTCATGGCTCCATGGTAGCCCCAGCCGTGTTGGGAGCGTGTTGTCCGCCGCCGGGGCCGCGGCCGTCGAGTAAAGTCTCGCCCCGATGCGCCGCGCAGTGCTCCTCGGCTTCGGAATCGCCGCCCTGGGCGTGCTCGCCGGCTGCGGCGCGGAGGGCGTCGTCTCGCCGACGCCGGTGACGGTGATCGGCTCCCTGCCCAAGGTCGCTCCGGCCGCGGTCACGCCCGCGTTCAAGCTGAAGGGCGACCCGGCGGCCGGTGCGACGGTCTTCCAGAGCGCCGGCTGCGGCGCCTGCCACACGCTCGCCGCCGCCCACGCGACGGGCACGATCGGGCCGAACCTCGACCAGCTCAAGCCGGACTACCGGCACGTGACCGCGCAGGTCACGAACGGCGGAGCCGTGATGCCGTCCTTCAAGAGCAAGCTCGCGGCGCAGCAGATCGCCGACGTCGCCGCGTACGTGGTGAAGTCGACCGGCGGCACCCCGTAGAGCTCCCTCCGACCTTTCCCGACAGGATCGCCGCATTCGCGTGCGATCTCGACCGGACGCTCGTGGCGGAGGATGCGCTGCTGCGCCCGCGCACGGCGGCGGCGATCGCGGCGACCCGCGCCGCAGGCGTGCACGTGATCGTCGTCACCGGGCGGATGTTCCGGTCGGTGCGCCCGTACGTGCTCGAGGCCGGGATCGACGACCCCGTGATCTGCTACCAGGGCGCGGTCGTCGCCGACCCGAGGAGCGGCGCGCTCCTGCGGCACGTCCGGATCCCGCGCGCGGTGGCGCTCGAGGCGATCGACGCGGTGGTCACCCGCGGCTTCCACGTCAACTGCTACGTGGACGACGTGCTGTACGTCGCCGAGGTGACGCCGGAGGCACGCGCATATGCCGACTTCCAGGACC
>Ga0187778_10000256_pt1 | contig 38703 bp, 37 predicted proteins | sample 1015_Q2_SP5_20_M_FD_132418 | JGI IMG/M metagenome (GOLD analysis project Ga0187778, IMG submission 132418) | Tropical peat soil microbial communities from peatlands in Department of Meta, Colombia - 1015_Q2_SP5_20_MG | ecosystem: Environmental > Terrestrial > Soil > Wetlands > Peat | place...
CTGGCGTAGATCGTTTGATAGCGTTCGCGGTCAGACTCCTCATCCGGACGATCTATATATGGAGGCAGTGGCACATGGCCCAACTTTTCAATCTTCGCCTCGATGCTCAACTCATTGCTGCTGCGAAACCGGAACGTGCGCAGGCCCAACTCTCCACGCGACAGAATCTCTCCCTCCAGTTCGCCGTCTCCAAAAAGAACTCGTTCCCCTACATGCATCTTTCGCCCCGGACGCACTAGGGTTTCCCAGCAGCCCTCCCCAAAAGCCCGTGTCAGAAGCACTTCGACCGTTCCCGTCAAATGCTCCCGCTTTGTCTTGCGCGAAGGGCGCTGAGAATGTACTCCGAGGCGGCGGCCAAAAAGCCTCGCCGGCAAGACCCTCGCATTGTTGAATACAAGCAATTCATCCCCACGAAGAAGCTCTGGCAACTCCCTAAATTGATGGTCCCCCCAGAGTCCAGTCTGCCGGTCCAGCAACAACATCCTCGAAGCGTCGCGCTCGCTCAAGGGGCGTTGGGCAATCAACACGCTCGGCAATTTGTAATCGAGCTCTTCGACTCGCATTGTCGCCAACTATAACAAAGCAAGAAGCATTGTGCCGTGTTTCCCTATTCTGTCGGAGGATACTCGACCGGAACAGGAATGGAATAGAAATCAACGAATTGTATCCAATTGATTTATAATGTCTTAACACATCTATGCCCCACCTCATTTTCTATTGACAGTAAGACACTCATATTTTATGATTCTGTATGTGTTACATGGGGAGGTTAATCCATGAAAGCTACACTTACTCGCTTTGAACCCTTTCGCGGCGTAACTTCGCTTCAAGAGCAGATCAATCGTCTCTTCAACGAGACCTTTGACCGCTCCGGTGAGGCCAATTTGACCGCCTGGGCCCCAGCCGTTGACATCTACGAGACTGAGCACGAGTTGGTGGTCAAGGCGGATCTTCCAGACGTGAAGCCGGAAGAGCTCGACGTTCGCGTCGAGAACAACATCCTCACCATTCGCGGTGAGCGCAAGTTCGAGAAGAAGGTGAACGAGGACAACTACCTGCGCGTCGAGCGTTCCTATGGTTCCTTCAGCCGCAGCTTCTCGCTGGCGAACACTGTGAATACCGAGGCGATCAAGGCCGACTACAAGGATGGCGTCCTGACGCTCAGCATTCCGAAGCGTGAGGAAGCCAAGCCGAAGCAGATCAAGGTTCAGGTCGAGGGATCGGCCAAGGCTGGTGCGGCCAGCAAGTAATCTCGCGAATGGACCAAGCGGCTATTGCCGTCGTGGGATAGCATAGAGGGGCTGGCCCTCGTGCCGGCCCCTTTTCACTGGGACTTCCTCAGGAGAGGGAACGATGTTGCGATTCGACAAAATGACCGTGAAGGCGCAGGAGGCGCTTCAAGAGTCTCAAGAGATTGCGGCGCGTCACGAGAACCAGGCCGTGGAGCCTCTGCATTTGCTCGCTGCACTTACTGCGCAGCCCGATGGCGTCGTGCCCCCTCTTCTGGCCCGTTTAGGCATTCGCACAGAGTTTCTCACTCAAGACGTCGAACGGGAAATCGGCCGCTTGCCGAAGGTGCAGGGTTTCGCTCAGCAGCATCTTGGCCGCGCATTAAACAACGTCCTCGAAAAGTCCTTCGATGAAGCGACGAAATTCAAGGACGAGTACGTTTCCACGGAGCATCTGTTCCTTGCCATTGCGGGAGCGGACAGCGATCCAGCCGGAAAGCTGCTCAAGAAGCAAGGCGCGTCACACGAAGCAATTCTCCAGGCTCTAGCGGGTGTGCGGGGCAGCCAGCGCGTGACTTCGCAAAATCCGGAAACGACCTACGCTGCACTCGAAAAGTACGCTCGAGATTTGACCGACCTCGCCCGCCGTTCCAAGCTCGACCCCGTCATCGGCCGCGACGAAGAGATCCGCCGTGTCATGCAAATTCTGGCGCGCCGCACGAAGAACAACCCCGTTCTCATCGGGGAACCTGGGGTGGGCAAAACGGCCATCGTCGAAGGACTTGCGCAACGCATAGTTTCCGGTGACGTGCCGGACGTCCTGAAGACCAAGCGGCTGGTCGCTCTGGATCTTGCAGCGCTCGTAGCCGGGGCAAAGTACCGTGGCGAGTTCGAGGATCGTTTGAAGGCTGTGCTCAAGGAAATTTCCGAAGCGGAAGGGCAAATCATCCTGTTCATTGACGAACTTCATACGCTGGTCGGAGCCGGCGCGGCCGAAGGCTCGATGGATGCTTCCAACATGCTGAAGCCGGCCCTGGCGCGTGGTGAATTGCGCGCCATTGGGGCCACCACGCTCAACGAATACAAGAAGTACATTGAGAAAGATCCCGCGCTCGAGCGCCGTTTTCAGCCCGTGCTGATTAGCGAGCCTTCCGTGGAAGACACCATCGCCATTCTTCGTGGCTTGAAGGACCGCTATGAAGTCCACCACGGCGTGCGGATCAAGGACGCCGCCATTCTCGCTGCTGCAACGCTGTCTCATCGATACATTTCGGATCGTTTTCTCCCGGACAAGGCCATTGACCTCATTGATGAAGCCGCCGCCAGCCTGCGCATGCAAATCGATTCCCTGCCGACGGAAATTGACGAAATCGAGCGGCGCATCCTGCAACTCGAAATCGAGCGACAGGCTTTGTTGAAGGAGACGGATGCCCACTCCATTGAGAGGCGCGCGCAGATTGAGAAAGAACTCGCCAAGTTGCGCGAGGATTCCGGTGCGCGCAAGGCCCGCTGGCAGGCCGAGAAAGAGGCCATCGCAAAGATTCGGAAACTCAAAGAGCAGATTGAGCTATTGAAAGCCGAAGCGGAGCGCCACGAGCGAGCCGGTGAGCTTGCAAAGGTTGCCGAAATTCGCTACGGCAAAATCGCCCAATTAGAGCGCGAAGCCCAGCAGGCTCAGGCGCGGTTCGCGGTACTGCAAAAAGACGCGCGCATGCTCAAAGAGGAAGTCGACGAGGAGGACATCGCCAAGCTGGTCAGCAAATGGACTGGCATTCCGGTGGGCCGTCTGCTCGAAGGTGAAGCCCAGAAGCTCGTCCACATGGAGGAGCGTCTCCGCCAGCGCGTCGTCGGGCAGGAGGATGCTCTCGCCCGTGTAGCGAACGCTGTCCGCCGTAGCCGCGCCGGTCTCTCGGACTCCAAGCGTCCCATCGGGTCGTTCATTTTTCTCGGTCCCACCGGTGTCGGCAAAACAGAACTTGCACGGGCGCTCGCGGAATTTCTCTTCGACGACGAGAAGCTCTTGATCCGCATCGATATGTCTGAATACATGGAGAAGCACAGCGTCTCACGGTTGATCGGCGCCCCCCCGGGCTACGTGGGTTACGAAGAGGGCGGCCAGCTCACTGAGCAGGTGCGGCGTCATCCCTATTCCGTGATTCTCTTCGACGAAATCGAGAAAGCGCACCCGGATGTGTTCAACGTGCTGCTGCAGATTCTCGAAGATGGCCGGCTGACTGACGGTAAGGGGCGTACGGTGGATTTCCGCAACACGGTTCTGGTGATGACCAGCAACGTTGGGTCGTCCCTCATCTACGAACTGGCCGGAGAAGATCCCGACCGTGCGCGCAAGGAAGCGATGGACGCCCTTCGCCAGTCTTTCCGGCCGGAGTTCATCAATCGCATTGACGAAATTGTGATTTTCAATCCGCTGGGCAAAGAGCAGCTCGAGCGCATCGTGGTTCTGTTGCTCAAGAATGTTGAAAAACTGTTGGCCGAGCGTCAAATCACCCTGGAACTCACCCCTGCTGCGAACGAATTGCTTCTCCGCGAAGGGTTTGATCCCGCATACGGTGCACGGCCATTGCGGCGGACGATTCAGCGGCTGATTCAGGATCCACTGGCGATGCAAATTCTCGAAGGTGCGATCCTGCCGGGCGATCACGTCCGTGTTGATCGAGACGGTAAAAAGGACGCGATGAGCTTTGCGCGTGTTCCGGCAAAAGCGCCAGCCGTGGCCACTACAAAATGACTCGTCCCGAGATTTGGTCAGCGCGTCAACTTGACGCTTTCTCGCCCCACTTCTAGACTATTTTTTGAGCCTGAAAGGTTGAAATTATGAAAGTCCTTCGTACTGGTGCCATTCTCGTTCTTCTCAGCGTCGTACTGGTTGTCGTTGGGGGCGCTCTCGGTGGCCGCGGCGGCATGCAGATCGCTTTGGTCATCGCCGCGTTGATGAATTTCACTTCTTACTTCTTTTCGGACAAGATTGCTCTGGCTTCCAGTGGCGCGCAGCCAGTCACGCGCGAGCAACTGCCGCGTCTTTACCAGGTGATGGAGCGGCTCGCCGCAAAGGCCAATATTCCCGTACCGAAGCTCTATGTCGTGCCGGATGCCGCTCCCAATGCTTTTGCCACGGGCCGCAGTCCAAGACACGCTTCGGTGGCCGTCACGCAAGGCCTGCTGCAAATCATGAATGACGACGAGCTTGAAGGCGTCATTGCTCACGAACTTTCGCACGTCCGCAATTACGACATCCTGACGAGCTCCATCGCCGCAACCATCGCGGGCGCGGTCACGTATATGGCGCAGATGGGCAAGTGGGCAATGATTTTTGGCGGCCTTGGAGGAAGCCGCGACGACGACCGTGGCGGGGGCGGGCTCTCCGCACTTTTGATGATTTTCCTTGCGCCCTTCGCGGCTCTTCTGCTGCAGCTTTTCCTCTCGCGCACGCGCGAGTATGCGGCGGACGAGACTGGAGCGCGCATGGTCGGCCAACCTTATGGGTTGATCAGCGCACTAGAGAAACTCGGGGCTTATAACCGGCGCATCCCCACTTCTGCCATCTCGGCCAGCACTTCGTCTTTGTGCATCGTTAAGCCGCTGTTTGGCGGAGGTACACTGAGTTCTCTGTTCAGCACGCATCCTCCTCTCGAAGATCGCATCTCTGCGTTGAAGCAGATGGTCAATACGCCCCTCCGATAGGTGTGCATTAGGCAAGTGCCTTCCCTAGTTCGTGTGGCAATGGCAGTTTGAGATGTGCAGGAGATGTTCATCCCAAGGCAAACTTTTCCGACTTAAACTCTGAACTTCGAAGCCCGGACGCGCCATTTTCCGAAGTTAACACTGTTCTTTTCAACTAGATGGCAAGAGCACGCGTGTCCTCTTCTTTTTGGCGCATGAAGTGCACTAATCTAAGCAGGGCAGACCGTCGCAAGTGACGGGAGATTCGGAGCAGATGTAATGAGTTGTCGTGACACTATTCATTTGATTTGCATGTACTTAGAGGGAAAACTCTCGCCTTCCGTGCAGATTGAAATCGAGCGGCACCTCTCTGCGTGCGCTGACTGCCGCCTCGTTCTTGAGGCCGCGACAACGACATTGGATCGCTACTTCGGCACCAACAAACCAGAATCAGACTCACAGGCCGCCTAGAGCACATAGGTTAACCATTTAATCTTGCGAGAGTTAAGGGCATCTCTCGAAAACACCAATGCCATTTTGTTTCCCTGGCTTGTTTCTCCTCCATGAAAGGCTATAAATGCGGAGGTCTTGAAAAATTTACGCTGCAGCAACCTACAAAGTAATCTTTACTAGTACTAGTACCTTTATAACCACCCTTCCTTTCCTGCTCTGTCCACCCCAACCTATTCACATCCTTGGCGTTATCTCGTATGTCCCACTGGAGCCGGGTTTGGCTGCCAAGCTGCCCGATCTCTTTGCACAGGGCGAAACTGCCAAAGGAGACGAAGTTCATGACCGAATTTCAAGAAAGTAATCTGCATGGAACCCCCGGCACACCCCGCTGGGTCGGCCTTGCAATCGCGGCACTCGGAGGGCTGTCCTTGATTGGCTTAGTTGTTGGCGTTAGCGCACTAAGCCAATCCAGATCCGTCGAGCAATCCATTCAAGCCTCGCTAAAGCAGCAGAACGAAATGCTGGCACAGCGTTTGGCCAAGACGGATGACCAGAATCAGCTTTTGCAGAGCGACCTTAAGGTCGTTACGGACAAACTGAACCTGACCAAGGAAGAGCTTGAGAGGGCCCGCCAGGCATCAAAGGTTTCCGCGAACGCGTACGACAAGAAGTTGACCGGCCTTGCCACTAACGTCAACAGCCAACTTGCAACCAAGGCCAACACAGAAGACGTCAACAAGCTTTCCAACGACGTCGGCGGCGTGAAGAACGACCTGGAGGATACGAAGTCCAAGCTGGACCGCGCGACGGGTGACATGGGTGTTATGAGCGGGCTGATTGCGCGCAATCATGACGACCTCGAGGAACTGAAGCGCAAGGGCGATCGCAACTACTTCGAATTCACGATTACGAAGGGCAAATCGCCACAGCGTGTCGGCCCTGTCCAGATTGCCCTGAGCAAGACCGACCCGAAGAAGTCCAAGTACACCATGACGGTGCTTGCGGACGACAAGTCTGTCGAGAAGAAGGACAAAACGACGGGCGAGCCGGTGCAGTTCTACGTCAAGGGCACGGGCCGCTATTCTCCCTATGAAATCGTCGTGTTCGACGTTGGCAAGAACCAAGTTTCCGGGTACTTGTCCACGCCGAAGACTGCAGGCGCCGCCACCGCGGCAAACAACACAACCGGCCAGTAGCCTGGCTTGTAGCATGGCCAGAATTTGCCAACGATCTTGAGAGAGATGTAGTGAAGGGGAGGGTCGCATGACGCCTCCCCTTCTGTTTCTTGCAGCAGGCCGTGCGGTGACCGGGTGTCCCAGATTCGAGTAATGCTAGACTCCCCAAAGGCTGTATGCGACCCTTAAGGGCAGCCTGACGGGGCAAATTTCGCTGGTGAAAATGGGGAAGGGAGGAACAACCATGAAGGGTAGATTCACAGCAGCTTTCGCACTAACACTCGGCGCAGCAGCACTAACTCTCGCCGCTGATGGCAGCTGGACGGGATACATCTCGGACAGTCACTGCGGCCCGAAGGGCGCGAAGGCAGGCCACGATGAGTGCGCAGCCAAATGCGTCAAGGAGCACGGTGCAAAATTTGTCTTTGTGAATGACGCGGACCACAAGGTCTATAACATCGATGCTCAGGACAAAGTAGCCGCCCACGCGGGCCATCACGTCACGGTGAAAGGCTCCGTCGATGGCGAAAATCTGAAGCTCGCCAGCATCGAAATGGCAAAGTAGCGAGTCGTTTTTCCTTGGAAGCCGGGGCAGGATAGGAATCCTGCCCCTTTTGTTTTGTTTCACGCAAGATTTCCGCTACGATGTTTCTTCGGATATGACCACAACCCTGCTCCACGTTGGGCGTGCCTTCACACCCAAAGGCGAGCTTAGCGATGCTGGAATTCTCCTTCGTGACGGCGTGATTGAAGCCGTCGCACACCGCAGCTCGGTCAGCTTGCCTTCCGGCGCCCGGGAAGTCATCGCCACAGATCAATGTGCTGTCCCCGGCTTCATCGACGTGCACATTCACGGTGCAGGTGGCCACGACGTCATGGAAGGCACGGAGAAGGCGCTCCGCGCGATCTCCGCCTCGATAGGCTCTCACGGCACCACTTCCTTCGTCGCCACGACGGTCACCGCGAATCCCGATGCCATCTGCAAGAGCAGCGAAGGTATCGCCAGCTACATTGCTATTCAACATCAGAAAACTGTCCCCGGCGCCGAGGTCCTAGGCATTCATTTTGAAGGCCCTTTTATTAGCCCGGTGCGCCGGGGCGTTCACCCGGCGGAGTGGCTGAAGCTTCCTTCTGCAGAATTACTCGGGAGATTCATCGCCTCCGCAGGCGGCAATGCGCGCATTTTGACCATTGCTCCGGAGCTTCTTGGCGCGACGCCTTGCATTGATGCGGCCCGAAAAGCGGGGATGGTGGTAGGGATGGGCCACACGGACGCGACCTACGAACAGGCGCGCGCGGCCTTGGCCCGAGGCGTTCATCATGCAATTCATACATACAACGCGATGCGCCCGTTCTCCCACCGCGATGCCGGAGTCATCGGGGCAGTGCTCACTTCTCCCGAAATCAGCGCTGAGCTGATCGCCGATGGGGTACACGTGGGCGAAACGGCAATGCGTCTGCTGCTGCAAGCTAAAGGCGCGGGTGGAGTCATCCTGATCAGCGACGGCATTTCAGCCACGGGCATGCCGGATGGCAAGTATATTCTCGGAAGATTCGAGGTCACCGTGAGCGGCGGCGTTTGCCGCAACCCAGAAGGCAAGCTCGCTGGTAGCACCCTGACATTGGACCGTGCGCTCCGCAACATCGTCCGGCTCGGCACTAGCGTAGCGGAAGCCCTGCAGATGCTGACTCTCAATCCCGCCAAACTGCTCGGCATCGAGCACAAAAAGGGTGTGCTCTCCCCGAATGCCGATGCGGACATTGTGCTGTTGAATCAAGGCCTCGAAGTCACCCGGGTGTTCACCCGCGGGCTCCCCATTTAACGGGTGCGGGACCGTTTCCTATCTGTTCAGAGGGATCTTCAACTCCGCGGCGAGCTTCTGCGCATTGAATGGACTGCAGGCAAAATAGCGTTCTCTTACTTTCAGGGTGGGGATTTTTCGTTTGCCCTTGTTTGCGCGCAGGATGATTTCCTCACCTTCACCATCTTTGTCTATTTTCACTTCCTGAAACGCCACGCCGCGTTCCTTCAGGGATGTTTTTACACGTCGGCAATCTGGGCACCACGCAGCGCTGTAAACCGTGATCGGTTCCACTGTGTATCCTGTTTCCCAAATCGGAGAAGCGTCAGCCTCGTTGCCGTGTTTACATCAATCCGCGTGTCGTGCGTCAGTGTGCCTCGACGGGCACGCCGGTATGCTTTCGGGCGACATGGATGCGGATCAGGGCCCGCTGCAACGCCACCGTTGCGCGGTCCCAGTCAATGTTTGTGTCGTTCGAGGCCAGCCGTTTCTCTGCGCGCGTCTTGGCCGCTTCCGCGCGGGTGAGGTCGATCTCTTCAGCGCGCTCCGAGGTCTCTGCAAGAACGGTGACGCGATCCCCCAGCACTTCCGTAAAGCCCCGGATCACGGAGAGCGAGATGGCCTGACTGGAGGTAGCCGTGCGATAACTCAATTCGCCGATTCCGAGTTCGGTCATCAGGGGCGCATGTCCTGGCAAGATTCCCAAAGCCCCGCCCAATCCCGGAATCGTGACCTCCACCACGGTTTCCCGCAGCAGTTGCCTCTCCGGCGTCACCACAATCAACTCGATGGCTTCAGGAAGCATCTTTACCCCTAGACGTTTGCCTTCATCCTCTCGGCCTTTTCAAGCACATCCTCGATCGTGCCGACCATGTAGAACGCCTGCTCCGGGATCTCGTCGTACTTGCCTTCTACGATTTCCTTGAAGCTGCGCACCGTATCTTCGATCTTGACGTACTTGCCTTCCAGCCCGGTGAACTGCGCCGCCACGAACATGGGCTGCGACAGGAACTTCTCGATCCGCCGGGCGCGCGCTACGGTTCGTTTGTCCTCGTCGGACAGTTCTTCGATACCCAGAATAGCGATGATGTCCTGAAGGTCTTTGTAGCGCTGGAGGATGGACTTGACCCCGCGCGCCACCGAATAGTGCTCCTGTCCAACCACGCGGGGATCCAAAATCCTCGAATTGCTGGCCAATGGATCGACCGCTGGATAGATTCCGCGCTCGACAATCTGCCGGCTCAAGTTGGTCGTGGCATCAAGGTGCGTGAACGTCGCCGCAGGCGCAGGGTCCGTATAGTCGTCTGCTGGGACGTAAATGGCCTGCACGGACGTGATCGATCCCGTCTTCGTCGAAGTGATGCGCTCCTGCAATTCCCCGATTTCCGTGTTCAGGTTGGGCTGGTACCCCACCGCCGAGGGCATGCGCCCGAGGAGCGCCGACACTTCCGACCCTGCTTGTACGAACCGGAAGATATTGTCTATGAAGAGCAGTACGTCAAGGTGTTCCTGGTCACGGAAATATTCCGCCACTGTCAATCCAGTCAGGCCCACGCGCAGACGCGCCCCGGGAGGTTCCGTCATCTGCCCGTAAATCAACGCAGCACGGGATTTATCCGGCTGGCCGGGCACAACCACTCCAGACTCCTGAAATTCGAGATACAGGTCATTGCCTTCGCGGGTGCGTTCTCCCACACCCGCGAACACGGATACGCCCCCGTGTTTCATCGCGACGTTGTGAATTAATTCCTGAATGAGTACTGTCTTTCCAACGCCCGCGCCGCCGAACAGTCCGATTTTTCCGCCCTTCAAGAACGGTTGAATCAGGTCCACAACCTTAATTCCCGTCTCAAACATCTCGAGGGTTGTCGATTGATCGTCCAGAGCAGGCGAGGGCCGATGAATGGGGTAGTAAGTATCAGCCTTGACCGGACCTAATTGGTCCACCGGCTTACCAAGCACGTTTAACACGCGCCCAAGCGTGCACCGCCCAACCGGCACTGCAATAGGCTGGCCCGTGTCGGCCGCCTTCATCCCGCGTACCATGCCCTCCGTCGGCTCCATGGCAACCGCGCGGACGCGCCCTTCGCCAAGGTGCTGCTGGACTTCGGCCGTCACGTCCAAAGGTTCCTTGAGCTGGAAGCCCTCGCTGGTAATCTGCAGCGCGTTATAAATGGCGGGAAGGTGTCCGGCTTCAAACTGGATGTCCAGCACCGGCCCGATCACCTGAACGACCTGGCCAATTGCTCCCTTTTTCTCTGCCATGCTTTCTCCTACGCGGTCGATGCAGCTCCGCTCACAATCTCAATGATCTCTTTTGTAATAGCCGCCTGTCGCACCTTGTTCATGTGCAGGGTCAAGGCGTCAATCACGTCTCCGGCGTTCTTGGTTGCCGCTTCCATTGCGGTCATGCGCGCCGCGTGCTCCGCCGCCGATGATTCCAGCAGCGTACGCAAGACTTGCGTCTCTACGTAGCGTGGCAAGAGGCGATCCAGAAGCTGCACCGCCGGTTGCTCGTAGATGTAATCAATGTGCTCGCTGGCTAATTCGACGTCGCTCTCGTCCGCTTCCTCGATCTTCTCGACTGGCAAAAGCTTTTCTGTGACCAGGTTCGGTGCAAGCACGCTCTTGAACTCGCTGAACACGGCATAGACAGCATCTATCTTCTGCTCCGAATAAAGCTCGGTGATCAGGTTGGCGATCTCCCGCGCAACCCCGAAGTCCACCCGCGCCAACACGTTTACATATTCGCCAGCAAATTCGAAGCCCGCCTTCCGAAGAGCGTCGCGGCACTTCTTCCCGACTGGAATCACAACCGTCTTCTTGCCTTGTTTGCCCCGGAAGAATTTGGCCGCTTCCTTCAGGATATTCGCATTGTATGCGCCGCAGAGCCCGCGTTCGCCAGCCAGCACCAAAACCAAAACGCGCTCCTCGGGCCGCTTCGCCAGAAGCGGATGCTGGGGCGATTCAATCCGCGCCATTGTCGACCGCAAAACGCGTGCCAACTCCTTGGCAAAGGGGCGTGCGGCCAGCGCCGCTTCCTGCGCGCGCCGCAAACGCGCCGCGGAAACAAACTTCATTGCCCGGGTAATCTGTTGCGTATTCTTCACCGAGCGGATGCGGCGCCGAAAATCGAGTAAGGTGGCCATTTGTGCCTTTAGAGTCGGTTGCTATCGCACTCCTGCCGCAATCGTCGCCGTGAACCGGTCCTTGAACGCATCCAGCGCCGTCTTAATGTTGGCCTTGATGCCGTCATCCAGCGCCTTCTTCGTTGCAATTTCCTTCAGCAGACCGGCGTAGTTGGCTTCCGCGAACTGCAGAAACTCTTTCTCGAATCGCCGCACTTCGCTCACGGGAATGGTGTCCAGTGCGCCGCTGGTCGCCACATAAATGGCCAACACCTGCTTCTCCACTGGCAGCGGCACGTATTGGTCCTGCTTGAGCACTTCCGTCAGGCGTTGCCCGCGCGCCAACTGTGCCTGCGTGACTTTATCCAACTGGTCGGAACCGAATTGCGCGAAGGCCGCCAGTTCGCGGAACTGCGCCATGTCCAGGCGCAGCGTTCCCGCTACCTGCCGCATGCCCTTGATCTGCGCATTACCGCCGACGCGGCTCACCGAGATACCGACGTTGATGGCCGGACGGATGCCCGCATTGAAGAGGTCGGCTTCCAGGTAAATCTGGCCATCGGTAATCGAAATCACGTTTGTCGGGATGTACGCGGATACGTCGCCCGCCTGGGTCTCAATCACCGGCAAGGCCGTTAACGAGCCACCGCCGAGTTCATCCTTTAGCTTTGCGGCGCGTTCCAAAAGCCGCGAATGGAGATAAAAGACGTCGCCCGGGAATGCCTCACGTCCCGGTGGACGGCGAAGCAGTAAGGAAATTTCGCGATACGCCTGTGCATGTTTTGAGAGGTCGTCATAGAACGCCACGGCGTGCCGCTTGTTGTCACGGAAATATTCGCCCATAGCGCAAGCGGCGTATGGCGCAATGTATTGCAGGGAGGCAGGCTCTGCCGCGGAAGACGCAACGATGATCGTGTAGTCCATCGCTCCCGCGTCGGTCAACGTCTTGATCACCTGCGCAATGGTCGAGCGCTTCTGCCCGATCGCGCAGTAGATGCAGATCATGTCGTTGCCCTTCTGGTTGATGATGGTGTCCAGAATGAGCGCCGTTTTTCCGGTTTGCCGGTCGCCAATGATGAGCTCGCGCTGCCCGCGGCCGATCGGAATCATCGAGTTAATTGCTTTAATGCCGGTTTGCAGGGGTTCGCGCACAGGTCGGCGATCCAAGACGCCTGGCGCAATGCGTTCTAACGGATTGCGCAGCTTGGCCGTGATGGGTCCCTTGTCATCTTCGGGCTCGCCCAACGGATTCACCACGCGCCCGATCAGCTCTTCGCCAGCCGGCACGGACATAATCGTGTTCGTCCGGCGAACGGTGTCACCCTCCTTCAGTTCCGATGACTCACCCAACAGCACCGCGCCCACTTCCTCTTCTTCCAGGTTCAACGCGATGCCGTACACCTCGTGGGGGAACGCCAGCATTTCACCGTACATGGCCTTTTCCAGGCCATGGATGCGAGCGATACCATCCCCCACGCTGATGACCGAGCCGACCTCGTCCACCGAGACCGTCTGCTCGTAATTCGCGATCTGCTCCCGCAGGATTTTGCTGATTTCGTCTGCCTTGATGTTTGCCATGCCTGCTCCGTTCCCGAATCCCTACTCTGCGGCCAGTCGCGCCCGCAAGTGGCTCAAGCGGCTCCTCAGTGACCCGTCATAGATCGTATCGCCAATGCGCACTACCGCGCCGCCCAGCAGTCCCGGTTCGAGCGAGTATCTCGCCTGAATCTTCTTTCCGGTGAGGCGCTCGAGCGTCCTCAAGAGAGTGCTCTTCTGTTTGTCATTCAACGCGATCGCGGATTTCACGTCCGCTTCTGCAACGCCTTGCCGCTGCCGCAACACCAGCTCGAACGAATCCACGATTTCCGGCAGCAGGTGGGCCCGTTGATTGTCCACGATCACAAAAAGAAAGTTCCGAATGATGCGGCTCGCACCCAACCGGGCTACCAGCTTCTCAATTACGCCGTGCTTTATTTCACGGGCCACTGCCGGGCTGGCCAGGAAGTTCCGGAGTTCCGCCGACTCTCCGTAAGCTGCACCAAAATCACCCAGTTGTTTGCTCGCAGGCTCCGCAGCCCCCTGTTCCAGGACAATATCCGCCAGCGCATTCGCGTATTGCAGGCTAGCCGACTTCAATTGGGCCTCCCCTGCAAGCTTTGCACGAAGTGATTGATCATCGCTTCCTGCACCGCTGGCGTGAGTTCTTTCGACACGAGCGCTTCGGCGCGATCCACGGCCAGCTTTGCCGCCAGCACCTTCAACTCCACGCGCGCCGCCCGTTCTGCCGCCTCAATTTCAGATTTCGCGGCAATTCCGATCTTCTCCGCGTCAATTTTCGTCATTGCCCGCAGTCGTTCGAGTTCTGCCGTGGCTTCCTGCTGGGCGAGCGCCCGGAACTGCGCCACTTGTTGTTCAAGGGTATTCAGCTTTGCGATTGATTCCTGCAAATGCCTCTCTGCTTCGGCTTTCGCTGCTGCAGCTTTAGCGATTGCTTCGGTGATGGCATCCGCTTTGGATCGAAAGTGAGGACGTCCGTACCGGCGCACCACGTAGATCAGCACCCCGGTCAAAATGAAGAAGTGAATCCACTTGAAGACTGTGCCGGCACCCTGTTCCGCCGAACTGCCACTCTCGGCCGCCTGCAGGACATTCGCGCAAGACAAAACCAGTTCAGGGACAATGGCCCCAGCCATGATCTTCAGGGACGGCTTCATCGCGTGTCTCTCCCTGCACTTCCCGGTCCCGTTGGCACTTCCAGCACCCTGCGCGCAATCTCCGCAGCCAATTGAACAGCGCTAGCTTCGATTTCTCTCTTCGCCGCCGCTAATTCTCCTGCAACGCGCTCCTTTGCCTGGTTCACTTCCGCAGTGGCTTTACTCCGAGCATCCTTCAAGAAAGCGGCGCGCTCATCCAGGAGTTTCTTCCGTTCGCCTTCCTGCTCCGCATACACTCTCGCCTTGGCCTGTCTCAGGGCTTCTTCGTACTGTTTAGCTTTTTCGGCTGCGGCGGCCTGGGCAGCCTCTGCGGACTTCTGCGCGCCTTGCGTGCGGGCTTCCCGCTCGGCCATCACCTGCAAGAGCGGCTTGAAGAAGATCGATCGCAGAATGAAGTAGAAAACGAGAACAATCAGGGCCACAGGCACAGCCCGGAGGAAGAGTTCGCCTATTTGGTGAACCAAGTCGCCCATTTAGAAATTGTTTCGCCTATAGTTTCAGGTAGGCAACCACGCTGTCGCCCCGACCCGGTAGGAGCCTACAGCGGGCTAATTGCTGCCTCACAGAATCATCATTTATAGCATTCGGTGGAAGGTCCCGTCAATGAACGCGCAGCCGTGTTTGCGCGCTGTGTTCTCAGCAATATTGGCTGCATTTTCGCGTACTAATTGTCTTTGGAGCGGCTTTATTCCCCCAACTAGAGTCCGCCTCCGACACCAATCTCTTTCGCAAAACTCGCTATAATTCTCTCCGTTCTTCGCGCCCGGCCATCGGCTTTAGAAACATCGTCGGAGAGACCCGCATGACCAAAAGCTGGAAGACAAAACTCATCCATTCCGACGCAAAGATCCCGGAAGGCTATCGTTCTCTTGCCTCCCCAACCTTCCGCGGATCCACGACGCTCTTTCCCTCCGCCTCTTCGGTGAACGACACGTGGGATCAATGGCGCGTCGGGTATACCTACGGACTTTACGGCACGCCAACGGTTCTCGAACTCGCCGCCCGTGTCTGTGAGTTGGAATCCGGCGCCCACACAATCCTCACTCCTGGCGGCCAGGCGGCAATTTCGCTCATTAATTTCGCCCTGTTGCAGTCCGGCGATCACATACTCGTCCCCACCAGCGTCTACTACCCGAACCGCAAACTCGCCACGCGCCTTCTCTCCCGCTTCGGCATCGCCACCGATTTCTATGACCCCTGCATCGGCCGCAATATCGCTGCCCTCATTCAGGACAACACCAAGCTGATCTGGTGCGAGAGTCCCGGCTCGATCACCATGGAAGTGCAGGACCTCCCCGCTATCGTCGCCGCCGCTCACGTCCGAAATGTCCTCGTCGTTCTGGACAATACCTGGTCCGCGGGCGTCCTTCTCGACGCTTTCTCTCACGGCGTGGACGTCACCATGCAAGCCCTTACGAAGTATATTGGCGGCCACAGTGACCTTCTTCTCGGCTCGATCACCGTTCGTGACGATTCCCTTTATCAGCGATTGGGGGCAGCTCAACAGGTCATTGGCTGTGCGGTCTCGCCCGATGATTGCAGCCTGGCATTGCGGGGGTTGCAGACACTCGCCGTGCGCCTCTCCGCGATCGAGTCATCCGCTCTCGCTATCGCTAAGTGGCTTGCCGCTCGCCCGGAAGTTGAGCTTGTGTTGCATCCGGCATTTGAATCCTGCCCGGGCCACGCATTTTGGAAGCGCGACTTCCTAGGTTCATCAGGCGTCTTTTCCATGGTTTTCAAACCTGGCCCGACACAGCAGCAGGTGCAGGCGTTCGTCGACGGACTCAAGCTTTTCAAAATCGGTTATAGCTGGGGCGGCGTGGTCAGTCTTGCTGTTGCTTACCAGATCGGGCGCATCCCGGGCCGGCCTCCGTACGACCATCGCATCGTGCGACTTAACATCGGCCTCGAGGATACCGCCGACCTCATCGCAGATCTTGACCAGGCGCTTCAAAATCTCTCTGCCTGAAGCGTCCTCAACCAGCCGGAAACCCTCTCAGTGTCGGGTGTTCCTTGCAAGCACTAGGAAGAGCGTCAGGTAGCGCTTCAGGTTCTGAGTAATCAAAAAGTTCTCCTTCACGTGCTCGTGACCCTGCTCGCCGAGGCGGGCCGCAATTTCTGGGTGTGAAAGTAAGAAGCGAATCTGATAAGCCGTTCCTTCTACCGAGTGAGCAAGCAGCCCAGTGTGCTTGTGAATCACTTGGGTGGGAATTCCGCCGACAGCGGAAGCCACGACGGGCTTCTTCTTCCACAACGCTTCAGAAACGGTCAGCCCGAATCCTTCGCGCAGGCTTTTCTGAATGACGATCGTCGAGGCGCGTTGTAATGCATTGACTTCGAGCGGAGCCCAAGCAGGCAACTCCAGCACCTTAATGTCAGGATCCGCTTCGGCTGCTCCCTTCACTTCCCGCAGGACTTCGGCACCTTCCGGATCGTCGCTTGCCGAACCTCCGGCTAACACGAGTTGGCAATCGAAATAGCGCCGTACGATTCGGTAAGCCCGAACCACACCCACGGGGTCTTTCAGACGGTCAAAGCGTGAGATCTGCGTCAGAATGGGACGCAGAGGATCAATGGAATATCGCGCCAGCACTTCCATGATGAATTCCGGTTCCAGTTCACGGTTCTTCTCGGAAAGCGGATCGATAGCCGGATGAAACAGGTACTGGGGAATGCGCAGCTTCTGCGCGAACTCCGGCGAGGAAAAGATTGCGCCATCGTATTTTGAGACGTAACCCTCCAAAAAATCCCATACCAATCTATTGGGGTGTGAAAGGTCGATATGGCATCGCCAGATCCAGTGGTTCTGTCCATTCTTCCGCCCTTCAATGAATCCAGCAGGCTGCGGATCATGGATCACGATAAACTCGGCATCCAATGGAATCCGCCTCAGGTTCTGTTCGTTGTAAGCGAGATACACCTCGAAGTGGCGGGGATCGGAATGATAGGGTTCTCCGTGCAGTGCGTTGTGGAAAGATTTCGTGACGTCGAAGAAATCCTCACCGCCTGTCATCACTTCCCAGCGGATCTTCAGCCCGAGTTCCTCCCCGAGCGGCACCAGGCGATTGAGCATTTCCGCGACACCACCTCCCACTGCGGTGGAATTAACCATCTCAACACTGCGTTCCGCGAGGGGTCTCGCCAGGGTTCGCAGCTCGTCGATTTCGCCTTCTCCAATCACCTTCGCGTAATCAGAGAGCGGAATGCGGCTCGCGAATTGGACTGGGCTCATGTTTTCTCTTCGCGCGCTCGACAAGGCGCAGCAATTTGGCCCGCGCGCTGTCCAGCGTGTTGGTGTAGATGTCGATGTGATTGATGTTGTCCGCCAGCGCTTTCAATCCCAGCGAATTTGCCAGCCAGTGGGAGAAATCATTGGTCCGCAAATGCAGGCGCATGCGCGAGGAAATGAAGTGGAAGTAAAAGGCGGCATGACTTAACCGTTTGATGCCAGCCTGAAATTCATCGAGAGTCCTCGCAGCAAGTCCAACGGGAATCGTGACTTCCAGGCTTTCGCAAAAATAGAAGCGTTCCAGCGCCTCCTGGTGCGCGGCTTCAGGATGTTCTTCGAGGTAATTCCGCACGGCGCGGCACAAATCCGCGCGAAGCGCAGCGACTGAGGTGTAGTCACGGATATCCACGGCCGCCAGTTGTTCGGCCAGCGCGTCCCGGTTGGCGTCTGCTAGCGCCCATTGGGCAAAATCGTTTGAAAACCCCTCGGTCAAGTAGTGATGACTGCCCAAAGTTTGAAATGTGTGATGAAAAATGGAAGCGTCACTGCATTCCTCTAGTCCCTTGAGTAATTCCGCAAGTGTTCCTGCTGAAATACTGTTGATGCATGTCAGGTGTGCAACAGTGAAGAATTCAAACGGGGTGTCTGCGGCCTCCAATACCTCACCTCCTCCAGACTCGTGCTGCTTTTTGGTTCTCAATTCCCCTGATTGTCGCTCGCTAGGAGGCTCTCGCCTCCTCGTGCTTTAACCCACTCTCCACGCGGATCTCCGTCAGATCGGAAAGAAGGTTTGCCGCCCAGCGGTAAACGTTATGCTCGTAGACGTTCTTCCTCATCCGGCTCATTCGCGCACACTGTTCATCCTGACTAAATTCCAGCGCCTGATGAATCGCGTGCGCCAGTTGGTCCACATCGTACGGATTTACCAGCAGCGCGTCCGGTAGTTCCCGCGCCGCTCCCGTGAACGTGCTTAATATCAGGGCCCCACGATTGTCCTCCCGGGCTGCCACAAACTCCTTAGCCACCAGATTCATGCCATCGTGCAGGGAGGTCACCATGCACACCGAAGCAGCACGGAAATACCTGGCAATCTCTTCATGGGAGTGATGTCTCTTTAACAGCACGATCGGCTTCCACCGGCCCGCCTGAAATCGCGCATTGATCCGCTCCGCTTCCACGGTCACTTCGTCGAGAAATTGCTGGTAGCGGGGAATGTCCGTGCGGCTCGGCGCGCCAATCTGGATGAAGGAGAATCGCCGTTGATAGGTGGGATACAGCTCTAGGAACCGCTCCACGCCTCGGAATCGTTCGACGATCCCTTTCGTATAATCGACACGGTCCACACCCACACCCAGTAGCGATGCCTCAATGCCGAGCTCAGCGAATATGGCCGCTTTCCCTTCCCGCCCGATTCGGATCACCGAACCGTTTTGTTGAGCTGCGGGAAAGGCAACGCTTATCGGGTACGGCCGCACTTGGGTAATGTGTCCTCTACGGCTGACTTCGAAGCGGTCCCAGGCGGTCAACGCTTCGACGGCACGGTCCACGGTCTGCAGGAAATTGTTGCAGTGCATCTGGATGTGGAATCCGATGAGGTCCGCCCCCAGCAAGCCATCCACGAGCTCGCGCTGCCATGGGCAAATCCCGAACGCCTCTGCATTCGGCCACGGGATATGCCAGAACATCGCCACTCGCACGTCAGGGCGTTCTTCTTTCACGATCCTTGGCAGCAAGGCAAAGTGATAATCCTGCACGAGAAGGACTGGGGATCTTGTTCCTTCCATTTCCGTGAGGACGACGTCGGCGAAGCGCTGGTTAATTCGTTGGTAGTACATCCAATCACCCGGCCGAAAGAGAGGCCGAGTATGTGCAATGTGACACAAGGGCCACAACCCTTCGTTTGAAAATCCCTCGTAGTATCCGCGCTCCTCTTCTTCCGAGAGCCAAACACGCCGCAAAGTGTAGGTCGGACGATGCGGTGGGACCCTGAGATGATCATTTCCATCAACGGTCACTCGGTCTGCATTTCCGGATCCATTGGCGATCCACACGCCTTCGCAAGCTTGCAGCACCGGCTCCAATGCCGTTACCAGACCGCTAGCGGGGATTAGCATGCGAATATGTTCCCGTTTCGCGTCGTACACATGCATGTACGGCTCGCGGTTGGACACCACGAACAACGCATCGCCCTCGAGTTTCTTCTGCAAGCTGACGCGCAGCCTCTCGGCCGTCCAGAGCGAGAGCTGCGAATCTCGCAATTGGGCCTCTTCTTCCGCAGCGGCGCGTGCCGAGCTCAGGTCGCGCGCCAAGTGCCGTGCCTCGTTGTGAATCTGGTCGAAGAACTCCCCTCGCGGCAGCACCGCCGCAATATCGGAAGGATTGGCGCGCAAATTTCGTAACCACTTCGCGGTTTTCACCAGGGGTGACGTAAACGTCCAGCGCACCAAGAAGAAAGCCAACGCGATAATCAAGACGGTCTGAACTAGAGTGGTCAGGAGCGAGTCGCGCAACACACGGAGGACGCGCGCTTGGATGTAGTCAGTTTCGTAAACAAGCGTCAGGCTGCCCGTAACTTCGTCGTTGCGATGCAACGGAACGGCATATAGGTACGTCGGCGCACCATCCATATCCTGGAATACCTCTATCCCTTTGTCCGTTTCTGAAGCACGGGCTGCTACCTGCGGTCGGTTGGACAATGCAGCAGGCAGGTCATGGGTGGCCGCGACTTTTTCTCCAGATGCCTCGTAGACCGCGACCCCCAACAAGTGTTCCCGCTGCCGATACTTCTCGACGAGGGAGTTAAGACCGCGGTCGTTCACCTTCCAGGGCGAGGATTCCAGGTTTTCCTGAAGATTTTCTGCGAGCGCGGCGGCACGATGCGCGAGGTCGTTCCGCAGGTTCCGGCGCTCCGTTCGCACATGGTAGAAGGTGTACAACAGAGACACACTGAGGACACTCACAGCCAAGGGAACTACGAGCTTGAGCGTCGTGCGCACGAGAATTCCTCCAAAGCGGGAGTGAATTCATCTCTGCCTTGCTCTAGAACTAACTGATTGCATCTCGGCTGGTGAGCTGCGATCGCGCCAATCCCCAAGGAAGCCCTGTTTCACGGGCGCAGTGTCATTATGTCTGTGGCTGAGACAGCTCCTGAGCGCAAGCTGACAGCCAAACCGGCCGGGCCTCCCCGGCGGCCTCTAACAGCTGCACAATCAATAAGAAGGAGAACTCTAACGGTAGTGAGCTGCCAGTGGATCAAGGTACTGAACCATGGAATTATTACAGGCACCAAGCCGGTTCGGGGCAAGGCACGCCTCGCTAGGTTTTCGGTGCTCCCCGCACGGCAGAACAAACAACTCTCAAGTCTTGGCTTCCTGACTGATCTAGCTTCTTATTTTGGGGGCTTGTGCAGGGGCTCCCTGTACGTGACCATCTATCACGGCAACGTTGATGTATATGCGGTCGACCTCGATCTTCCTTGATCACCTGGATCTGGCTTTCACCCACGCCTGTACTTCAAGACAGGTTGGTCCTCGGGCACAGTGGTTCCTCAGAGAGCATCCCGCTTTCACGTTCGGTCTAAACTAGAAGCACTGAAGAGGGAGTAGCCAGCTCATGCAACGCAAATTGGGCGCAGCGATTCTGCTCGCGTGCACACTCTTGTTCGCAGCAGGACTGTCCGCGCAAAAGTCCAAGAAGGATGCCGGCACCATTTCGGGAGTAGTTCTCGACGCAAACGGGAAGCCCGTTCCTGCGGCAGCCGTGACTTGTGAATCCTCAGCGGGCATTCGTGCGCGCATCGTCCATACGGACGCCAAGGGACACTACCTGGTAGCAGGTCTGAAGGAGGATTCCTACGACCTCCGCGCGACCGCAAATGGGGCATATTCTGATTGGGAGAAGAACATCCCGCTGCGCCAAGGACAAAGCAAAGAAATTACCCTGCGGCTGTCGAACGGGAATACTGCTCTCGGCGGAATATTGCCCTCAAAGAAGAAAAACTAAGCTTTCCTTAAATTCCTTCGTCCTCTCCGCAAGCCACTAGTCTATAAAACGGCACTGCGTCCCCAAAAGTCACGCATAGCGGCTTTTATTCAGGAACTGGACGCAGGTTATTCAAATGTATATCATTTATATATAACTAATAATGTCGGCGTGCCGACATCTTAACCTCAACCTGGACGGGTCACGCAAGTGGCGGAATTACGAGGTTTGGGCCGGGCGCAACGCTGGCAAGTGCATAATCTCGTGCAAAATCAAGTTTGCAGCGGCGGGAACCACTTCCGCCACATCTGGTGACAGTTCCGTCCCGGCGGAAAAATCCAGGCCTTCGATGCCGTATACGATCAATCTGGCGGGCAGATCTCCCATGGCGCGTGCCAGCTCAATGGCCTCCGCCACGCCAAAAGCGTGCGTCGATGAGTGGGAAAACCAGGTGGGTAGTGTTTCCGTCCGCGCATCGATCCGGTGAATCGTACCGGGAGGCGCACCAGATTGGACCGCGTCAACCAGAATCACGCAGTCCGCACCCTTCCACGCTTCCAGCAATTCCGTGCCGTCACCCGATTCTTCTTGGATCTTGACGCCCGAAGGGACTTCTTCCCGCAGCCGCCGCGCTACGATACGTCCCACTCCGTCGTCACTCCGGAAGGGATTGCCCACTCCGATAAACACCGTGTTGTAGGCAGGCCCGGTCATTCACGCTCGATCCTCACCCGCAGGAAATGTGTTGCGCACGAGATGCAGGGATCGTAATTCCGCACGGCTTGCTCGCACTGCCATTGCAAACGGTCATTGGGGAGATGCAGGCGCGTGGAGACGTATTCCGTAAGATCTTCCTCGATGATTTTCAAGTTTTGCGCAGTCGGAGGAACAATTTTCGCCATCAGAATGAGGCCGCGTTCATCAAAATTGTACTTGTGGTATAGGATGCCGCGCGGGGCTTCCGTGCAGCCGTGCCCCGTTCCCACGCGTGGCGTCACGTCGACCGCCGGGCGGTCTGGCGGAGCGTATTTGGCAATGATCCGAAGTGCTTCGTCGCACGCGTATATCGTCTCGACTGCGCGCACGAGAATTCCCTGGAACGGATTCCGGCACTCCCGCCCCAAGCCGGATTGCTTCGCGGCTTCCTGTGCAAGGGGAGAGAGTCTCTCAAAGTTGAGGTTATAACGCGCCAAAGGTCCCACAAAGTAGCCTGCGCGCTCCTGCAAGGTGGAGTGCAGAGCATTGGAGTGCTGAACGTGCTCCTCCGCAAAATGCTGTTCATACTCGCCGATGGGAATATCCAGTCCCTTGTTGGAAACGAGGCGCCCTTCGTTCAACGGGTATTCGCTAGGATGCCGAAGAGCTACGAACTCGTAATCCCGTTGAAATTCCGGAAAAGTGAACGTGGCCACCCAGCGCGCTGTCTCCACGGCCGCGTCCCGGGCCCATTTTAGGTCTTCCTCGAGCGATTGGAGTTGCGTCTTTGTTGGTGTTTTGTAAAACCCACCCACGCGAATATTGATTGGGTGAATTTCTCTTCCACCCAGCAGCGTCATGATGGCATTGCCGATTTTCTTCAGCCGCAATCCGCGTTGCACGGCCTCTGGATGGTCCTTGGCCATCTGGATGGCATCTTCGTAACCGAGAAAATCCGGCGCGTGAAGAAGATAAATGTGGAGCGCGTGGCTTTCGATCCATTCCCCACAATAGATGAGGCGCCGCAGCTCGCGAATCGCTCCATCGGGCTTTGCCCCAAAAGCGTCTTCCGCCGCGTGACAAGCGCTCATTTGATAGGCAATTGGACAAATCCCGCAAATTCGAGCCGTTATGTCCGGAGCTTCGGTGAACTTGCGGCCACGCAGGAAGGCTTCAAAGAATCTCGGCGGCTCGAAAATGTTCAGCTTTGCCTCTTTCACGCGCTGGTCTTTCACCTTGACGTGAAAACCGCCCTCGCCTTCCACACGCGCCAGAAAATCGACTTTGAAACTCTTAACGTTCATGCGCTTCGCTCTCTTTCCGGAACGGCTCGGCCCACGCATTGAAAGAACGGAACGCGCGCATGATTTCGGGGTCGCTAAAGCCAAGCTCATGCCACCAGGCACTCAACGAAACCGTATTCGTGGTTTCCTTCGGCCCGAAACACCCATAGCAGCCTCGCGAATACGCCGGGCAGAGCGCGCCGCAGCCCGATTGGGTGACCGGCCCCATACAGGGAGTACCCTGGGCGACCATTACGCAGACAATTCCCTGCTTCTTGCACTCCATGCAAAGACCATAGGAAGGCGTCGCCGGTTTTCTTCCGTTCAGGAAGGCGCTGAGTACCTCGACGAGCTGATACTTGTTGATCGGACAGCCCCGCAACTGAAAATCAACGAAAACGTGGTCCGTGATCGGGGTCGATTTGTTGAGGGTCTCGATGTACGCCGGCTTGGCATAAACCATCGGAATGAAATCCTGAACATTCTTGAAATTCCGCAGCGCCTGGATTCCACCCGAAGTGGCGCAAGCCCCGATGGTAATAAGCATCTTTGACGACCGCCGGATGGAGTGGATGCGTTCCTCGTCGTGGGGAGTGGTGATGGAACCTTCCACTAACGAAATGTCATATGGCCCGCCCACTACCGCGCGTGAAGCTTCCGGGAAATTGGCGATCTCCACCGCCCCTGCAACGGCCAGCAATGCATCTTCGCAATCCAGCAGGCTCAGTTGGCATCCGTCGCAGGATGCAAATTTCCAGACGGCAATTTTCGGTTTGCGTTTGGGAGCCATCTTAGATCTCCCCCTTGCCGAATATCGAGGCAATACGATCGAACCGGAATACTGGGCCGTCCTTGCAGACGAAATATGGCCCGTACTGGCAGTGGCCGCAGTAGCCCAGAGCGCACTTCATGTTTCGCTCCATCGAGAGGAAGGTGCGTTCCGCCGGAACTCCTCTGCGCTGGAGTTCAATCACGGCAAAGCGCATCATAATCTCCGGCCCGCACAGCAACGCGATGGTATTGGATGGATTAAAGGGAGCCCGGGAGAGCAACGGCGTGACGACGCCGACATTGCCGCGCCAGCCGCTCGCTCCGCGATCCACTGTCACTTGCACCTCGAGATCGAACTTGCCGCGCCAACGTTCCAGTTCGCGTTTGTAGAGAATGTCTTCCGGTGTGCGAGCCCCGTACAACAAAACGATCTTGCGGTACCGTTCCCTCTGCGACATCAGGTGGTAAAGCACCGGGCGAAGCGGTGCCAGCCCAATTCCGCCAGCAACCACGACCACGTCATGGCCATCTTCCTCGGCTACAGGCCAGTGGCTCCCGTAAGGCCCGCGGACTCCAATGGTGTCGCCCGGTCTCAACAGCCCCATCGCTTTTGTCACCACCCCGACTCTTCGGGTGGTGTGCTCCAGCCGCGATGCGTCGGAGGGATCACCGCTGATGGAAATCGGCACTTCGCCGACTCCGAAGACGTAGAGCATGTTGAATTGCCCAGGCCGGAAGGAAACTTTCGTGGTCTCCGCAACGGGAAGGAGTTGCAGGGTGAAAGTGTCTTCCGTTTCACTTTTAATGCGGCCAATTCGGAACAGCTCCGGGACTACCGAGTCGGTAGCCGTTCGTTCGGTGATTTCCAGTTCAGTTGTCACGCCCATAGATGTCCAGTAATTGCAGCCGGGTTGCATCCAGCCGCGCAGAAATGACACTCACAAAACGACTAAGCACTTCGTAGCCGAGATCGTGGTCTTCTTCACACTTGTTGCGGAGGCATTTCGCGTCGAATGCCAGCGCGCGGGTCCGTTGCAAAGCCCGCCCGCCGAAATGCCACTGATACGGCGGAGAGACCCAGGACCATCCCACTATCTCCCCTTCTCCCACGGTCTGGATGGTTGTTGCCCCGCGAGTCGGAATCAACAAATCCACTGCCACCAGACCTTCACGGATGAAATAGAACTCGTTCGCGGGATCGCCTTCGTGAAAGATGATTTGTCCTTCCGCAAACTGCACATTCTTGGCGCAGCCTGTGATGAATTCCAGGTGCCTGTCCGGCATATCTGCAAAAAAGGGATGTTCTTTGATAACGGACTCGAGCGAGTGAATCATTTCTCTCCCCCTTCACGCCACGTTACTTGTAGTGGCTTCCGATTCGCGGATGGCCCTTGCTTCCTCGGTGATGTCAATTCCCACGGGGCACCAAGTGATGCAGCGGCCACAACCTACGCATCCGGAAGTTCCGAACTGGTCAACCCAATACCCCAATTTGTGCATCATCCATTGCCGGTACTTCGAGCGTGGCGTTGCCCGAACGCTACCCCCATGGATGTAGGAAAAATCAGTGGTAAAACAGGAGTCCCATTTACGTACCCGTTCGGCTTCCTGACCGCTCAGGTCCGTCAAATCTTCGACCGTCGAGCAGAAGCACGTTGGGCATACCAGCGTGCAATTGGCGCAACTCAGGCACCGTTGGGCCACGGCGTCCCAACGGGGACTTTCCGAGTTGCGATAGAGAAGTTCTTTGAGGCCGTTAGCCTGCAAACTGCGCCCCATGTGCCGTTTGGTTTCTTCGACTACGGAATTCGCTGCGGCAATATCCGCTTCTCCCGCCTCTTGCGCGGGGATTTCCGCGAGCAATTCGCATCCGAGCTTGCCCTTGGCCTGTGCCACGAAGAAGTGCCGGCCGTCCTGCAGCACCTCCGTCAACGCCATGTCATAGCCTGCTGTCACCTGCGGCCCAGTCCCCATCGAATCGCAGAAGCAGGTTCCACCTGCCTGGGCGCAGTTCACCGCGACCACGAAGACGTCCTTCCGGCGCGACTTGTAAACGGAATCGGCGTACGGACCTTCCAGAAAGATCTTGTCCTGAATCTGGATGGCGTTCAGATCGCAGGAGCGTACACCAATGAAGGCAAATTTGGGCGGCTTCAGCTCCTCGCAAATGATTTGGAAAAGACCATTCGTGCGTCGTGCTTTCCAAAGGACATTGGAGGACGGAAACAGGAATTTCTTCCATGTGTGCGGCCCGACGGCGTAGCCAAACACTGCTCCATCTACGCGGCGCTTCAGCCTGTATTTTCCACCCTGCTGTTCGTCGGTCCATCCCTTGGGGAGGTCCCCCGCCGAGGACAGCCGATCGTAGAGAATGGCTCCGTCTCGAATGGTGGGACCAATAACCTGGTATCCCCGGCGGATCAGGGCTTGGATCAGTGAATCAATGTCGGAAGGACCAAAAACCAAACTTCCACGGCGTGCTGGAGCCTTGGGAGCCATCACCTCTCCCTGCTGCTCCGGGTTGGAGCGCGGCCCGGCGCGCTTGACACTACCTCATCATCCAACTTCTCTCATACTCCTCTGGAAACGTGGATGCAACGTTGCAAATCACGTCCAACCGTGACGATTTTCGGGCGTAACGCTGGTACACACCAGGCTCAAAGCAGGTCCGCACGCCGAATGGGAGCTGAACCAGCCCAAACAAACAAGTGTTCCGTAAGTCCTTATGTTTGTTATTGATAGATTGGGCACAACGAAGCAACCTCAAGTAGTTCCGAAGTACCAAGTCCCCCGTACCGCCCCTCTTGGGGCCATCGGGCCATTGAGGAGCTTGTATTGCCCGTCCCATGCTGGAGTTCGACGGGTTGGGGGCCGCGCGGGGACAGCGGCCCCGCAAGGGGCCGTGTGCGAGCCACCCAACCCGCCAGTTCCTCCCTCCCTACATACCCTCTTGCCGTTTGCCCTCACACTTTCACGCACCTTAATCAGAATCGATGGGAACTTCTCTTGCAGGCATACTTACGGAAGCAGAGATGCTCCAGCACGGAATGAGCATTTATGTGCGTTGGTGCGGAGTTCCTTGATGGAAGGAGGCGACGCATGAAAGGTCTAGGTTGCAGGCAGTTGATCGTGGCCGGGCTTTGCCTCGCGACACTCTATCTGCTGGTCGGTGGCGTGAAGGCACAATCGGGCGCTGCTCCCTCAACACTTCGCGCCGCCACAATTCGGGTGTTCGCCCAGTACGTAGCAAAAACTGAAGCTCAAAATTCGGAGACTTTGCTTTGCGGCCCCTTCCTCTGGGTGGACAGATTGAGCGAGAAGGAGCGAGGAGAGGCCTTTGCGAAACTGAAAGGCGGAGCCGCGTTCATGCAGCGCATCAGTGTGAAGGAGGACGGAACAAAGCTCTATGTCCCGGGCGGCTTGATTCACGATTGGAAGGGAATCATCTTTATACCTCAAGCAAAGATCGATGAAGTATTGAGGATCCTGCAAGATTACGATCACCACGCAACCTACTATGCCCCGGATGTACAAAGGTCCAGGATCGAGACCCGAGACGGCGAGAATTTCCGGTTCTTTATGCGCTTCCGTCGGCAAAAGGTCGTTACGGTTGTGCTTAACACGGAGCACGAGGTGACCTACTACCGCGATTCGCCGTTGCGCGCCCACAGCCGCAGCTCTGCGCTCCGAATTGCCCAAGTGGAAGATCCCGGAGGGCCGCGCGAGAGGGAAAAAACGCCAGGCGAAGACGACGGGTTTCTCTGGCGAATGGAAACCTGGTGGCGGCTGGAAGAGCGAGACGGCGGAGTCTATGTACAGAATCAGGTTGTCACGCTTACGCGCGACATTCCGACAGGTCTGGCTTGGCTCATCGAGCCATTTATCACGAACATTCCCAAGGAGACTCTGGAATTCACACTGCAGGCCACACGGAAGGCAGTCTTGAATAGCAGAAAGGTTTAGCCCTTCTTACGATCTTGCGGCAATTCTCGGATAGCGATCAAAATCACACCTTCTGCCGTCAGTAACGGATGAAACCAACTCGGAGAGTGGACTGGGCCATTGGGAAGGACGAGGATACGGTCCGCCCACTTCGCGATGAGATGGTAGGAATCATAAACGCTATAGGAATAGAACAGCCCATCACCTTCGGAGAACTGATACCGCTTGCCGCGAGTACGCACAAAGTCGAAGGCCCTCCATAAGCGGCACTTATACAGGAGCAACTTGAGGAGTCTCGCAGGCAGCGAGCCCTGCCCGAACCGGTTGCTGTCAACGATGACCACGCCCCGTCTGGCCACACGGAGCATTTCGGTAATGACGTCGGAAGGATTGGGGACATGGTGAAGGACGCTGAACTCACTCACCACATCGAAACTGTCGTCTGCGAAGGGGAGGGTCTCGCCCGATGCCTGTATGAGCGGCACTGAGGAGGTGATGCCCGCTGCAACACCCTGCTGAATGAGAGCCGCCACCGGCTCAACGCCACAGATAAACGCGCCGGGTAATGCGCTGGCGAACTCAGGGAGGCCACGTCCGTTGGCAGAACCTACGTCTAAAATACTTTGAATCTCTAGGGAACGAAGGACTGCGATCACGAGCTTCAAACATTTTGGATCATCAGCACCTTCACGCGAATGCATGGAATCGTAGCGCGAGGCCGATTTTGTGTAGTAATCGCGCTGAATCTCAACTGCAGGATCGAGCCCAGTCAATTTTGCCACCCGTCCGTCTTTGTATTACAGCTCATTTCTGTTTGCAACAGACCGGCAAATCCACGGGTTTCCACCAATTGGACACCGAACCAGAATGATATCTCAGCGCTCGAAGTGTTTCGTGGCGAGAACTGAAATGGGCTCGCCAGCTTCTCGCGTGTCAAATGTTCTTCTGCACGTACGGGTTCAACCTCATTCGAGGAGGTGCCAGAACCGGAGAGCAAGTCTAAGGCTTGCGGGCTTCCAGGCAGAGATCCGCACCCTTCGTAACGCGTGATGGATCTTCCACTTTTACAATGTCTGGGATGAGGCTTTCGGCATAGTTTCTGCGAAGGATCTCCACAAAACCGGTGGAGCCAAGCAGATTGCCGAGCGACTGCTCGTCATACATCCACTTGTGAGAGTGGAAATCCTGCCACGCTTCATAAATTCGTAACAGGAAATTGTGCTTGGAAGGAGAAGGCCAACGCATCAGCAACCGCTCATTGAGAAGGTCGCCCGGTGGGGGAGCCTTTTCCCCGGCGGAATGTTCGCCGAAGGGGCGTTCTCCCAAGTATTCGTGAACGATGGCACGAAGGTCCGGCACAACGATACGGACAATTCCCCCCGAGGCCAACACCCTGAAGGCTTCGCGAATGAGCTGTTGGCCTTGTTCCCGGTAGAGATGCTCGAGGACGTGCGAGGCATAGACAGCGTCCGCCGAGCCATCGGGAAAAGGCAGAGGCTTGCGAACATCGTGAACAAAAATATCAGGACTCCAGGGGATTTCCGCCTTGTTTGCCGGCAGGATGTGGAGCAATGAGAGTGTCCTGCGCAAGCGCGGGAGTTTGGCAAGCCGAGCGTTCCATGAACCATCCACGTTGATCCAACTTGGATGAGTCAGAAGTCCACAGCCAAGATTAAGGCGCAGATGACGGTAGTCGAGTTGCATCGGCACTCTAGGATAGCAGCTTTGAATGGGGGTCCCGAAGCGCATCCCGGAGAAGTTGCAGTTGACGAGGGCCCATCAGGTCGCTGCGGAGTGCTTCAAAGTTCTCCTTGTCAATTTTGGCGGCCAAAAGGGACTGAATCGACGATTGGATTCCCGCCTGGCCATCACTGGGACACACGGTACCGACACCGTGTTTGGAGATGAGCAGAGCAAGCCCACTGTCGGGTGGGGTGTGTGCGAAGATGGGGCGTTGCGCCTGGATATAAGTGGACAGCTTGATAGGCAAGCTGGTGCGGCGAAAGCCCTGAAAGCGGTATCCGTGAGGGTACATGGCGTAAACAAAGTCGCACATGGAAAGAACCGGGAGAGCATCTTGTTCTAGCAATTCCCCATGGCTTTCAAAAGCGGCCAGACCTTCGGACACAACCTTGTCCATTTCGGGTGAAGCGCCGATCCTGACAATCCTCAGTGTTTGTTTGCGTGCGTTGGCGTAGTTGCGAGCAGCCAGGACAAACTGACGGAAGGGTCCGGGATGATAGAGCGAACCGATGTGCCCGACGGTCAAGGTGTTGTCAGAAAGCTGGAAGTTCATCGGCGGAAGTTCGGGAAGATATTTGTAGAGTGCAAAGCAATTGACATGGTATTTGCGTTTGAAATGGTCGCGCATGGCCGTGCTGGTGACATCGACAGACTTCGCGCCTCGCAATACGCGCGAAAATATTCGGGTCATCAGAGGCAAAAGCAGGCGAAAACGGCGCGAGCGGATTAACATCGCGATGGGATCGTCATGAACCGTCAAATGAACCGACTTGCCGCGCGCCAGCAATTCTGCGGCAACTGAGATGCCCTCGTAATGCGCGACAACCCAGTAGAGATCCGCGTCGATCTTGTTCGCTATTTCACGCACCGCCGTGGTGGAACCGGGAAGAATTCCCGCTCTTGCGGAGAGATCCAGGGCGAACTTCGTTGAAGAGAGTGAATTGCCAAGCCAGTGCCGACGCTCTCCCGGGACCTCGCGAGACGCTAGGTAATACCATTCGACCTTCAGCTCAGGCATATGCGCCAGGTGGCTCCTGAGTTGAACGGAGCCGCCGCCAATCTCGGGCGAATATGGCGTGAAGAGTGCGATTCGCAAGTTCTCGTCCAAGTTCAAACCAAATATGTCTGCCGCACCTTAGTATTTCACTGCGGCAAGCATGCCGTACGTCCCCTTTGGATTGTACTCAGTGATCCGAAAGCCAAGGCCCCGGAGCTTCTCGCTCAAATCGCGGTGAGAAAATCGGTTTGAGAGATGATCGTGATACTCCATGACAATCCGCTGAACTCGATTCAGTACCGACGGAGCCGTTTCTAAAATGATTCCAAACTCAGCCCCTTCACAGTCCAGTTTCAGAAAGTCACAGCGGTCAATTTTGTGCTTGAGGAAGAGACTCTCCAAGCTGATCAACTCAACGCATTCTTGCGCACCGGTGGAGGATTTGGTCATCAGAGAATAAGATACCGGATCATCGCTGAGGTTCAGCATTCCCTGTCCGTCTTGCGCTGCGCAGGCGCAATGAAGCGGAACAACATTTTCAGCGTGAGCAACGTTCTTGAGTAAAAGGGAAAAGTTCGAGGAGGCGGGTTCGAGCGCGAGCACTCGACTGGCGAAGCGAGCCGCAAAAAGGGCAAAGACGCCAACGTTTGCCCCAATGTCGATCACTGTAGCTCCCTGGGGAATTGGGCAATGTTTCGTATAGGAAAGGTGATACCAGATGTCACTGAAATGGGGCCAAAGCTGGGCTTCAGGGAGCGCTTGGATCACCGAACCGTTTCGCAAGCGAATTTCCGTCACGCTTCCACCCCGTGCCGCGAGAGGGAGAACTTCCTTCCAGTTCGCAATTTCGGCAAAGGCGTGGATGGCAATCCGGGCGCGTCGTAAGAAACTAGGGGTATTCAAGTCTTAACCTGCTGAACTCTCTTGCGGACACATAGCTGCGGCGATTTGTCTCCATCATGAACCCAGATTTTACACTAATGGCCACAAGGGTCGCGCACGAAGGAGGACGCGTGTCAAAACCGGCAGCAGTTTTTCTGCCTCAGCGCATCCTCCAGGAATTCCCTGGTGCGGGCGGCATTTTGATCCCAACTGCAATTCCTTTGAACAAAATGGGCGGCAGCGTGGCCGAGTCGTTGGCAAAGCGCCTTGTCTGCAAGAAGCTGGCGCAAGAGCGTTGCAAGTTCCCAAGCGTCTGTGGGCTGTTGCAAGAGCAGGCCGTTTTCGCCGTGGCGAATGAGTTCGCTGGCTCCAGCGCGAACGCTGGCAATGACGGGCAGACCGCAGGCCATCGCCTCTGCTATCGGCAGGCCGAAGGAGTCCTCCAAAGAGGGCCCGACGTAGAGATCCGCAGCTGCGTAAAACTGAAGCACATCGGCAGAAGGCCCCGCGAATCGAACCCGCGCCTCTAGACCGAATCTGACGATGATTGTTGTATATAACTCGGGGTCGTCTCCTCCCACAATGAGAAGGCGAAGTGGCACATCGCGAAGTTGGGAGGCCGCGTGCAAGAGGACATCAAGGCCCTTATTCTTCCAGTCGTTTCCGATCAGCAGAGCAACAAGCTCGTCTTCCGCAAAGTGAAATTGCCGTCTCGAGTTCGCTCGATTTGCCTGGCGAGCCTCGGGGGTGAACCGAGTCGTATCAACCGCATTGGGAATGATCGTGACTCCTGTTCGCCCAAAGCAGCCCTCCAGCTTGTTCGCAATCAGGCCCGAGACCGCAACAAGACTGACGCGGGGATCCCGATAGATCTTTTTTTCGAGAAGCATGATCAGCCGGTAATAGATCCTGCGGTGAACAATCCGCGGCCAGCTCCACAAGGGAACACGAAGAGGCGCTAGCTCCGAGCGGACCCGTTCATAGAACTCATGAAATAAGATGTGGACGACAATCACGTCAGCATCCAGGCAGTTGATGCCGGCCGAGTAGATCAGGTCCGGACGGAGCCGACCCGAACTGCGATCCCGGTGACGCTGCCATTGGTTGCTTACAAACCACCAGAGGTATTTGAGGAGATGAGGTCCGGGAATATCCGAAATCTTGTGCCAAACAATGCCGGCTGGGCGTGCAGCAGAAGAATTTGAACTAGTGCAGACTCCCTCGAGTTGTTCCACTCTCTGTGAGTAGATGTCGATGGACCATCCGTCGAGTTGAGCCAGGCGCTCGATCTGCTCGATGAGACAGAGCTCCGTGCCATGTTGACGGTCCAAAAATGGAGAAACAACCGTGAGGCGCAATTCAGCCCTGCCCTAAGGCCGCTTTCTGCATGGCGATCTCAACTGCTGCGGGGAAGGAGCGAAGCCGATAGAGTATGCCAAGAAGCAGCCAGAGATTTGAGTTGAGGACAAAGTCCTGGTAGGCCGTAGAGCTTACAAAAGCCATGGGGAAAAAGAGAATAGCTGCATAGAGAGTGATAGTCAGCGCCAGGGGAAACCATGGGCTTCCCCTAAGCTCGTTAACCACCTTCCATGCAGAAACCGTGATGGAAAAGCCAAGCAGAAGCCATAAAATCAGACCGACAATCCCGAGCTCGATAATCATATTGCCGAACCCGCTCTCGACGCTGATGTTCATGGGAGCTGCCCCCAAGATGCGCGCGACGTATTGAGTCCCAAGGGTGCATGTGCCTATTCCGTACCCATAAGGCCAACGTGGATGGTCAAATGCATATTCCAACTGTTTCAGAGGGTACGTCTGGGTCCGATGCACTAGTTCGCTTGTGGGACTATTGGGCATTAGCGTCTCGGAATAGATAGCCAGCCGTGAGCCGAATTCGTCCGGAAAAATCACCGTAAGGAGAATGATGGCTACGCCAACAAAGACCGCAGCTCTTTGAATGGCCCTCAACACACGCAGGGCCTCTCTCTGACGCCAAGGCGCACCCCAAAGGAACCCGGCGCAAATAAGAATGGCGGAGCCAGTGTTCCACATGAATACGCCGCGAGAGGTGCTCATCAATGAGGCCGCCGCTAGCGTTCCGATGGTCGTAAAAGCGAGCGTCCGTCCGCGTCGAGTTCGGAGAAGGAGATAGCCTGCGTAACCCAGGGATACAATCCACGATACGATGAGAAAATCCTGGAAACGCCCGGCACTGACGAACACGGAAGTGGGCCGGTATGCCATCAAGCCGGAGATAGGCGCGATCCGATAGGTCGTGCTGAGTTCACGGATCTCTTCTTGAAGGTGTGACGGATTCAGAAACGTGGGGCCAATGATCGACTGCGTAAGTCCGAGCCCCGCCACAATCAAGATCAACACGCAGACAAACGAGAAGAAGCTGTGCAGATCTTCCTCAGACTCGATGAGCGCGTATCCCACGTAGACCAAGGGCAAATACAAAAAGTTGACTTTAATTCCCAGGACGCCATAAAAAATACTGGTTGACGCTGGATTGAACATTTGAATAACGCCGAACCAGACAAAAAGAAGAAGCGGAACCCGAAACGGGATACGGAACATTTCCACTTGTCTATTGCGACGGGCACGAAAAAAAGAAAGATAAAGGATGAGGGTTAGCACGTCTTTGGCAAAATAGACGGCCATGTTGTTGCCGAGATACTTGCGGACAAAATCTTCGAAAATGATCCAGCCGACAAGAATGTAGAGGCCACGACGCCAGTCATTCAGGATGGCAACGACGACAGCTCCGCCGATGAACAGAATTGCCGCATAAGCGAGGTTAGTAAGATCATCGGCCAGAACGGCTTCGGCAGCCTTGTAGGCCGCCAAAATCACAATTCCGAACACAATGACGCCCACCACCGGGTTTCGCGAAACCCTTGGCCACGGGAGTAAGCCCAGCGTCCTCACTGCCGGAGACGCCTCGCTACAACGTTCGTCCTCAACTTCGTTCTCTTCAACATGCTTGCTCAGAAGTCCTGACCAACCACATAGGCTCAATCGTGCAACTAGAGCTTGAGCCGAATAAGAATCCGTATCACCTCGGCCCCGGTTTTGCGACTAGAGAAATTGTTGTCGGCATTCGGGGTGGAGGCGCCTTTACATAATCATACCCCGGCAATCAGGGAAGTGCAGGAAGAGGACGACGAGCTTGACGTCGGCGTGATACGGCCGTTTCCACGGCCGCCAGAATGCCTCCTATCGCTTCACGTAGTGACCAACTGCCCAATCGCTTTCTCGCAGCTTCCCCAAGGGCCCGGCCACGTTCCTTGTTGGTGCAAAAGCTTTTCAAGAGGGTCGAAAGAGCGCTCACGTCTCCGCACGGATAGATGAGACCCGGGTCCACAGGAGCGATCAAATCTTGTGCCGCACCGACGCGATCGCTGGCCGCTACGGCGCAGCCACAGCAGGATGCTTCGTTGACTACGACGGCGAATGGCTCGTATTCCGAGGGAAGAACCATAAGATCAGCCGCGGTGTAGACAGCGGGCAATTGCGTTTGATTCACAAAACCGAGGAAGCGAACACGCGTCGCAACACCGAGGTCGCCAGCTCCCCGCTCGAGTTCTTGGCGCTGAGGGCCTTCGCCAGCGTAAACCAAGAGCGCGTCCGACAGTTCAGCGCGAGCAAAGGCGCGAAGCAGATCCTGAGGTCGCTTCCAGGGCTGGAGCTTCGCACAAAAGAGAACCACGGTGGATTGCGATGTGGCACCCCAACTCGCCCGGACAGCCTCACGGTCCACTTTCTGCGAATGGTGGATCCACCAGTCGTTGTCAACGGTGATCGGGGCAAGGGTGACTTTCTGCTGCGGGAGGCCCAAGGACAGGATCAATGAGCGGGCACCGCTGGATGAAACCAAAACCTGGTCTGCCAAGCGGTACAGAACCGGCCAAAGTATTCTCTTGACCCAGCGCTTCCATACGCGGCCATCCCGCGGCTCCAGCGAATGCTGGTCACAACCAAATAGAAAGGCAGATCCGCAGGATTTGGCGGCGGCAAAGGAGATCCAAAACGACGCGTGAGTATAGCTGAGAAAGCAAATCGCGGCATCAAACTTGCCCCGGCGGATGAATTGCCACAGTTCCGGGTTGTAGAGTCCCCAAAACGTTTCTGCCCCGGAACCGCGATTCGCAACCTGGCTCCACTGATAACCTTCCAGGAGGGGGATGTCCCACTGGACCACTGTGCCGAATTCTGGGTCACGAGCAGGTTCGGCACCACGAAGAGTACAGTAGACAACCGAAAGGTCCAGTTGAGGATGGAGGGCCAAGCTGCGGAAGACCGGGGACGTGTATTGGACTGCATGACTGCAAATCGCAAGGACACGGTATCGACGCTCAGTCACAGCTTCCATCTGCCTCACACGAGATTTCTTGGAGCACCGCGGGATTCCCCTGCAAAATGGAATAGTTCATGAAGAGAGTATACAGCTCTTAAGCCTATGCTTTGCGTCAGGCCGAACATCATGCATGATGGAGCGAGAATTGCAAGCGTGACCCAACAGCAAGCGGGGTTCCAGTACGCGTTGTTGGTGCGGCCCATGGTATCGCGGACGATTTTCTTCACAAGAATGAAGACCCGATTGAGATCTATGTCCCATGAGTGATCGTTGGTTGGCGGTCCTTGGACGGCCGGACGAACCGACAGACGCGGTCGAAGAATACTGCCAATACTTAAGTGAGGCGCTTAGTACGCACGGAATTCATTTGGAATCGTTTCGTGTCCGTTGGAACCAACTGGGGTGGTCGAGAGCTTTGGGGGAATTGCGGGAGAAGGCGGCCGAGTACGAGGCGAATTGGTATCTGATCCAATACACGGCGCTAGCCTGGTCGAAGCGCGGTTTCCCGTTGCGTATATTGGGATTCCTCCGCACTTTGAAGAAAAGTGGCAGGCACTGCGCCGTAGTGTTCCATGATCCCGCGCCTTACTCAGGCACGCGCATGGCGGATAAGATCCGTGCAAGTGTTCAGCTTTATGTGATGCGAAGGGTCGTGAAGCAAGCCAGCCTAAGCGTGTTCACAATTCCGATCGAGAAGGTGTGGTGGCTTCTGAAGGGACGATCGAATGCCGTCTACATTCCCGTAGGCGCCAACTTGCCCAATCCGGAAACAGCCTGGGACCTGGAGCATAAGCGGAAAGGAAGAACTCCGACTGTGGCGGTTTACTCGATTACGGGCGGCGCCTCAGGCCAGATCGAGGTGAAACAAATCGCTGCGGCTATACGGTATGTCTGCCAGCAGATGGGACCGGTTCGACTCACCGTGTTCGGACGTAACCCCGACGTGCCGGAAGAACGATTAAGGGAAGAGCTCTCTGGCAGCCAAGCGGAGGTTTTGGTTCATGGATTGTTGAAGGCGGAAGAAATCGTCGAGATGTTAAGCGCTAGCGACGTCTTACTTTTTGTGCGAGGTTTCCTTTCCTCTAGAAGGGGAAGCGCGATTGCGGGAATCGCCTGTGGGCTGCCGGTCGTCGCCCGGGAAGGCTGGGAAACTGGGCCGCCGATTACAGATGCAGGAGTCGTCTTGGTACCCCCAACCTCGCCCGATGAGTTGGGTCCTGCTTTACTTCGAGTGCTCCAAGATGGCGGGCTGCGAGCCTCGCTCCGGGAACGCAGCCGGCACGCGCAGTCGCAATACTTTTCATGGGACGCCATCGCCAGCAAGTACGTCGCGGCGTCGCGCAACACGGAATAAGGATTAATCGCGAATATGAGAGAACAGCCTCAGGGCAACTTATTCGCACGGGTGTGCCGAGGATTTTGGGTCTTGTCATCAGAAGTAGTGACGTTCTGTTTGCCCGTGTGGCTGATTTCCGCGGAGTTCATCACAAGTTAGTTACTGGAAATTTCCGCATTCTTCCGCTAGGCTCTCTTCCCAAACAAAATTGCTGGCGGCGGGGAGATGCCACTCATAGACGCACACCCTTCTCTCTACAACCCTGATCTCGCCCCTATCCCCATGGAGAAGCGTTCCTGGGGCACCTACAACTACGCTTCTCTTTGGGTGGCGATGAGCGTGTGCATTCCCACGTACATGCTAGCTTCCGGGCTCATTGCCGGAGGAATGAACTGGTTGCAGGCCATCGTCACTATTCTGCTTGGCAATTTGATAGTGCTGATTCCTATGCTTCTAAACGCCCACGCCGGCACGAAGTATGGCATTCCGTTCCCTGTTTTTGTGCGAGCGTCTTTCGGCGTTCGAGGCGCCAACGTGCCCGCGATTCTCCGCGCGCTTGTGGCCTGCGGCTGGTTCGGGATCCAGACCTGGATTGGCGGCCAGGCCATCCACTCCATGCTCAGCATTTTGTGGCCGAAAGCGGCCCATCTTCCCGGCAGCTCCTGGTTGTGTTTCCTCTTTTTCTGGGGAATCAACATGTTCGTCATCTGGCGCGGGATTGAAACCATCAAGTTCCTTGAGGGCATCGGCGCACCGTTCATGCTTTTCATTGGCCTACTTCTTCTTGTTTGGATGACCCGCAAGGCAGGAGGCATGGGTCCCGTACTCCATGCGCCGAGCAAGTTTCACTCCACATCAGAATTCCTGCGATTCTTTATCCCCTCGCTGACGGGCATGGTCGGTTTTTGGGCCACTGTGGCATTGAACATCCCGGACTTCACGCGATACGCCAAGTCGCAGAGGGCTCAGGTGGTTGGCCAAGCTCTGGGCCTGCCGACGGCGATGACTCTCTATTCCTTCATCGGCGTGGCGGTCACCTCCGCTTCCGTCGTTCTGTTCGGCGAGGCGATCTGGGACCCTGTTGCGCTGTTGGGACGCTTCCATCAACCATTGATCGCGCTAATTGCACTGATTGCACTGTTGCTGGCAACGCTGAATACGAATGTCGCTGCCAACGTGGTCTCACCTTCAAACGATTTCTCGAATCTGCGTCCGAGCTTGATCTCTTTTCGCACCGGCGGATTCATCACCGGCATCGTGGGCATCCTGATGATGCCCTGGAAGCTGATGTCCAGTTACAG
>Ga0187778_10000257_pt1 | contig 38675 bp, 35 predicted proteins | sample 1015_Q2_SP5_20_M_FD_132418 | JGI IMG/M metagenome (GOLD analysis project Ga0187778, IMG submission 132418) | Tropical peat soil microbial communities from peatlands in Department of Meta, Colombia - 1015_Q2_SP5_20_MG | ecosystem: Environmental > Terrestrial > Soil > Wetlands > Peat | place...
AACCAGGTCATCGTCGAAGAAATGCTGCAGCCGCCCTGCTGCCGGCTCCCAGCGCACGTGCTGAACCTGCCGCGTCTGCGTGCGCCCGCTGCCGTCGGTATAGGTCTCGGTCGTGTAGTAATAGTATCCGGCTTCCGCGGTCCAGGCGGCGTCGACGTGCGCGTCGAAGGTCCAGTACGGAAGATAGATACCCTTTACCGTATCGGTCAGCGCGCGGCGCTTGAGCGCATTCGGCGCGAGCCAGAGCCGGCTGTACCACGCGCGGATCCCGTCTCGCGCGCGATCCTCGCTCACCTTGAACGGCAGCACGCTCTCGGGACGGAACGCATCCTTGGTCTGCTCGTAGGGCACCAGCTGTGCCGAGCCGCAGAATTCGCAGCGTTGGGCTTGGCGTTGGGGATCGAGGACCGAAATGGCCTGGCAGCTCTGGCACTTGACGTAGCGTTTTTCGGCCTGCCAGCCGCGCTTGTCGTCGGTGATCCCGCGCAGAGCGGCGACGAGGTCGTGTTCGACGACGCGTCCCGTATCGGTGTCGAGCTTGGCCGGAGACGTCGTCCCGCAGAAGGAGCACACCAGCGCCTGCTTGGCCGGATTCCACGTCGCCTCGGCGCCGCAGGCGGGACAAGCGAATTTCTGCTGGGCGATCGTCTCGGTCATCGGCTGGTCGCTTCAGCGAATGAAATAGCCGATGACTCTCCATTCACCGTCCGGCTCACGCTGGATCGTGACCGTCTCGCGGCTGTCGATCCGCTTGGCGAAACTCGTGCGAAAGTTGAGCAACGCGTACTCTCCCTCGCCCGCGGCGCCCGGAAAGTTATTGGTGAACTGCGCGGAGAGCTGAGCGCGCTCGACCAGCGGCCCCAGCGGCACTCGGACTTCGTTGAGCCCCTCGGCCCAGCGCTCCGGCGTGACGGAGTCCTGGAACTGCTTGCCAGCGATCTGCCAGGCTCCCTTGGCGTCGTTGGCGTCGGTCAGCGCCAGGAACTTCTGGGCTGCATTGTGCGCGAGACTGGCGCGAGGATCCTGCGCGTCGGCGCCGTTACTCGCGAGCAGCGCGCCGCATACCAGGGCGAGCGCTATTCGCGCGCTCACTGGGGCGAAGTATCTCATCGTCTCAGCTATGGAGAAACGCGTCGACGGCGGCTTTGGGCACGCGCCACTGCGTCCCGATCTGCTTGCCCTTGATGTCACCCTTTTCGAGGCTGGCGACGACGTCGGATTCGGCGACTCCCAGGAGCTGCGCGACCTGGGCCGGCGTCAGCAGCTCTGGTACTGCAGAGCCGCTGCCTGCAGGGATGCCGATGCCGGCCGTCGTCTGGCTGCCAAGAATCCCACCGGACTGATTCATCATCTGCTGCGCCATCGCCATGCCTACCGCCATCTGCGCCGCCATTCCACCGGGGCCGCCGTCGCCCTTCTCCAGGCCCTGCGCCATCTGGAATTTCACATAATCGTTGAGGTTGCCCACCGCGGCCATGCTCGAGCGCTTATCGATCGCCTGCTCCACCTCGGGCGGCACCGAGACGTTCTCGACGACGAAGCCGGTGACCTCCAAGCCGTACTTCGATGTCGTCTGCGGGTTGATCAGCGGCAGCAGGGCCTGGCCGAGCTCGGCGTAGCGCTGAGCGACGTCGAGCGCGGGAATCTTCGATTGCGCCAGCGCCTCCGAGAACACGCTCACGATGCGCGAGCGCATGGTGTCGTTGAACTCGTCGAGCCGGAAATGATCATCGGTCCCGGCCACTTCCTTCAGGAACAGCTTGGGATCGACGATCTTGAAATCGTAGATGCCAAAGGCGCGCAGGCGAACGACGCCGAAATCCTGATCGCGCATCATCACCGGGTTGGCGGTTCCCCACTTGTTGCCGGTGAATAGCCGCGTGACGACGTAGTACACGTCGGCCTTGAACGGCGATTCGAGGCCGTATTTCCAGCCCTTGAGATCGGTGAGAATAGGGATGTTGTCCGTGGTGAGCTCGTACTTGCCTGGCCCGAAGGTGTCGCCGAACTGGCCCAGATACACGAACTGCGCGATCTGCGACTCGCGGACGATGAGCTGCGCGCCGCGCTTGATTTCCTTGTCCTCGTCCGGAAAGCGGTACGACAGCGTGTCGCGCGAGTCGTCCGTCCATTCGATGATGTCGATGAACTGTTTCTTGATGAAGTCGAGAATCGCCATGTCGGCTCCAACCTAGTTTCGTGCAAGCGGGCAACAGCCCACTTGCAGCATGAACCTCCGCTCGCCCGATTGCGGGAGAGGGGCCGGGGGTGAGGGTGCGCGCACGCCTCCTGCTCTATTTCTGCGCCGACGCTGGCTTCCTGGCGTCGGCCTCGGCGCGCTTCATCTCGGACTCGAGCTCGACCAGCGGCAGCGCTCCGGGCACCAACGTGCCATCGGCGAACACGAGCGTGGGTGTCGCGTTGACGCGATATTTCTGCCCCAGCTTCGCAGTCTGCGCGATCGGCGTCGGGCAATCACCCTTGTTGTCGGGAAGCTTGCCCGATTCGAACCATTCGTCCCAGGCTTTGACGCGGTCCGGTGCGCACCAAATCTGCGCCGACTTCCTCGCGGCTTCTGGATGCAGCGCATCGATCGGGAACAGGAAAGTGTAGATGGTCACGTTGTCGAGACCCTTCATCTCCGTCTCGAGGCGCTTGCAGAACGGACAGTCGGCGTCGGCGAAGATGGCGAGCTTGCGCGAGCCGTCGCCCTTGACCTTCTTGATCGCCAAGTCCAGCGGCAACGAATCCCAGGCGACACGATTGAGCTGGCGCAGTCGCTGCTCGGTCAGGTTGGTTCGCGTCGTCGTGTCGTACACGGAACCGACGAGGACGTAGTTGACCTTGGCGTCGGTATAGAGCATGCGGTCGTCGAGCTGTGCCTCGTAGAGCCCAAAGTAGGAGGACTTCGCCACGTTGCTGATCGGGGCGCCGGGAAACTTGGCTTCCAGGAGCTTCTTCACCGAGGCGAGTTCGCGCGCGGCGGCATCGGCCTTGGAAGGCTCTTGAGCATGGGCGGACAGCGTCAGGCCGACTGCGATCCCGACCAACAGCGACAACAAAGGCAGTCGCATCGATGCGCTCCAGGACAAAGGCAATTTGACAGTTTACCGCAGCGCTGGTTGCGCGAGCAGCTTCTTGAGCGGGCCGATCGCGTCGACCGCGCTCATGCCGCGGTTCCGCAATCCGCGCAGCCATGGCGCCGGCGTTCCGAACAGGCGCGCCAGGCCGTCGGTCGCCGTTTGCATCGCGAGCACCGGCGCCGCGCGCCGCCGGGCGTAACTCTCGAGAAGGATCGGTGCTCCCGGATCGTCGATCGCTCCACGGCCGGCGAGCACCGCGAGGAGCGCTGCTACGTCGCCAAAGCCGAGGTTGAGCCCCTGACCCGCGAGCGGATGCACGCCGTGTGCCGCATCGCCGACCAGCGCGAGGCGATGAGCAACGACGCTAGGCAGCTTGAGAAAGCTGAGCGGAAAGCGAGCCGCCGGCGTGATGAGCTCGAGCTTGCCCAGCGCCGCTCTTCCCTGCACCTCGACCCGCTGTGCAAGCCTCTTCGGTTCGGCTGCGAGCAGATCGGTTGCGAGCTCCTGCGGCGCCGACCACACCATCGACATGCGTCGTCCCGGCAGCGGCAGCCACGCCATCACGCCGTCGCCGCCGTGAAACCACTGGAATGCGCGGCCACGATGCGCGCGCTCGATGGTGAAGTTCGCCACCACCGCCGACTGCTCATACGGGCGAGGCTCCTGAAGCATGCCGGCCTGCGCGCGCACCCACGAGTGAATGCCATCGGTGCCCGCGACGAGGCGCGCTGCCACGACGCGTCCGTCGTCGAGCCGCAGTTCGGCGCCGTCCGCGTGCCAGGAAATTGCGACCGGTAGGCACGGTGCGACAACGTCGATGCCCGGCTGCGTGCGCATGGCTTCGACCAGCGCCGCGTTGAGCTCGCGATGCTCGACGATCCAGGCAAGCGCCCGCTCGCCGAGCTCGTAGGCGGAAAAGCCGAGTCGGCCGTCGACGTCGCCGAAGATCTGCATCGCCTCGATCGCCTCGACGCGCTCGCCCGGCAGTCGCTGCCATGCGCCGAGCGCACGCAGAAACTCAGCGCTGCCCGGGCTCACCGCGTAGACGCGCGTGTCCCAGGATCCATCGACCGGCGCTTCGCCAGCGGCGATGCCGTTGCGATCGACGATCGACACGGCAAGCCCGGCACGCGCCAGTGCCACACCGAGCGCCAGCCCGACGAGCCCTGCCCCGACGATGGCGACGTCGTATTGGGCGCGATTCATCCGTCGGCCTCCTTGCGCGCACCCTGGACGACGCTGTGAGCGAGCGTCGGCCGCCCGTCAATCGCTCGCCGTCGCGCGGCCTCCGCACCCGCCGCTAGTGTCGAAGCGTCCATGTGTCGGCCGCCGCCATCGCTCGCGGACGCGCTCTTCGAGCCTTGGCTTCGCCCCGCTCGCTCAGGCGTCCTCGCGCCTGTGCTCGGCTTCGCCTCGCTCGGCTCGCTCATTCCAGCGTTTCGATGACGTGATGCTGGTTGGTGTAGATGCAGATGTCGCCGGCGATCGCCAGCGCCTGCCTGACGATGTCGACCGCGGGAAGCTCGGTGTGCTCGAGCAGCGCCCGCGCGGCGGCCTGCGCGTACGCGCCGCCCGAGCCTATCGCGACGATGCCGTGCTCCGGTTCAAGCACGTCGCCGTTGCCGGAGATCACCAGGGACGCTGCGGCATCGGCCACAGCAAGCATCGCCTCGAGCCGCCGCAGCACCCGGTCCGACCGCCAATCCTTCGCCAGCTCGACTGCGGCGCGCTGGAGTTGGCCCTGATGCTTGTCGAGCTTCGCTTCGAAGCGCTCGAAGAGTGTGAACGCATCCGCGGTCGCGCCCGCGAATCCGGCGAGCACGCGGTCGCCGTATAGGCGCCGCACCTTGCGCGCAGTCGCCTTGACAACGACGCTGCCGAGCGTGACTTGGCCGTCGCCGCCGAGAGCGACGCTTGACCCGCGCCGGACGGACAGGATGGTGGTTCCGTGAAACGGTTCCATGGGACTCGAAGGCGTTGGCTGCTCGATGTCTTTCGTGTCTTGCGTTGACCGCCACACCGCGGAGCATGGCGCAGCGAGCTGGGGAGTAACGGTTCCGCGGTGCGCCGTGTTCAACGCCGTGCGCCGACGTGGCCTACCAAGCGCGAGCGGATCTCTTACTGTGGCTTTTTGATGAAGTGCCTGGGCGTTATTCCGATGAGCATCAGCAGCGCCCGGACGATCGGCGAGGCGCCGATGATCTGCACGGTCTTGTGCTGCGCCTCCGTGCGCGAGAGCGAATTGAGCAGCGCCCCGGCGCACACGAAGTCGACACGGTCGACGGAGGTCATGTCGATCGCAATGGTGTTGCGGCCTTCGCGGAACAACGCGAGCTTGGCGACCTGAGGGTCCGAGGGGCCGACGAGCGTCCCGCTCCAGACAAGCATCTCGGAATCATCGGAGCTCGTGGCGGCGATGGGATTGCTGGCGGCGTCGGTCGGCAGCTCCGCGTCGGGCGGAGGTTCCCACGAGGGAGGCGACACTTCGAAGGCGATTGCGAATTCGAGCGCGCGATCATCGAAGGGCTTGTAATCGTGCTGCCACTGCAGCAACTCCAGCAGCAGGGTCCAGTAGCCTTCGCCAGCGGCCTTCCCCTTGGTGACCGACTGATCGAGCGCGCGGCGGATCTTTTCCGGATGCTGCAGCAGGAGCGGATAGCGGCGCTTGCGCAGTTGCGCCAGCGCGTCCGCCAGCAGCTTGGCGCCGGCGTCGTCGGCGCCTGTGAGCGAACCCAGATCGAGCCGGACCTGCGGTTGCTTCTGTGCCGCCGCCAGCAGGTTGGCGATTTGCGGCGCATGGCCCGCGCTCAGCTTGCCGGTGAAGCCGACGTAGCCTCCAGTAGTCAGGCGCGCGTCGGGGCGCGAGCGCATGCTGCCCTCCTCCCACCCTGGCGCCGAACGCTCGAACGCCACGACGTATTGCAGCGCCAGTTTGTCGAAGGCAGCGCGGTCGCCATCGCGCTGCAGCAGATCGAACAACGCCAACCACGCGAGCGGCGAAGCCTTTGCCTGGTCGTCGCTGACGATGCCCTGCTCGAGCATCTCGCGGGCAGGCTGCGCTTGCCCCGCGCCATAAAGAAGCGCGGCGTTCTCGAGAACGGGGCAAAGATCGGGATTGGCTTCGGCGACGAGAATGCTCTCCTGCAGACCGACCGTCCACTCCATCATGCTATGCGGCCCGGTCAGGGTGACGTCGCGATCGCGCCCTTCAGCTTGCGGCGCGACCGCGGGAGCAACGGGGCGGTTCTTCACCTCGGCCGCAATCTCGCGGGCCGACGTTGGCCCGCGAGCGGCCGGCTGCCGAGCGTCGTGGCGCGGCGAGATTTCGGGCCGTCCTTTGGCTTCGCCGGGCTTGCCCCTTCCCGGCGGCTTGGGGAAAAGGTTAAACGCCATCGCGCGTTCGATATGCGGGTTCGAGGTGCATCGGAGTGTCCATTATGGGCCGATCGGCATCGGCCAACAAGTCGCAGGCCGCGGGCATGAACGGGGAGATCAAGGTTCCCTTGACGCACCCACGCTTGCTACAATCGCGACGACAGCTTCGCCGGGCCAAGTCTTCATCGAATATCCAAGGTCCGCACGCCGCTGTGGTCACAGCGCAAAGGAGGAACCATGAAGAATCCGCTTGATTCGCTTTGGGGAACCGTCATTTCCGGGGTGGTCCTGACGGTGATCCTGTATTTCGTCGTCAAGAGCATCCTCGCTTCCGCGGGAGCCTGACCATGGATTACGTTCCGGCACTCGCAAGGTGGATACATTTTCTGGCCGGTGTCATGTGGATCGGCCTGCTTTATTACTTCAACTTCGTGCAGGTAGCGGCAATGAAGGCGGCGACCGCGGACGGTACCGCCGCCGGCATCAGCAAGCACGTCGTTCCGCGCGCGCTGCTGTTCTTCCGATGGGCCGCGGTCGTCACCTGGCTTGCCGGCGCGGCGTTGCTCAGCGACAAATTCGTGGATGCGTTCCTCTTGAGGCGCGGCATGACCGGGATCGGCGTCGGCGCATGGCTGGGAACAATCATGCTTTTCAACGTCTGGGTCCTGATCTGGCCCAATCAGCAAAAAATCCTCGGCATGAAGCCGGCGACCGACGAGGAAAAGAACAAGGCGCGCCGAGTGGCTTTTCTCGCCTCGCGCACCAACACCATGCTCTCCATCCCGATGCTGTTCTTCATGGCTGCCGGTTGGTCGCACCGCGCGGTCTTCGGGCTTTGACGTCGGCGGTCCAACGAGCTTAAGGAGCGTGTAAGAAATACAGACGGCCCGGGTTCTCCGGGCCGTTTTCTTTTCGTTCAGTGGTCTGGAGCTTCAGTCGTCGCCGTAGAGCTTCTGTACGCGCTCGCGTCGTTCCTGCGCTTCCAGCGACAGCGTTGCAGTCGGTCGAGCCAACAAGCGCGGGATGCCGATCGGCTCACCGGTTTCCTCGCAGTAGCCGTAGGTGCCCTCGTCGATCATCCTGAGCGACTTGTCGATCTTCTTGAGCAACTTGCGCTCGCGGTCGCGCGTGCGCAACTCGAGCGTGTATTCCTCCTCGAGCGTGGCCCGGTCCGATGGGTCGGTGGTGACTTCGTTCTCGCGCAGATGCTGTCCGGTGTCGTCGGCGTTGTTCAGGAGCTGCGAGCGCAACTCGAGCAGGCGCTGCCTGAAAAAGCCGAGCTGGGCGTCGTTCATGTAGTCCCGCTCAGGGGCCTTCATCAGGTCCTGCTCGGTCAGTTCCTTGACCTTCTTCACCGCACTCTTGGTTGCCACGCTCCCACCTTCCCGCGACCGTTGCGCGAGCCACTCTTCGCACCGTATCCCGCCAATCCGAGGCTTGCGGCCAGTACCCCGGGTTCCGCAGGAAGCCGGCGATTATATCTCCAACCGGCCGGTACAAGCCAGTGCCGGGTCGAGCGGCAGTTCGAGGGCCGTATAATCACACAAAAAGCATGGGCGTCAAATGACGGCTTCGACGCTGACGATCACGCGCCCGGACGACTGGCACCTGCATCTGCGCGACGGCGACCTGATGCGCTCGGTGGTCGGCGCAACGGCCAGAGTCTTCGGGCGGGCGGTCGTCATGCCCAACCTCAAGCCGCCCGTCACCACCGTGGCGGCGGCCGCAGCCTACAGGGAGAGGATCGCCGCCGCTTTGCCGGCGAACTCGCGCTTCGCCCCGCTCATGACGCTCTATCTGACTGATGCGACGGCTGCCGAAGAGATCGCGCGCGCCCGCGCTTCGGGATTCATCATCGGCGTCAAGTATTACCCCGCCGGAGCGACGACCAACTCCGAATCCGGCGTCACCGATCCCCAACGCGCGTGGCCGACGCTGGCAGCGATGGAAAAGCACGGGCTCCCGCTGCTCGTGCACGGCGAGGTCACCGATCCCGATGTCGACGTCTTCGATCGCGAGCGAATATTCGTGGAGCGGATTCTCGCGCGAATCGTGCGCGATTTCCCGGGCCTCAAGGTTGTCGTCGAGCACATCACCACGCGCGAGGCTGCGGAGTTTGTCGCCGCCGCGCCCCCCAATGTCGCGGCGACGATCACGCCTCAGCATCTGCTCTGGTCTCGCAATGCCTTGTTCGACGGAGGCGTTCGGCCGCATCTTTATTGCGTGCCCATCCTCAAGCGAGATGCGCACCGCGGGGCGCTGCTCGCCGCGGCCACGAACGGCAGCCCCAAGTACTTCCTCGGCACCGACTCGGCACCGCACGCCAAGCACCTGAAGGAGACCGCGTGCGGCTGCGCCGGATGCTATTCGGCGCACGCCGCGATCGAGCTCTACGCCGAGGCCTTCGAAGCTGCGGGAGCGCTCTCCCGGCTCGAAGCGTTCGCGAGCTTTCACGGCGCCGATTTCTACGGCGTTCCGCGCAATACGGACACGATCACGCTGCAACGCACGTCCTGGATCGTTCCCGATTCCTACGCGTTCGGCGCTCACGCCGTGGTCCCTCTCAAAGCGGGCGAGACCGTGAATTGGCGAGTCGTCGAGTGAGCGTCGGCGTGTTAAGATCACACTCGAAGTCAGCCAGACCGTCGCTGCCCGTCCGTCGCAAGACGGATCGGGGAGAGGAAAGTCCGGGCTCCGCAGAGCGGGATGCTGGGTAACCCCCAGACGCCATTAAGCCCAAGCGTGAAAACGCCGGCGAAGGCGAGGAACAGGGCCACAGAGACGAGTCGCTTCCGGTCACACGGGGGCGGGTGAAACGCGGCAACCTCCATCCGGAGCAACACCAAGTAAGCGGACAACGACGCTGCTCGCCGAGTCCGCGGGTAGGTGGCTCGAGCGCTGCGGCAACGCAGCGCCTAGACGAATGACGGTCATGGGGTGCGCTTAAGCGTATCCTGTAACAGAACCCGGCTTATCGGCTGGCTTCGACTTGGATTGACCCGTGACGCCCCGCGAAGATCTCGCGGGGCGTCGCCCTATGGACGCGTGGTTCTGGCAGTGCGCGTGCGCCGGAGCCGCCGCGCGTCGCGCAGGATCTCGCGCGCGGCGTTGTGTCCAGGCACGCCGCTGACGCCGCCGCCCGGGTGCGTTCCGGCGCCGCACATGTACAGCCCGGTGAGCGGACCGCGGTAGTTGCCGTGCCCGAGCACCGGACGAGCCGAGAACAGCTGATCCAGCGAGAGCGCTCCGTGGAAGATGTCGCCGCCGGAGAGCCCGAACTCGCGTTCCAGATCGAGCGGCGATAGCACCTTGCGGGCGATCACCCTCGAAGCAAAGTTTGGCGCGTGGCGATCAACCGTCGCGATCATCAGATCCGCCACCTGGGCGCTCGCTTCGTCCCAGGACCTCCCGTCGGGAAGCTGAGGGTTCGCATGCTGGCAGAAGAGGCTCGCCACATGCTTGCCCGCCGGCGCGAGCGATGCGTCGACGAGCGAGGGAATGAGCAACTCGACGATCGGCTCGCGCGACCAGCCATTCTCGCGCGCGTCGAAGTACGCGCGCTCCATGTAGGCTAGCGATGGCCCGATGATGATGCCGGATTTCAGGTGCGGCCCCTCTCCGGGCAGGGACGCGAATGCGGGCAGCGCATCGAGCGCGACGTTCATGCGGAACGTGCCGGAGGCGCAGCGATAGCCTTCCACGCGTCGGCGGAAATCCGCGTCCAGCGCCGCCGGCTCGATGAGCTTGAGGTAGAGCAGCCGGGGGTCGACGTTGGCGACCACCCGCCGCGCCGCGACTTCGCGGCCGTCGTCGAGCGCGACTCCTGCGGCGCTTCCGCGCCGGGTCAGTACCCGCGAAACCGATGCGTCGGTGAACAATTCGACCCCGCGCGAGCGCGCCTCCGCCGCCATCGCCTGGGTGATCGCGCCCATTCCGCCCAGCGCGTGGCCCCATTGTCCGCGCTTGCCGTTCACCTCGCCGATCACGTGATGCAGCAGCACGTAAGCCGATCCCGGAGTATAGGGGCTCGCGAAATTGCCGACGATCGAGTCGAAGCCGAATGCCGCCTTGATCGGATCGGATTCGAACCAGCGATCGAGCAGCTCGCCAGCGCTCTTGGTGAAAAGATCGAGCAGGTCTCGCCGTCCGGGGAGAGCGAGGCTTTTCAAGCGCCGGCCGACCTTCCATGCCTGGAGCATTTCATGAATGCCTCCTCCGACGTTGGGCGGAGTCTCCAGCAGCAGTTCGCGGATGACGCCGGCCACTCGCTCCAACATGGCGTAATAGGCGGGCAGAGTTTCTGCGTCCTTGCGCGAAAAGCGCGCGACCTGGCCTTGAGTGGCGGCGAGGCCGCCGCCCACGGTGAGATGACCGCCGCCGGGCAACGGCAGGAAATTGGCGACCGGCCGCTCGACCACGCGAAGGCCGTGGTCGGCGAGGTTGAGATCGCGGATGACCTTCGGGTGGAGGAGGCTCACCGTATAGCTCGCCGTGGAGTTCCGAAATCCCGGATGGAATTCTTCGGTAACCGCGGCGCCGCCGAGCACCGGGCGGCGCTCGAAGACGCCAACCGACATGCCTGCGGCAGCGAGGTAGCAGGCGCAAACCAGGCCGTTATGACCGCCGCCGATGATCACAGCGTCGTAGCGAGGCTTCATTGCGTCGAGACGGCTCTGATGACGCCCGTTCGTGGTGAGCCTGTCGAACCACTAACCCAGTGCGGGGCAAGCTGATCAGTCAATTGCCCCTTCGACAAGCTCCCTTCGGCAGGCTCAGGGCGAACGGCAATATTGTCGCGGCTCGTTCCTATTCCTCGGTCATTCCCGCGGCAACGGTAGAGAAGCCGCAATCGACGTAGGTGATCTCGCCGGTCACCGCGCTCGCCAGATCCGACAAAAGGAATGCGGCTACGTTGCCGACTTCGTCGATGGTCACGTTGCGTCGGAGCGGTGCCGTCTTTTCGACGAAATGCAGAATCTTCGAAAAGCCGCTGATTCCCGCGGCGGCGAGCGTCTTGATCGGTCCCGCCGAGATGCCGTTCACGCGAACGCCTTCCGGCCCGAGACACTGTGCGAGGTAACGCACGTTGGCCTCGAGACTCGCCTTGGCGAGCCCCATCACGTTGTAGTTCTGAATGGCGCGAACAGCACCCAGATAGGTCAGCGTCAGCAGCGCGGCGTGCCGCCCCTGCATCAGCGGCCGCGCGGCCTTGGCGAGCGCGGCGAAGCTGTAGGCGCTCACGTCGTGCGCCACGGCAAAGCTTTCGCGCGAGAGACCGTTCAAGAAATCGCCGGAAAGCGCCTCGCGCGGCGCGAAGGCGATGGCGTGCACGACGCCATCGACGCCGCCCCACTCTGCGCCGAGCTTCTCGAACAGCGCGGCGATCTGGTCGTCGCGCGTCACATCGCAGGGCAGCACCGGCGTCGTGCCGAATTCGGCGGCGAGCTTGACGACCCGATCCTTGAGATCGTCGTTGACGTAGGTGAACGCGAGCGCGGCCCCCTCGCGCGCGCAAGCCCGGGCGATGCCGTAGGCGATCGAGCGGTTGGACAGAAGCCCTGTGACGAGGATCTTCCTGCCGGCGAGCATGGCCATGGCTCGAGATTCCTCAGCCCTGCTTGATCACGCCGCAAGCCACCCATCCGTTGGGGGCTCCTCCGAACTGCGGCTTGGGATCGCGGTCGACGCGGTCGTGGACGACCACTGCATGGCCGACGATATCGGTCAGCTTGCCGTCGCCGACCGTAACACCGCTCAGGGTGGCCTGCATCGCGGCGTTGCTTTCGCTCCCGGTAAACAGCTCGGGCAAGTCGCCGGCGCGTTTTCCGCCTGGAGACGCGCCGGGGATCTGCCACACGGGACCCGCGCTCGCGGCATTGGGAGAGCTGCAGTTTCCGTTTTCGTGGATGTAGATGCTGTGCGCCCCTAGACTCAGATTGAACACCGTCGCCGCGACGCCGACCTTGTCTCCGTTCTGATTGAACGTAACGATGCCGTAAACCCTGCTGTTGCTCTTGGGAAGAAGCTCTGCACTTGCCTGCTTCGGACCCGGCGCGAAGAATCCCGGGCCGGTTATCTGCACCGACTGGTTGGGACCGGGCTCCACAGCAGTGCCGCCGCACGCTGCGAGAGCGGCGGCGAGCGCGCTCGCCCGCAACCAACTGCCCAGGCTGCTCAGATCATCCTCTGGCGGTCGCATCAAGCCTTGCGAATAACGCCGCAGGCTACGCGTGCGCCAGAATTTCCGGTCGGCTGGGTCTTGAAGTCGTCGGGGTCCTTGTGGACGATGACCGCCCTGCCGATGATATCCCCGGCACCGTCACCGATGGTCATAGGCTCGAGCTCCGCGGTAAGCGTCGCGTTGCCTGTGCCATCCGCCACCAGCATCGGCATGTCGCCGGCGTGATGATCGGGAACCGCGGGATCGCCGTGCGGCTTGCCGAACGGGTTGAAGTGGCCGCCTGCGCTCATGCCGTCGCCCGAGCTGCAGTCCCCTTTTTCGTGCACGTGGAAGCCATGCTGGCCGGGGGAAAGCCCCGAGACATTGGCGAAGACGACGACCTTGCTGCCCTTCTGCGTGAATGTCACCTTGCCGCCCGCGGTGTTGCCTTTGGTCGGCTCAAGCGTGGCAACCGCCGCGGGTCCTTGGGCGCTCATGGTCGTGCACGCAGCGACCAGCGCGGCCAGCGCCATCAACAACATTGAAGCTTTCATCGTTCCTCCTCGAGCGCTTCGTGGCACTGCAGGCGATATTTTGGCTAAGGCGAAGCAAATCATAAGCGAACCGCCGACCCTTGCCAAATCACGCCGGGTGCGACCCCCGTTCAGTAGAGCCTTATGTGGAGCTACCTTTCGCACGCTATTCCGCCCTGCTTGAAACCTGGGCTAAACTGTATGCGACGCCGTTGACGTTGCGGGGTGTGCGCGACCGGCGCCCCGAGCTGCGTCTGCATGCAAGCGGCGTGGATGAACACCAGGAGGATGGTGCACTCGCTCACGCTTGAGATGCGCCAGCATTGGCGATGATGATCAAGACCGCCTCGACCGAGCCCCAAGCAGCCGTGCTGCCGCAGCACGCTGCTGCGGCAACCAAACTCACCGAGGATTTCTTCAGGAATTCCGACGCAATCCTGCGCCTGGCCATGCGCTCGCTGTTCGAGCGCCTCAACGATCTTTGCGAGGGCGCACTGGCGGTCGACGCGCAGGCACGCATCGTGTGGATCAATGAGAAGTATGTGGCGACGCTCGGTCTGCGCAGTGCGCGCGAGGCCTTGGGGCGGGAAGTGGAGGAGGTCATTCCCAACAGCCTGATGCGGGAGGTCGTTCGCACCGGTCAGCCCATTCTGCTCGACATCATGCAGTTCGGCGAGCAATCGCTGGTTGTGACGCGCATGCCCCTGCAGGACGAGGGTGGCAAAGTCATCGGCGCCATCGGCTTCGTGCTCTACGACCGTCTCCATTATCTGAAGCCGCTAGTCGCGAAGTTCGCCAAGCTGCAAATGGAGCTTGCCGACGCGCAACGAAAGCTCGTGGAAAACCGGCGACCGCGGTATACCTTGTCGAGTTTCGTAGGAAGCAGCGCGGCGTGCCTCGAGGTCAAACGCCAAGCGCGACGGGCCGCGCAGCAGGACACGACGGTGCTGCTTCAAGGCGAGACCGGTACGGGCAAGGAAATGCTCGCGCACGCCATCCATGCAGCGTCGGACCGGGCCCGGTATCCATTCATCGCGCTCAACGTTGCGGCGATCCCCGACAATCTGCTCGAAGCAGAGTTTTTCGGCTCTGCACCAGGAGCCTACACCGGCGCCGACAGCAAGGGCCGCGACGGCAAGTTCAAGATCGCCGATGGGGGAACGCTCTTCCTCGATGAGATCGGCGACATGCCCCTCGCCCTGCAGACGAAGCTGCTGCGGGTGCTGCAGGACCAGGAAGTCGAGCCGCTCGGCTCGAACAAGGTCTTCAAGGTGGACGTGCGCATCATCGCGGCGACCAGCGTCGACTTGAAACAACTCGTCAAGGAAGGCCGGTTCCGATCCGATCTCTACTACCGGCTCAACGTGCTGCCGATTGCAGTGCCACCGCTGCGCGCGCGCCTTTCCGATCTGGAGGTGCTGTGCGAGTCGGCACTAGAGCAAATCGCCGCACGCACGGGGTCACCGCAGCGCGAGGTCACGCCAAGCGCGATTGCTGCATTGGCGTTGCACGACTGGCCCGGAAACGTGCGCGAATTGCGCAATGTCCTCGAGCAGGCAACGATGCTAACCGATAACCTTCGCCTCACCGCGGAGGATTTCGCCAGCATTCTCCCCGCTTCCCAGGGGCGGACTGCAAGCGCCGAGGCACCGGTGCGCAGATACGCCGACGCGCTGGCCGAATTTGAGCGCAACACCTTCCGTAGCGCGCTCGACGCTTGCGGCGGGAAGGTATCGGCGGCGGCCCAGATGCTTGGCATGTCGCGGGCGAGTCTCTACAAGCGCTTGGCAAGTCTCGGCCTCCAGTCTCACGGCTGAGACGAGCGTCTCGAATCTGAGACGCGCCTCTTGAGTCCGGATCATCCTCGGGCGATCTGCTCGGGCAGGTAATTCCCAGTTATACGAAGCGAGACAAAATCGCGTGGTCGGCGTCCCGCGGCCACGCCGCGCCGCCTGCTGCGCTGATATTTCACCTTTGCCCGCAAGAAGTTATCGCCGCATGGCACGTCAGTTGCAACGAGCGTGCACGTGCCGCTTGGAGGCAAAGCGGATCACGTGGTCCGACGGAGGAGACCCTGGCGACACTCTCGATCCGAACCGAGGTCGCAGCACCCGCTGAGTTGCTGTGGGACATGATCGGCCGGTTCAACGCCGTCGGCCAATGGCACCCGATGGTCAAGCGCAGCGAAACGCAGGGGACGGGCAAGGGGGCGATACGGCGATTGCGGCTGCTCGGCGGTGGCACGATCGTCGAGCGGCTCGAGCATGTGAGCGACGCGGAGCGCGTGTATCTCTACACGGTCGTCGACAGCCCTCTGCCGGTCGATCACTGTGTGGCCGAGATCCGCGTCAAGGATTGCGGCGACGGAACGTCGATCGTCGAGTGGTCGAGCAACTTTGTTCCTTCCGGCGCACCGGAACGCGAAGCCAGTCGAGCGCTTCGCGACGTCTACGCCGTGGGACTGCAGAACCTAAAGAGGATCTACGAATCGTTGGGGGCCGGCGGCTGACGCCCGAAGCAGCGCTTCGCCCCGGGCCAGAACGACACCACCAACGCGATCAGGAGCCGACATGACATCGCCCATGCAGTCGCCCTTCAACGCCCCAGATCAGCTCCTGGCGTACAAGAGCCTGCGCCAGTTGCTTGAAGGCAAACCCTCCGGCGCCTACGCGGTCGCGCCCGACGACTCGGTGCTCTCGGCTTTGCAGCTGATGTCCGACAAGGGCACCGGTTTCGTCGTCGTTCTCGACAAGGCGAAGCTCGTCGGCGTGCTCTCCGAGCGCGATTACGCGCGCAAGGTCGAGCTCAAGGGCAGGAGCGCCAAGGATACGCGGGTGCGCGAGATCATGGTGGACAAGGTCGTGTCTGTCACCGTCGAGCACACCGTTTCGCAATGCATGGCGCTGATGCACGACCGAGCCTTCCGCCACCTCCCCGTGGTCGATGGTGACCGTCTCGCGGGCGTGCTGTCGCTGCGCGACATTCTCAAAGAGATCGTCGAGCACCATGAGCGCCTGATCCGCAACCTCGAGCTCGAGCGATTGACCATGCTCAGCTCGGGGGCGTCGAGCTACTAGCGTGCAAGCGCCTAGTCCGCCGTCGATCGGTTTGCATTCATCGTCGGGAGGTTTCTGAAATGAGCTTTGTCATCGTCCTCGCCGCACTGATCTTTCTCATGCTGGTCGCCTACCGCGGCTACAGCGTAATCATGTTCGCGCCCGTTGCGGCGCTGCTCGCAGTCCTGTTCACCGACCCATCTCAGGTGCTGCCGATGTTCACCGGCGTGTTCATGGACAAGATGGTCGGATTCGTCAAGAACTACTTCCCGGTCTTCATGCTGGGCGCCATTTTCGGCAAGGTGATCGAGCTCTCCGGCTTTTCCAAGTCGATTGTCTCCTCGGTCATCCACATCGTTGGCCAGAAGCGGGCGATGCTCTCGATCGTCCTCGTCTGCGCGATTCTCACCTACGGCGGCGTTTCCCTGTTCGTGGTCGTCTTCGCGGTGTATCCGTTTGCGGCGGAGATGTTTCGGCAGGGAGACATTCCGAAGCGCCTGATCCCGGGCACCATCGCGCTGGGTGCGTTCACGTTCACCATGGACTCGCTGCCGGGAAGCCCACAGATCCAGAACATCATCCCGACGACCTTCTTCAAGACCAACACCTACGCTGCGCCCTGGCTGGGGATCGTCGGATCGATCTTCATCCTTATCGTCGGGCTCGTGTATCTCGACTGGCGGCGCCGGCAGGCTGCGGCCAAGGGCGAAGGTTACGGCACCAACCTCGTCAACGAGCCTGAGCCATTCGAGCACGAGAAGCTTGCCAACCCGTGGATTGCGATCCTGCCACTGGTTGTCGTCGGCGTGCTCAACAAGGTCTTTACTGTGCTGATCCCGCAGGCGTACGGCTCGAGCTTCACCCTCCCGCTGCCGGGTCACCCGGTGACCGTGCAAATCGGAAGCGTGTCGGCGATATGGGCTGTCGAAGGCGCGCTGCTGGTAGGAATCCTCACCGTGCTCGCGTTCGCCTTCAAGCCGGTCATGGCCAAGTTTGCGGACGGCACCAAGGCAGCCGTGGCCGGCTCGTTGCTCGCGTCGATGAACACCGCATCCGAGTACGGGTTCGGCGGAGTGATCGCAGCATTGCCCGGGTTCATCGTCGTTGCCGATGCATTGAAAGCCATCCCCAACCCGCTGATCAACGAGGCAATCACGGTGACGACGCTCGCCGGCATCACCGGCTCGGCATCGGGAGGCATGAGCATCGCGCTCGCCGCGATGTCGGATACCTTCATTCAGGCAGCCAATGCGGCGCACATTCCCCTCGAGGTGTTGCATCGAATCGCGTCGATGGCGAGCGGAGGCATGGACACGCTGCCGCACAACGGCGCGGTGATCACGCTGCTCGCCGTCACGGGGCTGACGCATCGGACATCGTATGGCGACATCTTCGCGGTGACCTGCATCAAGACTGCCGCGGTGTTCGTCGTCATCACTTTCTTCTACCTCACCGGCATCTACTGATCAAGGCGTTTGACGGAGGAACCGATGCGCGGCAAGGCTGCAATCGTGACCGGCTCGACCAGCGGCATCGGGCTCGGCATCGCCCGGGCACTGGCGGCAGACGGGGTAGACATCATGCTCAACGGCTTCGGCGATGCCTCGGAGATCAAGCGGCTTCGCGACGATCTTGCCGGCGAGTTCAAGGTCAAGGTTGCCTTCAGCGGCGCCGACATCGGAAAGCCTCCGGAGGTGAGAGCCATGGTCGAGCAGGCGACACGGGAATTGGGGCGCATCGACATCCTGGTCAACAACGCCGGAATCCAGCACACGTCGCCGATCGAGGAGTTTCCGGACGAGCGCTGGGACGCGGTGATCGCGATCAACCTTTCGTCGAACTTCCATGCCATCAAGGCTGTTCTCCCCCAGATGAAAGCGCGCGATTGGGGGCGGATCGTCAACATCGCTTCGGTTCACGGCCTTGTCGCGTCGACCAACAAGGCGGCGTACGTCGCCGCCAAGCACGGTGTCATCGGCTTGACCAAAGTGGTTTCGCTGGAAACGGCGACGACAGGCATCACCTGCAACGCGATCTGTCCAGGCTGGGTGCTCACCCCGCTGGTGCAGAAACAGATCGATGATTGGGCCAGACGCGATTCCATTCCCAACGAGAAGGCGAAGCAATTGCTGCTCGCAGAAAAGCAGCCGTCCCAAGAATTCGCCACGCCGGAGCAGATGGGTACGCTGGCGGTGTTCCTCTGCTCCGATGCGGCGGCGCAGATCCGCGGCGCGTCGATCACCGTCGACGGCGGCTGGACCGCGCAGTAGCGAGACGCGAACGAGCAATGCGCAAGAAAGTCGTATCAGCCGACGAGGCGGTCGCGATCGTGCGTGACGGCGACACGCTTTGCTGCTCTGGCTTCGGCAGCAACGGCGTGCCGGTCGAACTGGTTTGGGCGCTCGAGAAACGCTTCGTGGAGTCGGGCTCTCCGCGAGAGCTCACGCTCCTTTTCGGCGGCGGTCCAGGTGACGGCGCGGATGGCGGCGTCAATCATCTGGCGCACGAAGGGATGCTCAAGCGCGTAATCGGCGGCCACTACGGCCTGGTGCCCAAGATCGGGAGGCTGGCGCTGGAGAGCAAAGTCGAGGCGTACAACCTGCCGCTGGGCGTGATCTCGCACCTTTACCGCGACATCGCATGCGGCTTGCCCGGGACGGTGTCCAAGGTGGGACTCGGAACCTTCGTCGATCCGCGCCTCGAAGGCGGCAAGATCGGCAGCCGCACGGTCGAAGACTTGGTCGAAGTCGTGACGTTGGGCGGCAAGGAGCTCTTGTTCTACAAGGCAATTCCGATCTCGGTTGCATTCGTCCGCGCCACGACCTCCGACCCCGAAGGCAACCTGACGCTTGAGCGCGAGACGCTCACGCAGGACGTTCTGGCGATCGCAACTGCAACGAAGAACAGCGGCGGCTTCGTCATCGCCCAGGTCGAGCGCATCGCCGAACGCGGCTCGCTCAATCCGCGCCGGGTCAAGGTGCCGGGGATCATGGTCGATTGCGTCGTCGTCGCCAAGCCCGAGAATCACCCGCAGACCTTCGCCTCGAGCTACAACGCCGCGTACTCGGCCGAGGTCCGCGTGCCGCTCGACGCGCTGGAGCCAATGCCGCTGGATGAGCGCAAGGTCATCGCCCGCCGTGCCGCGTGCGAGCTTCTGCCCAACGCAGTCGTGAATCTCGGCATCGGCATGCCCGAAGGCGTAGCGGCGATCGCCAACGAGGAGAAGATCCTCAAATACCTGACGCTCACCGCCGAGCCGGGACTGATCGGCGGCGTGCCGGCGAGCGGGCTCAATTTCGGCGCCGCAGTGAATCCCGACGCCGTCATCGACATGAACCAGCAGTTCGACTTCTACGACGGAGGCGGATTGGATCTTGCCTGCCTCGGGCTCGCCGAATGCGATCCGGCCGGGAACATCAACGTAAGCCGCTTCGGTCCCAAGCTCGCCGGCGCCGGCGGTTTCATCAACATCACGCAGAACAGCCGGACCGTGGTCTTCGTCGGCACCTTCACCGCAGGACGCCTCAAGATAGCGATCGAAGACGGGAAGCTCCGGATCCTCAAGGAAGGCCGCTCCCGCAAGTTCGTGAACAAGGTCGAGCAGGTGACGTTCAGCGGTCCCTATGCTGCGAGCTCGGGCCAGAATGTGCTGTACGTCACCGAGCGCTGCGTGTTCAAGCTCACCGCCGAAGGCCTGGAGCTCGTGGAGGTGGCCCCGGGCATCGACATCGAGCGCCATATCCTCGCGCACATGGACTTCCGGCCGTCGATCAAGAACCCGCAGCCGATGGATCCGCGCCTTTTCCTCTTCGAGCCGATGAAGCTCAAGGACACACTGCTCTCCATCAGCCTGGTCGATCGCATGCACTACGACCCCGCCAGGGAGAGCGTGTTCTACAACTTCCAGGGGCTTCAGGTGCGCACGACCAAGGATGTCGAGGAAATACGCAACGCCGCCGAAAGATTGGTCAAGCCCATCGGCAAGAAGGTGGCGGCCGTGGTCAATTACGACGACTTCCAGATCGACGAGGCGGTCGTCGACGAATACGCGGACATGGTGCGCTATCTCTCTGAGCGCTACTACACGCACGTTTCGCGCTACACGACGAGCGCGTTCATGCGGCTCAAGCTGGGCGAAGCGCTCGAGCAACGGGGGCTCTCGGCGCACATCTACGAAACGCAGCGCGAGGCCCTGGAATCCGCCAAGCCATGGACCGAGGGGGCCCGTGCTTAGGAATGACCCGTTCGCGATCGCGCGACTCCCCTGTGCCGAAGGTCTTCATGCAGCCTAGCTCAGGCAACGAGCTGCTTCCGGCGCTGCGGGCCTTCGAAAAGGGCAAGGTCGTCAGCGCGCGCGAAGCCGTGGCGCTGATCCGCGACGCAGACACCGTCGCCACTGGCGGCTTCGTCGGGATCGGCTTCGCCGAGAATATCGCGGTCGCGCTGGAGGAGCGCTTCCTGGAGAGCGCGAAGGACGATCCGCATGGCATCGGCCATCCGCGTGATCTGACGCTGGTGTATGCGGCGGGCCAGGGCGACGGCAAGGAGCGCGGACTCAACCATCTCGGACACAAGGGCCTGGTCAAGCGCGTTGTCGGCGGCCACTGGGGCTTGGTGCCCGCGCTGCAGACGCTGGCGGTGGCCAACCAGATCGAGGCGTACAACCTTCCCCAGGGAGTCATCACGCATCTATACCGCGACATCGCAGCGGGTAAGCCGGGGCAGTTGAGCCGCGTAGGTCTGGGCACGTTCGTCGATCCCCGCCACGGCGGCGGCAAGATCAACGAGCGAACCACCGAGGATCTCGTCGCACTCACCGAGGTCAATGGCGAGGAATGCCTGCTCTACAGGACCTTCCCCCTCCACGCTGGGATCATCCGCGGCACCACTGCCGATCCCGAAGGCAACATCACCATGGAGCGCGAGGCGCTCACGCTCGAGGCGCTGGCGATCGCCACGGCAGTGCGCAACTCAGGAGGCATTGTCATCGTGCAGGTCGAGCGGCTCGCGCAGCGCGGAACGCTCAATCCCAGGCAGGTGAAGATTCCCGGCGTCATGGTCGACTGCGTCGTGGTGGCCGAAAAGCCCGAGTACCACATGCAGACCTTCATCGAACCCTACAGCCCGGCCTTCAGCGGCGAGATCCGCGTGCCGGGGAACGGCGTGGCAGCGATGGAGATGAGCGCGCGCAAGATCATCGCGCGGCGCGCCGCGCTCGAGCTCAAGGCCAACAGCGTGGTCAACCTCGGGATCGGGATGCCGGAGGGGGTCGCCAGCGTGGCCGCCGAGGAAAACGTGATCGATCTCCTAACGCTCACCGCCGAGCCCGGCGTGATCGGCGGCATCCCGGCCGGTGGGCTCAATTTCGGCGCGGCGACCAACACCGACGCGGTGATCGACCAGCCGTACCAGTTCGACTTCTACGACGGCGGCGGGCTCGACATCGCCTTTCTCGGTCTCGCGCAAGCCGATCGCCACGGCAACCTCAACGTCAGCAAGTTCGGGCCTCGGCTCGCTGGTGCTGGCGGCTTCATCAACATCAGCCAGAACGCGAAGGAGGTCGTGTTCGTCGGCACGTTCACGGCGGGACGCCTTGTCGTAACGGTCGAGGACGGGAAGCTCAAGATTCTGCAGGAGGGCGGAGCGCGCAAGTTCGTGAACGAAGTCGAGCAGCGCACGTTCAGCGGCGAGTACGCGGTGAAACGCCGCCAACCGGTGCTGTATATCACCGAGCGCTGCGTGTTTCGGCTGAGCGCGGACGGCCTTGAGCTCACGGAGATCGCTCCCGGTGTGGATCTCGAGCGCGACATCCTGCAGCAGATGGAGTTCGCTCCGGTGATGCGCCAGCCGCCGATCCCGATGGACGCGCGAATCTTCGGCTCTGAGCTCATGGCGCTGCGCGAATCGATGCTTGCGATCCCCATCGACCGCCGCCTGAGCTACGACCCCGAGCACAACCTGTTCTTTATCAACTTCGAGCGCCTCACCGTCAAGACGCAGCAGGATGTCGACAACATTCGCGACGAGGTCGAGCGCAAGCTCAAGCCTCTCGGAAAGAAGGTCTACACGATCGTCAACTACGACAACGCGACGATCCTGCCCGAAGTCGTCGATGCCTACGGCGAGATGGTCCGCAATCTCATGGAGCGCTACTACTGGGGCGTGACGCGATACTCCACCAGTGGTTTCCTGCGCTTCAAGCTCGGTGATGCGCTCAAGCAGCGCGGCGTCGCCCCGCACATCTACGAATCCGCCGAAGAAGCGCGCGTGCACCTGCGCGAGCTCGCGCAGAAGGCTGCAGCGGCATGAGAGCCGGAGCCATTATGGGTAGCGTCGCGCGGTCTTCACGTCCGATCTGAGTGCCGTGGCTTCGATGACCGACATCACGTTCGCCGACGTGCTCGCGCTCGTCTGGTTCATGGGCTGCTGGATCGGGTTCGACGCCGTATCGAGGCGCAGGACCACGCATACGCACAGCCTGGTCAGCGCCCTGCGCATCCATCGGCGGCGCTGGGTCGCCACGATGCCCCATCGCGAGAATAATCAGGTCGATGCGCAGATCCTCAACAACTTGCTGCGTTTCGCGCTGTTTTTCGCGACGACAACGATCTTCATCCTTGCCGGCCTGGTCGCGCTTCTCGGCACCACGCAGAAGGTCGTCGAGACGGTGTCAGCGCTGCCGTTCGCGGCGCCGCTGTCGCTCTGGATGTGGGAGGTCAAGGTCCTGCTGCTGGTGGCGATCTTTGTCTACGCCTTTTTCAAGTTCACCTGGTCCTCATGGCAGTACAACGCGCTGTCGATTCTCGTGGGGCAGGCGGCGACCCAGCGCGGCAGCGCGGAGCGCGAGGAGCGTTTCGTCGAATGCGCATCGCGCGTCGCGGCCTACGCGGGTTACAACTTCAACCACGGGATGCGCGCCTACTACCTTTCGATGGCGGCGATGTCGTGGTTCCTGCATCCCTGGCTGATGATCGCGGCCACGACCTTGATCGTGCTCGTCCTCTATCGGCGCGAGTTCCGGTCCAACACCCTGGAAGCGTTCGTCGCGGGGCTGGAGCCCGGCGAGCTGGGCGCGGCGCCGGGCACCGAGACGGTGTCGCATTGATGTTGGGGATCGTCTTCGTTCGAATGCCCTCAGCATGTTCACACGTATAATCCGCCGTCGCGACGCGGTATCCGCGCTCGGGCCTTTCCGCTTTCGTCTTCTATGCCTGCCCCATAGACTTCGCAACTGAACTCGGCGCCGGGGCGCGTGCCGGCCGCACCGCATCCGGTGCGGCCGCAGGCGGCGCAAATCTTCAATGGGAGGAAGGGATCATGTCAGCAGTTTTCCGTATTCTGGCACTGGTTGGGGCCTGCGCCCTGGCAGCGCTGATCGCCGGCTGCGGCGGCGGCAACGGTTCGAACCCAGCGACCAACGTATTGCCCAGCTTCATCGTCGGCGCGATCACCAAGACGGTCTACGACGGGGCCAGCGATGACCTCGCGACCGGCGGCCTGGGGAAGTCCGGGTTGCAAAGCGCCGTGCCGCCCGCGATCGCCGACCCGCTGAATCCGACGGCGGCCGAGCTGCGCCGGCTCGTGATCTACGTCAACTACCGCGCCATCGTCGACGTCAGTCCCAACGGCGGCTTCGGCACGCTCTACGGGCCAAACATCGACGTCAACGGGAACGTCACCGCCAGCGAAGGGAAGATCGCCGGCACCGAATACCTCGCGTACGCAGACGACGGCAGCGGCAGCCAGAACGTCACACTGATGGCGCAAATCCCATCGACCTTCAATCCAAACGCCGCCTGCATGGTCACCGCGACGTCGAGCGGATCGCGCGGAGTGTACGGGGCGATCGGCAGCGCCGGCGAATGGGGCTTGAAGCACGGCTGCGTCGTCGCTTATGCGGACAAGGGCTCGGGTAACGGCGTGCACGACCTCGCCACGAACACCGTGAACACCATCACGGGCGTGCGCCAGAGCGCTGCGGCGGCGGGCAAGGGTTCCAATTTCACGGCGAACGTATCCGCGGCCGATCTTGCGACCTTCAACGCCGCGAATCCCAACCGTATCGCGATGAAGCACGCGCATTCGCAGCAGAACCCCGAAAAGGACTGGGGGCGCGACACGCTGCGCGCGATCAAGTTTGCGTTCTACGTGCTGAACGAGGAGCGTGGCGGACATGTGGTCACTTTTTCTTCGTCCAACACGATCGTCATCGCGTCGTCGGTGTCGAATGGGGCAGGCGCGGCGCTGCAAGCGGCCGAAGACGATACCGAGAATCTGATCACAGGCGTCGCGGTGAGCGAGCCCAACATCCAGCTCGCGCCGAACCCGAACCTGACAGTCAAACGCGGGGCGACGACCTGGACCGGCACTGGGCGTCCGCTGTACGACTACTTCACGACGGCCAACCTCTATCAGGCGTGCGCAGCCCTGGCGCCCGCCGCTGCCGCGGGTCCTGGCGCAGCGCTGGTAAGCGTGGCCCTTGCAACCAACCGTTGCGCCTCGCTCAAGGCCAAAGGCCTGCTGACGTCGGCGGATACCGCCAGCCAGGCGCTCGAATCGCTCAACATTTTGCATAGCACAGGCTGGCAGGCGGAGTCCGACGTGCTGCACGCTTCGCTCTATGCACTGGCCACACCTGCCATCGCGATGACGTACAGCAACACCTATGGTCGCTTTTCGGTCCTCGACAACCTCTGTGGTTTCAGCTTCGGCGGGACCGATGCTTCGAACAAGCCGGCCCCTGTCGCCGCGGCGGCTCTGGCGCAAATCTTCAGCAACGGCAACGGTGTCCCGCCGGGCAGCGGAATCAACATCATCAACAACCTGAGCCCTGGCGGTGCGCTGCGCGATCCGGTGTCCATCTCGCCTTCGACGGGCCTGACCGACTACAACGTCGATGGCGCGATCTGTCAGCGCAACCTGTACACCGGGACGGACGCCAACGCCACGCGCGTGCAGAACGGCATCAAGGAGTTGCTGCGCACCGCCAACCTGCGGAGCAAGCCGGCGATCATCGTGCATGGCCGGAACGACGGGCTGGTTCCCGTACCCTTCACGTCACGGCCGTACTTCGGCCAGAACAAGATCACCGAGGGTTCAAGCAGTCACCTCACGTACATTGAGGTGACTAATGCGCAGCATTTCGATGCCTTCATCGACAACGTCGCACTTCCCGGCTACGACAGCCGCTTCGTCCCTCTGCACTATTACTACGTCAAGGCGTTGGACGCGATGTACGCGCTGTTTACGAAGGCGACGCCGCTGCCACCGCCGCAGGTCGTGCGCACCGTGCCGCGCGGCGGAACGCCGGGAGCGGCCCCGGCGCTGACCCCGGCCAATGTCCCGCTGTTCAGCCTCACGCCGGCACCGGGCGATCAGATCACGTTCGACAACAACGTCGTGACAATCCCGGACTAGCTCGCAGAGGGTAGAATGCAACGGCCGTCCGTCGCGGGCGGCCGTTTTCTTTTTGTCGAACCCGGATCGAATTCGCCATGTCGTTCATGATGACTCCCGCCGAGATCGTGCATGAGCTCAACAAGCACATCGTCGGTCAGCACGCCGCGAAACGGGCGGTGGCGATCGCGCTCCGGAACCGCTGGCGGCGGCAGCAGGTCGCCGAGCCTCTGCGGCAGGAAATCACGCCCAAGAACATCCTCATGATCGGGCCGACTGGTGTGGGCAAGACCGAGATCGCGCGGCGGCTCGCCCGCCTCGCCGACGCGCCGTTCATCAAGGTCGAAGCAACCAAGTTCACCGAAGTGGGTTACGTCGGCCGCGACGTCGACACCATCATCCGCGATCTCGCCGAGACTGCGATCAAGCAGACGCGAGAGGCGGAGACGCGCAAGGTGCGCGATCGCGCCGCCGACGCCGCGGAGGAGCGCATTCTCGACGTCCTGCTGCCGCCAGCGCGCGAAGTGAGCATTCAGGACATGCAGCCCACCGACACCGCGGCGCGGCAGAAATTCCGCAAGATGCTGCGCGAAGGCAAGCTCGACGACAAGGAGGTCGACGTCGAGGTGTCGATCATGCCAGCGCAGATGGAGATTCTCGCGCCGCCGGGCATGGAAGACTTGACGAGTCAGATCCAGGGCATGTTCCAGCAGATGTCGGGCGGACGGCGAAAGGTCAAGCGGATGAAGGTTGCCGACGCGCTCAAGGCGCTGATCGACGAGGAGGCGGCCAAGCTCATCAACGACGACGACCTGAAGGCCAAGGCGCTTGTCAACGTCGAGCAGAACGGCATCGTCTTCCTGGACGAAATCGACAAGATCGCCAGCCGTCAGGAGACGGTCGGCGCGGACGTTTCACGCCAGGGCGTGCAGCGCGACCTGCTGCCGCTGGTCGAGGGAACGACGGTCGCGACCAAGTACGGGATGATCAAGACCGACCACATCCTGTTCATCGCCAGCGGCGCTTTCCACCTGGCGAAGCCTTCCGACCTGATTCCCGAACTGCAGGGACGTTTCCCGATTCGTGTCGAGCTCTCTTCGCTTTCGGTGGCCGATTTCGAGCAGATCCTGACCGCGACCGACGCTTGCCTGACGCGACAGTATCAGGCGCTGCTCGCGACCGAGCGGGTCGAGTTGAATTTCGAGGCCGACGGCATCAGGCGGCTGGCCGAGATCGCGTTCGCAGTCAACGAGCGACAGGAGAACATCGGCGCACGACGGCTGTACACTGTCATGGAGCGCCTGCTCGACGAGATCTCCTTCGACGCGGGGAAGCGTGAAGGCCAGACGATGACGATTGATTCGAAATACGTCGACGAGCGTCTCGCCGGGATCGCCGGAGACGATAATCTGGCGCAGTACATTCTCTAGGATCCGAGCGCGAGCTCCCCGCCAGCGCCGCGCATCGGCCTGCTTAGCGCCGGCTACCTTCGTTCGCTAGCCACGCCATCGGCACTGGACTCGCTCATGCTCATCGACGGCAAATGCCATTGCGGCAACATCGCCTTCAAGCTTGAATGGGAAGGCGCGCCACCGGAGATTCCGGCGCGCGCATGCGGTTGTTCCTTCTGCACCAAGCACGGTGGCGTTTGGACATCCAGCCCGCGTTCGACATTGGCGGTCACGGTTCGCGACCCCGGACTCGTGTCGAAGTACGCTTTCGGCACCCGCACCGCCACGTTTCATGTCTGTTCCCGCTGCGGGAGCGTGCCGTTCGTCACCAGCCAAATCGACAACCGTCTCTATGCAGTCGTAAATGTCAACGTGCTGGAGAATGTCGACCCTTCGTGGCTTCGCCGTGCATCAGCAAGCTTCGAAGGCGAAGATGTCGAATCTCGTCTCGCGCGGCGAAAGCGTAACTGGATCGCCAATGTTCAGGTTACCGAAGGTGGCGCCTGATCCCGAGCGGACGTCGGCCGGCGCCCCGGTCAATTTCGTTCGCTGGGCCCGCATTGTTCGAACGCCTCGTCGGCATCTTCCTCCCGGTCTTCCTGGTGACCGCGCTGGGCTCAACTTCATAGTGGCGGAGCAATACAACCAGGAACCGGCCAAGGTCGCCTCGATCGTGCTGCTAGGCAACCTCGCTGCGCTGGTCTTCGTTCCGTTGGGATCGTCGATCGCCTTGTGTTGAATCCGGGAGCCAGCATGGCTGCAGCCACTGAAAGCGCCGCCCGCTTCCTGATTGACGCCCGCCGTGAACGGCGGGCGGGCGGGCGTCTGCCGGAAGGGATACGCCCCGGCGATGTCGATGCTGCGCTCGCCATCCAGCAACGCGTCACCGAGCTGCTCGCGCTGCCGATCGGCGGATGGAAGTGCTCCCTGCCCGTGCCGGAGCGTCCAGTCGCCGTGGCGCCTATCTACGCGCCCACGATCTTCGCATCTTCGCCCTGCCCGATCCTGCCCATCGCGGGCAAGGCGCGCATCGAGCCCGAGATCGCGTTCGTCATGGATGGCGATCTGCCGCCGCGCGCAGCCCGGTACGACGAAGCCGAGGTTCGCGCGGCAATCGGCGAGCCGCGCCTCGTGCTCGAGTTGATCGGCCCGCGCTACGCCGATCCGGCTGCCTTGAGCTTTCCCGAAATCCTGGCCGACGGAATCAACAATCAGGGACTCTTCGCCGGACCCGTCGTGCCCGACGCACTGGAGCGAAGCTTGAGCGAAATGCCCATTGCGATCGACGCCGGATCGACTTCGTTGCACGCCGTGCAGGGCAGGCATCCGGATGGCCACCCGCTCATGCCGCTCACGTGGCTCGCCAACTTCCTCGCGCAGCGACAAGGCGGCCTGCGCGCCGGTCAGATCGTGACAACGGGCTCCTATTGCGGCGTCGTCGACGTCCCGCTGAATACCCAGATGAGGGTGCGCTTCGGAACGCTGGGAGCGCTGACGGTCGAATTCGCGTCGGCCCCTTGAGCGTCCGTGCGGCGCCACGCTTTTGCCACGGACTCGTGCTCAAACCCGACACTATTACTTCCCATTACCGGAGCGTGCGCCGGGTCGCCGCCGTTTATAGCTGCCTTAGAGCTCCCCGTCCGCACTGCCGGCGGTCTGGAAGTGCGCCAGCGTTCCGCCGTGCTTCTTCTCGCCAAAGCAGGCTCTTCATCTCTGCGCGATGACCGCCATCGGCGCCCGGTTTGCAGGCGAGGCGCCGGTGTGTCGGATTTGCTTGACGCAACGACCAGACGAGGTCGGTTCGGGCCCAAGAGTCAGCTCCAGCCAGCGCAGCGTCGCGCAGACCCTGGCCCAGTTCGTGAAACAGTTTGTGTAACGCCGCTGATCGCCTGGCGAGTGGTCCCGGGGAAAGCAGCTCTATTGCGGGACCTCGGAAATCCTCGTTGTGCGCTCTCGGAAGCACCGGCGGTTGTTTCGATGATTCGCCGTTCCCGTTGGCTTGCAGCGAGGCAGGAAGATCTGCGAGCAAGGTGCCATTCGAAGGTCGAACGAGTGCGCCATCGACTGGATCATCACGCGATGTCCGGGCATGAGACATCGTGTCCATGCTGTAACGTTGCTCGGGTATGTAACCGATCTCCCAAGCCCCGCTTGAAAGGCGTTCATCCAGGCTAGCCGTCGGTGGCTGGCAAAAGCACGCGGTCACCAGGAGTATCGATCGAAGGGGAACCACGAAGCGATTACGGCAGTGCTCGGAGGTCGAGCCTACCGATATCGAGTCCACCCATTCGGATCTTGCAGTGCCGTGCAATTTGCTTCCCGAGGAGAGTTCGTTCCTGATCGCTGCGAGTGAGGCAACCGGTGCCCCATTGACGATGAGAGATCACCTGCGGTTGCGAGTATCGCTGAACAACCTTGCATGGCGCTTGCAGACGCAGTTTCTTTTGTAAGCAGAAATTTCTTCCCGCGCACCATCAATGTAGATCGCGCGCACGCTGCGCGCCAAATGTCCGCTTCTCAATCGCTCGCGCCCAGCTGGTCGGTTGCTCGGGAAGGCGACTGCGCTTGCGGCTTTGTTTCGCGAGCAGCTTCCAAGGATGGCGGCCCCCCCTGCATCCACTACTGGCTGCATCCACTGCTGGCGCGCCACGTCAGGCGAACATCTCGACCGCCATCCACGTCGCCAAGGCTACGAGCGCGACGTCAATCGCAGTGTCGATGACATGCCTCGCGAAAACACCGCTCTTCATTTGCTGGCCGTGTAAATGTTGCACATACGCAGGAGAGTCGCAGGTTCCCACCCAGACCATCTGACCCGCCCAGGTCGGACGATGTTCCCGATCCTGGGGGGCGACACCGCGCGGCGCGCGGCAACCATTCGGACGTGCTCAAGGCGACGTTGGAGCGAGTTGCCCGGCGCAACGGCGTCGCCGAGCAAAGCGTCGATGTTGCCCGCGGGTCGGCGCCGAGCTCGCTTGGGTGGGCCGCTCAGCATGGGCCAACGGCGATGCGAGCTCGCTCGCGATTCCCTACTGCTCGGCCTTGCGGATGCGACGCTCCGCCGCAATGCCCTGGCCTCGAGCATCTGTGGTCTAGGAATCAGCCGCTGGCAGTAGCCCGTCTTTGACGACTCAACCGAGTCGGCGCACCGGGAGCTGGCGGACCGGAGTGGCCGTCCTCGTTCTGGCATACCGTTCACCCCTCCAAGCGCCCATTCGCCGCCGGCAATCAACGCTTCGTCCAGTGGACCCTTCCGCTGCCCGGCGGCGGCGTGGACAATCGCGCCTTGTCTGCTCTGATCTGGACGGCGACGATGAGCCAACCCACAGCAACCGACGCATCCGCCTCGCCCGAGACGCTCGATTCCTGCCAGCGCTCGGGACATCCGCTAGAGGCGATCACATTCTTCCGGCGCTTTCGGCCGTCGGTTGGACGCGATCTCGCCTATACCTTCATCTGGAACATGGGCTTCGTCGTCGCGTGTACGCTCCTGGCGGTGCTGTTCGATCCAGAAGCGCGTTTGACGCGGGTCTTGTGGGTCAATTTCATTATCGCCAACTGCATCGGTTACCTGATCCACCTAGGGTTCGGCCTGAGTCATCGGTTGCTTGGCGACTCGCTGCATCGCCTCTCGTTCGCGATGCGAGCGATCTACTACTCGGCGGTTTCGGTTGCGGGTGCTTTCGGCGGCTACTGGCTGGGCTTCACGCTGCTGTCCTGGCACACGGAGCGGCAATGGATATTCTCCGCGCAGGGGGCGATCAGCATCCTCCTGTTGAGCCTGATGATCTCCGGCATCCTGGCGACGGTGTTCTATGCACGCGAACGGCAAGCCAAGGCTGAGGCTGACTTTCAAAGCGAGCGCGCTCGGGTGGCCGCAGCGGAGCGCAGCACCAAAGTCGCGGAGCTGAAGCTTCTACAGGCACAGGTCGAGCCGCATTTTCTCTACAACACGCTCGCCAACGTGATCAGTCTCATTGACGCCAACCCTTCGCTCGCCAAGCGGATGATTGAGCGGCTCATCGACTACTTGCGGCGCGCCGCGCTCGCGGCCACTGCCACCGAGTCGACACTCGGAGGACAGATCGAGCTGTTGCGAGCGTATCTCGATCTGATCGTCCTGCGCATGGGGGCGAGGCTTGCCTACCGGATCGAGGTTCCAGCTGAGCTCACGCCGTTGACCTTGCCTCCGATGCTGCTTCAACCACTGGTCGAGAACGCGATCAAACACGGCATCGAGCCAGCGACGCGCGGCGGTGAAGTGGTGGTGAGCGCTCGACGCGACGTCGACCGCCTCGTGCTCGACGTCGCCGACGACGGCGTGGGGGTGAACGGGGTACGGCCCGAGGGTTCCACGGGAATCGGGCTCACCAATCTGCGCGAGCGGCTCGCGACGTTATACGGGGGGCGCGCCGCGGTGACGATCCAGGATCGCCGCCCTGGGACCATTGTCACAATCACGTTGCCGGCAGCTTCAAGATGAGGGACCCCACCTCCCACGTGCCAAGCGCGCTCATCGCCGAGGACGAGCCGAATCTTGCAGCGTATCTTCGCGAGCGCTTGGCCGCGGCTTGGCCCGAGCTCAACGTGGTCGGCGTGGCAGGCGACGGTCCGGAAGCGTTGAGATTGATCGAGGAGCACGATCCCGACGTGCTTTTTCTCGACATCCGCATGCCCGGACTGAACGGTCTGGAGGTCGCTCGCCGGGCCGCTGAGGGAGTCCAGGTCGTATTCGTCACCGCCTACGACCAGTATGCTGTTCAAGCCTTCGAGCAGGAGGCGGTCGATTATCTATTGAAGCCGGTGACCGACGAGCGGCTTGCGCAAACCGTTCGCCGCGTGCGCGAACGACTGCGTACGCCCCCCGCCGGGAACGACGTGAAGCGTGCCCTCGACGCCCTCGCGCGGGTGCTGCCGTCGCTCAGCGGGCGGGCAAGCCCTGGCCGGTTGGCGTGGATCCGGGCATCGGTCGGCAACCAGATCCGCCTGATCGCTATTGAGGAAATCTGCTATTTCCAGGCGAACGACAAGTACACCAGCGTCTTTACGGTGGAAGGCGAGGCACTGATCCGCACTTCGCTCAAGGAGCTCGCCGAACAGCTCGATCCCGATCGCTTCTGGCAGATCCATCGCGGCACGATCGTCAACCTCGCGGCTGTCGCTTCGACCACGCGCGATCTGGCTGGGCGCATGCAGTTGCGCCTCAAGGGGCGGCCGGAGACACTCGCCGTGAGCCGCGCCTTCGCGCATCGATTCCGGCAGATGTAGCCCAAACCCTCAGCGGACGCTCAAAACGTACGCCGAGCTTCGACTACGACCGCCTGGATGGGACCGCGGTACGGGTCTCTTCCTCCAATTTTCGCCAGGGCGGCGGTCACTTTCTCCACTACTTCGTCGAGCAAAACACCCCGCTTTTCGATAAGGAGCGATCTCGGGGTGCCGCGAATCTGACCGGTGGCTATGGTTCGTGCGCTGGCAGAGTCGAGCTGGAGTCGCTTCTTTTCGATCAGCACGTCTCCAAATTGTGCTTGCGCAAGAAGGTGCCGTAGCAACGCAGGATCGTGCATCTCGTAGGGAATTCTGAATCGCATTTCTTCGTCACCAGGGAAGAGTCCCTCGATGACTTCCGCATACGCCGCGCCATGGGGGTTCTCTTCGATGCGGTCCCAGACGTTGAACAAAAGAATCCCGCCGTCCTTGAGCACGCGGCGAGCCTCCCCGAGCGCCGCCTCCTTATCGGGCACAAACATGATGCCGAAGCCACAAACTACGGCGCCGAACTCACCGTCATCAAAGGGCAGCTTGACCGCATCAGCCTCTCGCCATTCGATGCCGTTCGCGCCGCCTAGCTTGCCTCGTGCGTAATCCAGCATCGCCTTGCTGAGGTCAGTGGCGACAAGCCGAACGCTGGGATCAAGGCGCTTGCGCAAGCGCCGAGTAAGTAAGCCAGTGCCACAGGCGATCTCCAGAACATTGCCCGGCGGCTTGCTTGGAAGTCGTTGTGCTAGATCCGCCGCAAAGGCGTCGAACCATGCCGGACCCAGGCAGCTGTCGTAGTACTCAGGAATGGAACCGCTGAAGCTCGCGCTTATGTCGACCATGGGTTTCCCACCGCAGCTACCCAAGTACGCCAAGTTGCTGGAGCCACCCGGCGAATGGCGCCGCGACGCCGACGTATTCGCCTTCGATGTATCCCTGGAGTGGCCGCTCGGCGCTCTGCCCGCGCGACGCGAGCAGCACCGTGAGCGGAAGAGCGCGACGCGTACCGCCGCTCAGTACTTTATGGAGCAACCGTAGGGAGTGGTGCTCGCGGTGGTCACCGGCTTGCCATCGGTCGCCTGGGAGAGCGCCGCCTGAACGTAGTTTCGCGCCTGCGGCGGATCCTCCGAGCGCGTCGATGGCCGGTCGTCGATCGCGCCTGCGTAGATGATCATGCCCTGCGGGTCGATGACGAACATGTGCGGTGTGGTCTTGGCCTGGTAGAGCCTCGCCGTCATGCTGTCGGCGTCGACCAGGACGGCCTTCTGTGCCGCGCCCTGTTGCTGCATCCATCCCTCGAGCTTGTCCGGCTTCATGTAGTCCCAGCCCGACTTGTTGGACGAATCGATCGACAGCCAGACGACGGCGCGGTCGCCCCAGCGCTGCTGCAGACTCTGCATGTTCTTGGTGTTGTAGTGGTTGCGCACGAACGGGCACTGCGGGTTGGTCCATTCCAGCACTACGTAGCGGCCCCTGAAATCGGAAAGCTGCACGGCCTTGCCCTGAGTGTCCGCGACGGTGAAATTGGGCGCGCTCTGGCCGGCGGTCGCGGCGAAGGTTGCCTGTGCTGCGGCTAGCGTGAGCGCTAAGCCCAAGGTTCGCAGGATCATGGTCACCTCCACAACGCGGCGCCTACAAGGTCGCCAGCGCATCCTCGATCGTACTCTGCTGCAGAACTTCAGGCAAAAGCAGCGGCTGCCGCCCCGGCCGATACAGCACGTAGGCGGGTATGCCACTGCGGCCGAGCGCGGCCAGCGCTTGTCCGATAGCCGGGTCGCGACGCGTCCAGTCGGCGCGCAGCAGTGCGACGTTGCTGCGCGCAAAAGCGTCCTGCACGCCCTTGGAATTGAGCACAACACGCTTGTTGACCTGGCAGGTGACGCACCACGCCGCCGTGAAATCGATGAACACCGGGCGGCCGTCAGCGATGAGCTGCGCGAGACGTGCAGGCGCGTAGGCTTGCCACCGCCCGGAGTCGCGAGCCGCGCTGCGCGACGGCTCGGTCGGAGTAGAAGCAGCGAGCACGGGCCAGGCGACCACCGCCGCGGTGGCGATGCTGGCGAGCGTTGCGAGGGTCCATCCGCGAGATGCGCCGCCCCGCCGCGATTGCCATGCCCACAATGCGAGGGCGACGAGCAGGAGCGAGAGGCCCAGCCGCAGCACCGCATCGTTGTCTAGCTGCGCGCCGAGCACCCAGGCGAGCCACAGCACGGTCCCGTACAGCGGGAATGCGAGCAGCTGCCTCAGGCGCTGCATCCACGGCCCCGGTTGCGGAAGACGAGTCCGCCAGCGCGGGAAGAACGCGAGCAGCAGGTACGGCGAGGCCATTCCAAGCCCGAGCGCGGTGAAAACGCCGAGCGTGATTCCCCTCGGCGCCGTCAGCGCATAGCCGAGCGCCGCACCCATGAAAGGCGCGGTGCACGGCGACGCGACGACCACGGCCAGAACGCCTGAGAGCACGTCGTTCAAGTGCGGCTGCTTCGCGTCCCACGCCGCGAGCGACGAAGGCACCAGCCGTCCGAACTCGAACACGCCGGACAGGTTCAACGCCATCACGAAAAAGAGCACCGCCAGCGCCGCGATCACCGCGGGCGACTGCAGCTGGAATCCCCAGCCGAGCTGCGCTCCCGCAGAGCGCAGCGCGACGAGTCCGGCACCGAGCAACCAGAACGAGACGACCACGCCAGCCGCGAACGCAAGTCCGTGCAGCCGCATCGCCCCGCGTCCGCCGCCGTGCATCGCGAACCCGAGGACCTTGAGCGAGAGCACGGGAAACACGCACGGCATCAGGTTGAGCAACGCACCACCCAAGAACGCGAGCAAGAGTGCAACGCCCAGCGGCAGGGTCTCGCCATCGGCTGCCAAGGGCAGAGGCACGACGGCAGGCGCAGCCGGTGCCGGACCGGCGACGACGCTGCCCGTCAGAGGCGTATCGAGCGTAGCCGCGCGCTGGCCGGCAAAACCGTTGCTCGCGGTGACCACGCCCGCGACCCGGGTGAATTCACCGACCCGCTGATTGGCGACGGCGAGGGTGAGCTTCCAGGCTTCGCCGTCGCGCTTGAGCGTCTGCCTGGCAGCGGGCTCGATCAATCCCGCGGCGTACGGAAAGAAATAGACCTCTCCTGGATCGCCGGTGAAGTTCTTGCCGGCGACCGTGAGCACGACTTTGCGCCCCGCGCCCAGGGCGTTCGTGGAGAAACCCTCCAGCGGGCGCGGCAGCGCTGCGCGCGCTGAAGCGATCGCGGCCGACCAGCGCGGATCGGCGCTCGCGACCTCTGCAACCGGCAGCGTGAGCGAGAGATCGGCTCCTTCGGGTATGCATATCTCCCTGCACACCAGCCAGTCCGCGCGTGCGGTGAGCGCCACCGTCTTGCTTTGCGCCACACCGCGCCCCGCGCTCACGACGGAAAGCAGCAGCACTTCGTCTTCGTAACCGAAGTTCATCAGGGGACCGACCGGAAGCGCGCGCGGCGCGGGCCATTCGATCGGCCCCGCGCTCAACCCCTGCGGCAGCTTCCACGCAAGCGTCGTCGGAAGTCCGGAGTCGCCCGGATTGCGCCAGTAGGTGTGCCAACCGCGATCCATGGCAAGGCGCAAGGCGACCGTCAGCGGTTGCCCGGGAACGATTGCGGTGCGCTCGGCGACGAGCTCAGCCTCGACGTGCTCGGTGCGCACGGGCGCGGCGCGAGCAACCGTCGCAACCACTGCAAGCAGCGTGGCGGCGAGCAAAGCGCTGGCGAGGGTCGGTGGCCGCAGCATCGGGAGAGCGCAGTTGCTCGTTGGGGTGCCGTTTCGTGGCGAGGTTCCCTGCGTGAGGTAGAATTTTAGCAGTCTCGCCTATAGGAGCCCCTCTCCCCCCGGGAGAGGGGATTGGGGTGAGGGGTGATTGTGAACCAGCGACATTCTTTCCCTCACCCGCCGCGCTTGCGCGCAGCGGCTGCTCCCAGAGGGAGAGGCAATAAACAAATGCGCCCTGCCGCGCGCAACCTTAGGTGGCGTGTGATCTGAGCCACCCGCCGTGCATGGAAGCGTTTCTCGTCTCGACCGTCGTCGTCGCGCTGAGCGAAATCGGCGACAAGACGCAACTGCTCGCGCTCGTGCTCGCGGCCCGGCTGCGCAAACCGCTGCCCATCGTCCTGGGCATTATCGTTGCGACGCTGTTCAATCACACTCTCGCAGGTCTGGTCGGCGCCTGGGTGCGAAGCGCGGTTCCGGCACCGTACCTTCGCTGGCTCCTCGCAGCGTCATTTTTCGCGGTTGCCTTGTGGGCACTCAAGCCGGATCGCATGGATGCCGAGCCGGCCTCTTCATCGCGATGGGGCGCATTCGCTGTAACCGCCGTCGCCTTCTTTCTCACCGAGATCGGCGACAAGACCCAGATCGCCACGGTCGTGCTTGCCGCGCAATTCGGAAACCTCATCGCGGTCGTCGGCGGTACGACGCTGGGCATGTTGATCGCCGATATACCTGCGGTGTTGCTCGGCAGCACCGCGGCGATGCGCATCCCGATGCGGCTCGTCCGCTACGTCGCGGCAGGGATGTTCGCGCTGCTCGGCCTAGTGGCGCTGCTCGCACCGGTCTCGCCCTAAGGCGAGGACGTCAAATCGGTATAATCGCCTGCGTGACGAAGAACGCTCCCCAAGTTCAACCGTATCGCCCCGCCGAGATCGAAGCCGCCGCGCAGGCGCACTGGACGTCGCGCCGCGCTTTCCGCGCGTCCGAGACCTCGTTGAAGCCCAAGTTCTATTGCGTGTCGATGCTGTCCTACCCTTCCGGTGCCTTGCACATGGGCCACGTGCGCAACTACACCATCAACGACATGATGTACCGTCACCTGCGCATGAACGGGTACAACGTGCTCATGCCGATGGGTTGGGACGCCTTCGGCCTCCCGGCCGAGAACGCGGCGATGAAAGTCGGCGTTGCGCCGGCGAAGTGGACCTACGACAACATCGCGTACATGAAGAAGCAGATGCAGGCGGTGGGACTCGCGATCGACTGGTCGCGCGAGCTCTCGACCTGCAATCCCGACTACTATCGGTGGAATCAGTGGTTGTTCCTGAAGATGCTCGAGCGAGGGCTGGCGTACAAGAAGACCGGGGTAGTGAACTGGGACCCCGTCGACCAGACCGTGCTCGCCAACGAGCAGGTGATCGATGGCCGCGGGTGGCGCTCGGGCGCGCCGGTGGAAAAGCGCGAGATCCCGATGTACTACCTCAGGATCACCGGCTACGCCGACGAGCTGCTCGACAACCTGCCCAAGATGACGGGGTGGCCGGAGCGCGTGCGCACCATGCAGGCGAACTGGATCGGCAGGAGCGAGGGCGTGCGCTTTGCCTTCACCCACGACATCGCAGGCGACGACGGCAAGCCGATCGGCAGCGGTCGCATGTACGTGTTCACGACGCGCGCCGACACGATCATGGGAGTGACCTTCTGTGCTGTCGCGGCCGAGCATCCGCTGGCCGCCCACGCCGCGCGGTCGAACCCGGCGCTCTCGGCGTTCGTCGAGGAATGCAAGCACGGCGGCGTCGCCGAGGCCGATCTCGCGACCATGGAGAAGAAGGGAATGCCGACGGGGCTTTTCGTCAAGCATCCGCTCTCCGGCGCGAAGATCGAGATCTGGGTCGGCAACTACGTGCTCATGGCCTACGGCGAGGGTGCGGTGATGGGCGTGCCCGGCCACGACGAGCGAGATTTCGCGTTCGCCAAGAAATACCACCTGTCGATCAAGCAGGTGATCGCGATCGACGGCGAGACCTTCTCGACCGACGCCTGGCAGCAATGGTACGAGGACAAGGAGCGCGGCCGTTGTGTGAATTCGGGCAAGTACGACGGGCTCGCCTACGGGCCGGCGGTGGATGCGATCGCCGCCGACCTGCAGGCGAAGGGGCTCGGCGCTAAGCAGATCACGTACCGACTTCGCGACTGGGGTGTGTCGCGCCAGCGCTACTGGGGAACGCCGATCCCGATCATCCACTGCCCGGCCTGCGGCGACGTGCCCGTGCCGGAAGCCGATCTGCCGGTGGTGCTGCCCGAGGATTGCGTCCCCGACGGCAGCGGCAACCCGCTGGCCAAGCGCCCCGATTTCGTCAATACGACTTGCCCGAAATGCGGAGCTGCGGCCAAGCGCGAGACCGACACGATGGACACCTTCGTCGACTCGTCGTGGTACTACATGCGCTACGCCTGCCCCGGCGCGAAGATCGACGGCAAGCCTGCGATGGTCGACGCGCGCAACGACTACTGGAACCCGATGGACCAGTATATCGGCGGCATCGAGCATGCGATCCTGCACCTGCTCTACGCGCGCTTCTGGACCAAGGCCATGCGCGACATGGGGCTCCTCGCTTTCGACGAGC
>Ga0187778_10000258_pt1 | contig 38658 bp, 33 predicted proteins | sample 1015_Q2_SP5_20_M_FD_132418 | JGI IMG/M metagenome (GOLD analysis project Ga0187778, IMG submission 132418) | Tropical peat soil microbial communities from peatlands in Department of Meta, Colombia - 1015_Q2_SP5_20_MG | ecosystem: Environmental > Terrestrial > Soil > Wetlands > Peat | place...
TAACTCCTTTGGATTCTGCTCTTACAAAACGTGACGCCCGTAACTGCTTTAGAATCCGCTCTTACCAAAAATGCCGGGTGTCACTTACCCCAAATTCCCATTTTGGAACTGACTATCCGACGAGGATAGTCATCCTGAGCGAGCGCAGCGAAGCGAAGGATCTTTTATGTTTTCTTTTCAATTATTTACACACTCTTTTATTTCGACAGTTCACAGTCGACAGTAAGAAAAGAGAAGAGTTTTCCCCCATGCTTGAGTGATCCGTGATCAGAGATCCGAGACCAGTAAAAGAACGAGGAATCCCCGCACCGGAGTCCTGACCCGCGGCTCGACTGTCAACCATTCGATCTTCCCAGCGCAGGCGCCGCTTCAATTCCCAGATAGATCTTTTTATGCAGCAGACTGTTCTCATGTCCAATAACCAGACGCGTTTCCGGATCGTCTTCGATGATCAGCAGCCGCAGCCCCCGCGCATCCTTGGGAACGTCGAACACCAGGTCCGTCGTGTACGATTCCCCAGGCCGCAGCGCCTGCGTCAGTGGTGTGGAAGCTCCGGCAATCCGGGAAAACGCAGCCTCCCCCTCCGGAGACGGCTCAAAGCTCCGCCCCATGTCATCCACCAGCCAGACCTTGCGGCGGTTCGGCGTCAACGGCCCGTTTCCTCGGTGCGCGGAAATGGTGTGTTCGTCGAACCAGGTCTTGACGCGCACGACTACAAATCTCCCGCTCGCCTGCGTCTGCTGCATCTCCGGGCCCAGGGCCGCTGTGGTTTCCACTCCCGCAATGGAATACCCGATGTGGCAGTCCAGCTCGCAAAAATATTTCCAGCCTCCCGGAGGAAGCACTTTCTCGCTGCTGGCGAAGGAAACTCCGCAGAGAAGCAGAAGATATCCCGCGGCGATCGCGAACACGGCGCCTGCTCCGACCCGCGCGAAGAAACCCGACCGGCGCGCCGCGCCATAGAAAAGCACCAGAACGCTCAGCGCGATCAGCGCCAACGTGCCAAGAAACATCAGCACCACGATCGGGGCGAAATGCGGCGTAGACTCCGACATTTCTTCTCCTCCTGCACCATCTCAAAAAACCAAACTTGTCATTCCGAGCGAACCGGGGCCCCCAGCGAGCCCGGTTTTGGCTCGTTGGGGTCGGGAAGCGAGGAATCTGCTTTTTTCTTTCACGAAAGCAGGCTGTCAGCCCGCCAGCGTGTCCGCCAGCGCGCCGCGTGTTCGTTCACGATTGCTAAACTCTTTGATCGCTGCTTCGAGATCGCTGACCGTGAAATCCGGCCAGCGCTTTTGCAGAAACACAAATTCCGCGAACGCGCATTCCCATAGCAGGAAGTCGGACAAGCGCTGCTCCCCGCCGGTGCGAATCAACAAATCCACTTCCGTCGACCCGCCCCGGCACACTTCCGCCAGAACATTGCTGAACGATTCCGGCGAAAGCTCGGTCACTTTGTAATAGCGGCAGGCGGCGTGAAAAATCGATTCGCGCGCCGAATAATCCACCGCCAGCCGCAAATGAAGGCGCGTGCCGCGCGCCGTTGCCGCTTCCGAATCCACAATCGCCTGGCGCAGTGTGGCCGGCAGGCGGTCCCTTCGCCCAATGATGCTCAGCCGCACGCCCTCCTCGATGCAGTGCTGCGTTTCCGTGAGCAAATACTCGTGGAGCAAGCGCAGAATCGCTTGAACCTCGTTGGGCGGGCGTTTCCAGTTTGCCGAGGAAAGCGCGAACAGCGTCAGGGTGTGAATTCCGAGCCTTGGCGCTGCTTCGATGATGCGGCGTGCCACTTCCGCGCCCGCGCGGTGGCCGGCGGAACGCGGCAGGCCCCGCGAAGTGGCCCAGCGGCCGTTGCCGTCGGAAATGATGGCGACGTGGAGCTGCGGAGCTTCGGCGATGGCCGATGTTCCGCCGGAAGTTTGGAGTACGGTTAACGAATGCATTGAAATGCTCTTTCTCCGCCGCTTGGAGAAATATCGTAAACTACTTTATGTTACAAAGTGAACGAACAAAAATTTTTGCCCTCAGCTCTCCCGCGTCGCCTGGATCAACGCTTCCATATGGTTGAGATAGCGCTCGAGCGCTTTGCGTCCCGCCGCGGTGAGTCGGTATTCCGTCTTGGGGGTGCGGCCGTCGAAAGACTTCGCACAGACAATGTAATCGGCTTCTTCGAGCCGCCGCGCGTGCACGCTCAGGTTGCCGTCGGTGGTTTTCAGCAAGGCTTTGAGCTCGTTGAACGTCAGCGAGCGATTCACCGCCAGCGCGCTCACGATTCCGAGCCGCAGGCGCTCATGGATCACGCGGTCAACATCTCCGGGGACGGTTTCGCGTGCGGGGTTGCGAATCGCCTCCAGCGAAGCGCTGCGTTCGCGAGACCGTTGAGTCCGTTCCTGGTGAGCTGCCGATGATTTCGCCATACGATTTCCCGCTAGCCTCCGTGATGACGAGCGATCCACCAACCGAAACCCATCTGCACGGCGCCAAATCCTGCGGCCATGAACATATCGCCCCACCTCGCTGGTGTAAACAGCGCGGCCGCCCCGAGCAGCATGAGGCACAAGCCCATCACCGGAACGACGCGCACGGAGAACGCTCCGCCGGTCACAATCGCTGTCCCATAAAGCAGCAGCCATACCCCCGGCAAGGCCGCCAGCACCCCAGCATGATACAGGACAAACGTCAGAAGGCCACCCACAACAATCGGGGGAGCGAAGCTCAGCAAGAACCTCCGGCCAGGGCCGGAGAAGAGCGGAGACTTGGCGCGATGTGCTTTAGTAGCGGCGGCCGATCCGGCGATGGCTACCGCCACGAAGGCTTCCGCGAGCCAAACGGCAAGCCAAGCGCGAGGAGTGGCCTGGCGCGAAGCCAGATACGCCGCAGCCAGCGCGGTAATGCCCATGGCCACGCCGCCCCAGCCGGGCACAGCGGTAAATTCCGAGGCGCTCTCCATGGTTTCGCGGATGTAGCGAAGATGGTCTGCGGCGCGCGCGTCGATAGGTATGGGCGCGCGGGAGGGAGAGCGAAGAGGACCGGTAGCGGGCATGCGGTGAGATTAGCGGGCCGGCTTAGGTTTGTCAAGTACTTTGTGCCGCAAAGCTTCTGCTCGATCCGAGGAGGAATGCCGCACCTTTTCCTGAACCAATATGCAAAAGGCAGCCCCGCGGCTGGATTACTCCGTGAGGTCGGGGACTTACTGGATGCGGGCGACGACGGCCACGTCGAACTTTGAATAGTATTTCTTCACGTCGCCTGCTCCGTACTTGTGGCGGAATTTCTCGATTACGGACGATGCTTGCTTAGGGCTGGTGAGGAAATCGACTCTGAATTCCGCTTTTGCGCCGCCCGCATCGATCTGAAGCGACGGATTTTTGAGCACGTTCTTGTACCACTGCGTGTCAGATCCCTGCACCGGCAGCAAGTAAAGCTCGTCGGCTTCCGACACGAACCAGACCGGGATGGAGATGGACCGTCCTGACTTTCTGCCGGTCACGGTGATGGTAATTTCACGGTACCGGGCCAGACGCTCTTTAAGGGATTCGTTTCGCGTTGGCATATGCACTCCTGCTTGCCATGCCGCTTACTCAGCGGCCCACCATTTTTTGGAGGGCTTCAGGGTAGCGAGCCCCTTGCACCGCGATCTGTGAGGCGGCGCTATCGATCTCACGAAGATCATCCGGCGAAAGTTCGACGTTTGCAGCCCCGAGATTTTCTTCGAGGCGATGCAGCTTGGTTGTGCCCGGGATTGGCACGATCCACGGCTTCTGCGCAAGGACCCAAGCGAGCGCGATTTGCGCGGGTGTCGCTTTCTTCTGTTGCGCAAATCTGCCAACCAGATCCACGAACGCTTGATTGGCTTTCCGGTTCTCCGGCGTGAAGCGCGGGACGATGTTGCGGAAGTCGCTCTTGTCAAACTGCGTGCCTTCGTTGATCTGGCCCGTGAGGAAGCCTTTGCCAAGAGGGCTAAAGGGAACGAACCCGATTCCGAGTTCTTCGAGCGCCGGTAGCACTTCCTTCTCAGGCTCCCGGAACCACAGCGAGTATTCGCTCTGGAGGGCAGTGACGGGCTGAACTTTATGCGCACGACGGATCGTCTGCACTCCCGCTTCGGAAAGACCGAAATGCTTTACCTTGCCTTCTCGAATCAGGTCCTTCACCGCTCCCGCCACGTCTTCGATTGGCACTTCCGGATCAACACGGTGCTGGTAGAACAGATCGATAGCCTCGACCTTGAGGCGCTTGAGTGAAGCTTCGGCGACTTCCTTGATGTGTTCGGGACGGCTGTCCAGCCCGAGCTGCTTGCCCGTATCGGGATCAATTTTGAACCCGAACTTGGTGGCGATCGCCACTTTCCCACGGAACGGCTCCAGAGCTTCACCGACAAGCTCCTCATTGATGAACGGGCCGTACACTTCCGCTGTGTCGAAGAACGTGACCCCGCGTTCGACGGCGGCCCGGATTAACGGGATCATTTCTTCTTTGTCCTTGGCCGGACCGAAGCCGAAGCTCATGCCCATGCAGCCGAGTCCGATGGCCGAAACTCCGAGATTGCTTTTTCCGAGTTTGCGTTTTTGCATTGTTTCTCCTCCGAACCGTTTCTCTCCTCCCAAGGTTAGGGTCAAGCGCGGCGGAAGCGGTAGCCCAATCCTTCCGATTTATTGCCTATTCCTCTTGCTTTTTGAAAATCATTAATGAACCGCGAGCCGCCCGGTTACCATAAGCAAGGAGCAAGGGAATCATTTCAACGAAAAAATCGAACAAAACTGAGATTTCGTCACCAGATCGAGCACGCGAATTGCGCGTCGAGCTGGCCCGCAAGATTGCCTCGTTCATGGGTTCCGCAGAGGATCGGACAACTGATATTCCCGGTGTGACGGTCCACCGGCGGACCGCCCCGACCGCTCCGTGCCCAATGACCTATCAACCGGGCGTGACGGTGATCGCCCAAGGCCGAAAGCGGGTGGAGCTCGGCCCAAACACGTTTCTTTACGACAACTCGCGATTCCTGCTGACTTCGGTCGATTTGCCGATCATTAGCCGAGTGATCGAGGCAACGGAAGACGTGCCCTGTCTAGCATTGTCGATGAAACTCGAAATGCCCGCGATCCGGGAGCTTCTGGGCCGGGAGGAGATTCAGGTCGCTGAGGCCCCTTCTGGTAGTCCCGCAATGGCTACGGGCGAGACCACGGTGGAATTCCTAAGTGCATGCTGCCGGCTCGTGGATTTGCTGGACGCCCCGCAGGACATCCCCTTTCTCGGCGGCATGATTCAACGCGAGATCATCTACCGAATCCTGCGCGGGCCGGAGGGGGCGCGGCTTCGAGCGATTGCGACACTGGGAGACCAGAGCCACCGAACGGCAAAAGCGATTGCGTGGATCAAGGCGAACTATGCCAAGCCGCTGCGTGTAGAAGATCTCGCGCAAATCGCGAGCATGGGCGTGTCCACGCTGCACCATCATTTCCGGGCGTTGACGGCTATGAGTCCCCTCCAGTATCAAAAGCAAATTCGGCTGCAAGCAGCGCGGGGGCTGATGCTTTTGAATGGCCTCGACGCTGCCAGTGCTGGTTTTGAGGTCGGATACGAAAGTGCCAGCCAATTCAATCGCGAGTACAGCCGCTTCTTCGGCCAGCCACCCATGCGGGATATTCGGGCTCTGCGGTTGCCCAGCGCTCCGCCTCTGGAGTCCGTCAGTAACCGGTAAGGCTGTGGGACGAGGGTTAGCGATTGCGGGGGGTAACGGCCGAGGAGCGCATTCCAGCGGATGATGAAGACGTCGAGGAACATCTAGATGGTGTCGCGCAACATGCTCACTTTGGTGGCGGGAGAATGCCCCCAGCGCACGGGAATTTCCACGGCATGCAGGCCATGGTGGCAGGCGAGATAGAGCAATTCGGGATCGAAGCCAAAGGGAACTTGGCGGCTGCACTGCGAGTTAACCGACAGGAAGCTCTTAAGTCGGCCCGACCTCACTGCGTGATGGTGATGGTCAGTGTAGCGGAGTGGCTCACCGAGCCCGCGCCGCTTGTACCTGCGGTCACGGAAACATTATCCGTTCCTGGCGGTGTACCGGAATTTCCCCCGCCAGAGCATGCAGCCAAGCTTGCCGCCATGGTCAGAAGAAGGAACAGACACAGGAACTGCAAGGCTTGCGGCCTTTGTCTCCGGTTGGCAACGATGGCAAACAGCAATGTCAGAGCTACGCAGGCAAAAGCGTAGAGTGGGCGCGGCGAAATTCTTACGGGATCGTCCAGCAACGCACTGTTAGCTGTGGTAGTGACGGTGAGCGTGCTGTTGGCCGCGCCGGCGTTGGGTGTTACGGAAGTAGGGCTAAAGTTGCAGGCAGCCTTGGAAGGCAGTCCGCTACAGGAAAATGTCACGGCGGAGTTGAATCCGTTGATCGGCGTTACGGTAAACGTTGCCTTGCCGCTCTGTCCCGCAACGATGGTGAGAGCAGTCGGATTCACCGACACCTGGAAGTCCGGGTTAAAAGTATAAGCGGCACTGCCCACGGCGCTGGTGGAAAAACCAGTTGCTACGGCAATGGCTTTGATGGTTTCCGGGGCATTGACGGGAATTGGCGAAGTGAACTTGGTGTTCGACACGGTGGGCGTGGACCCGTCCGTCGTGAAATAGATCGTGGCCCCGGAAGTGGCATCGGAGATGGTCACCATTTGCTGTGAAGTGTAATTTCCCGCGGCTGGTGAAAACGTGGGCGTCGCTGCCGGCGGTGGACCCGTAATCGTGTAAGTGGCCGATCCGACGGCGCTGTTGGAAAAGCCTGTGGCCGTGGCAATCGCTTCGATGGTCTCCGTGGAACTGACAGGGATCGGGTTCGTGTATTGCGTGGTCCCGGCGCCCCCTGGCACGGGCGTTGCATTGATCGCGTAGTAGATCGTTGCGCCCTGCGTCGCATCGGCGATCGTCACCGATTGAGCGGAGGTGTAGGTTCCAGCGGCAGGTGAAAACGTGGGCGTGGCCGCCGGCGGGGGAGGTGTGCCAGCAGCAAGCAGGAAAGCATGAAAGACTCCGTTGGTGTCCTCGAAGGTGCCGGTGATTTGGTCCGAGGAGTTGATGCTAATCAGGATGGTTCCCGAGAACATGCCGCTCGTGGCCGAACTCGGGGCGTCAATGGGCGCCGTGAACGCGCCCGTGGCGCTAGTGCGCACGAATCCATGGTTCACGCCGTTCGCGTCCGAATAGACTCCCGAGATGTCTCCTCCGGAGTTGATGCTCGCAGGAGCGGTTCCCCGAATGACTCCACTTCCGGCGCCTGCACCTGGAACATCGAAGGTCGTGAAAGCGGGCGTGGCACTCCCCGCCGTGTACACGAAGCCATGGTACTTGCCGCTGTTGTCCGCAAAGACTCCAGCGATGTCTTCTGAAGCGTTGATGCTGGTCGGCAGAGTCCCGCTAAACGAAACTTTCCCACCCGATCCTGTGCCCGCACCTGGAGCGTCCAGGGGAGCGGTGATCGTACCGCTGGAAGCACGCACAAAGCCGTGCGTCGTCCCGTTGGAGTCCTTGTAGTACCCCGTGGTGTCTCCTGCCGAATTGATCGCAAGGGCCACGGTGCCGGAGACAGCCACCAGCGCAGCGCCAGGAGCATCGAAGGTCGCGAACGTGCCATTGGCTAGACGCACGAACCCATGCCGGATATCGTTCGCGTCCACGTAAAACCCAGCGACATCTCCGCCCGCGTCAATGCTCATGGGCAAAGTTCCCCGGTGACCGATGGTCGTAGGTGCGCCAGGAGCATCAAACTCCGTGATCGTGCCGGTTGCGCCCGCGCGCACAAAGCCGTGATAGGAATTGTCCGCGGCAAAGTACATTCCGGCGATATCGTCTCCGGAATTGATGCCGGCAGGAAAAGTACCCTGGTTCTTGCCTGAGCCCGCGTTCGGAGCATCGAATTGCGTGATCGTCCCGGCAGTGGCAGGGCGCACAAAGCCATGCGCCACGTTGGGCGCGGTGAGGTAGATTCCCGCGATGTCCCCGGCGTCGTTAATGCTGGTGCCCATGGTGCCCTGGAGCATGCCGGTTCCTGCACCTGGGGCATCGAAGACGGTGAAGCTGGGCGCGGCGCCGGCGTCGGGTTCCTGCGCGAGGACACTCCGCGCCGGCATCAAGCGAAAAGAACTGGCAGCCCTGTGCAGGCTTATTCGAATTACTTCACGCGCGAGTGGATTCTGCGCGAGCCTCACAACTCCCACAGTTAATGCAGTTAAGGCAACCAGGCAGATAGCGGCCAGCAGCGCGCGCCTGCGTGGCACGACGAACATTTTCCGGACTGCAGAAATTCCATTCTGAAAATTCTCATTACGAACACACGAACCTTGTCTCATAAGCTTTCCCCTGAAATGCGGCGCAAAGCGGCCGCATCTTGCCGCGATGCTGGAACTGAGGTGGCAACTCAGTCAATAGGGGCGCAAAGGAAATGATATGAAGTTGGTATGAAATCGGCCGAAGTTCAGCGCATTTCTGGAGTCACGCCCCGCTTTGAGCGGATTTAGGGAGGCATGTTGCCGACGAGGGCGAACTCGCCTTTGCGATTGAACCCACTTAAGCTCTGCTATTCACCAGTTGGCCGGCCCCGAACAAGTAATCTCCCCTGCTGGGGTGAGGGTGGGCTTGTCGGTGAGACTGCAAGGCTTCGTTATTGTTACTGAGAGGCCAGTGTTTTGGGCCCCGCTGCCAGGACCTACAGAAAACACCACAGTGTTCCGGGCTTGCAGGCTAAGCGTGATTCCGAATGGCACAAGCTGGCCGACGGAAGTGACGCTGGAACTAAACACAACCCTTCCATTGGCCACGATGCCCACCACCGTGGCAACGCCGTACTGGGCACCACGAAAGTTGCCGGCTATCGAATACTCGCCTCCAACAGGGGCAGTGAACATTAGATCCGAATATTGGCCGCCAACCCCGGCCACGAGCAGGAACTCGTTAGCCAGGAAATCGATGTTAGCGTCATTATAAGCGGGGCCGTCGTTATACTCCGCCGCAGGCGATGTGCCAAGGTTAACCGATGAGAATAACCAGTACTTTGCGTTTGGCCCGTTGATGCCATTTCGCACGGTTTTATTGTAGAGAGTAACAGGGCTTGTGAAGCCTGACGAATAGCCGTACGACCATACGCCGATAGGATTACTCTGCGTGGTCCACCCTTTCTCGAATGAAGCTGCTGGACTATAAGTCTGGGCCACGGGGACGAATTCGCTTTTGCACCCCACCAAGCATCGGACTTTCAGAAACGCGGCCAGTTCTTCCGCACCAAGAGCATGTGCATCTTTGCCCTTTTGATAAAACCGGTCGTGCGCGCTCCGAAATTCGTCATTTGCCGGAGAAACTGAAATCAAATGAAAGTTCTTGTCGAATTCGTAATCTACGGAGCACCCGATGGGCGCGAGGCATTCCAGCACCTTGAGGTGGAGGTTGCCATTCTGGAACGCAGGCTCGATGGCATGGTTGGAACGGAACGACGCCCGGTTCAAATCGCTTCGTGGAAATAACAGGCGCAACCTCTCCTGGGCCTCCCCCCTGCCATGGATTTGAAACTCCGATTGCTGCATCTCCTTTGAGGTGCCAAACACGCGGTCAGCATCCAGCACAACCATCGTTGCCTGAGAATCATATCCATGCGCGACCCCCGTTGCGATAATCTCTTCCTTGCCATCGCCATCCAGGTCGGCCACCACCATGTCGCGTAGGCCCCCGGCATGCCAGTACTCAGAAAGGGTCGTACCGCTGGAATCGAGCACCGCGATTTGGCTCGGCCCGCCCCACGAGGGATCGCGGTTGCTCTCAACCACGATTCGCGGAGGTCTTCTCTCCGCTGCCTTCACTACCCCAATGGCGGACGTCTTAAACGTGGAAAGAACTCCCTCGAGCTCCGCCAGGCCTCTCCCGGGAGTCCACCGCCACTTCTCCCTGCCTCGGTCGGAATAGCAGATCAGTATCGACGAGTGGGGCTGCGACTCGTCGGTGGGAAGATAAGAAAACAAGACGCTGGTACGTCCTTTTCCGTCCAGATCTCCGAACCAGAGTCGCGAAGCCACGCCGTTCGCGTAGTACCAGGCGGGTCCGATTCCCTCGGGAAAAACCTTCCTCCAAAGTTCCTTTCCTTCCGCGTCCACAATGACTAGGGCCGAACCTTCCAGCCGCCCAAACTTGGGTTGGCCGTGGACTGTCAGCACTTGGATGGAGAAATAGGCCGCAACGCCAACGGTCGCGCAGAGGGCAGCAATCAGCGCCACTCTCTTCAAGCCTGGACGGCCGTTCACTTGCCCGGCTGGCTCCTGATCTCCCGGCTCCGCATCCTCTTTCTGGCCTCGAGGGACTGCTATGATCCAGCGCTTTTCTTGTCGTCCGTCTCCACCAACTGGCGAGCGCTTAGGCAGTCTGATGGCGACGGGGTCATCTTTGCCTTCTTGGCCGTAATAAGATTCCAGCGCATGCCGCAGCCGATTGATCTCTGTCGCTACATCGGCGGGTCGTTTCGTCCTCGTCTCCGTCGGCCACAGCTCCCTGATGACCTGATCAGGCTTCAGCGTGGTTTGCAAATCCATGTTGTTGTGCAGGATTTCCAGCAGCTTCCGGAGCTGGCTTTTGTTGGCGAAGGTTTGGCTGCGAAGGATTCTGTCGATCTGCTCGCTGATGGCCCTGGAATCCATAAGTCCGGCGATCTCCGATACTTGGCTGCCCTGCCGCTGTATGGATTATTTTGGGGTAATCATAGCATGCGACACCGGAAAGAATCCTCTTTCTCGGATTCTCCGCGCGCGATTTATGGTTTGCGGGGGTAGCGGCCGAGGAGCGCGTTCCAGCGGATGATAAAGACGTCGAGGAACATCTGGATGCTGTCGCGGAGCATGCTCACTTTGGTAGCAGGAGAATGAGCCCAGCGCACGGGAATTTCCACGGCATGCAGGCCATGGTGGCGGGCGAGATAGAGCAATTCGGGATCGAAGCCGAAACGCTCGATGGTTTGCTGCTCGAATATGATTTTGCAGCGTTCGCGGCGAAAAGCTTTGAAGCCGCATTGGGTGTCCACAAACGGCAACCATAGCATCAGTTGAACCACTTTATTGAAGATGATTCCCGCGAACTCACGAAAAGGAGATTGGTGGACGGTGATGAGGCTGCGATCGACGGCGCGAGAGCCGATGGCCACATCGTAGTGCTCCAGCGCGGAGATCAACTTGTCGGCTTCTTCAATGGGGGCGGAAAGATCCGCATCGGTGAAAAGGGCGATGCGTCCCGTCGCTTCCTGCATGCCATGGCGAACACTGAAACCCTTTCCTCGGTTGACGCCGTTGGAGACGACGCGAAGCGCCGGAATTTTGCTGCGAAAAGATTCCGCTACTTCGGCGGTGTGGTCTTTTGAGCCATCGTCGACTACCAGGACTTCGGCAGTGTGCCTGGATGCCGAGAGATAGGCAGCAGTTTGCTCGAGCGTAGCGGGCAGGCGAAGCTCTTCGTTATACGAAGGAATGATGATGGAGAGGTCGGGCTCGCTGGAGCTCATCGTTGAGGAGTGGTTTGCCAGCCGTGGCGGCCGACCAGAGGAACGAAGCGGCAGCCGTCGAGCGCCCGCTTCGCGAGCGCGCCAGCGTGCTTTTCGACGAGCTGCAATTCCTGGCTCTCCGTATCGCCAACAGGAATGATCATGCGGCCGCCTTCGTTCAATTGAGCGAGCAGCGGCTCGGGAACGGCGGGCGCAGCCGCGGCGACCAGGATAGCATCGAAGGGCGCGAATTCCGGGAGGCCAAGAGTGCCATCGCCGCAATGCACATGAACATTCGAATAGCCGAGATGCGCGAGCCGGTCCGAAGCAGCAGATGCTAGCTCGGGGCGGCTTTCGATGGTGAAGACTTCCTGGGCCAACCTGGAAAGGATGGCCGCTTGATAACCGCAACCGGTGCCGATCTCGAGGACGCGATCGCTCGGCTTCAGATGCAGCGCCGCCGTCATGGCTGCGACAATGTAAGGCTGGGAAATGGTTTGCCCGCTGCCGATGGGCAACGGCGCGTCATCGTAAGCTTGTGCCTGAAGTTCCATCGGCACAAATGCGTGGCGCGGTACGGCCAGCATGGCGGAGATCACGGCTTGGTCCTTGATGCCGCGGCGGCACAACTGTTTTTCGATCATATTTGCGCGGAGCGGAGCGAACTTTGAAGTATCAAGCATGGGAGACGGCCGCAGCGTGTTTTTCCCACGCGCGGGTCCTCAATATCTCTTCCATTTGGGAGAGAGTGTAATCGCACTCGCCCTCGCGATTGTAGAAATGAGGCGAGATGCGCACGCCGGCTTTGGGGCGGTAGTCAACAAGAATTTCGCGAGCAAGAAGTTCGCGGCAGACTTTATAGGCGTGCGGGCATTCGACGGAAACTGTGCCGGCGCGCTCTGCTGCATTGGCCGGCGTATTGACAATCCAGCCGCGGGATTTTGCTCCTTCGATCAAGCGCGAGGTCATGTGGATGGACTTTTCTCGAATCGCATTGATGCCAACTTGATTCAGAATGTCGAGTCCAGGCTGGCAGGCGAAAAGTGCGGGAATGTGTGGCGTGCCGTTCAAATATCGGAAAGAGTCTTCGCGTGCGTCGATAGGGCCGGTCTCGAATTCAAAGGGACGGCGATGGGCGATCCAGCCCGTAAGGGAAGGATTCAGCTTCGCCCGCAGATCTTCGCGGACGTACAGATAGGCGACGCCGGGTCCTCCGCAAAGCCATTTCAAGACGCCGCCGACGGCGAAGTCCACGCCCAATTCGCGGACGTCGAGAGGGGTGGTTCCCGCGGCTTGGAACGCGTCCAGGATGACGTGGGCTCCGACGCGATGCGCTCGCTCGATGATGGCACGCGCGTTGACGATGTAGGAGCTGCGGAAAAGCACCTGGGAAATGGGCACCAGCAGCGTGGTATCGTCGATGGCGGCGAGCAGTTTTTCCAGGTCGATGCGAATGTCGTCCGGAGTGGGCACGATTTCCACGCGAGCGCCGTGCTGGCGTTGCGCGTGATAGAAATATTGGATTGAGGGAAACTCAAGGTCGACCATCACGATTTTGTTGCGCGGCCCGGCGAAATCAAAACAGGAAGAAATCACAGCCTGGGTAAGGGTGACGTTTTGGTGGAGCGAGATTTCGCCGGGGCCAGCACCGATGAGCGGGGCAATCTTGTCGCCCACGCTCACGGCCATGTCCCACCAGCCTTCTTCCCAGGCGCGTACGCCGCGCTCGGCCCAGGAGTCCGCGTAGGCGCGCATGCTGTCGTAAACGCCGCGGGGCATGGCCCCAAGCGAGTTGCTGATCATGTACGTGGTGCGGTCAAGGATGGGAAATTCGGCGCGCCACTTTAAAAGCGGATCCATGGAGTTCCTCTGCGCGTTACGCGGGGCCCATGAGTTCGGTCTTCCTTCTGTATAATGGGGCCAGAGGGTAGCCGTGGGCAAACGATATGTCTTGAGTGAATACGTCGCGCTGGCAATGGAAGAAGCGGTGTACGACAAGCTCGAAGATGCATCCTTTTCAGGGCGAATCCCTTCCTGTCCTGGCGTCGTTTCGTTCGCTCCTACGCTTAAGGAATGCGAAGAAGAGCTTCGGTCTATACTTGAAGATTGGGTTCTCGTCGGGTTGAAGCTGCGACACCGCCTGCCGGTCATCGGGAATATTGACTTAAACAAGGAACCCGTACGTGAGCCGGTGGACACCTTGTAAGCGCCGCGAGTTCATCCGCCGCCTCCGCATCCTGGGCTTCGACGGGCCTTTCTCAGGCACCCGCCATCAGTTTCTCGTCTACAGAGAAAATCGTCTGACAATTCCATCGAATGAAGAATACTCCGTTCCACAGCTCAAGATGATGCTCCGAGAGGCCGGATTGATTCTCGGCCGCGAAATCTCTTTGAAGGAATGGGCGAATCTCTAGCCTTTGCCGTCTGAGCGTCCTGCAAGGCTGCTTCGCTTGGAGCGGGACCAGATCCAATAGCCTGCCGTTAGCGCAGCGAGCCAGGGAACACCAGCTTCCAGGGTGATGCGAAAGCCCGGCACCCACCAAGTAGAGACCATCACGGCGAGGATGGCGAGCAAGCCGGCGAGCGAAACCCAAGGACCCGGAGGACCAAGCTGCAGGAAAGGTTTGCCTTGCTGTTTGTGAGAGCGGCGGAAGGCGAGATGCGTCAGCAGGGTCATGAACCAGGCGAAAAGCGCGCCGAAAGTGCTCAGGCCGATCATGAAAACGAAGAGCGACTCCTTGAAATATTGGGACAGCACCAATGCGGCAAGCATTCCTGCTCCGGAGACAACAACGGCAGCCGCAGGCATGTCGTTGGCGCTCAAGCGTCCTAAAACCGAGGGAAGATAGCCGCCCCGCGCCAGCGAAAAGGCCAATCGCGCGCAAAAATACAAATTCGCGACGGCGCTGGAGAGCGCCGCGGTCAGAACAACAAAATTCATGATGTGGCTTGCGGCAGGAATGCCGACGGTCTGAAACACGCGGACGAAAGGACTTTCGCCGAGACCGATCTGAGTCCAGGGGACAAGGCCAACGACAAGGGCAAGCCCGGCGAGATAAAAAAGGACAAGAGCGCCAACAGTTCTCGTTAGAGCTTTGGGCACGGCCGTTTTGGGATTGGCGGCCTCGCCCGCGCTGCTTCCCACCACTTCAATTCCAAAGAAGCTGAACAGGCCCATGACAACGCCGAGCGCGACGCCTCGCCAGCCATTAGGGAGAAAGCCGCCGTGCGCCGTGAAGTTCGCGAGGCCAACTTTCGGAAATCCCCATCCGAACAAAATGGCCGATCCTAAAATCAAAAAGGCAACGATGGTTACAACCTTGACCATCGAGAGCACGGTCTCAAAAGAGCCAAGATTTCCGACGCTGATCGTGTTGACGTACAGAATCAGCAACGAAAACAAAGCAATCCAGACCCAAGCCGGCATGGCGGGAAACCAGAACCTGCAATAAATGGAAGCGGCAACGACTTCGCTGCCTATGACGACCATCATGCACAGCCAATAGGTGAGGCGAATGGCGAAGCCCGCCCACGGATGCAGGTACATCTCGGCGTACAGACCGAATGAGCCCGCGGCCGGATGAGCGGCAGCCATTTCCGCCAGCGCCCACATCATCGGCAAAGCGATGCAGGCGGCCAACGCAAAACTAAGAATCACGGCCGGCCCTGCAAGCTTCACGGAGATGGCGCTGCCGAGGAATAGCCCGGTGCCGATGGTGCTTCCCAGGCCGAGCATGGCGAGCTGCCAAGGCTTCAGGTTGCGTTGCAGCCCCGCTTCGCGGCCCTCAATTACGGCGGAACGGCTAGTTTCTGCGGCACTTGGCTCCGGCATGAATGGGGAATTCATGGCGAGGCATGGTAACAGAAACGCGCCGGGAGTTTGCGGCCTGAACGTTGGGACAGTAAACGACGGAGCACGACTGTCCCGCGAGGCGCTCGCTCCCCTTTCCGGCAGTTCCTAAAATCGAAGACGTGGCCCCGCCAGAACCGCAGACGTCACGGAGGCAGTCATGAAAGCAGTGCTCGCGCTGATCATCATCTACGTTGGAACTTTTTTCCTGGTCATTCAGGGAGCATCCCAGAATCCGGTACAAGCCGCTCCGCAAGGCACACCCACTACCCAGGAGAATGCTGCACCTGCACAGTCGAGCCCCGCCATTGATCCCACCAAAGAGGCCGATATTCGTTCGCTGATGGAACTGGTTGGAGCGCGGGACCTCGTGCAAGACGGCGCGAACACCGCCATCGAGCAGTCGCGGGAAAAGCTCATTGCGTCCTTGCCGAACAACGACAAGGGCCAGGCTTTCGTGAACGCTTTCGCCGCCAGCTATCAGAAGAAATTCGATGTGGATCAGGTCACTAATCAACTCGTGGCCATTTACGACAAGCACTATACGGATGAAGAAATCAAAGGTCTGCTCCAGTTTTACGGGTCGCCGCTAGGACAAAAAGTAGCTGCAGAATCGCCCAAGATCGGGCGGGAAACGCAAGCCGCGGTGCGAGCCGCGAGTGGCAAGGCTGTCCGGGAAGCGTTTGCCGAAGTGAAGCAACAAAATCCGGAAATTGGCCAGTGGGCGCGATTGGGAAATGGCCAGGGACAAGGAAAAGGACAGGGACCTTGGCAACAACGCCGCGGACAGCAAGCTCAGCAGCAAACCGCGCAGCAACAACCGGATCCCCAGCAGTAAAACAGGAAAACTGCCAGGTCAGAGAGGCGCTTCCAGATTATTGGAAGCGCTTTTTGATTTTGATGTCGATGCCGAAGGTACCGTTTTGGTCGCGCAGGCCCACGATCGAGATGTTGCGGTCGACATTGTACTCCACTTGAATCACTTGTTGCTGGGTCGAGCTGACGTTGGAAACGTAAGTAATGGTCAGGTTGCGTGCGATTTGCTGCTCCACCGTGACGCGCGCTGCCGCGTTTTGCTCCGACCCTGTTGACCCCAGCTCTGTCAGCCCCGGGTCAACGCGAAAACGAGTAATCCCGAACAAACGTTCCACGCGCCCGCCGAGCTGACTGGAAATGGCTTCGGAGAGAATCGCCGAAGCGCCAGTCGAGCCGCTCTGGGTCGTGCCGCCACCGCTGCGGGCAGCTTCGGCACTGGTCTGTCCCATTGCCAGCAGCGTCACAATATCGTTCGCCGGCAGAGGAGGGTCCGAGCGGTAGGCCAGAGTGAGCTTGCTGGCAGGCCCGTTAAAATTGAGGGTGATCTCATATTGTTCGATTGTCGTGGTGGCTTCCACATTCAGAATAGGATCGAGCCGGAAAGGATTGGCAAAGTTCAAATCGCCGCGCGACACACGATAGCGGTTGCCAGCAAAATACAAGCTCCCAGAGAGGAGATGAATGTGGCCGAGCAGAATCGGATGTTCCCAGGTGCCACGCACTCGAAGATTCGCGTCGGCCTGAAGCTCCGCGCCGGGCCATTCCATGCGGGCATCGGGCGCCGAGAGAGCTTCCACGTCAAATTGCAGGTTGCGCAGAAAAGCGGAACCGGTCGAGGGGCCGCTGATGCCTTCTTTTGCCGAGACGAGCATGCCAGCGACTTGCACGCCTTGCGTTAACGTTACCCGTTCAATCGTGACCCGGCCCGAGAGAACGCCAGCAGTTGGCGTGCCGGTCAGCCGCAGCGATCCCCCCGCCAGCCAGCTCATGCCTTCCGGGTAGCGTATACGGATGCGATCGGTGCGCAGGGTAACGTCATAGCGAAGCGGGCGCTCCGCGTAGTTGACGCTTCCGGTGAATTGCATCTTGCCACCACCGGATTCCGCGCCCAAGTTCTCAAGATACAAGCGCGTTGCGTCAAAGACGAGATCGCCCTGGATGGCACTAAGCCCGGAAGGAAAATCGACAGCTCGAGCTGAGGCATTCTCAATGTGAACTCGCCCAGTGATGCGCGGCTTATCCAAAGAGCCTTCGAACGAGGCGTTGATTTGCGCCGGGCCGCGCGCGTCCAAGTCCGGCATAAGCCCGCTTAAAAGACGGAGGTCCAGTCCGCCATTAAGCTTGAGGCCGACAGCGCGCTCGCCGGCGAATTGCACTGAGCCGGAGATTTGCAGATTCGTGTCCGTGCCGCGGAGTGTGACCGGATCGATTTCCAGCGCATTTTTGGCCGATCGGAAATGCACCGCGCCCACGTTTTCGAGGCGCACATTGGCATAAGTCATAGCCAGGCGTGAAAGATTAGCGTCCACGACGATGCTTTCCGGCTGCCGCAAGGATCCGGTCAGGGCGATATCCCCGTCGGCGTTGGCATTCCCGCTGAAGTCTTCGAGATGCACAGCGGTAAGCAAGAAAGGGTTCAGATCAATATTTTTGATTGCAGCTTTTCCGCTCAGTAGATAAGGCTCCGCAAGTCCCAGTGAATAGCCGCCGGAAATTTCCCCCGTGGCCATGGCAGAGCCCAGATCGAGATGTGCGGTCTTTCCATCCGATTTCAAATTTCCGTCGAAGCTGCCGATGACCGCCTGACCTACTTTCAAGTCAACAACGCGGAAAGTCCCGTCACCGAGTGGCGCCTTCAGCGGACCGCTGGCAGTCAGTCGGAATGTCAGCTGGCCGGCCACAGGGAGGCGGGGTGCTTGCCATCTCTCGAAATTCTCAAGCGGGAGTGCTGCGCCAACCAATTCGGCTGAAATCGTCCCATCGCTGAACCGGTACCCCGCAGAGCCGGTAATGATTCCAGCGCCTTTGCCGCTTTCCTTTCCGGGCGGAAAGATTCGCAACTCGGCATTGGCGATTTTTGCTTCATCGCGGGCGACGTTTAGCTGGCCGCGCAAGCGATTGAACGAGAGGCCGTAAACGTTTCCATCAGCGAGGTCGAACAACCCGGTGAGGCTAGGCTGCTGGCGCGTACCGCGCCCATGGAACTGGCCGGTTAATGAGCCTTTGACGGGGTAAGGCAAACCCACTAGGCGCTCGATGCTTTCGACTGGAGTCTTTTCGAGGTTCACCTCGGCGCTCCACTCGTTTTGCGGCAAGAAATTCCATTGGGTGAGGTCGAGATTTCCCTCGATGTCGCCTTCCGTCTCGCCGCTGCGACCATGCCCGCGCGCCAGTATGAGTTCGGACGGTGAATAGGTCAGATCGCCTTCGAGTAGGTCAAAGAAAACGCCGTCGTAGCGAGCTCTTTCTGCGCGCAAATGGCCCTGAAAGGTGGGCTCTGCGGATGGCCCGAGAATCTTGCCGTCCCACCGGACGCTTCCGGAAATGCGCTGAGCGGCTTCGGGCGTGCCGGGCGCGGCGCCGCGCAAACCATTGATGAAATCCTTGTAGGTTTCCAGCGCTCTCGTTTCGAGCTTGATGTTTAGCGCTGAATTCCGGGGCGAAAGAAGACCATCGATCGTGCCGCGTGAAGAGGGCGTTTCGAATTCGCCCGAGCTGATGGAAATCGTTCTGGGGTCATCCCGATAGACAAATTGCCAGGCTCCACGCACGGGCTGATGACGCTCAGCCAACTGATCCGGAAAGTTCCATTCTGTCTTCGCGGAAATCTCGAAGTGCCGGAACGGACCGGCCCAGGTTTCCACTGTGTCCGCAGTGATGCCCGCGTCCCAATGCAATTCGTCAATGGGAAAATCTGGATGCTCAATGCAGGGCAAGACGGGCGCCAATTTCACGTTCTCAACGTGGGTGACGGCCCGGAATTTGAGGCCATCGAGCTGCATAGTCACACGTCCAGTTACCTTTCCGCCGAAGGCTCCGGCAAAGAAATCCGGTATGACGAGTTCGGTGTTGTTGATGGTGTAACTGCCGCGGCTGTTCAATCCTTTTGTGTGGAAAACATCATAGGGTAAAGCGATGTCCTGGCCGGCGTAACTTCCGCTGCCCGTATACTGCCCGGCTGCAAAATGGCCTTCCCCGCGAAAGTCTGCGTGCCCGGTCGGAATATTGCGATCGCGCAAGGTTTCGCGAAAATCGAGCAACTCGACGGCCCCACGATAACGAAAATTCCACTGCGGGTTAGCGAAGCTGCTCATATCAGCTTGCGCGTCCAGATGAGAATGCGCGGCGGTGAGTACTCCTTGCTCGAGCGCGAACCCGTCACGCCATACCGTAAACTTTGCGGTTATGCCCACCGGTAACGGGAGATATCGTTTCGAGGTAAATTGCACCGTTTGCCATTCGATATTTCCGAGGTACAAGGGATTTTCCCGGGTTCCTCCTGCGTCCAAAGAGAATTCCAAATCGCCACCGTGCACGGTGACTGGCGTTTTCAGATCGTTGTAAAGGATCCATCCATCTGCGAGGAGCAACCGGCGGACGTGCAGCTCGAACAGCGTTTCGCTGACTGGTTTGCTTTCCGGAGTTGTTCGCCTCGGTGACGGAAGGTTGCTGACTCCATTCTTCCCCACTTGCACGTGAATGTGAGGTTTTTGGACGGAGAGTTCTCGCAGCGAAATTTTGCGGCCCCAGAAGGAATCGATGCGGAGGCCGGCCTGCACTTCGTCGGCAGTAAACAGAGGCTCCGTACCCGGGGGCTCGTTTCCGTGAATCACCAAGCCCGTGAGAGTGACACGAATGGCCAGCCACCGGATCGATAGCGCCCGCAATTCCACCTTTCCGCCCGTCAACATTTCTAGACGGCTGATGACCAAACGCTGAATGATGGGATTCCCCGCGCCACTGCCAAAAAAGATCACGACGGCAATAATCGCCAGCACCGTGAGGACCCAGGGGGTATGGATGATCCAGCTCCAGATGGGGTGGCGGCTCTTTTGATTCATCGCGCCCCCCCGAGTGGAAGCTTTTCGATGTGCAGGCGCAGCCGGCTCTCTTTCAGCCATTTGTAAGCTTGTTCGTTGATGCCGTTCTGCACGAGGGCTTCCTGTATGGCGTCGCGTGCGGCTTCCAGGGAGGGCGGTTCCTGCCCGCGCGCCTTTGCGCGGGGAACAAACGCGTTTTCGTAAAACTCTTCAATCGCTTTGGGTTCGATCTGCACGGCAGGGCGGAAGCGCGAATCGAGGTAATTGCTCAGATAGAGCTGGGCCGCAGCCATGGCCCGGATTTCTTGCATGGTGAGGCCAGCCTGCTGCCTTCGGGTCTCGAATTCCTCCTCGGACGAGAACGATCGGCGAAGACGGCTTATGGCCTTGTCGATGTCCGCTTCCGAAGGATGAGGCGAGAGGGCCACATCCGCCTCCGTGCGCACGATCCACTGATCGATCAACCTGTCGAGAATCTGTTCGTCGGATTCTGATTGGCCATCAAGGAATTGTTGGTAATGGCTAAGCGCGCGAATTTCGCTCGACAAAATCACGTCGTTTTCCACCCGCGCCACAACTCGATCGATGATCTGTTGCGCCTCGGCGCATTGGCCGAAAACGGCGAGCGTTAGCACCAGAAGAAATCCGCGAATCGTAATGGGGGCCATCAGAAGCTCGATCCCAAGTTGAAGAAGATTTGAAAGCCCGGGAGCCGTGTGCCCTGCTGGCCCAGTGAGCCGCTGGTACAAGTAGTAGAAGTGCTCGGGCACGGAATCGGAATGACAAATGTCGGGCGGTTAAGCTGGTAGCCCAGATCGATTCGAATCGGCCCTACGGGAGTTTTGTAGCGGAAGCCCAGCCCGGCGGTGTGCGAAAAGTAGTTTAGCTCGTTCGAACAATTCGTGACGCACATCGGGACGTTTGTCGAGCTGGGCGGCAAAGCCGGATTCTGCAAAGCGAAGGTCGGAGCCGGCAACATTCCCCGGAAAGAGATGCGGCTCAGCCGGCTGTAAACATTGCCGCCGTCGTAGAACAAAGCGCCGCCCAGAGAAGTACCAAAGAAGGGCAAGCGCATCGGAAAACGAAATTCTTGGTTCAAAATCAGCACGGCTTGGCCGCCTACGGGGAAGCCGGTGACCGAATCGCGCGGCCCCGCTTGATTCAGCGCGAAACCTCGCAGCGAAGTCCCTCCTCCGGCAAAGAAGCGCTCGGGCAGCGGGATCACGGTTGGCAGTGGCGGAGTTGTCGGTGCGGGAAAGGTCAAGGAGACGGTATCGCGATACGGCGCGAGGATTCCCAGGCGCAAGGCCCTTGCGAAGCTGAAACGCCGCTTGATCGGGTGGTAGGTGGAGTTTTGCACGAAGAATCGCAGGAAACTTGCGCTGGAACCCAAATAGGTGTCGGCAACCTCGAACTCCGCGCTGTTGAAAGTGCCTTTGGAAGCGTCCGCGGGATTGTCGCGGGAGTCTCGAATCCAGGTTACGCCGAATTCTGACACTAGAGTTGGCTGCTGAAAAAGGGGAATCTCCTCCGGTGCAATGTGCGAATTCAGATTCGATACTAAAACTTTCCGGAAGGTGTACCGGTAGAGCAGAGTCGTGAACGGAGTGACCTGCTCAGTCAACTGCATGGAACTTTCGTAGCGCGTTTCTGTAAAGGTGTTGATGTCCTGCGTTTTTTCCGTGTACGCCGTCGCTTGCGTGCTGAATTTGGGATCGCCGAAAGTATTCGGGACCGAGTAACCCAGCAGCGCGCGGTCCTCGATGGTGCTGCCCCGGAGTTTCAGTGAAAGCGAATCCGCGCGCCCGGTTAGATTCAATTTGCTGACTTCCAGAATGCCTCGGGGCGCCGCCTGAACCTCTCCGCTTACCGGATTGGTCGTGCTCGCGAGCCGTTGAATTTCGAAGCCGCCGCCGTATGCCAAGGTGTAGCGTTTGGCTTCTTCGACTAGGACTGCAATGTCCTTATCGGGGTCGGTCCCTGCGGGGTTCTGCGGCTCAATTGTCACCCGATTGAAAACTCCAAGGTTGTAAAGGCGCCGTTGCGACTCCACGACGTCGCCCTCGCGCAGCGGCTCTTGCAACTTGATATGCACTTCGCGCGCGATGACGCCCCGGCGAGTGTGCTCATATCCGCTAATCCATACGTGGCGCACCCGCGTTTGCGGACCTTCTTGAATTCGATAAACGAGCCGGACCGCCTCGGCTTGCTCAATGGCCGGCTTTGGAGCCTTTCCCTTGGCTTGTTTCGTGTCTTTAGATGGGGATGGACTTCCACTCGATCCATCTCTTTCCGCCTGCGCACCTGCAGTTTGCGTTACTTTTTCGGCCGTCGCGGTAAAGGTGGCCTCGGGAAACCCTTCGTTGAAATAGAGAGCAAGAATATTATCGCGGTCGGTGGTCACGCTGAAGTCGGAATACGGCTGCCCCGGCGTTGAACCCACCACTGCGAGCAGCTCTTCTTCCTTGAAAGCATGAATCCCTTCGATGGCAAGCGAGGCCACTCGCGTTTGCTTTCCCTCGTCCACTATAAAGCGAATAAAGAGGTCGCCCTCTTTGCCCTGATAATCGTCGACCACCTCAGTTTCCACCTTTGCGCCCAGAAAGCCGTTCGCCTGATACAAGCCGCGCATCGACTGCGCGTCGGAATCCACGAGCCTGCGGCTGAATCTTCCACGCGAACCGATCGCTCCTTTGAAAACCTGTAGCCGGCTTTCCAGCAGTTCCCTATCGAAGTACTTGTTTCCTGTGATTTCGATGTCGATGAGTTTGTGTTTGTCGCCCCGTTCCACGGTGTAAACGATGTTTTCCTGTGTTCCTTGCCAGGACCCGATCTTTACGTCATGCGTTTCAATCTTGTAGCTTACGTTGGCGTCGAAGTATCCATCGCGCTCGAGCCGCTCTAGCATGTTTCGTTTGCCCTCTTCGAGCAGATCTGCGTCGACTGCCCCTTCCTGATAAATCGGTATGAGCTGCTTGAGTGTCCCCGCCGAGAATTTTGCTCCGTTCACGGTCAATTGCACGCGCGGGCCTTGTGTGACCTCCAAACTGATTGCCACGGAGTTCTTTACCGCATTGTACTCACCCAGCCGCGTGCCCACGTGTCCGCTCAAGTGGCCTTTTTTGACCAGGAATTTTCGAATCCGATCCGACCCGCGCTGCAAGCGTGCCGAGGTAATCGCCTGTCCCACTTTCATTTTGAATCGAGAGAGAATTTCGGAGTCGCGGTACGCGGTGTCGTTTTTGAGTTGGATACTCTCCGCGTGGGCTCGTGGCCCCGGCTTGACGTGCACCACGATGTCCATCTGGTGCGTCTCGTCGTGCGGCACGTTCTCCGCCGTGACTTCAGCTTGGTACAAACCTTCGTCGCGGAGCGTCTCCTGCAACCGTTCCAAAGCTTCGTCTACCATGGCCTTTCGGTATGTTTGCCCTAGGCCAATCTGCATTGCCGCTGCGGCTGAGGATTCGCTTGGCGGCGCCACCAACCCTTCAATCCGCACCTGATTGAAGAAGAGGTTCTCCTTAACCACGAAATCCAGGCGCACGCCCTCCGGAGCGGGCGTCGCTACAGCACGCAAATCGGCGTAATCGCCTGTACGATACAACGCGCGCAAACTCTCTGCGATCTTTCCTCGATCCAGCGGTTTCCCGGCCTCGACCGCGATTCCCGAAGGCGCTTCCACAAGCACCTTGCCGTCTTCCAGCACGATGCGGACTGCAGCTACGATTGGCTGTTCATCCGCGCTTTTCTCGGATGCATTTTCCTGCTTCGCCTGAGCTAGTAGCCGCGTTTGACTAGCCCCCAGTATCAGTGCGAGCGCGACAATCCCTCCAATCTCCTTGGCCCTGCTCAATCTCATGTTTTCTATCGCTCAGACGAAGCGTAGCACAGCGGCGTTGCCTGCTCTTTGCGCTTTAGAGCTATCATGTTCCTTGGCAGACCTGTCTGTTCGACCTGCCAGGACCGCGCCATCCGTGACCGATTCTCTCCACGAAAAATATTCGCGACAAGTGCTCTTCGCCGGGATCGGCTCCGAAGGCCAGCGCCGTCTGCTAGCGTCCAGCGCCACCATCGTTGGATGTGGCGCCATCGGGGCAGCCACAGCAAACCTTCTTGCTCGCGCGGGGGTCGGCTGCCTAACGGTAATCGATCGGGACTTCGTCGAACCGTCCAATCTCCAGCGGCAAACTCTCTTCGACGAATCCGACGCCCGCGATGCCCTTCCGAAAGCCGTTGCCGCCGAGCGCAAACTGCGCTCTATCAACTCCGGCATTTCCGTTCGCGGCGTTGTGGCCGACCTCGGCCCGCAAAACGCTGAAGAGCTTCTCGCTGGCAGCGATCTACTTCTCGATGGTACCGACAATTTTGAAACTCGTTTCTTAATTAATGATTTCGCCGTGAAGTCCGGCGTACCTTGGATTTATGCTGCTGCGGTTGCAAGTTATGGCCTGACCGTGACCATTCGTTCCGGCCTAACGCCGTGCTTGGCCTGCCTCCTAGAAAATGATGGCTCCGCGCGCAATCTCGAAGAGACTTGCGACACGGTCGGCGTGCTCGGACCGATCGTGAACCTCATCGCTTCCTGGCAGGCCGCGGAGGCTTTGAAAATTCTGACCGGCCAAGCGGATGCGCTTCATGGCCGCTTGCTTTCTTGCGATGTCTGGAGCGGCCACATGCAATCCATTCGCATCGCCCGCAACCCGCAATGCCGCGCCTGCGTCCAGCGCAACTTCATTTATCTCGAGGGTGAAGCTCAGCCGCATATCACCCTTTGCGGACGCGATTCCGTACAGATTCATGAGCGCGGCCGGGCTTTGGACCTCGCGGGGCTCGCGCTCCGTTTGCGTCCCGTGGTCGAAGACGTGCGCCAAAATGATTTTCTGATTCGCTTCCGCGTCGCGCCTTATGAAATGACCGTGTTTGCCGACGGGCGCACTATCCTCAAGGGCAGCAAAGATCCGGCGGTTGCGCGCTCGCTCTACGCACGCTATCTCGGCGCTTGATTCTCTCTTCCTTGCAATTCCAGGGATGCAGCTTCAACGAGGGTGCCCGGTGCGTCCGAAAGAGCTCCGCATGTTCGCGCGGTCAAGGTTTTCGCGCAGGTTCATCAGCGTCAGAAAGGTGCTCAAGATTCTCGCCTTCAAGTCGTCGGTCAGATGCAGCCCGCTCGTTGCCACCCTGGCCAGCCGCTCCCCATGCTCGGTGATAAAGCGCATGATTTCGCGCTGCCGTTCTTGCGGCGCGTTGCCAAGCGCGGTCTCCCGCCGCATCTCGCCGCAGCTGGTTTCCAGCGCCAGCGTGAAGTGCAACACGCAAAGCCGCTGCTCCTCTAATGCTGGCGGTGAGTCGTTCTTGCATCCCGCGATTTGGCAGGGTGTTCCCATGAGTTTCTGGCGCTGCACGATAAGTAACATTCCCAGCGCCGAAAATCCAGCCCGCATCTCGCGCATGCGCTGAATCTTACAAGGCTAGCTTGCAGTCGGCGTGTGGCGAGCAGAGCAAAATTTTCTTCGAATTTCGTTGACATGAGTATGCAATGCGCCGTATAAAAATACAGGGGCGTTAAGCGTCGATAGAACATGAACGTCGGCAAAACATTTCGGCATGGCCAGATCTTGCGGCTCGTCACTGGGCAGCGGATCGCCAACCAAGAGGAGCTCCGCCGCCGGCTTGCCGCGCAAAAGCTGCGCGTCACCCAAGCTACGCTGTCCCGTGACCTTCAGGAGCTGCGCCTGGTCAAAACCCACGACGGCTACAAGCAGGACTCCGCTTTGCCCGAAGAGCCGGCCACTATGCCTCCTCTCGAGCGCGCGCTTGGCGAATTTCTCCTCGACATCCGGCCTGCGGAGAACCTTCTCGTCTTGAAAACGCCTCCCAGCGGCGCGCAGCCTCTCGCGGCCGCCGTCGATGGCGCAAAATTCGAGGAAATTGCCGGAACTATCGCCGGGGATGACACCGTCTTGATCATCACGCCTCATAAAAAGGCGCGCGAATCTCTCCAAAAGAAAATCGAAACGCTCGTGAAATGAAAGACCCTCGCCACATCGCCGTCATTGGCGTCACCGGGTATACCGGCCTCGAATTGGCCCGCATTCTGCTGCGCCATCCCGAGATCCAGACTCCGGTCTTCTATGTCCGCGAGCCCAACGGCGCAAAATGCCTTGCCGAGCTTTTTCCGCAATTTCGCGGTTGGGGAGAAGCACCGCTGCGTCAACTCTCTATCGACGCGATCACGTCCAGCAACGCCGGCACCGCTTTCCTGGCCACGCCGCACGAAGTTTCCGCGGAGCTTGCGCCTGCTCTCCTGCAAGCCGGAATCCGCATCATTGACCTGAGCGGCGCATTTCGTTTTCGCGACGCTGCGATGTTTAGTTCCTGGTACAAGCTGCCTGCTCCGCATGCCGATTTGCTTGGGGAAGCTGCGTACGGCATTCCCGAATTTTATTCCAAGGAAATCAGTGGAGCTCGCATAGTGGCCAATCCCGGCTGCTACGCCACTAGCGTCATTCTCGCGCTCCGGCCGCTCACCGATGCCGGCTGGATCGCTCCGAACTCTTCGGTCGTCTGCGATTGCAAATCCGGCGCCACCGGTGCTGGTAAGGATCCCCGGCGTGACCTTCACTTTGTCGAAGTCGACGAGAATTTCAAGGCCTATGGCCTTTTCACCCATCGCCACACGCCGGAAATCCTGGAACACACCGGCTTGAGCGAATCCCAGGTCGTCTTCGCGACCCATCTGCTTCCGTTGGCCCGCGGCATTCTTTCCACCATTTACGTCACGCTCGGCCAGCCGCAAACGGCGGCGGAAGTCGAAGTTCTCTTTCGCAAGTCTTATGCCGGCCGGCCCATGATTCGCATTTGGCCCGCTGGGGCGCTGCCGGAACTCCAGCACGTCGCGCACACGAATTTTTGTGACATCGGCTTTGCGTTGGATTCTTCCGGGTGCCGGCTGGTGCTCATCTCCTGCCTCGACAATTTGGGGAAGGGCGCTGCGGGCCAGGCTGTCCAGAATCTGAATCATATGCTGGCTATCAAGGAGCAGACTGCACTTCAATGAGAATCGTAATCAAATTCGCGGGAGCATTGCTCGAAGATGACGGCACCGTGCGCGCGCTGGCACGCCAGGTCGCGGCGCTGGCGCAGGAAGGCCACGAAATCCTCGTGGTCCACGGTGGTGGCAGGCTTTTCACCGCCACGCTTAAGCGTATGGCCATCGAAAGCAAATTCATTGGCGGCCTGCGCGTCACCGACCGCGAAACTCGTGACGCTGCGGTCATGGTCTTTGCCGGCCTGCTCAACAAAAAACTCGCGGCGGCCATCTCTGCGGAAGATCAGCAGGCAGTTGGTATCTCTGCCGCCGATGCACGCTGCTTCACAGCCGAGCCAATGGTGCACAACGACGTGGAAGGAGGCCTCGGGTTTGTTGGCTATCTCACCGGCGTGAACTTGCCTTTCATCGAATCGCTGTGGCGCCAAGGGCTCTTGCCCGTTGCGCCTTGCCTCGGCATCGGTTCTGACAACGAGTTGTACAACATCAATGCCGATCACATGGCCGCTGCTTGCGCGGAATATCTCAGCGCGGATCAATTGATCTACTTGACTGATGTTGCGGGCGTGCTCGACGGCGAAAAGGTTCTTTCCGCCGTGACTTGCCAGGAGATCGAGCATCTCGTCCAGTCCCGCGTTGTTTCCGGAGGTATGGTCCTCAAACTTGAGGCCGCCAAGCGCGCCATCGAAGGGGGCGTGCGCGAAGTGCGCATCGTTGGCGGCTCAACGGCCGGAGCTTTGTTGCTCGCTTCCCACGGCGAGGAAACCGCCTCGGTTCCCGGCACGCGTGTCCTGAGCCAGCCGTTCTCTGCCGCGCAGACGGCTCTTTCGGTGGCATGATGCGCGCTTCCGCCAAAAAACATCCCACGCTTGCTCTGGTGCGAAAGGTCAAACGACAACCCGCGAGCGCGCCAAAGCCGGACGCGCGTTTGCTTGACGCGGAAAGGTTCCTTCTGCCCACGTATAAGCGCCAGCCTATCGTCATGTCTCAAGGCCGCGGGGCGTACGTCTACGATTCCACCGGCAAAAAGTATTTGGATTTTCTGGGCGGCATTGCCGTCAACGCATTGGGTCACGCTCATCCGCGCATCGTCAAAGTGATTCGCCGCGAGGCGGCGCGCGCCATTCACCTTTCCAATCTGTATCACAACGAATTTCAAGGCCCGCTCGCGCGAAAGCTAGCCGAATGGTCCGGCATGGACCGCGTCTTCTTTGCCAATAGTGGGACGGAAGCCATCGACGGCGCCATGAAGCTGGCCCGCCTTTTGGGCCGTGCGCCGGAAGAGCCTCTCGGAACGGCCGGGAAGAAGCATCGCTTCCTCGCGCTGGAGAACTCCTTTCACGGCCGCACTTTCGGCGCTATCAGCGTAACCGCCACCGAAAAATATCGTTTCCCATTTGCGCCCGTGGTTCCCGGCGTCGAGTTCGTCCGCTTTAACGACATTGCGGATCTCGAAGCCAAGTTTGACGGCACCGTTTGTGGCATCTTGATCGAGACAGTTCAGGGCGAGGGTGGCATTTATCCGGTCAGCGAAGATTTTTGGAATCGCGCTCGCGCTCTCGCAACCCAACACGGTTCTCTTCTAATCGCCGACGAAATTCAATGCGGTCTTGGCCGCACCGGCCGCCGCTTCGCCTACCAGAAGTTTTCTTCCAAGCCCGATATCGTTCTGATCGCCAAGCCGCTCGCTGCCGGTCTACCTCTTGGAGCCATTCTGACAACGGAGGCGGTTGCCTCGCGTGTTTCTCCTGGCATGCATGGCACTACGTTCGGTGGCGGGCCACTTACTTGCGCCGTGGCGCTGGAATTCCTGAAAGTCGTCGAAGACGAAAAGCTCCTGGAAAATATCCGTCTTCGCGCCTCCGAATTGCACGAAGGCCTCACCAAGCTTGCCGCCAAGTTTGATTTCATCCGCGAAATCCGCGCCGAGGGTCTGATGATCGGCGTGGAACTTTCCATGGAAGGCGCGCCTTTCGTTGCGGAAGCCCTCCAGCGCGGTTTGCTGATCAACTGTACTCACGATTTTACTTTGCGCTTCCTGCCGCCCTTCATCATCACCAAGGCGCAGGTTCGCGAATTTCTTAAGCTTCTGGAACTCGTTCTCGCAACTGCTTCACAGCAGGCCTCCGCTCAGGATTCCGGTAAGACCGCCGTTCCGCAGGGCGTGGCTCAAGCCGCAGCAAGGGGATAATTACATGACCGCTACGACGCTCGTCGCTCCTATTGCTTTGTCGAACGATCTCCTCACCGGAGCGGAATGGAGCCCCGCGCATACCCGCGAACTCCTCCACCTTTCGGCTGACATCAAGGCCCGCCCCGTTCGCTACGCCTCCACGCTGCACGGTAAATTCATCGCGCTCATTTTCGAGAAGCCCTCGCTGCGTACGCGTGTCACGTTCGATGTTGGCATTCAAAGCATGGGCGGCGCGGTGGTGTTCTTGGATCACACGCAGGCATCCGCCTCGCTCGGTAAGCGTGAGTCCATCGCCGACGTGGCGCGCAACCTGGATCGCTGGGTCCACGGCATCGTCGCGCGCGTCTATTCGCAGCGCGTGCTTGAGGAATTTGCCGCCAACGCCACGATCCCTGTGATCAACGCGCTCTCGGACAAATTCCACCCCTGCCAGGCGCTTGCCGATTTCTTTACTTTGGAAGAGCGCTTCGGCGCCTTGCGCGGATTCAAGCTCACGTATGTCGGCGACGGCAACAACGTTTGCCACTCCTTGATGTATCTCGCCGCGAGGCTCGGGGTTCACATGCGCGTTGCCACGCCGCCGGATTATGCTCCCGCGCCTGAAGTCGTCTCGGACAGCAAGCGCGCTGCCCGCGAAACCAAGGCCAAGATCGAATTGATCCACGACCCGCGTGAAGCAGTCAGTGGCGCCATGGCCGTTTACACGGATGCGTGGACCAGCATGGGCTTCGAGACGGAAGAAGAGGTACGTTGCAAAGTTTTTGCGCCATATCAGGTGAACAGCGAATTGATGGCGCTTGCTTCGCCCGACGCCGTCTTCATGCACTGTCTCCCGGCGCATCGCGGCCTCGAAGTTACGCCGGAAGTGCTCGACGGCCCGCAATCGGTCGTGCTCGATCAATCCGAGAACCGCATGTACGTGCAGAAGGCCATTCTGCACACTCTGTTCTAATGACCGGAACGCCGCAACTCTTAGGCCCGTTTGCGCTAAGTTTGCCACTGGCGACACTGGGCTCCTCTCGTCCAATTCTTTTTGTCACTTTGCTGTGAACTGTAAACTGTCGACTGTCAACTTTTAGAAAACGAGGAACCGTGAACAAGCAATTAAGCAAGCCAAAAAAGGTCGTACTCGCCTACTCCGGAGGTCTCGACACGTCCATCATCATTCCCTGGCTCAAGGAAAACTACAGCTGTGAAGTCATCGCCGTCATTGGCGACGTCGGCCAGCAGGAAGACCTCGAAGCCGCCCGCAAAAAGGCTCTCGCTACCGGCGCTTCTTCAGCGCATGTCGAGGATCTGCGCGAGGAATTTGTCCGCGACTACATCTGGCCCACACTACGCGCTGGTGCCATTTACGAACATACTTATTTGCTCGGCACCTCCATGGCACGCCCGGTCATCGCCAAGCGCCAGGCGGAAATCGCGCTCAGGCTCGGTGCCGATGGCCTTTCTCACGGCTGCACTGGCAAGGGCAATGATCAGGTGCGATTCGAATTAGCGTACAAAGCCATCGCGCCAAACGTGCAGATCATCGCTCCCTGGCGTGAATGGGACATTGATTCCCGCGAAGACGCCATCGCTTACGCGCAAAAGCACAACGTCCCCGTCGAGCAAAGCAAGAAAAACATCTACAGCCGCGACCGCAACATCTGGCACTTGAGCCACGAAGGTGGCGAACTCGAGGATCCGGCCAACGCTCCGAACGAAGCGATGTGGCAATGGGTCGTTTCGCCCGAAAAAGCGCCTGATAAAGCCGAGGAAGTCGAAATCGGATTCGAATCCGGCACGCCCGTTTCCGTCAACCGCTCGAAGGTTGGCCCTGTTGATCTTCTCAACGCGTTAAACGAAATCGCCGCGAAACACGGCATCGGTCGCACTGACCTCGTCGAGAACCGCCTTGTCGGCATGAAATCGCGGGGCGCTTATGAAACTCCCGGCGGCACGCTCCTCGTTAAGGCACATCAGGAAATCGAGCGCCTCACCGTGGATCGCGAAACGGCGCACTTCCAGCAGGCGCTATCGGATCGCTACGCCGAGCTCGTGTACTACGGCTTGTGGTTCTCGCCGTTGCGCGAAGCCCTCGACGGATTTTTCACTATCGCTCAGCAACGCGTTACCGGCGCCGTCGGCCTGAAGCTTTGGAAAGGCACAATGAGTGTCACTAAGCGCGTCTCTCCTTTCTCGCTCTACCGCGCCGACCTGGCCAGCTTCACCATGGGCCGCTACAACCCCAAGGACGCCGAAGGCTTCATCAATCTCTTCGCGTTGCCGGTAACGGTCCGGCCAAAGGCCAAAGCCAGCGCTGAGTGATTGTCATTCCGAGCGGAGTCTGCGAAGCGAGGAATCTCTCTTCAATGTTGCCCACAATTAATAAATGAACAGCGAACGCAAAGACGACCGACTCTGGGGAGGACGCTTCGAGCGCGAACCAAACGCTCGCTTCGATGCGTTCCAGCGCTCGTTTGCGTTCGATCAGCGCCTGCTCCCCTACGAAATTGCGGTAGACCGCGCCTGGGCCAAAGCGCTCGAGCCCATCGGCATTTTCACGGCCAGTGAGGTGAAACAAACGCTTGCAGCGCTCGACAAAATTGCCGAGCGCGCCAGAACCGATGCCACTTGGTTCGAGCGCACCGGAGCGGAAGCCGAGGATATACACCATTTCGTCGAAAAGACTCTGGTCGAAGAGCTCGGCCCGCTCGGATGGAAACTGCACACCGGCCGCAGCCGCAACGAGCTCATCGCCACCGATTTTCGCCTCTTCGTCATCGACGCAGTTTCGGCAACACAACACTTCCTTGAAGGGCTGCTGAGCGCTCTATTGTCTCAGGCGAAAACGAATCTTGGCGTGCCCATGGCGGGCATGACCCACATGCAGCACGCGCAGCCAATTCTGCTTTCGCACTTCCTACTTGCCCATGCGGAAGCATTCACGCGCGACATCACCCGTTTGCAGCATGCCGCTGCTAGCGCGGATGTCTGCCCGATGGGCTCCGGCGCGCTCGCCGGAAACTCTTTCGGTATCGACCGCAGTGCCATCGCGCAAGAACTGGGCTTTTCGCGCATCACCGCCAACAGCCTCGACGCCGTGAGTGACCGCGACTTCGCGCTCGACTATCTTTTTGCGTTGACCGGAATTGCGACGCATCTCTCCCGTCTCGCGGAAGATTTTGTAGTTTTCGCGTCGCAGGAATTCTCTTACGTCCTTCTTCCCGACGAATATTCCACTGGCAGCTCGCTCATGCCGCAGAAAAAAAATCCCGACGCCTGGGAGCTGATCCGCGGAAAATCTGGCCGCATCACTGGTGCCTTTCTTGGTTTGGTCACGACGTTAAAAGGCTTGCCAACCAGCTACCAGCGTGATTTGCAGGAGGACAAGGAAGCGCTCTTCGCCGCGCACGATCAAGTCGCGGACATGCTCGCGGTCGCAGCCGGCGCCATCGCGTCTGCGAAATTCAACGCCGAGCGCTTGCGTGCTGTGGCTTTCAATCCCGCGCTGTTGGCCACGGAAGCTGCCGACTATCTTGTGCGCAAAGGTGTTCCTTTTCGCCAAGCCCACGAGATTGTCGGAAAAGTCCTGCGTGAAGCCGAGAAACAAAATATTTCCTGGACCGCGCTCCCGCTAGAAGCACTCAAAAAAATCTCCCCCGCGTTCGAAGCGGATTTCGCCGGCACCTTCACTGTCGACGCGGCGCTGGCCGCGAAAAAAGTTCCCGGTGGCACCGCGCCCGACTCCGTCCGCGCGGCTATCGCCGATCTGGAAGCACGCCTCAACAAAAAAGCTAACAAAACAGGAGCAAGGTCATGAGCTTACAATCCGCAACTCACGTAGGAACATTTGTCGCTGCTGCCGAGGATCGGAGGTCCCTTCCGGGGGCGCCGCGCCCAAGTTGATCACGACGCCGTTTCCAATGGCGACCGCAGAGCCATCGACATGAACCACGCACTTTCGGAAGCAGCCTTGCCGCGCGGATTTCGCTTCGCCGCGACCGCCTGCGGCCTGAAAAAAACGGGCGCGCTGGACCTTGCCGTCATCACCAGCGATGTGCCCGCTTCGGCTGCCGCTGTCTTCACGCAAAACCTTGTCGTTGCCGCTCCTGTTCTGATTTCTAAGGCAAATCTGCACGCTTCAAAAGGGCGCATGCGCGCCGTGATCGTAAACGCGGGCAATGCGAATTGTGCGACAGGCGCGCAAGGGCATGCCGCCGCTGAGCGTACCGTCTTTGAAACTGCGAGGCGCCTGGGCTGCACGCCGCAGGAAGTTTTCGTCTGTTCCACCGGCGTAATCGGCGTGCAACTGCCGCTCGAGAAGATTCTGCGTGCGCTGCCGATTGTCGCGCGATTCCGCCGTCCCTCGGCGCGCTCTTTCGCGGAAACTTCGCTCGCCATCTGCACCACTGACACGCGCCCGAAAACGGCTGCCGCCTCGTTCAAAATGTCTGGCAAACGAATTCACCTGGTGGGTTGCGCGAAGGGCGCGGGTATGATTCACCCGAACATGGCCACCATGTTGGCGTTTGTCGCGACGGACGCGGCGATTGCCCCATCTCTGCTGCAAAAGACTTTGCGCGAAGTAACCGGGCGCACCTTCAACGCCATCAGCGTCGACGGCGACACTTCGACCAACGACACTTTGCTCGTGCTGGCGAGCGGTGAAGCCGGCGCGCCTTCCGTCAAAGCAGGAACTTCGGCGCATCGCGCTTTCACAGCCGCGCTCGAAGAAGTCTGCCGGTCGCTCGCCTTGCAAATTGTCGCTGACGGTGAGGGCGCCCAGCGCGTCATTGAAATCGAAGTCCGTCACGCGAAAACGGAAGCTGCCGCCAAAAAGATCGCCGAGACCATCGCGACTTCTCCGCTGGTAAAAACCGCCTTTGCGGGCGGCGACCCGAACTGGGGCCGCATTTTTGCCGCAGCGGGACGCGCCGGAGTCGGGTTCGATACTTCGCTCGTCGACATCAAAATGGCGGGCATTCCGGTTCTTCGCAAAGGCCAGCCACTCGACTTCAACGAGCGTGCGGCGAGCAACAAGCTGCTCGCGGAGCATGTTCCACTCGTGGTTGACCTGCATGCAGGGAAGGCGACAGCGCGCTACTGGACTTGCGACTTCACGGCTGAGTATGTGCGGATTAACGCTTCCTACCGCACCTAGCCACTACGACCCAGCTGTGGAAGTGAGCCGCTCACAATTCCGCGAATATAAGCCAGTTTCCTTGCTGCGCTTGTCGCATCCAATGTTCCGCATTTATAATGAATGCTTGCGCGGGGTTCGGGGAACCATCCGTAGGTTCCGGACTCCGCGTCTTTTTCCCGCGCCTAGCAGGCGCACATTTTTCGCGCGCTTAACAGCCGCAAACTTTTCAGCGAACTGGCTGCGCAAAACTCATGTCCGATCCGATCAGCAAGATCAAACACAAACTCCAAAAGGAAATCGACGCACTCTCTCACGAACTCAACGTCGAGCTCCCCAAGGAAATTGCCGTGGCCCGCGCGCACGGCGACCTCTCCGAGAACGCCGAGTACAAATTCGCCAAGGAGCGCCAGAGCTACGTCAACGCCAAAATCGGCCAGCTCAAAAAGCGCATGGGCGACCTGGGCATGCTCAATCTCAACAATATTCCCAAGGACCGCTCGGGCTACGGCTCACGGATTATTGTTCTCGACGTTCAGCGCGATGCCGAAATCGAATACAAGCTCGTTAGCAGCGAAGAAGCCGACGTGGAAAAGGGGTTGATTTCTACTACCTCGCCGATCGGCCGCGCGCTGCTCAACCGCAAAGTAGGCGACGAAATCGAAGTCGCCACGCCGGCCGGAAAGAAGGAATTTGAAGTGGTCCGCCTCTTCACCATTCACGACAACGACGAATAGACTTTTCTTCTCGCCCGATGAAACCCTCTCTGATCGTTCATGGCGGCGCGTGGGACATTCCCGACGAAGCCGTCGACGCCTGCAAATCCGGCTGCCAGCGCGCGCTCGCTGCCGGGTGGGCCATTCTTTCCCGCGGCGGCTTCGCGCTCGACGCCATCGAAGCCGCAGTCATGGTTCTTGAGGACGATCCCGTTTTCGACGCCGGCTTTGGCTCGCATCTCACTCTTGATGGCAAAGTGGAGTGCGACGCCATTGTCATGAATGGCACCACGCTTCGCGCCGGCGCGGTCTCCACGCTACAGCGCGTGAAGAATCCGGTTCAGGTGGCGCGGAAGATTCTGGAGAGTTGCCCGCACATGATGCTTGTTGGTGAAGGCGCGGAACGCTTCGCCAGCGAGCACGGAATCGCGTTATGCAACCCCGAGGAGATGATCAGCGACGCGGAGCGCCAAGCCTGGATGAAATGCAAGGAGGACAAACACGCCGCCGAGCATCACCGCGGCCATGAGCAAGGGACCGTTGGCGCGGTGGCTATCGACCACGACGGGCACTTGTTCGCAGCCACTTCCACTGGCGGGACGTGCTGCAAGCTTCCGGGCCGCGTCGGCGATTCTCCGCTGATCGGCTGCGGCTGCTACGCCGATGCAAACGCCGGCGGCGTGTCTTGCACGGGGTATGGCGAAGCCATCATGAAAATCGTGATGGCCAAAGCCGCCGTCGATTTCTTGTGCCGCCCGGAGATTTGCGTGAATACGCCCGTCGGGGCATCGTGCAGCGGCTCAAGCGCCGAGCTCGCCGCGCGCGAAGCGGTTCACCTCCTCGGCAAACGCACGCACGCCACGGGCGGGTTGATTCTGCTGGACCGAGAAGGAAATCCCGGTTTCGCGTTCAACACGCCGCGCATGGCGTACGGCTACGTCGCCCTCGACGGAAACTTCGTCGTTGCGGTTTAACCCTCTACTAAGCAAGAGCAACAAAAAGGTTGCATTTATTTTAGATTTCACTAATATGCAACCGGTAGGTTGCCTATGTCCACTGACCGAATCGAGAAGCGCATTGAACTCAAGGCGCCGGTTTCGCGGTCTGGCGCGTGTTGACGGATTACCGGGAATTCGGCGAGTGGTTTCGCGCGAAACTGGACGGTCCCTTCGTCGTGGGACAGGTTTCCCGCGGCCACATCACGTATCCGGGTTACGAACACATCCAGTGGTACGCCGTGGTCCAGAAGATGGAACCGGAGCGGCTGTTTTCTTTCTCCTGGCCCCATCCCAAGTCCCTGGAAAAGGCGGATGTCCCGCAAGACTATTCGAAAGAGCCGACGACGCTTGTCGAATTCCGGCTGGAGAGGACCGCCGCTGGCACATTGTTGGTGCTCACCGAATCCGGCTTCGATAAGTTGCCGGAAGACCGCCGGCTCGAAGCCTTCCGCAGCAATGAGGGCGGGTGGACCGAGCAGATGAAGAACATCGAGGCTTACGTCTCGCAGAAAGCCACGTCCGCATGACGGGGAAGCGGCGATCCCCCGCGCGCGTGTTTGCGGCGCTGGGAGATGCGACGCGGCTCGCGTTGGTGAAGAAGCTGAGCCGGGGACAGCCGCTCTCGATCACGCAGCTGACCGAAGGCTGCAAACTGAGTCGGCAGGCCATCACGAAACATCTGCGCGTCTTGGAAGGCGCAGGTATCGTCCACAGCGTGCGCGAGGGACGCGAGAGCCGATTCGAGCTCGATCCGGAGCCGATCGTGTCTATTAGAAAATATCTCGATCATGTTTCGGAACAATGGGATCAGGTGCTGGGCAGGCTCAAGGCGTTTGTCGAAAACTGAGTGCCTGCGCGAGCCGAGATAGCTTCAGGCAAATGGCGAAGAGCTATTCGTACCGTAGGGCAACGATCGGATCCACGGAGGCGGCGCGCCGGGCTGGAAAATAGCAAGCCAGCAGCGCGGCGCCGATGAGAAGCAGGGTCACACCGCCGAAAGTCAGGGGGTCGGTTGGAGTCACATCAAATAGCAGAGACTCCACGGTGTGCGTCAGGGCCAAGGAACCGGCAATTCCAATCGCCACGCCTACGAATATCGTGCGCAACCCCTGGCCCAGAATCATCCTTAGGACATCGGCGCGGCCCGCGCCGAGAGCAACACGAACGCCAATTTCGCTGGTGCGGCGGCTGACGGAGTAGGCCATCACGCCAAATACGCCTGCCGTCGCGAGAAGCAACGCGACGATTCCGAAACATCCAACCAGGATGACGTTAAATCTCCGCGAGCCCAGGGAAGCGGAATAGATTTGGGAAAAGGTCTGGAACTTTGCGGGAATCTCCGGATTGAGGTCGCGCAGGATGCCTCGTGCCGCCGAGGTGACCGGCTGCGTGTCGGCATCGCTGAGCATGGTCAGCGTTATCGCGGAACGTGGCCGCTGGAAGAGATTCACATAGACGGTGGGACGGGGAGGCGCATCGAGGCCGTATTCGCGAACGTCGCCTACGATCCCGACAATCGTTAGCAGGCGCATGTCGCCATCCATGTTTCCGAACTCAATGGTGTGACCGATGGGATCCTGGCCAGGCCAGCGATTGCGAGCAAGGGATTCGCTGATCACGGCAACGTGGGGAGAATCCGCGCCGTCGCGCTCGTCGAAAATGCGCCCTCGAATCAAGGGAATTCCGAGAGCCTGGAAGTATCCGTCAGTGGCGACGCAGAAATCCGCAATGCCAATGCGCTCTTTCTGCCGGAACAGGGCATTGAAACCATCCAGGTTTTTCGGCATTTCGTTTTGCGTCATCAGCACGAACATGCCGTCAGGAAGGCCGCCCTCAATCAAGGGCAGGACGCTGGCCGCGCCTACCTTGCGCACCCCCGGGATTTGTTTGAGGCGGTCAATCAAGTTTGAGAAGAAAATCCCCTGACTTGCTTTTGCTTTCGGATCTTCCACCCAGGGAAGAGAAACATCCATGGTGACAATTTTGTCCACGCGAAAGCCGGGATTCACTTGGAGCACCTTCATTAAGCTGCGGCCAAGCAATCCCGCCCCGATCACGAGAACCAAGGTGATGGCGATCTGCGCCGCCGCGATTATCCGGCCCACGCGCTGGCTGCCTTGCGAACCGGATTGTCCTCGCGCACCCTCGGTAAGGCCCTGACGCGGGTTGCCGGAGGTTGCGCGCGCGGCAGTGAACGCTCCCAATCCAGCGGCGACTGCCGTGGAAAGCAAAAGGGCAAATATAAGCACAGGAAGACTGATCGAGACGCTATCCAGCCGCGGAAGATTTTCCGGAGCCAGGGCGAGCAGTCCGGCCACACCCCAGTACGTGCCCAAGGCGCCGAGGCTGCCGCCCAGGAGCGAAAGCA
>Ga0187778_10000259_pt1 | contig 38494 bp, 37 predicted proteins | sample 1015_Q2_SP5_20_M_FD_132418 | JGI IMG/M metagenome (GOLD analysis project Ga0187778, IMG submission 132418) | Tropical peat soil microbial communities from peatlands in Department of Meta, Colombia - 1015_Q2_SP5_20_MG | ecosystem: Environmental > Terrestrial > Soil > Wetlands > Peat | place...
ATCGGTGCGACGGTCACCTCGGTGCCCGTCGGGACGCGGGCGCGCAGCCATCTGGTGAAGCCGGCCCGGAGCGCCTGGAGGTCGCGTGCGTCGGAGATCCGCATCGAGTTGCCTGACAGTAACGAGTTGCCTGACAGCAACGAGTTGTCTGACAGTAACGTCAGACCGATGACCGCGGCCAGATCGACCGTCGCCGAGCTCTTCCTCGCCCGTGGTGACGACGACCACACCGGCCTGCTGTTCGAGGACCGGTCGTGGTCGTGGCGTGAGGTCGTCGCCGAGGCCTCGGCGCGGGCGCGATTCCTCCAGGCGCACCGTCGCGATGGGCCCTTCCACGTCGGCGTGCTCCTCGAGAACGTCCCGGAATTCCTCTTCCTCCTCGGGGGCGCGGCCCTGGCCGGTGCCACCCTCGTGGGGATCAACTCGACGCGACGGGGCGAGGAGCTGGCCCGCGACATCCGCCACACGGACTGCCAGCTCGTCGTCACGGAGGCGGGGCTCGTCGACCTGCTCCGGGGCCTGGCGACGGGCGTCGACGCGGACCGGGTGCTGGTGGCCGACACGCCGGTGTACGAGGCCGCCGTGGCCCCCCATCGCGGCGCGTCCGCAGTGATCGCCCCCGACGTCGACGTCTCGTCGCTCTACCTCCTGCTGTTCACCTCCGGTTCGACCGGCGCGCCGAAGGCCGTACGCGTCAGCCAGGGACGACTCGCGGCCGCGGCGACGGCCATGGCGACCGGCTCCGGGTTCGGCGCCGGCGACGTCCTCTACTGCGCCATGCCGATGTTCCACGGCAACGCGCTGAATTCCTGCGTCGTCCCCGCCGTCGCCTCGGGCGCGACGCTGGCGCTGCGGCGCCGGTTCTCGGCGTCCGCCTTCCTGCCCGACATCCGCCGATTCGGCGCCACCTACTTCAACTACGTCGGGCGGGCGCTTGCCTACGTGCTCGCCACGCCGCCCGAGCCCGATGACGCGGACAACCGCCTCCGCTTCGGGTTCGGGACCGAGGCGTCGCCCCAGGACATCGCCGCCTTCCGGCGCCGCTTCGGGTGCCCGATCGTGGAGGGCTACGGATCGAGCGAGGGCGCCATCTCGATGACGCGTGTCCCCGGGACGCCCCGGCTCGCCCTGGGCAAGCCGCCGCCCGACATGGACGTCGTCGTGGTCGACCCGGTCTCGGGCGAGCTCTGCGCCCCGGCGCACTTCGACGCCGCGGGCCGCCTGTGCAACGCCCATGAGGCCATCGGGGAGCTGGTGGCCCGCGACGGCGTGGCCCGCTTCGAGGGCTACTACGCCAACGACGAGGCCGATGCCGCTCGCACGCGTCACGGCTGGTTCTGGTCCGGCGACCTCGGCTATCGCGACGAGGAGGGGTTCTTCTACTTCGCCGGCCGCCCGGCCGACTGGCTGCGCGTCGACGGCGAGAACTTCGCTGCCGCGCCGGTCGAGCGCGTGCTGGGGCGGTTCCCGGGGGTGGTCGCGGCGGCCGTCTACCCGGTGCCCGACGCCCGCACCGGCGACCAGGTCATGGCCGCCCTCGAGCTCGTGCCGGGGACGCCGTTCGACCCCGGGGGCTTCGCCGCCTTCCTGGCCGAGGAGCCGGACCTGGGGACGAAGTGGGCGCCGCGCTTCGTCCGGGTGGTCGATCACCTCCCGGTCACGGGGACGAACAAGGTGGACAAGCGTCCCCTGCGCGAGGTGGGGTGGTCGGCGCCCGGGAACGACGAGCTGTGGTGGCGGCCCGAGGGGATCGAGGCGGGGTACCGTCGCTTCACCGACGACGACGCGGCCGGGTTGCGACGCGAGTTCGAGCGCAACGGACGGGGGGCCTTCCTGGCCGGGGAGGAGGAACGACATGGGCGGTGACCTCCAAGGCCGGACGATGTTGATCACGGGGGCCAACACCGGCATCGGCCGGGCCACCGCGTTGGCGCTAGGGGCACGCGGGGCGCGATTGTTCCTGGCCTGCCGTTCGGAGGCGAAGACGGGGCCCGTCCTCGCCGAGATCACCGCCGCGGGCGGGCCGCTCGCCACCTTTCTCCCCCTGGACCTCGCCGATCTCGAGGCGGTCCGGGCGAGCGCGGCCGATTTCCTCGAGCAGGGCGAGGCGCTCGACGTCCTCATCGCCAACGCCGGGGTCGGCGGCCAGCGCGGCCTGTCGGCACAAGGGTTCGAGCTCACCTTCGGGGTCAACCATCTCGGGCACTTCCTGTACACGACGACACTGCTGCCCGCGCTGCGCGCCGGGGGGCCCGGCCGCGTGGTCGTGCTCGCCAGCGACGAGCACTACAAGGCGAAGGGCATCGACTGGGAGGCGCTGCGCCGTCCGACCAAGTCGTACACAGGGCTGCCCGAGTACGCGGTGTCGAAACTCTGCAACGTCCTCTTCGCACAGGAGCTGGCCCGGCGCGTGGCGTCGCAGGGGATCACCACCTACGCCGTGCACCCCGGGGTCGTCGCCTCGGACATCTACCGCCGGCTGCCGGGCCCGCTCGAGGCGCTGGCCAAGCTCTTCATGAAGTCCACCGAGGAGGGCGCGCAGACATCGATATGGTGCGCCACGGACCCGTCGCTTGCCACGGAGAGCGGTCAGTACTACGAGAAGTGCGCGCCTCGGGCCCCCAACCCGGTGGCGACGCCGGAGCTGGCGTCCGAACTGTGGGCGCGGAGCGAGGCCTGGACGGCACGCGCCCCCTCGGGCACCGCCCGACCCTCCGGGCCGTCGACCGCAAGGTCACCCCGGGCCCGCCGTTCCCCCGGGTAATTCCGGTGGGCGCCGGCACTCCGTACACCCGGCCCGGGCTCGATCGGCACATGGCGAGCCCGTGGCCGGGACATGCGGCCGCGGAGGTGGTGGGCGGTGAACAACAGGGTCTGTGCGGCGTTCCTCCCCTGGTTCGTGTTCGACCTGGTCGTGCGATGCGCAGGGGAGAGCCTGACCTTCGCCGCCTTTGCCGCACTCGTGGTCGGGCTGGTCGTGGCGCTGCCTTCCCTGCGCGGCCGGAGCGCGACGACGGTCGAGACGACCTCGATCGTCCTCTTCGGTGGCCTCGCCATCGCCGGCGCGGTCGTCTCCCCCGATCCGCACAGCACGCTGATGCGCGGGTCGGTGGGCCTCACCACCGCCGGCCTCGCCGCCGTGATGCTCCTGTCGCTCATGCGCACGCCCGCGACCACCGACTACGCCCGCCGCTGCGTGCCGAGGACCACTGCCGAATCCCCGCGCTTCGCCATCCTCAACATGACGCTCACCGCCGTCTGGGGGGTGGCGTTCGCGCTCGTGGCCGGGTCACAGGCGGTCGCCGGCTTCGTCTCCGGGCCCCACATCGCGTCGATCTCGGGTTGGCTCGTGCCCCTCGGCATCCTGCTGGCGACCACCAGGGCCACCGCGGGCCTGTGGGCCGACTACCACGAACGCGACGCGGTCCTGGGCCAGGGGGCGACGCTCGTCGACGGGTTGCTCTGGGACCTGCCGCCCTCGTTCGACGACGAACTCTGATCAGCCCACGCGCCGGATCACCGATCGCTGCTTCTCCTGCACCCCCACGCCGTCGCGGCCGCTGCGCTTGACCTCGTAGAGGCCGGCGTCCGCGGCGCGAAGGAGCGCCTGAACCGTCGGCTCGTCGTCGTCGAGCCCGGCGATCCCGATGGACAGGGTCACGGGGGTTGGCGCGTCGCCCGGCAGCGCCCGCCGGACGCGCACCGCTTGGTGCAGTGCGCCCGCAGGACTCGTGTCGGGCATGACCACCACGAACTCGTCGCCGCCGATCCTGCCCACGATGTCGGAGGCACGTGCCACCGACCGCAGCATCGCGCCGACCCAGGCGAGGAGCGCGTCGCCCGTCAGGTGCCCGTGGACGTCGTTGACCTCCTTGAACCGGTCGAGGTCGATCATGGCGATGCTCAGCGGCCGGTTGTACCGGACGGCCCGGTGGATCTCGTGGCGGAGGCGCTCGTGGACCGCACGGCGGTTCCAGCAGCCGGTGAGCGCGTCGACCGTCGCCTGCTCGGCCAGCTGGCGCGCCAGCCGGCGCTCATGACGCTCGAGCCGCCGGCGGTTGCGCGACGAGGCGACGGCCAGGAGGCTGACGCCGACCAGGGCCGCCAGCCGCATGAAGACGTCCGCCTGGGAGGCCCGCCCGCCGCCCGCGGCGTCGACCACGAGCACGGCGATCAGCGAGGCGAGGCCACAGGCGGCCGTCACCTGCGGCCCCGCCGCCAGGGCGGCGAACACCACGGGGAGGACGAGCAGCGCCAGCAGGGGGCTCCCGACGCCGCCGTCCAGCGCCGCCGCCGCGGCGATGGCACCGATGGCGAGGATCGTCCACACGAAGGCGAACAGCGCCCGCCACCATCGTCGTGCCGCCCAACCCGGCGCGTTCGTCATCAGCACCACGGCCACCACGAGCGTGGCCAGGCTCATGATCCACTGCGCGTCGCGGTGCGGTCCGTGCGGCGTCGCCAGGAGGTACACCATGATGGCCAGCGCCTCGAGCACCACCACGGCGAACCCGGTGCGCAGGTGGATGAGCCAGAAGCCCCACCGCGCCCGGCCCGACGCCCCCGCCGGGATGAGGCCGGCCACCGCCGGTGCGGCCCCTGCCGCGCGCGTCGTCCGGTGCCGTAGTGTCGGGCGGGCCGCGGCGGCTGGCGGACGTGGCGTGGGCGGTGGGGTCGGATCGGACAGCGGGTCCTCCAGGGGTACGACGGGGAAATTAGCGCCACGAGGAGGGGGGAGGGGGTTACGGGGCGTGAGCAGGTGCTGGTGGCAGACGTGACGATTTGTGGCCGAGGCAAATGAAGGACCGCTTCGACCTGACGGGGAAGGTGGCGCTCGTCACCGGTGGGAGCCGGGGCCTCGGGCGGGCCATGGCACTGGCGTTCGCCGACGCCGGCGCCGACCTGGTGATCGCCAGCCGGAAGCTCGAGAACTGCCGCACCGTGGCGGCGGAGGTCGAAGGTCGTGGCCGGCGCGCCGTCGCGCACGCCTGCAACGTGGGGCACTGGGACGAGCTCGAGGACCTGACCGACGTGGCCTACGACGCGTTCGGGCGCGTCGACATCCTGGTGAACAACGCAGGGATGTCGTTGCTCTACGGCGACGTGACCGAGGTGACCGAGGCCATGTGGGACAAGGTCGTGGGCCTCAACCTCAAGGGCGTCTTCCGCCTGAGCGCGTTGGTGGGATCGAGGATGCAGGCCCAGGACGGCGGGTCGATCATCAACGTGTCGAGCACGGGATCGATCCGGCCGACGCCGTTCATCCTCCCCTATGCGGCGGCGAAGGCGGGTGTCAACGCGCTGACCGAAGGGCTGGCCCTGACCTTCGGCCCGACCGTCCGCGTGAACTGCATCATGGCCGGGCCGTTCTTCACCGACGTGAGCAAGGCCTGGGACCTCCAGTCCTTCGAGCGCGGGGCGCAGCGCCACGCCCTGCGACGGGGCGGGCAACCCGACGAGGTGGTGGGAGCGGCGTTGTACTTCGCCAGCGACGCGTCGAGCTACACCACCGGCGCCGTGCTCCGGGTGGACGGTGGGATTCCCTGACCTGCCCGTGTGGCCGGCCTACCGGAGGCGACCCCGCGCGTCCACCGGCGAGCGGTCGACCATTTCGCCCGCCTAACACGACCACGTACCGGTCGAAGTGGTCGACGACCGGGCACACGTGGTTGGCGCGTCCACCACGAAGCCGCCGCCTCGCCGCCTGCTGTCGCGCGGCGATCTCCACAAGGGCTGGTGTGTCGAGATCCTGGGACAGATCCCAGGGCATTGGCCCCGAGCGTAGGGCAAGATTGCTGTAATGCCTGGTCCCCGGCCCTTCCGGTTCGCCGCGCAGCTCGGTCGTGCGCCCGAGGCGTCGGCACGCTCATGGGCGGAGCAGGCGCGCAAGGCGGAGGGCCTCGGGTATTCGACCCTGCTCATGCCCGATCACTTCGGCGACCAGCTGGCGCCCGTCCCGGCGATGATGGCCGCAGCCGCGGCCACGACGCGTCTTCGGATCGGCGCCCTCGTCTTCGACAACGACTACCGGCACCCGCTGGTGCTGGCCAAGGAGGCGGCGACGATCGACCTGCTGTCCGAGGGCCGTCTCGAGCTGGGCCTCGGCGCGGGGTGGAAGCGCGAGGACTACGCGGAGTCGGGCATCGCCTACGACCCCCCGCGGGTGCGCGTGGACCGGTTCGAGGAGGGGCTCGCCATCGTCGCCGGCCTGCTCGAAGCGGACGGGCCCTTCAGCTTCTCCGGGCGCCACTACACGGTGCAGGCCCACACCCCGGCGCCGCGGCCGGTGCAGCGTCCCCGTCCCCCCATCATCATCGGCGGGGGCGGGCGCCGCGTCCTGTCCGTCGCGGCCCGCCACGCCGACATCGTGAGCATCAACGTCGACCTCCGGGGTGGCACGGGCGGGCCCGAGATCGCGAGCGACGCAACCCCCGACGCCACCCGTCGCAAGGTCGCGTGGGTGCGCGAGGCGGCCGGCGAGCGCTTCGAGGGACTCGAGCTCAACACCTTGATCGGGTTCGCCATGGTGACCGACGACGCCAAGGCGATCGTGGACTCCATGGCCCCGGGGCTGGGTATGGAGCCCGACGACGTCCGGCACATGCCGCTGGTCCTCTTCGGCACGCGGCGCGACATGGCCGAGGAGCTTTGCTGGAGACGCGAGGAGTACGGGATCTCCTACTACTCCATAGAGTCCGACGCGTGGGAGCAGCTCGGGCCCGTCGTCGCCGAGTTGGCCGGCACCTGACGTGAGCCCGAACCCGGCGGCAGGGCGGATGGAGCAATTCGCCCAGGCCATCGCCGCCCGCGTCGTCAACCTGGTGCTCGAGGCCATCGATGTCAACGCGCTCGTGGCCAAGATCGACGTCGACGCGCTGATCAAGCGGGTGGACGTCGACGCGATCATCGAGCAGGTGGACGTCGAGCGGATCGTGGAGCAGGTGGACATCGACGCCATCGTGAAGCGGGTCGACGTGGACGCCATCGTCCGGCAAGTGGACGTGGACGCCATCGTGAAGCGGGTGGACGTCAACGCCATCGTGAGCGACCTCGACATCGACTCGCTGGTCGAGAAGACCGAGCTCGGCGCCATCATCGCCAGGTCGACGACGGGGATCTTCACCGAGGTGCTCGACGTCGTCCGCGCCCAGGGCGTCGGCCTCGACGACTTCTGCGCCCGCTGGACGAACCGCGTGCTGCGACGGCGGGACCTCCCGCTGGGCCCGGGTCTCGGTGCCGACGGCACCCCGGTCGCCGCTTCCAGCGTCCCGGCTCCGGGCGACCCCGCCTCCACCGGCGCCACCCCGATCGGCGCCGCCGCCTCCACCGGCGCCACCCCGATCGGCGCCGCGTCGCCGGCGGCCGCCCCGCCGGCCCACGGATTCGTCGAGGGCGGGCTCGCCGCGCCGCCGCCCGAGCTCACCGTTGAGCGCCAGGGCCAGTATGCGGGCGCGGTGAGCCGCCTCGCCGCCTTCGCTGCCGACGTGGGCGCGTCCTGGGGCATCTACGTCGGCATTGCCGCACTCATCTCCTTCGCCGTCCAGCTGCTCACGAGCCACTCCTACGACCTGTCGAAGCATCCCGTCGCCGCCGCCCTCGCGCTCGGCATCTGGGAGTTCGCCTACTTCGCCTACCAGTGGGCCGTCGCCGGCCGGACCATCGGGATGGCCGTGCTCGGCATCCGAGTCGTGCGGGCCGACGGGGGCCCGATCTCCGTCCGCGCCGCCGTGATCCGCACGGTCACGTTGCCGCTGAGCATCATCGTCTTCTTCATCGGCTTCCTCGGCATCTTGACCAACCGGGAACGACGGGCCTGGCACGACAAGTTCGCGGGGACGGCGGTGGTGTACGCCTGGGACGCGCGGGCGGCCCGGCTGCGGTGGCTGGCCGACCGGGGCACCCCGGCGAGGACCTGAGCTCAGCGGCCGGCGGTCAGCCTGGCCTCGAGCGAGCGGTAGGCAGCGTTCACGTCGCTGAACAGCGGCCCGAGCCCCTGCGCCTGGGCCTCGTACTGCTGCACGCTGGTCGCCCCGTCGGCGGCGATCAGGGACTGCCGGAGCGACTGGGTCACCTGGACCAGGGCGCCGGCGGAGGGCTGGGTGTAGGCGGGGAAGTCGATGGCCGTCAGCGCGCTCGACAGCGATGCCATGGCCAGCGCGAGCCGGTGGTCGACGCCCTGGACGCAGGCCAGGGGCTCGGCAACGGACGGTGCCGAGCACTGCGACAGGGCGGTGTCCTCCTCGGCGACGGTCTGGGTGGCCGAGGCGTACCCGACGTTGAGCGCGGCGAGGGCGCTCGCCGTCGTGTCGCTGCGTGCGCCCGTCCTGGTGGCGGCGACGGCGTAGGCGGCGGACGCGGCGAGGCCGAGCACCACGAAGAGCACCATCAGGACGCGTGCACCCCCGGACAGGGGCAGGCACCATCGGGCGGGATCGGCGATCGCCGGCTCCGTCGTGTCCGCCGGGGTCTCGTCCTCGCCGGTGGTGCGCAGGGCGACGACCGACGCCCGCGGGGCCTCCGGCGGGTCGCCGAAGGCACCACCCGGGTAGGTGGCGGTGAGCAGGAGCAGGTAGCCGTCGGTCCTCACGTCGAAGCGCGCCACGGCGCTGGCCGCGCTGTGCGCGGGCAGCGGCATCGTGCCTTTCACGAGGGTGACGACCCAGACGACGAACGCGCAGCAACCCCAACCCATGGCCAGGAGACCGGCGAGCACCAACGCCGGGAGCGCGAGGACGATGCGCACGAGCACGGCGAATCGGTTGAGAGGCCCGGGGTCGAAGCGGACCTGCGCCGGGTGGTCGGTGTCGCCCCACGCGAACGGCGGGTAGCGGTCGGTGAGCAGATAGAGGTAGGACGTGACCCGGAGGCGGTAGGCGACGAACCGGCCGAGGAAGGTCGCCGCCGCCGCCGGCAGGCGTCCGGTGACCAGGGCCGCCAACCACCCGACCACCACCAGCACCAACGCCGCGACGGAGAGGGCGGAGACGACGACCAGCTGGGGCAGGGCCAGGACCAGGCGCAGCGCGATGGTCCAGCGGGCCTGCGCGGCGAGCGCGGGCAACCGGACCGCGACGGCGGGTGGCGCCGCGGCGCCGGTGCTCAATGAGGCGCCCTGGGCGCCCAGACGACCAGGGGCGAGGTGCTCAGTGCGGCCGGCGAGACCGTATAGGCCTCCATCAGCCAGTGGGCGTCGACCTGGGGCGCCACGGTGTGGGCAGGCGCGACCAGGGTGAGCGTGGCGGAGCGATGAGCTCGCAGCACGACGGTGCGGCCTCCGGCCGTCGTCAGAAAGCCATTGGGGTTGTTGCCGGTGTTGACCATGAAGTGCGGCACGACCACGCCGCCCGTGTCGTTGGTCACCCGCACGGTGACGGTGTCGAGGGTCCGGCCGGCGGACGAGGTGGTGACCGAGAGCACCTGGAGCTGGAGAGGCGCGCGGGTGAACGACAGCGCGGTGAGGGACACGGCGACGAGCGCGATGGCGGCGACGAGCCCCGCACCCCGGACACGGAGGCGACGACCATCCCCTCCCGCGGCGGGTGCCGCCGAGACGCTCGCCGCCGCCACCAGGGCCACGGGCACCAGGTCGATGAAGTAGCTCGACAGGCTCCGGGTGGCGAAGAAGAACGCCACCGGCAGCAGCAGGGGCCACAGCCGCTTGAGGACCGGGTACCAGACGGCGAAGGCGGCGATCGTGGTGGCGTACGCGGCGGCACCGGCCACCGACAGCAGCGTGAGGTCGACACCGCCGGTGATGCCGTGGGTGGCCAGCGACACGACGCCCTGGCCGTCGGCCACCAGCGGATCGACGAGCGGCAGCACCGACCCGCGCGCCCAGGCGAGCGGGTTCCACAGGATGAAGGGAAGGTTGACGGCGGCGAAGGCGATGCCCGTGACGGCCACGTACCGGCCGGCCAGTGGCGCCCAGCGCTCGCCCCGGCCGCGCGCCTCCATGGCGACGCCGATCACCAGGAACGGCAGGAAGAACCAGGGCATCTGCTTGACGGCACACGCCAGCCCGAGGGCGACCGGGCCGATCCAGCGCGCCACACCGGCCCCGGCGACCCCGAAGCGGTCCCAGCGCCAGGCGGCCAGCACGAGGAAGGGAAGGAAGGCGGCGTCGGTGCCCATGGTGACCAGCACCGGGGAGAGCAGCAGCAGGGCGCCCAGCCAACGCAGCGAGGTGGGCAACAGGGCCACGATCAGGATGCCGGTCACCACCCAGGCGACCAGGTCGGTGAAGTCGACCACGTTGTGCCCGAGGCCGAGGACCATCGCCGGGACGTCGAGGAGGAAGGACCCCGCCGGGTACGACGTGTGCGCGACGTGCCCGCCGTCGATCGTGTAGGTCCAGTACCGGTTGGGGACGTTCAAGAGCCGGGCGGCCGCGCGCATGGACACCGTGTAGGGGTTCTCCCCGTGGAGCAGGGCGCGGCCCCCCACGTCCTCGAATGCCGCGGAGTCGGTGACGTAGAACGGCCGGGTGGCGATCACGAGGACCTGGGGGAGGAGCGCGGCCAGCGCGGCGGCGGCTGTGGACGTCACCTGGAAGACGCGGGCGCGCGGTGACGGGGTCAGCCACGACCACGCCATTCCGCCGAGGGCGGCCCCGACGAGCAGGGGCCCGGAGGCGGCGACGACCGGATCGTGCCACCAGAAGTGCCACAGCGTGATCCCGGCGGCGAGGACGCCGAACCACACCAGCAACCACCCGGCACGCTCGGCGAGCCGGGTGCCGCTCAGGTCGAACCCCGACCGGGGCATGACCCGGTCGAGCGCGGTGGAGTGACGAGGCGAAGGCGGGTCTTTGAGCAGCGTCATCGACGTGGAGGTACCGACCGTCGGACCGGTCCAGAGAGTCTGTCACTTCGAGGCCCGGACCGGCACCCTCCGTGCCCGCTCGCCCGGTGCAGGCGGTCGGCGGCCCGGGCGCCGGCCGCCGTAGGCGGCGCGACACCCGGGCCGGGGCCGGGGTCGGGAGGTGGGGTCAGGCCTCGCTCGAGCCGGTCGACGACGAGCTCGATCTGTTCTGGGGCCCACCCGGGCCCCCGCCGGGCATGCCCTGGGGCATGTGCTTCGACTCGTCACCGGCGTGCAGCTTGTCGATGGCGGGCGCACGGCCCACTGTGCGCCTCCTAGGAATCCGCTTCCGCCACCAGCAGGGCGCGTCGGGGGCACTGGCGTGCCGCCTCGCGGGCGAGCGCGACGAGCTCGTCGGGCACGCGTCTGGCGCCGACCACCGGATAGCCCCACTCGTCGAGCGCCACCAGCTCGGGCAACAGCTCTGCGCAGTAGCCGAAGGCATCGCACGCGATCGGGTCCACCCGAAGCGCCACCGGGACCCGCGTGGTCATCGCGGGCCTGCCTTGTCGCCACACCTGCAGCGACCGCGGGCCAGGTGATGGCGCACCTCGTCGCGAAAGACCGCCAGCGCGCTCCGGACCATGCGGACGACGCCGTCGGGATGGCGGCACGCGCCGCGGCCGTCGACCGCCTCCAGCCTGGCGTGCAGCCGCTGCTCGAGGGCGCCGGGATGTGGGCTGCCCCGCACCAGCTCGTCGAGATCGGCGGCGATCGCTGGCAGCCCGAAGACGCAGGGTCCGCACTGGCCGGCGCTCTCGCCGGCCATGTAGCGGGCGATGCGTGCGACCTCGGCGAGCCCGCAGTGTCCCGCGCCGAGGACGAGGAGGATGCCCGCGCCCACCCCCGCGCCCAGCCCTCGGAGCGCCGCGGGCGCGTACGGCGTGGCCAGCGCGGCGGTGTCGATCCAGCTGCCGCCGTAGCCGCCGACGAGCACCGCCCGGATCGCCCCGTTCGGCGTGGAACGGGCGACGATCTCCTCGATCGGCGCGCCCAGCGCCACCTCGTGGACGCCCGGATGCTCGACGTCGCCGGACACGGTGACCAGCGTCGTGCCGGTGGCGCCGTTGCTCCCCAGGCTCCGGAACCAGGGCGCGCCGTAGCGGGCGATCAAGCCGACATGGGCCAGCGTCTCCGCGTTGTGCACCAAGGCGGGCCGACGCGAGATGGACAGGGGCACGGCCCTGTCCGGACGGAAGGCCGGCGCGCCCACACCCCCGGCGAGCCAGGACGCCAGCGCCGACTCCTCACCCGAGACGTACCCGGCGGGTGGTCGCGCCAGCTCCACCGGTGGGCCCAGGTGCGTGCCCACGCGTTCGCCGATCGCCTGGGCCACGTGCGCCGCCGTGTCGTGGCGGTCGTCGGCGACGCACACCACCACACGGCCCGCCCCGAGGGCGGTGGCGACGAGGGCGGCACCATCGAGGACGAGATGGGGCGCCACGGCGAGCAGGACCCGGTCCTTGTCGCTGGCCGGCTCACCCTCCATGGCGTTGACCACCACTACCGCCCCCCTCCCCGTGGTCCCGGCGGCGACCAGCTTGCGGACGGACGGGAAGGCGGCACCGCCGCGCCCCGTGAGCCCCGCCGCCTCGATCTCGCGGGCCAAGCGGGCAGGCCAGCCGTAGTCACGCGGGACGGGCAGGGGGAGCGGCCCGTGGGTCTCGAGGTGCGCGGCCAGGTCGCAGCGATGGTGCCGGTGCCACGCGGTCAGGAGCGTCGCGCCGTGCGGCGGTGCCATGGTGGCCGGGCCCTTCATCGGTGGGCGAGGTGTTTGTCGGGGACCCCGGCGCGGCGGGTGACCTCGGGTGCGTGGACGGCGGCCTGCCGGCGCACCTCCCACCGGCGTCGGAGCCGCCAGGTCGCCGCGCCGGCGGCAGCGCCGATGCAGCCGAGCGTCAGCGCCAGGACCCACCGCAGGCGCATGTCGGTGCCCATGGCGAAGCCGTGCAGCACCGCCACCGGCCACGCCATATAGGCGAGCCAGTGCAGGGCACGCCAGGTGCGGGCCCTGAGGCGGTGACGCACCAGCGAGCTGACGGACACCGCCAGCAGGAGGTCCACGGCGACGGCGCCCAGCCCGACGCCCAGCGCCCGGTAGCTCGAGGTGAAGGGGACGACGACGGCCGTCCACCCGATGTGGACATACGTGTCGACGACGGCGCTCAGGATGTGTCCCGCCAGGAACACCAGTGCCGTGAGCGACACCCGCCGGTGGAGGTCCTGGGTGGCGAACCCCGGCCAGCGTCGGGTCGAGAACCGGGATGCCGTGAGCACGCCAAGGACCACGGTGCCGGTGAGCAGCACCAGGGCCACGATCCCGGTGGCACGGCTCGCGTACCACAGCAGGGTCGAGCTCATCGCGACACCTCCGGCGACAGCCGCTCGTCGGCGGGCCAGCCCCCGATGCGCACGATCGACCCGTCGACATGGACCAGCCGGGCGGCGTGGCCCAGGGCCTCCAGCCGTGCCGGCGCCTCCGGTCCCCACACCACGGCGGCCGTCGTCGCCGCGTTGGCGTCGACGCAGCTCGCGCCGGTGGCGCTCACCAAGGTCCAGCAGGTCGTGGCCACGTCACCGGTCCTCGGGTCGACGATGTGGTGCAGGCGGCGGTCGCCCCTGCGCCACGAGCGGACGCTCGTGCTCGAGGAGGCGAGCCCGCCGGCGGTGATGGCCACGGTGTGGGTGACGGCCTCCAGGGGCGTGGACGAGTCGGGGGCGATCCCCACGGCCCATCCGCCCGGGGGGGCCGGCCCGGCGACGGCGACGTCTCCCCCGAGGTTCACGAGGACGCCGCAGCGCGTCCCCTCGGCGATGCGCGCCGCGGCGCGATCGGCGGAAAGCGCCTTGGCCGTGGCGCCGAGATCGACGAGCACGCCGGCGGGGACACGCACGGACGAGCGCACCGGGTCGCACTCGATCCGCCACCATCCCGGTGCCCGGCGCGGGACGAGGTCGAGGGGGTCGCCCGTGGGCGCCACCGCGGCGAAGTCGCGGTCGTAGCCCAGGGCCTCCACGGCCCGGCCGACGGTCGGGTCGACCGCACCTCCGGTCCGCTCGGCTGCGGCGCAGGCGACGCGCACGGCCTCGAAGAGCAACGGGCTCACCACTACGTCGCCGCCGTCGTCGCGCGCCAGGTTCCAGAGCTCGGAGTCCCTCCGGAAGCGGCTGCAGGCGAGGTCGACGGCGTCGAGCTCTTGGCGGAGGACGGCGACGGCCTCGTCGGCGACGGCCGTGTCCGTCACGACCAGGGTCGCAGTGGTCCCCAAGGCCCGCATCGAGCGGAGGACCAGGTGCCCGGGCGCTGCGGCGGGCGTCATCTCAGGCCGCCGATCCACCCGACACCGTGGCGGCCGAGCGCGAGGTCGACGAGGGGGTGGTGGTCGAGCCCGAGCTCGACGAGGTGGAGCCGCCGCTCGCGCCGGCGGTCGTGGTGGTGGTGCTGGCCGTCGAGCTCCCCGTGCCCGACGACCCGGTCGTCGTCGTGCCGGGGGAGATCGTCGTCCGGGCACCGGAGGAACCGGGGGCGCCGCCGGCGACGGCGACGCCCACCGCGGTGGACGCCGCCGCGGCCGCGAGCACGACGCCCCGCGAGGCCCGCCGCACCCGCCGGGTGGCGGCGCGCCCGATGCTCGGGCCGTGGGTCCTCGGGTCGTTCTCCATCGCTTCGCTCCGTGGGTGATCGGTGGACACGACGCAGCAAAACGGGCGGAGCTTGGCTCCGGCTCCGTCCCGGCTGGGTGTCCGCTGTGAATCGCCGATCGCCCCCGCAGATCGCCCGTGCAGGGCCCGTGAACAGGGGCGATGGTTCACAGCTGACGCACAGGCCGCCCACAGACGCTTGCGAGGGTTGGGTGGCACGCTGATGAGCGGCCGAAGGCCGGAAGCGAGGTGTGCTCCATGACCAGTGACGACAAGCACCGGATCCTCGTGGTCGACGACGAGCCCTCGATCGTCGACGCCGTGGCGACGTCGTTGCGCTACGAGGGGTTCGACGTGGAAGAGGCCACCAGCGGCCGCGCCGCGCTGGCCGCGGCCCAGGAGCGGCCCCACGACCTGATCATCCTCGACGTGATGCTCCCCGACCTCGACGGGCTCGAGGTCACCCGCCGCCTGCGGGCGGACGGGGTGCGGGTGCCCGTGCTGTTCCTCACGGCCCGGGACGCCTTGGAGGACAAGATCGCCGGCCTCACCGTCGGCGGCGACGACTACGTGACCAAGCCGTTCGCTTTGGCCGAGATCGTTGCCCGGGCGCGGGCCATCTTGCGCCGCGCCGGCGCCGAGAACCAGGACTCCGGCGTGCTCACCTTCGCCGACCTCGAGATGGACGAGGCCGCCCACGAGGTGCGACGAGGCGGCACGCCCATCCAGCTCACCGCGACGGAGTTCAACCTCCTGCGGTTCTTCCTCATGAACCCCCGCCAGGTGCTGTCGAAGGCGCAGATCCTCGACCACGTCTGGCACTACGACTTCGGCGGCGACGCCAACGTCGTCGAGACGTACGTGAGCTACCTGCGCAAGAAGCTCGAGCGTCACGGCCCATCGCTCATCCACACCATCCGCCTGGTGGGCTACACGTTGCGCGAGCCGGCGGCGGGGTCCTGAGTGTCCCTGCGCAGCCGGCTCCTGCTGGCCGTCGCCGCGGTCGCCGTCGTCGCGCTGGTGGCGGCCGATTTCGTGACCTACTCGTCGCTCGAGTCGTTCCTCTACAACCGGATCGACGCGTCCCTGCAGTCGTCGCACATCCCCATCGAGGCGGCGATCACGGGGGCACCGGGGCCGAACGCCGGCGCGTTGCCGGGCCCCGGCGCACCCTCCAACGGGGAGGCGCCTGGTGACCAGCCCGAGCCCCCGGGCACGGCGGTCGGCCAGTCCTGCTCGACGCTGGCGCGGAACCTGACGCCCGGAACCTTCCTCCAGGTGCGCGATCCGTCGGGGAACGTGATCGCGGGCGAGGACTGCGCGGCGCAGCAGCTCGGCGGCCACTCGTCCTCGCCGGCGTTGCCCAAGCACATCGCGGGGCTCTCGCTCACCGACGCGGACCCCAACGAGCCCACGGCGTACTTCACCGCGCCGTCGGCGCAGAGCGGGGGACCACCGTTCCGGGTGCGCGTCTCCCAGCTCGAGAACGGTGGGCAGCTCATCCTGGCGACACCCCTGGACGCCACCGTCAGCACCCTGCACCGCCTGATCGCCATCGAGCTGGCCGTCACCGGCATCGCGCTCGCGGTGGCCATGATCCTGGGGTGGTGGCTGGTGCGGGTGGGGCTGCGCCCGCTGGCCGACATGGAGCGCACGGCCGACGCCATCGCCGACGGCGAGCTCGAGCAACGCGTCCCCGGCGAGAACCCGAAGACCGAGGTCGGGCACCTGGCGCGGGCGCTCAACATCATGCTCGGCAGGATCCAGAGCGCGTTCGCCCAGCGCGACCGGACCGAGGCCGAGCTCCGGGCGTCCGAAGCGCGCATGCGCCGGTTCGTCGGCGACGCGTCACACGAGCTGCGCACCCCCCTGGCCGCCGTGTCGGCCTACGCGGAGCTCTTCGAGCGCGGCGCGTCGACCCGTGCCGAGGACCTCGAGCGGGTCATGGCCGGGATCCGGGAGGAGACCGACCGGATGGGGCACCTGGTCGAGGACCTGCTCCTGCTGGCGCGGCTCGACGAAGGCCGGCCGCTGGCCCGCGAGCAGGTGGAGCTGGTCGCGCTGTGCGGCGACGCGGTGCGCACGGCGGCGGCGGTGGGGCCGTCGTGGCCGGTGTCGCTGCAGGCGACCCGTCCCGTGGAGGTGGTCGGCGACCCCGCGCGGATCCGCCAGGTGGTCGACAACCTGCTGTCCAACGTCCGGACCCACACGCCGGCGGGGACGACCACGGTCGTGGGCATCGGAAGCGACGCCACCGACGCCGTCATCACCGTGGCCGACGACGGCCCGGGCCTCGACGACGGGCAGGTGGCCCACGTCTTCGAACGCTTCTACCGGGCGGACCCCTCCCGCTCACGCAGCCACGGCGGTGCCGGGCTCGGCCTCTCCATCGCCTCCTCGATCGTGGCCGCCCACGGGGGACGGGTGTCGGTCGAGTCCCGCCCGGGGCACGGGACGTCGTTCACCATCCGGCTGCCCCTGTGGCGCGATCCCGAGCACCCGGCCGGCGACCCGGAGGCCGCCGACGACGGGTCCGGCACCACCGACGACGGGACGGGCGCGACAGAGGCGCCGGGCGCCACGGTGCGCTGGACCTCCGACGTGGCTGGCTAGCGGAAGTCGAACGCGTCGTCCTCGCCGAAGTCCATGAAGACCTGCTTGGCGTCGGACCCGCAGATCCCCGTGAGCCGCGTGCGGGCCATGACCCAGTCGGGCCGTGTCGGGCGCGGCTCGTCGAGGTCGACCGGTCGCATCGGCGTGTGCGCCAGCCCCCCTTCGCTCCGCGTGCCGACGGTCAGCGTCGTCGGGACCAACGACCCTACCGGACACCCAGGGCCCTGCCCCATGCTCGGGGCCATCGACGAGCCCGCGACCTTCGCCCTGGTGCTCCGCACCCCGCCATCGGAGCCCGATCGCGTCCTCATGCTCGTGGACGAGGTGGGCGACGCGCTCGACATCGCGCAGGAGATGCACGGACGCGGCTACGCCGTCGACGTGCGCGAGTACTCGGTGACGGCGATGCTGCGGGATGCGGCGACGCCGTCCACGCCGGCCGGGCAGGGCACCGTGGAGCGCTCGGCCTGAGCCGATCGCGCCCTCAGGTGACCCGCCGGGCGCACAGCAGCATGAGGCGCGGGATGGTGTCGCCGTGCTCGAACCCGGGCTCCTGCTCCTGCACTCCCGACGAGGGCGGCGGCTCCACCATGTCCTCGATCCACAGCCCCAGGCTCCCCATGGTGTGCACGTAGCGGCTGAGCGGCCGGTGGGCGAAGGGCAGCTCGACGCCGGGGGCCACCTCGTCGATCATGACGTCGTCGGGCAGATAGGGGCCGACGCGCCAGTACTGCTCGCCGAACACCTGGTCGTCCACCCAGCAGCTCCCTGGCGCCTGCAGCAGCGGGTGCGACAGGAAGAGGAAGAGCCGCCCACCGGGCTCGAGCACGCGGGCGATCTCGGCGATGGCCGGCTCGAAGGGGTCCACGTGCTCGATCGCCAGGCAGACGACGACGGTGTCCACCACGGCGTCTCCGAGGGGGAGGTGCTCCGCCCGCGCCTGCACGAACCGCGGCCCGCCGTCGCGCTCGAGCGCCGTGCGGATCTGGGCGGGGGCGGGGTCGAGGCCCACCACCTCGGCGCCCAGCGCGGCGATCCTCCTCGACACCTGCCCCTCGCCGCATCCCACCTCCAGGACGCGCCGGGACCCGCGCAGGAAGTGGTCCACCATCGGCAGGATCTGCTCTTCGTACTCGGGGTCGGCGCCCGCCGTGAACGAGGCCTGCCACCACCGCGCGTTGCGTTCCCAGAGCTCCTCGCCGCGCACCCGAGGCCCTAGTCCGCGGGTGGGGCCGACGGCGCCTCCACCGCGTCGCGGATGCGCTCCAGTGTGGTCCGCATGCCGCGCTCGTTGGTCCGGCCGCGCCAGGGTCCGAGCAGCATCCAGTACAGCTGCAGCCAGGCGACGTCCTTCAATTGGAACGACTCCGTGACGTCGGTCCCGTCGTCCTTGGGTTCCAGGACGTAGCGCCACGTGTTGAGGGCCTTGTCGCCCTCGCCCACGGTGAACGCGAACTCCCGGCCCGGCGCGCACGCCGTGACCACGCACGTCGTCCAGTAGACGGGCCCCCGTCCGTTGCGGCGGACGTGGCCGCGAAAACGAGCGCCCACCGCCGGACCGGTGGCCTCGTCCAGCCATTGCGCCTCGAACGTCTCGGGACTGAACATGCCGATCTTGGTGACGTCGCTCACCAGGTCCCAGATCGGCTCCGACGCCGCCCGCATGTGGAGGGTGACCGAACCGTGCATGCCGGAACGCTATCCCCAGCCGCCTCATCCCGGGCCCGCGCCGCGTACAACTACGTGGAGGGCGACATCCTCACGGTGGCCAACACCGCGCGCCAGATCGTCGCCCGCCCGCGGCTCTCGCTCGACCCCTACTCGTGCGGGGTGCCCGGCCTCTTGGCGCGCCAGGGCACTGCCACCACTCCGACCTGGTGGGTCCTTGCCGTCCGGGCCCGGCGGACCCGGGTCCGGACGGTGCCGGCCCCGGTCCCCGACTCAAGGGGGTCGCTTCGGTGGCCGATGCAACGAGTGTGACGGAAGCGGTGTACTGGCTCTCCCCATGGCCTCGCTGATCCCCGGTCCGAACCTGGGCCTGGAGGGCGCGCCCCACCTGGACTTCCAGCCCGCCGTCGACCTCTCGACCGGCCGCCTGCTGGGCTTCGAGGCACTGTTGCGCTGGGAGGCGGGCGGCCAGGCGGTCCCGCCCGGTGCGCTCATCCCGTGGGCCGAGGCGCGCGGGCTCATGACCGCCATCAACGCATGGATCCTGGCCGAGGCCTGCTCCCAGGCCGCCCGCTGGCCGTCGAACCTCCAGCTCGCCGTGAACTGCTCGGTGTTCCAGCTCCGGCGGCGGGAAGCGGCCGCGGCGGCGGCCGCGGCGCTCGAGCTCTCGGGGCTCGCGCCCGACCGCCTCGCCATCGAGATCACCGAGACGGCGCTCATCGACGACAGCGCCGTGGCCGACCTCCAGGCCATGAGCCGGCTCGGCGTCCAGCTCACACTGGACGACGTCGCCTCCGACTGGTCGGTGCTGAAGAACCTGGGCGACTGCGTGGTGAACACCATGAAGATCGACGGGACGCTCGTCGACGAGCTCAAGGTGTCCGGTTCGCCCACCCAGACCGTCGTGCAGACCATCGTCAGGATCAGCCGGTCCCTCGGCATCTGCACCGTCGCCGAGGCCGTGGAGACGGCCGTGCAGGTCGCGGTGCTGCGCGAGGCCGGGGTCGAGGTCGCGCAGGGGTTCTTCTTCTCGCCGCCCGTGTCCGCGGCGGAGGCCTACGGGCTCGCCGCCACGGTGCCGCTCCCCACCTACTCGCTCACCGTGCCCGGCGCCGCCCGGGAGCCGGCGGGCGTCACCGTCCCGCCACCCCAGCCGGTCCCGCCGGCCGCCGCCGTTGGTGCGCCGGCCGGCACCCGCCCGCCGTCGCGCGACGCTGGTCGTGTGCGCGAGCTCAGCGACGCCGTCGCCGCGCTGACCCAAGCCGTCGAGCGCCAGAGCGAGATCCTCGTCTCCCTGGTCGAGACGTCACGCCACTTCGTGGACGTCTAGCTTCCGTCCCCCCACGACACCGTGCGGGTCTCGTCGAGCACCGGCACCGGCCCGGGCGTGCGTGCGGGGTGCACCTCGTAGCGCGCCGGGTGCCCGAGGGCCGGCGTGGCCGGCGCGCCGGGCCCGAGTTCGCCGAGCACGGTGCCCCGCTCCCGGAAGTGGTCCAGGGCCAACATCGCTGCCCGGTCGAGGACGGGCGCCACCGGGACGTCGTGGGCCACGAGATCGGCCTGCACCTCCTTCAGCGTGCGCCGCGCCACCGCCGACGCGACCTGCTCGTCGAGCTCGACCTTGCGACGGATGCGGTCGCCGAGAGGGAGGTCCTCGAGGCCCTCCAGTGCCAGGGCGCGGCACATACGGGACCAGAAGTGCTGCTCGGCGAGCACGCCCATGGTCACATAGCGGTCGTCGGCCGTCCGGTAGATCCCGTAGCCGGGCATCCCGTTCATGGGCACGGGCGACCCGGCCGGGGTGAGGGTGCCGACCGCTCCCGTCCACGTGGCCAGGACGTCGGCGATGCCGACGTCGACGTACTCACCCTCGCCGCTCGCCCGCGCCCGCAGACAGGCGGCGAGCACGGCCATGGCCGCGGCCATGCCGGCGCCGAGATCGCCCACGGGGATGGTGGCGGCGCGCGGTGGACCACCGCTCGGCGCCAGCACGCCCGCGTACGCCTGGTAGTTGATGTCGTGCCCCGGCACCGGCGCGAGCGGGCCGGTGGCGCCGTAGCCCGAGATCGAGCAGTACACGACGGACGGATTGCACGCCCGTACCGCCGCGTAGCCGACGCCCAACCGGTCGGCCACGCCCGGGCGGAAGCCCTCCATCACGACCTCCGCATCGGCGGCCAGCTCGAGAACCCGGGCGCGGCCCTCGGGGTCCTTGAGGTCCGCCACCGTCGAGCGCTTGCCCGCGTTGAGGACGTCGAACAGCGGCGGGAACACGCGCATGGGGTCGCCGCCGGGGGGCTCGATCTTGATGACGTCCGCCCCCATCTCCGCCAGCAGCTGCGTGGCATAGGGCACAGGACGCCAGATGCCGAGGTCGAGCACTCGCAGGCCGTGGAGCAGGGGCGTGGGCACGGCGGGCATGATCGCGCGTCCTGGCCCCCCGGGCCGAGCCCTCAGTCGCGACCGCAGAGGGCCGCGGGCTCGGTGGCCAGCGGCGCACCGTCGAGGGCGCAGTGCAGGCACTGGGCCGGCTCATGCCCGGTCGCCCCCGCCCGTCCTTCGGGTGCCGGGGGGTTGCGGATCCCGACGGCGGCGACGACCCCGCCGGCGACGCACGCCGCGCCGGCCAGCAGCACCGCGCTGCGGAAGCTGGCGGACATCGACGCGGGGTGCAGGTAGCTCGTCCCGGACATGCCGGTGAGCGCGGGGAGGACGGCCACGGCGATGAGGCTCCCGACCCGGGCGACGTCGTTGTTCACGGCGGAGGCCATGCCGGCGTGCTCGCGCGGCGCAGCGGCAAGGGCGGTCGCCGTCAACGGTGCGACGGTGATGGCGAGACCCAGGCCGAAGACGATGACGGCGGGGAGCACCCCCGAGGCATAGGAGCGATCGGTCGCCGCCCGCGCCAGGAGCGCCAGCCCCAGCCCCACCACCACCGGCCCGGCACTCATCTGCAGCCTCGGTCCGATGCGTGCCGCCAGCCGCCCCGAGCGGGCGGAGAGCAGGAGCATGATGGCCGTGAGCGGGAGCAGTGCGACGCCCGACTCGACGGGCGTGTACCCGTCGGCCACCTGGAGCTGGACCGGGAGGAGGAACAAGGCGCCGCCCAGTGCCGCGTAGACGATGAAGGTGACGACGTTGGTCACCGAGAACTGGCGGACCCGGAAAAGGCCCAGGGGCAGCATCGGCGCCCGGGCGCGCCGCTCCACCAGGACGAAGGCGACGCCCGCGGCGATGCCCAGCCCCATCGCCAAGGGGACCGAGGAGCGCGTCCAGCCGTGCGCGGGGCCCTCGATGAGCGCGTAGGTGACCCCGGCCAGGGCGACCGTCGCCAGCACGGCGCCGGCCCCGTCGATGCCCGGGCCCACGGTGGCGTCCGTCGACTCCGGCACGTGGCGGGCCGCCACCACCAGGACGAGGGCGCCGAGCGGCACGTTGATCAGGAAGATCCAGCGCCACGAGGCCGTGGCGATGAGGTACCCGCCGAGCAGCGGCCCCACCGCCGTGGCCAGGCCGCCGTAGGCCGACCACGCCCCGATGGCCCGTCCTGCGTCCTCCCCGTCGAAGGTCGCCTGCAAGATGGCGAGGCTCTCGGGCGTGAGCAGCGCGGCGCCGACGCCCTGGAGGACGCGCACGACCACGAGCGACGTGGTCCCGGGCGCCAGCGCGCAGGCGATCGAGCACGCCACGAAGACGACCACCCCGGCCACGAACATCCGCCGGCGCCCATAGTGGTCGCCGAGCGAGCCGCCCACCAGCAAGAGCGCGGCCAACGACAAGGTGTACCCGGTGACGACCCATTGCAGGGCGCCCACCGAGGCATGGAACTCCCGCCCGATGGTCGGCAGCGCGATGCCCACCACCGTGGCGTCGATCGCCGCCATCCCCGAGCCGAGGACGGTGGCCGCTACGACCCACCGCCCGGCGGCGGTGCCCAGACGCACCGCGCCACCTTAGGGTCCCGCTAGGCCCCTTCGACCAGGACGGTCCGGTACAAGGACGCCGGGTCGTCGAGCACGTCGAGGAGGAAGGCGGCCACATCGGCGCGGGCGACACGGCTCGCCCGGCGCAGGCCGTTGGCGTCCGGCGCGATGCGCACCCGTCCGGTCGCGGCGCGGTTCACCAGCGGGGCGCACCGGACGATGGTCCAGGCCAGGTCCGAGGTCCGCAGCACCTCCTCGGCCGAGGCGGCGTCGGCGGCGAGCGCCCGTTCCATGGGGTGGCGGAGGTGGGCCCACGGCGAGCGCCGGTGGGCGGGGTCGGCCACGAAGTGGGACATGAGCACCACCCGGGTCACCCCGCACTCCGACATGGCCTGGACCAGGGCACCGCTGACGGCCGCCAGGGCCTGGTCCCCGGCGCGGCGTACGCCGATGGTGTCGACGACGGCGTCACAGCCCGCCAGGGCCGATCGCAGGTCGGCGGGGACAAGCGCGTCCCCGGCGACCACCGACAGGTTCGGCTCCGCCCACACCTTGCGCGGCTCGTGGACGAAGGCGGTCACCCGGCGCCCGGTCGCCAAGGCCTGGACCACGACCTGGCGGCCGGTCCGTCCCGACGCGCCGAGGACCAGCAGCTGCTCGGACCGCCGCCGCTCGGCGGTGCTCTCGCCGACACCGGCGCCGGTGGTGCGCTCCACGCTGCCCACGGTTGCGCCGCGCCCGTGCCCGGCGAAGGGGACAAGGTCCCGCGGCGCCGAGAGTTCATCTCCTTGTCACCGGTCGTTCGCGTTCCGATCACCGATCACCCCCCGTCCCGACGCCTCGCGCAGGGCCGGGACCTTCGTCCCTTGCTGGTCGAGGTGGCCCGCAGGACGCTGGGACCGTGGCGAACCATCCCGACACATCGTCCGTCGGCGTCCCCACAGCCGCGGGTCCAGCCGCGCTGAGCGCGCAGCTCGACGACCTCCGTCGCGAGATGCGCCGTCGCCACGTGGAGTCGTCCGACACCTTCGAGCGCGTGCATCCCTCGCACCGGCAGAGCGCGGCCAACCTGGTCGACTACCTGACGCTTCGCCGCCACGACATCCGCCAGCTCCAGGAGTCGCTGGCGGAGCTCGGACTCTCCTCGCTGGGCCGGTCGCAGGAGCACGTCATCACCACCGTCGAGCGGGTGCTCGACACCCTCGACCTGCTGACGGCCAACGGCTGGCGCCACCGGACGGAGGCGGCGGTCTCCTACGGCGGCGGACGGGAGACCCTGGAGGCCAACGCCACGGCGCTGCTCGGCCCCAGCCGCGCCCATCGCCAGACGCGGATCCTCGTGACCATGCCGGGCGAGGCCGCCACCGACTTCGAGCTGGTCCGGTCCCTGATCGACGCCGGGATGGACTGCGCGCGCATCAACTGCGCCCACGACGACGTGCCGAGCTGGCTGCGCATGGTCGAGAACCTGCGGGACGCGGCGAAGAAGACCGGCCGGCCGTGCCCCGTCCTCATGGACCTGCCCGGGCCCAAGCTGCGCACCGGCCCGATCGAGCCGGGCCCTCGGGTCCTGCGCCTGCGTCCCCGGCGCGACGCCTGGGGCCGCTGCGCGGTGCCGGCCCAGGCCTTGCTGGTGGACGAGGACCGGTACGCGCTCGGGGCCTCCTCGGCCGCGGAGGGTGCGCTGTCCCAGCCCGGCGGCCGGCTCCCGTCGGCGGCGGGCGCAGTCCCGGTGATCCCGGTGCTCGGTCCGTGGCTGGGCGGCCTGCGGGCCGGTGACCGCATCCGCCTGCGGGACACCCGCGATTCGCCGCGCACGATGCGCGTCAGCTCCCTGGAGGAGGCGGGCGCGCGGATCGAGGTCGACGACACGACCTACCTGGAGGCAGGGACACGCCTGGTCGCGGACCACGGGGAAGGACGCGTCGGCTTGCTGGCGCCCCGGGTGCAGGCCCTCGACCTTCGTCCGGGCGACGTGCTCACGCTGACCGCCGATCTGGCGCCGGCGTCGCCGGGTGTGGCACGCATCGGCTGCACCTTGGCCCCGGCCCTCGACGCCGTGCGCGTCGGTCATCGGGTGTTCCTGGACGACGGCAAGATCGGCGGCGTGGTCGTCGACCGCCGCCCGGGCGAGGCCGACGTCCGCATCACCCTGGCGTCGCCCGAGGGCACCAAGCTCCGCGCCGAGAAGGGCATCAACTTCCCCGACAGCGACCTACGCCTCCCGGCCCTCGCACCGGAGGACGACGCCCTCCTCCGGCTGATCGTCGAGCAGGCCGACCTCGTCGGGCTCTCCTTCGCGCAGGACGCCACCGACGTGATCACCCTGCAGCGCCGCCTGCACGAGCTCGGGGCCGCCCACCTCGGGATCGTCCTCAAGGTGGAGACGGCCCGCGGCTTCTCGGCCCTGCCCGAGATGCTCCTGGCGGGCATGGCGTCCGAGCGCGTCGGCGTGATGGTGGCCCGTGGCGACCTGGCCGTGGAATGCGGGTTCGAGCGTCTCGCCGAGGTCCAGGAAGAGATGCTCTGGCTCTGCGACGCCGCCCACGTCCCCGTGATCTGGGCCACGCAGGTGCTCGACCAGATGGCGCGCACGGGTCAGCCGTCGCGTGCCGAGATCTCGGACGCGGCGATGGGCGGGCGGGCGGAGTGCGTGATGCTCAACAAGGGACCCCACATCGTCGACGCGGTCGCCTCCCTCGACGACATCCTCGGGCGGATGGTCAGCCACCAGCGAAAGAACGTCGCTCTCCTCCGGCGGCTGCGCAGCTGGTCGCCGGGCCGCTGACCCAGGGGTCGGCGTCAGCGGAGCGTCGCGACGACGGGGAGGTGCTTGACGCCGCCCACGAAGTTGGCCTGGGCGAATTCGGGCTCCCCGTCGAGGGCGATCTCGTCCACCGCCGCGAGCAGCCTCGGGAGGAGGGTGCGGATCTCGCGCCGTGCGAAGGTCGAGCCCAGGCAGAAGTGCTCGCCGCCGCCGAAGGCGATGGTGCGGTTGGCGTTGTGCCGGGTCACGTCGAAGGTCATCGGGTCCTCGAAGACGCGCTCGTCGCGGTTCGCCGACGGGTACGACAAGAGGAGCCGGTCGCCCGCGGGGATCTCGACGCCGGACAGCGTGGCCGGCTCGGTCAGGTAGCGCAGGAAATGACGCACGGGCGAGGTCCAGCGGATCATCTCCTCGGCGGCGTTGGGTACCAGAGAGGGCTCGGCCTGCAGCGTCGTCACCTGCTCGGGGTGGCGCAGCAGGGCCTCGAGCCCGCCCGAGAGCGCGAACGACGTGGTGTCGTGCCCGGCCGTGGCCACGATGGTGAAGTACCAGAGTGTGGCGTCGCGGTCCATCGGGCAGCCACCCACCTGCGCGTTGGCGATGACGGTGGCCAGGTCGTCGGTCGGCCGGGCCCTGCGGTCCGCCGCCAGCCCGTTGAAGTACTCCTCGAACTCGGCGATCGTCCTGGTGACCATGGCGAAGGGATCGCTGAGGTCTCCCATGTACTCGGGGTCGGCCGCACCGAAGAGGCCCTGGGTGAGGCGGAGCATGGTGGGCTCGTCCTCCTCGGGCACGCCGAAGATGCTCATGATCACCCGCAGCGTGTAGGGGACGGCGATGTCCTGGGCGAAGTCGCACCGGCCGCCGAGGTCGCGGAACGTGGCGACGAATTGGTCCGCGATGGCGTCGATGCCCGCCTGACGCTGGGCCACGGCCCGGGGCCGGAACCAGGCGTTGGCGACGGCGCGGTGCTCGTGGTGCTCCTCGCCGTCCATGTGGATGAGCGTCTTGGGCTCGATTCCCATCGCGCCCAGCATTTCGAACTGCAGGTCGGGACCCAGGACGGAGTTGCGCGTGTTGAGGAACCGGTCGTTGTGGCGCGACACGCCGAAGACGTCCTCGAAGCGGGTCACCGCCCAGAACGGCGTGTAGCCCTCGGCCTCGACCCGCAGGACGGGGGCGTCGTCGCGCAGCGTTCGGGCAACGTCGTGCCAGGCGTCCTGGTCGACGTAGGCGGCGGGGTCGATGAAGATGGCGCCGCGAGGGTCGGGAGGGGCCACCACTGCTCCTCGGGTCGGTGTCGCCCCACGCTATCCCGCCCCTGGGTCAGGGACCCCCGGACGCCTGCTCGGCCGCCTCGGCCATCGCCGGCGCGGGTGTTCGGGCGCGTCGACCATGATGGGCGACCGTCTGGGCGTCGGGGTGGTTGAAGTCCCACACCGGCCGCTCCGAGCGGATCGGCGGCAGGGCGGCGAAGTTGTGGTGCGGGGGCGGTGAGGACGTGAACCACTCCAGGGTGTGCGCGTCCCACGGGTTGTCGCCCGCCCAGACCGGCCGGCGCCACGACACGACGACGTTGACCGCGAACAGCAGTGTGGAGACGCCCACGAGCCACGAGGCCCAGGAGGACACCTCGTTGAGGGTCTGCCAGCTCGGGCTCCCGACGTAGGTGGCCACGCGTCGAGGCATGCCTTGGAGCCCGAGGACGTACTGCGGGAAGATGAAGGCGTTGGCGCCGATGAAGAGCAGCCAGAATTGGATCTTTCCCAGCCCCTCTCGCAGCATCCGCCCGGTCATCTTGGGATGCCAGTAGTAGAGGCCGGCCATCCCGCCCATCACCAGTGCCATGACCACGCTGTGGAAGTGGGCGACGACGAAATAGGTGTCGTGGGTGGCGAAGTCGATCGGTGGCGAGGCCAGGAACATCCCGGTGAGCCCGCCGATCAGGAAGGTGACGAGGAAGCCGATGGCATAGAGCATCGGCGTGGAGAAGGTCAGCTGACCACGCCACATGGTGCCGATCCAGTTGAAGAACTTGATGCCCGTTGGCACGGCGATGAGCAATGACAGCAGGGCGAAGAACGGGAGGAGCACGACCCCGGTAGTGAACATGTGGTGCGCCCACACGCCGGTGCTCAAGGCGGCGATCGACAGCGTGGCGAAGATCATCCCCTTGTAACCGAACACGGGCTTCCGGGAGAAGACGGGCAGGACCTCGGTCACGATGCCGAAGAACGGCAGGGCGAGGATGTAGACCTCCGGGTGGCCGAAGAACCAGAAGAGGTTCTGATAGAGGATCGGCGAGCCGCCGCCGTGCACGCTGTAGATCAGCGTCCCGAGGTGCCGGTCGCACCACAGGCACACGAGAGCGGCGGTGAGCGGCGGGAAGGCGATCAGGATGAGGATGGCGACGACCAGCATGTTCCAGGTGAAGATGGGGAGGCGGAACATGGTGAGGCCCGGGGCGCGCAGGTAGAAGATCGTCGTCACCAGGTTCACCCCGGTGAAGATGGCGGAGAAGCCGGTGAGCAGCAGGGCCACGATCCACAGGTCGGCACCCGACCCCGGCGAGTACACCGCGGTCGACAGTGGCGCGTAGCCGACCCAGCCGAAGGCGGCCGGCCCGCTGGCGACGATGAAGCCCATGATCATGCAGATCGAGCCGCTCAGATACAGCCAGTAGGAGAGCGCGTTGAGCCGCGGGAAGGCCATGTCGGGCGCGCCGACCTGCAGTGGCACGATGTAGTTGGCCAGGCCACCGAAGGCGAAGGGCCCGGCGAAGAGGAAGATCATGATGCTGCCGTGCATCGTGAAGATCTCGTTGTACTGCTGCATGGACAGGAGCGACGAGTCCGGCGAGGACAACTGGGCCCGCATGATCATGGCCAGCAGGCCGCCGACGAGCAGCATCACCACCGAGGTCACGGTGTAGGAGGTCCCGATCACCTTGTGGTCCGTGCTGGTGATCCAGCGCAGGATGCCCCGCGGTGCCGGCGGGTGGTGCGTGTCGGTGCCGTGCTCGGCGGGCAGCGTCCGTGGGTGCTCGAGCGTGCTCATGGCCCCCCTCGTCGACGGGTGAACGGCCCGCGCCCGAGCGGCCGGCGGGGCGCGGTGGCGGGTCGTGACGGTCGCGGCGCGACCTGCCCGAACCTAACGTTCTAGAGATTCTCGGGTCAAGAACTGTACAACTACGAGAACGCGTTCTAGTATTTGGCGGAAGAGCCCTCGAGCAAGGAGGATCCAGATGCCGAGGAGCGTCACGAACCGGCGGCCGACGTGCGACGTCGACGTGCTCGACCGGGGGCTCTACCAGGACCCCTTCCCCGTCTACGAGTGGCTGCGATCGGAGCGGCCGATCTACTGGGACGAGGCCAACGAGCTCTGGGTGCTGTCGCGCCACTCCGACGTGAGCTACGTGTCGATGCACCCCGAGCTGTTCTGCTCCGGCCGGGGCATCCGGCCCCACGGCGATCTCAACCTGTCGATCGCCGGGCTCGACGGGGCCAGACACGTCCAGCAGCGCCGTCTCGTCAACAAGGGGTTCTCGCCCCGCATGATGCGGCAGCTCGAACCCCGGGTGCGCTCGGTGGTCGTCGACACCCTCGACCGTCTCGAGGGCCGCGGGACCTGCGACTTCCTGACCGACGTCGCCGTGCCCGTCCCCCTGGTCGTCATCGCCGAGCTGATGGGTCTTCCCGTCGAGGACCGGGAGCGCTTCTGGCACTGGTCGGACCGGATGATGGGCGGGGAGGGCCGGACCGAGCCCGACGACCCGAAGCTGCTCGACGCCGCGGCCGCGTTCGCGGAGTACGTCGACTACCTGAGTCGCATCATCGCCGAGCGGCGCGAGGCGTACCGCGCGGCGCTGTCCGGCGGGTCGGCGCCACCCGACGGCGACCTGATCAGCATCCTCGTGGGCGCCTCCGAGCAGGGCGTGCTATCCGCCGACGACGAGCTGTCGCACGACGAGCTGATCATGTTCCTCGTGCTGCTGGTCGTGGCCGGCAACGAGACCACCCGCAACGCCATCGCCGGCGGGATGTGGGCGATGAGCCGCTTCCCCGAGGAGTGGGCGCGGCTCGCTTCGACGCCGGAGGTGCTGGAGACGGCGCCCGACGAGATCGTCCGCTTCGTCTCCCCGGTGATCAGCTTCGCCCGCAGCGCGACGCAGGACACGGAGTTGCGGGGCCAGCGAATCCGCGAGGGCGAGCGGGTGCTCATGCTCTACCAGTCGGCCAATCGGGACGAGGACGTCTTCGAGGAGCCCGAGGTGTTGCATCTCGACCGCTCGCCGAACCCCCATCTCGCGTTCGGGGTCGGTCCGCACGTCTGCCTCGGCCTGAACCTGGCCCGTCTGGAGATCCGGGTGGTGTTCGACGAGCTGGTGCGCCGGTTCCCGGACCTGGAGGTGGCCCCAGGGTTCACCCCGGCGTTCGGCGACTCGCTGCTGGTCCACGCCATGGCGTCGCTGCCGGTCCGGCTCCACGAGAGCGGGGGTCCCGCCGAGGGTGCCGTGAGGGGATCGACCGGGGAGGGCCGGCCGTGACCGCGGCGGCGCCCGGATTCCCGCTGATCGTCTCGGTGGACGACCACGTCGTCGAGCCGCCCCATGTCTGGCGCGATCGGCTCCCCTCACGCTGGCGCGGCGAGGGGCCGCGCGTCGAGCGATCCGGCGTCGCCCACATGGGCAACGTCGGCGGGGTGTACTCGTGGGAGGAGGACCCCGCCGGCACGCCCTGCGACTTCTGGCTGTTCGAGGACCTTCGCTACCCCATGACCAGGGTCATGGCGGCCGCGGGCCTGCCCCGGGACCAGGTCACCGTGTCGCCGGTGACCTTCGACGAGATGCGTCCCGGGTGCTACGAGCCCAAGGCGCGCCTGGCGGACATGGACGAGGCCGGCATCGAGGTCTCCTTCAGCTTCCCCACCTTCCCCCGCTTCGCGGGCCAGGCCTTCAGCGAGGCGAAGGACAAGGACCTCGGCTTCGCCTGCATCCAGGCGTACAACGACTGGATGGTCGAGGAATGGTGCGCGGACGCTCGCCTCGCCCCCATCTGCCTGGTGCCCTTCTGGGACCCGCTCCTCGCCGCGGGCGAGGTGGCCCGCAACGCGGCGCGCGGCGTGCACGCCATCACCTTCTCGGAGATTCCCGCCTACCTGGGGTGGCCCTCCATCCACGACAAGGATCGCTACTGGGACCCGTTGTTCGCGAGCTGTGCCGAGACGGCCACGGTCGTGTGCATGCACATCGGCTCTGGTTCGAAGATGCCCTCCACCTCGGCCGACGCGCCGGCCGCGGTGCAGTCCACGGCCACCTTCGCCAACTGCATGCTCTCGATGTGCGACTGGTTGTTCTCCGGCGTGCTCGAGCGGTTCCCGGAGCTCCGCATCGCCTACAGCGAGGGACAGATCGGCTGGATCCCCTACATCTTGGAGCGCGCCGACCACATCTGGGAGTCCAACCGGGCCTGGGGTGGCGTCGCCGACCTCGTGCCCGACCCGCCGTCACACTACTTCGCCCGCCAGGTCTACGGCTGCTTCTTCTCCGACCGGTTCGGACTGCGGAACCTGGCCGACATCGGTGAGGACAACGTCCTCTTCGAATGCGACTACCCGCACGCCGACAGTACGTGGCCCCACACGGCGGCGCTGGCCCGGGCCATGACCGTGGACCTGGCGCCCGAGGTCGTGCGCAAGATCATGCGGGACAACGCCATCCGGCTGTTCCATCTCGACGAGCGTCTCTCGCCCACGGTCCCATCGGGGTCGGCGGCGAGGATCCGCCCCGCAGCTGGCGAGGGCTCGTCGTGACCGAGCACTACGACCTGGTCGTCCGCGGCGGCATGCTCGTCGACGGCACGGGCAATCCCCGGCGCCGAGCGGACGTGGCCGTGCGCGGCGGGAAGGTCGCAGCGGTCGGGCACCTGGGGGGCGCCGGGGCCGACGAGACCGTCGACGCCACCGGGCTCGTCGTGGCCCCGGGGATCATCGACCCCCACACGCACTACGACCCGCAGATCACCTGGGACCCCTACGCAACGGCGTCGTGCTTCCACGGCGTGACGACGGTGCTGGCCGGCAATTGCGGCTTCTCCGTCGCCCCCGTGCATCCCGACGACCGGCGTTTCTTCGCCGGGCTCTTCGCCAAGGTCGAGGGGATGGCGCCGATCGCGCTGGACGGCATCTGCTGGGAATTCGAGACCTTTCCGGAGTACCTGGCGACTCGCCAGGGCAAGTTGGGCGTCAACCTGGCGTGCTACGTGGGCCACAGCAACCTGCGTCGCTGGGTCATGGGACCCGACGGCTCGGCCCGCGAGGCCACTGCCGGGGAAGTCGTCGAGATGGGCCGCGTGCTCCGTGAGGCCATGGACGCCGGCGCGGCGGGGCTGTCCTCGACGCATGCGCCGACGCACAACGACGGCGACAACCATCCCGCGCCGAGCCGATTCGCCGACCATGACGAGCTGCTCGCACTGGCGGACGAGGTGGGCCGGGCCAACCGCGGCACCATCACCTACCTGCCGCGCAGTGCCGTCGGCGGGCTGGACGCGCCGGACATGGACCTGCTCATCGAGCTCGGTCGCACCAGCGGCCTGCCCGTGATCATCCAGGGCCTGGGCGGGCGCAACAAGGTCGACGCACCCGGCGCGCACTGGGGTGCCGCCCTGGAATTCCTGGCCCGGGCCAGGGCCGCCGGTGCGGCGGTGTACTCGCTGCTGCTGGCCCGCCCCTTCGACCGCCCTTTCGACCTGGTGGCCGGGACCACGCTCTACGAGGGGGTGCCCGAGTGGGATCGGGTCGTCTCTCCGATGGTGGCGGACCGGGAACGGCTGCTGCGGGACCCGGCGACGCGCGACGCGATGCGCCACGCGGTGGAACACCCCAACCGCGACCCCGAGCGTGGGTCGACCCTCCCCCCGCCGCACTGGGACGTCCTCTTCGTGGGCGCCACCGGGCGTGCGGATCTGCAGCACGTCACCGGGCGCTCGATCCTCGACATCGCCAAGGAGCAAGGCGTCGCGCCGGCCGACGCCATGCTGGATCTGGCCCTGGCCGACGACCTGGCGACCCAGTTCCGCTGGATCACCGAGACGGACGAGTGGATGTCGAGCGTGCGCGAGGCGCAGCACGACCCCCACATGATCATCGGCACCTCCGACGGCGGGGCGCACCTGGGCCGCGACGACGGGTCCGACTACAGCTCCTATTTCCTTCGCCGCTGGGTGCTCGACCTCGGGGAATGGACGCTCGAACAGGGGATCCGGCAGCTCACGTCGGTGCCTGCGGCCATCCTCGGCTTCTGGGACCGCGGCATCGTGCGGGCCGGGAATTGGGCCGACCTCGTGGTCCTGGACCCCGAGGCGATCCGACGCCCGGGCCGCAAGGAGCTCGTCCACGACCTCCCCGGCGGGATCGGACGGTTCCAGGCGTACCCCAACGGGGTCGTCGCCACCATCGTCAACGGCGAGCCCATCGTGCTCGACGGCGCCCTGACCGGCCGTCTCCCCGGGCGCGTCGTCTCGCCCACCTAGCCCGCCTAAGCCCACGTCGCCCACCTCGCCCACCCTTACGACCTTCGACCACACCGACCTGATCAAAGGCAAGGAGCCAGCACATGGAATTCGGGATCTTCCTCCAGGGGTACCTTCCCGGGCCCCAGGCGCACGACACCGATGCCGAGCACACGGCGCTCACCCGTGAGATGGAGCTCGCCCGGGTGGCGGATAGCCACAACTTCAAGTTCGTGTGGCTGACCGAGCACCACGGGCTCTCCGAGTACTCGCACCTGGCCTCCAACGAGGTCCATGCCGGCTACCTGGCGGCCACCACCGAGCGCATCCACATCGGGGCGGGGATCTTCAACATCTCGCCAAGGGTGAACCACCCGGTGCGCACCGCCGAGAAGGTGGCCACCCTCGACCACCTCACCAACCGCCGCTTCGAGTTCGGCACGGGGCGCGGGGCCGGGAGCCACGAGATCGCCACCCTGAACATCCACGACAAGGAGTCGACGCGCGCGGACTACGACGACGTGATCTACGAGCTCGTCCGGATGTGGGAGCAGAAGGACTACACGTACCACGGCACCCACTGGGCGATGGACACCCCGCACAACGTGCTGCCCAAGCCCTGGGGCCCGGGTCATCCGCCGTTCTGGCTGGCGGTCGGCTCGCCGGCCACGTGGGAGAAGGCGGGGCGTCTCGGGCAGGGCGCCCTGGGCTTCACCTTCTCGGCCGTCCACGACGTGGCACCGTGGATCGAGTCGTACAAGAAGGGGATCAGCGACTGCCAGGACCCGGTCGGCGAGTTCGTCAACGACAACGTGATGATCACCACCGCGGTGCGATGCTCCAGTGACCGGGCCGCGGCGCGGGCCCAGGCCTGTCGTCCCGGGAACGGGTACCTGCCGTCGCTCGTGGCCCTCTACCACGACACGATGCCGGGCCGTCCAGGGTCCGTTCGCTGGCCGACGCCACCGCGGCCGCCGCGTGAGGACCAGCTCGATTCCCTCATCGACGGCGGGTACCTCCTGTGCGGCTCGCCCGAGGAGATCTGCGAGCAGCTCCGGCCCTTCGTCGACTACGGCGTGGACCAGGTGTGCTTCGGTCTTCCCGGCGACGCCACCTCCTACGAGGAGGCGATCGAGATCATCGAGACGTTCGGCCGCCACGTGATCCCGGAGTTCGACAAGGACCCGATCATCTCCACCGACCGCTACCGGGCCCTGGCCAAGCCGAAGTTCCCGGTCTTCAACCGCCCGCCGCTGGAGATCCCCACGCTCCACGCACCCGCGGCGCACGCGCCGGCCTGAGCGCGCGCCGGGTCATCAGCGCGCGCGTTGGTTCCTCTGGCGGTGGCTGTCGGGCGGGATGACCGCCGTCCCCGCCGCGAGCGCCGCGTCGTCCGCCGCGACCTGCGCGAGGGTCGCCGCCTCGAGCCGCTCCGCCAGGGCGGCCTGTGCGGAGGACCACACCCAGTGCAGGGCGCAGGCCTCCTCCCAGTGGCACGGTCCGCCGCGCAGGGCGCACTCCTGGGGCTCGATCGGCCCTTCGAGCGCCTCGACGATCTCGCGGATGGTGATCGCCTCCGGCGGCCGGGCCAGGGCGTAGCCGCCGGTCGGGCCTGAACGGGACGTCACCAGCCGGGCTCGTTGGAGCTCCTGGAGCACCTGCTGGAGGAAGCCGACGGGGATCTCCATGTCGGCGCCGATGGCGCCGGCCTTGGCATGCGCCCCCGGTGACCGGGCCAGGAAGATGAGCGCGCGGATCCCGTAGTCGGTCCGGCGAGTCGGCACCAGCTTCACGAGATCAGATCCTACGCACCTCGTGCTCGACGCAAACCGCCGAGCCGGCGACAGCGGAGGGGTCGCGATGCACTAGTAGGGGCTCGGATCCGCGTCGAGGGTGTCGGCGACGATCTGGAGGAGAAGCTCGGGACGAAAGGGCTTGCGGAGAACGGCGGACGTGACCGTGTGCAGGAAGCGCGCCGTGGGCGCTCCGATCGGGTACCCGGTCATCACGACCACCGTCGGCGCAGGCGAGAGGGCGAGCAGGTGCCGGAGCAGCCCGAACGAATCCGCCTCGGCCAGGTGGAGATCCAGGAGGACAAGGTCCGCGCCGTCGTCACGCGCTACGCGGAGACCCTCCTCGGCCTCGGCAGCCTCTCTGACCTCGTACCCGCGTTGTCGGAGGATCTCGACGAGCGTCATCCGCAGGTCGTCGTTGTCCTCGACAACGACGACCGCGTGGGTCGATCCTGCCCCTCGGGGGTTCACCAGCGGCCTACTATACTTACCTGTCAACCGACAAGTAACTGACGTAGGACCGGCGAGATCGGCGAATCGGGGGGAAGGTGCCACGAACACGAGCAGGGTCGGAGACCCGTGACGCCGTCTTGCACGTGGCCTTGGAGCTCTTTCGCAGTCAAGGCTACGAGGCCACGACCCTTCGGCAGATCGCCCAGGGGCTCGACGTCACCGCTGCGGCGCTCTACTACCACTTCCCGGCGAAGGACGAGATCCTGGTGACACTCGTCGATCCGCTGATCGAGGGTCTGGAGGAGATCCTGGAGGTGGACGGGGAATCACCGGAGCACCTCCTCGACATGTACCTCGAGCTCCTCGTCCGCGAGCACGCACTGGCAAACCTTCTGGCGCATGATCCGGCCGCGTCGAATCACCCGGAGATCGGCCCCCGACGCCGGCGGCTCTTCGAGGCCCTGGAGACACGGGTGGCCGGGGCGCGAGCGGCACAAGCAGACCGGACGCGGGCCTTCTGTGCCATTCATGTCGTCCGCTCCATTGCCTCGATGCCCATCGAGCGAGCACGTCGGGCCCGCCCCGTGGTCTTGCGAGCTGCGCTCGCAGTGCTCGCGGACCGGTGAGTCGTCGACGAGAGCGTGAAGCCCGGCAATGAGTGACGTCGTCGAGCTCCCATTCCTCGTGCTCGAGCATTGGACCTGGTTCATGTCGAGTGTGGCGGAGCGTCTCGCGTCGGCGCTGGGGAGCGAGGGCGACGACGAGTGGCCTTGGGAAGCGCACCGCGATGACCCCTGACATCGTGATCGCGCACTGTTCAGGCTCGGTGCGCGAGGGCATCGCCGGGATTCTCCAGCGCCGAGGCCATCGGGTCGACATCGCCGACAACGCGGCGACTGCGCTTCCTCTGCTGAAGGCCGGCGGGGTGGATCTCCTGCTGGTCGGATTGAGCCTGCCGCCTTCCGGCTACGCCGCCCTTCTCAGCCTCTGTGAGGCGCCGCCCCCGGCCGTGGTCATCGGCTTGGAGGGGTCGGCCGTGCCCGACGCCGTCACCCGGGATCCCCGCCTCTGTGGTGTCCTTGCGCGGCCCTACAGCCTCGCGGAGCTCGAAGGGGTGATCGACCGGGCCATCCGACCAAGACGCGGTCGGCCGCCGCGGGTCTCCGGATGAGATGGAGCGGCCGACGGCACCCCACCTCGGTGCTGAGCGACGACGCGGTCGTCTGCACCGGCAAGTGCCGAGGGGGCTCACCGCCCTCTTTCGCGCCGGGTTGCGCCAGCGCGCGGATCCGATCCGTGTGGCGTCGACCAAGAGTGGCGGGCGAAGCTTCGAACGGCGCAGAGGCGATCGAGCCTGCTCTGCCCACGATCGGCGCGTCACCGATGAGGTCGGTATCCGAGCCGACCGTCGACGTCATGCACGGAAGTGAGCTTCCCCCGGTCTGGCGGACAGGTTGATTGCGCGGTTGCCGGCGACCCGTGAGGCGTCGAATCGCCGGGTGTGTCATACCACCTCCTCCGTTTGCGGGGCTCTGGGAGCCTCTGAGCGCCCGGGTTTCCGGTCTCGACGACCTACGCGGCGGTGTCAACCGGTGAAGCGGTGTGGGCCGCCTCGTAGTCGGCCGGGCTGAGCATGTTGCAGTAGCTGTGGCGGCGCTTGGGGTTGTACCAGGCTTCGATCCATTCGAAGACGGCCAGCGCCAGCTGCTGGCGGCTCTCCCAGTGGTGCTCGTCGAGGAGCTCGAGCTGGAGCGTCCCGAAGAAGCTCTCAGCCACGCTGTTGTCGAAGCAGTCGCCGACCGAGCCCATCGACCCGAGCAGTCCCGCGCCGCGCAGTCGGCGGCCGAAGGCCCACGACGTGTAGGTCGACCCGTGGTCCGAGTGGGCGATGGTCGCCCCCGGCGCCGGTCTGCGGCGCCAGATGGCCATCTGCAGGGCGTCCACGACAAGCTCGGAGCGGATGTGATCGGCGATCGACCATCCCACCACGATGCGGCTGAAGGCGTCGAGGACAACGGCCAGGTACACCTTGCCCTCGTCGGTCGGGTGTTCGGTCACGTCCATCACCCACAGCTCATCGGGTGCCGCCGGGTCGAACTGCCGGTTCACCAGGTCGTCCGAGGGCTCGGCGGCCGGGTCTCGCCAGGTGCAGCCCCGGCGCCGGCGGCGATAGATGCCGCTCACGCCGGCCTGGGCCATGAGTCGCTCCACCCGCTTCCTCGAGCAGCGGATCCCCTCGCCCAGGCGCAGCTCGGCATGGACCCGGGGCGATCCATAGGAGCGCCGACTCATCCGGTGGATGTCGACGATCGTGTTCGTCAGGTACGCGTCGCCGAGGTCCTTGTCGGTGACGGGGTTCGCCTGCCAGGCATAGAAGCCCGAGCTCGACACCCTCATGACCCGACAGCAGACCGACACGGGCAGGTCCGTGCAGGTCCGGGCGATGAAGGTGTAGATCATTTTGGGCCCGGAGACGTTTCCTTGGCGAAGTACGCCGCGGCGCGCTTCAAGATCTCGATCTCCATCTTGGCCGTGCGCAGGTCCCGGCGGAGCTGCACCAGCTCGGCCCGTTCGTCGCTCGAAAGCCCGTTGCGCCGGCCGTCATCGATGTCGGCCTGCTTCATCCAGTTGCGCAGGCAGGACTCGGCGATCCCGAGGTCGTCTGCGATCTTGGCGATCGGCTTCTCGCGGAGCCTGGCGAGTTCGACGGCCCGCTGGCGGAACTCCGGCGGATGGGGTCTGGGCATGTGGACATCCTTCCAAGAGGCGGCTCTCGCCGCCTCAGGATCGGTGTCCGCCAGACCGGGGGAAGCCCAGAGGCAGTTTGAGGACGTGCAACGAAGGTGGGAGCAGTTTCCCTCGCTCCCTGGCCTCCACCTGCGATGGGAACAGAGTTGGGGCCAGTACCTCCACGGTCAATACGAGCTGGTCGACACCCAAGGGTCCCGACGGGCCATTGCCCGATTCCGGCCGGTCACCGGAATCTGGGGCAATCCACCGCAGTGGGTGCAGGTTGGTGAACAGGTCTACAAGGTTGTGCGGAAAGAACCCCTCGCTTTCGAGATCCTCGATCCTGTGAATGGGCAAAGACTCCTCCTGCGAACCGGAGCGCATGGCGGCGGCCACGGGGCTGGGCTACGAGTTAGCTCCCAATCGATGAACCTGACGTTTCCGGTCGAGAAGAACTGGCTCCAAAGGCGAGGGCTAATGACCGCCGTTGATGAGGGGGGCGAGGCGAGAATCTGGTTTCACCGGACGGGTTGG
>Ga0187778_10000261_pt1 | contig 38398 bp, 32 predicted proteins | sample 1015_Q2_SP5_20_M_FD_132418 | JGI IMG/M metagenome (GOLD analysis project Ga0187778, IMG submission 132418) | Tropical peat soil microbial communities from peatlands in Department of Meta, Colombia - 1015_Q2_SP5_20_MG | ecosystem: Environmental > Terrestrial > Soil > Wetlands > Peat | place...
GCCGACGCCGCAGCGACTGGACTGCCGGAGCGCTTCCGTGAGCAGCGCGTACGGCTTGGCGGCGCCCTTGTCGGGCGCGAGGTAGTAGGTCTTGTCGTAGTACACGGGGTCGACCGACTCGATGGGCACGAACTCGGCGATCTCCACCGAGCGGGTACCGACCTCCTCGAGCGCCTTGATCTCCTCCGACGTGAAAGGCACGTACTGGTCCTTGGCGAACTCGTAACCCCTGACGATCTCGTCGCGTTCCACCACGACGCCTTCCTTCTGACACACGTACTGCTGCTTGAGGCGCGAGCCGTCTTTCTTGTGCAGCAGATTGAACGAGATGGCACTCGAGGATTGCGTGGCGGTGTAGAGCTTCACCGGGATGGCGACCAATCCGAAGGACACCGTCAGAGAACCGATGGAACGCGCGGCCATGGGTGCACCTTGCCTAACGGAAGCTGGAGCGACTAGCGCAAGCTGGAGCTAAATCTCACGATGAACACCAAAAGCCTTCGTAAGGCTCTGTTTTGTCTCGAGTACATCATGCCACCGGTCGCCGTTCTTTGCCAACCGGGCCGGTACGTTGTTGATCGTAAAGTCCATCGGCTCCGCCGCCTCGAGCTCCTCCCAGGTGAGCGGCATGGACACGGGCGCTCCCGGCACTCCGCGTGGTGAATACGCCACATTGAGCGTCTTGCCGCGCACGTTCATGTTGTAATCGATGAAGATCTTGCCGGCACGCTTCTCAACCGCCCAGTCCATGGTGATGTCCTTGGGGTGTGCCCGCATCAGGTGACGACCCACGGTCTCGCAGACGTGACGCGCCTCGTCGAACGTCACGGTGCGCTCGATCGGTACAAACACGTGCAGCCCGGTCTTGCCGGAGGTTTTCACGACCGCCTCGAGTGACATCTCGCGCAGCAGCGCGCGCAGCCAGAACGCCACGCGTTTTCCGACGGCGAAACCGCGCTTGTTGAGCTCCGGCTCCGCCCCCGGGGGCTCCTGGCCGGAGTAGATGTAGGGGTCGATGTCGAACACCAGGTAGTCGGGGTAGTTGAGGATCGAGGACTCGAGTGCGGCGAGGGAGCTCGCGTAGTCGGTGCCGGCACCTGCCGCCTCGGGCGCCAGCTGCGCGCGCGAGTGCCAGACGTGAAACTCGAGCGTGCCGACCTGTCCGAGCCACAGCAGCGTCGGCAGGTTGTTGGCGAGCAGGTAACGGTGGCGCTCGTCCTTGTGCTCGGAGAACACGGTCACCGACTCGACAAACTCCGGCAGCGGCTGAGACCAGTGCTTCTGGAAGAAGCGCTCACCGCCGATGCCTTCCGGCATGCGGATCATGGTCAGCGGCCGATCGGCGAGATGCGGCAGCATGTAGCGTGCGACGCGCGCCAGGTAGCGCAGGAAATCACGCTTGTCGACCGCCGCACGGCCCGGCTGCGCGGGCCAGTAGACGCGGTCGAGGTTGGTGAGGCTGAACCGCGCGGCACCGACCCTGAGGTCCATGCGCTGCGCCGGGTTGTCGAGTTGCTCGAGCACCGCCGCGACCTCGCTCGCGGCCACGCCGGATGAGTTGGTCGCGTCGGTCGCGGCCGCCGCGGCGCGCGTCAGCTGCGGCAATGCCGCGCGCGGGCGGGGAGCCGCCGTCGGCGCGCGCACGACTGCACCGGCGGCGCGCCGGCGGACGCTCTGCGGCGCGATGTCATCGCGCAGCCGCACGAACACCGGCGCGCGCAGCACTCCGGCCGGTGTCCACTCGCGGTAACTGACCTCGGCGACGAGCTGCGGCTTCAGCCAGGTCGTCGGACGATGCAGCGGGGGCTGTTCGGCGAAGGGCGAGTCGGCGCGCCTGAGCTTCGCGGTTCGCTCGTGGAGGACGCGGATGATCTTTTCGTCGAGCCCCGAGCCCACGTGACCGGCATAGCGCAGCGCCTTGCCTTCGCGGTAGCCGAGCAGCAGCGCCCCGAGGGGCTCGCGCGCGCCGTGGCCGCGCGTGTAGCCGCCGATGAGGAATTCGGCCGACTGCGCCGCCTTGAGTTTCAGCCATGCCCGCGAGCGCTGCCCGGCCTGGTAGGGGCTGTCGAGCCGTTTGGCGACAATGCCCTCGAAGCCATGCTCGAGAGAGGCGGCGTATAGCCGCTCGGCGTTGTCCGAGACGTGTACGAGCTGCAGGTGCGGCGCGGGCATCAGGCATTGCGCGAGGTAGCGGCGCCGGTCGCCATAGGGCGCCAGGCGCAGGTTGAGCCCGGCGAAGTGCAGCAGGTCGAAGCACACCAGCACCACCGGCGCAGCGCGTTGCGCGGCGGCGATTTCCGCGCTGCCCTTGAGCTGCGCGCGATTCTGCAGGGCGTTGAACGAGGGACGACCGGCTGAATCGAGCGCCACGATCTCGCCGTCGACGATCATCTGGCCGCCGGGCTGGGCAGCGAGCTCTGCAGCAATCTCGGGAAAGAACGGCGTCAGGTCGAGTCCGCGGCGCGACTGCAGGCGCACCCGACCGGCCTCGACGTAGGCGATCACGCGGTAGCCGTCGAGCTTGGGCTCGTAACGCCACTGCGGTTGCGACCGCAACACAGCGCCGCTCTCCGCGAGCATCGGCTTGAGTTGTCCCGGCATGGCCTCCGCGGGTCCCGTCGGCGCGAGCCGCGCCGCCTCGAGGCGCGCCGGCGGCGCGGCGGCCCCCAGCTCCTCGAGCGTCCGGCCCGACAGAACCGAGGCGCTGCGCGCCAGAACGTCATTGGGCTGCGCGAAGCGATCCTGGTGTTTGATCAGCAGCCACTCGGCGGTCTTAGTTTTCACCAGCGTAAATGAGCCCTTCAGCTTCTCACCACAGAGAAAGATACTCAGCTTGCCGGCGGAGAGTTCCGCGCGCACGCGTGCTGCAGCCGCGGCACGATCGGCGAAGGCGTACTTCTGGCCCGCGTCCGGAGAGTAGGGGCCGCAGTCCCACACGATGACGTTCCCGGCGCCGTATTGCTGCGCCGGGATCACGCCTTCGAATGAGGCGTAGTCGAAAGGGTGATCCTCGACCTCCACCGCCATGCGCTTGTCGCTGGCATCGAGCGAAGGACCTTTCGGCACCGCCCAGGACTTGAGGACGCCGTCGAGCTCGAGGCGAAAGTCGTAGTGCAGCCGCCGCGCCGCGTGTTTTTGCACCACGAACAGCAACGACCCGTGACGTCTGCCGACCGCCTTCGCCGGCGGCTCGGGTGTGCGCGTGAAGCTGCGCTTGGCGGCGTAGCGTTCGAGAGAGCGCGGGCTCACAGCAGAGAATCCATCCACGCGCACAGGACGTGCAACAGTGCGCTCCTCGCCTCGGCATCCTTGCGGCCGCTGCGTGCCGGGACATGGAAGGAGTGATCCGCCTCGTCCACCAGGCTGAGCGTCGCCCGCGCGCCGAGCCGCGTCACGAGCGCCTCGAGGCGCGCGCGCTCGGCGAGCGCATCGCACGAGCCCTGCAGAAAGAGCATCGGAATGCGCACCTGCACCAGGTGCTCGGCGCGCGTGTCCGACGGGCGCCCGGCGGGGTGCAGCGGGAAGCCGAGAAAGGCGAGTCCGCGCACGCCGGCGAGCGGTTCGATCGCCTGAGCCTGCGAGGTCATGCGTCCGCCGAAAGAGCGGCCGCCGGCGAACAGCGGCAGCGCGGGTGCGAGGCGCGCTGCCGCCGCGACCGCGGCGCGCACGGTCGCATGGCACAGCGGCGGTGGATCGGGCCGCCGCGAGCGCCGCTCCATGTACGGAAACTGATAGCGCAGCGTCGCGATGCCGAGCGCGCCGAGCTCGTCCGCGCTGGCGCGCAGGAACGGTTGGTCCATCCCGCCACCGGCGCCGTGCGCCAGCACGTAGCAGGCGCGCGCCGCGGCGGGCAGCTTGAGGCGCGCCGAGACGCGCAGGCCGTCCGGCACGTCCAGGGTGTGCAGTTCGTCAACATCTGAGCCGGCGGAATTCAAGCTTCGCTCCGCGCACCGGAGATGGAATTTACCCGCGAGCCCCGTTGTTGGACAGTGCAGGCGCCCGCGCAGCGCGCGCACGGCGTGTTGGGAGCGCAATGACAAAAAGCATCGGCCTGCCAGGCTTCGCGGACGCTAGGGCTAGCGCAACTGCGCCACCCAGGCGGCGAACGGCGGCAGGCTGAGGCGCGCATTCGCAGCGGCAGCGGGGAGGGTAGCGGGGCTCGAGAGCAGCGTGTACAGCTGTGAGCCGCGCACCCCGGCAGCGGCCAGGCCCGGTGAGACGTGCTGCGTGCGCGGTGTCATGTTGAGCGAGACCAGCACCGCTTCGCCGGGGGCAGCGACGCGTACGTAGGTGAGCACGTCCTTGTTGCCGGTATCGAGCATCACGGTGCGACCGCTGCGCAGCGCCGCATTGCTGCGTCGCAGGGCGATGAGGCTGCGATACCAGTTGAGGAGCGACGCGGGATCGGCGGATTCGCGGCGCACGTTGACAGCGCGGTAGTTCGGCGTCACCGGCAGCCAGGTGTGTGGATTGGTGCTGAAGCCCGCCTGGGGGTTGGAATCGTCCCACTGCATGGGCGTGCGCTCACCGTCGCGTCCCTTCTGCCTCGGCCAGCCGGTGATGCCGATCGGGTCGCGTACGTCCTCGACGCGCGTGGGGGTGGCGGTCGTCTGGCCGATCTCCTCACCCTGGTAGACGAGCGCGGTGGCACGCGAAGTCAACAGCAGCGCGGCGATGATGCGGGCGATCTGTGCGTTGTGCAGGCCGTCGCCGAAGCGATCCCAGCTGCGCACGTTGTCGTGGTTGTCGAACACCAGCAGCGGCTGCGAATGATGCAGCTGCGTCTGCTCCTCGCTCAGCTGGTGGCGGAAGGTGTCGGCGTCGAGACGGCTGCCGAGACCCACCAGCGTGTCCATCGGCAGCTGCAGCTCGTCGTGCGCCGCGCCGCCGTACCAGGCATCGAGGTCGGCGGTGGTCGGTACGTAGGTCTCGCCGATCAGCACGCGCTCGCCGGGATAGCGGTCGGTCATCGCCCGCAGGCGGCGCATGACGCCGTGAACCTCGGGCAAGTTCTTGGTGTAGACGTCGCTCAGGATCGGATCGCCCTGGGCGTTGACCCCGCCGAGCACCGGCGCGTCACGCAGCTGCTCGTCCTCGAACAGCTCGGTGATGGCGTCGAGGCGAAAGCCGGCAACCTCGCGGTCGAGCCAGAAGCGCATGGCTGCGAACATCGCCTGCTCGACGCGTGGATTGCGCCAGTTGAGGTCGGGCTGCTGCCGGTAGAAGCGGTGGTAATAGAACTGCCCGACCGCGGGCACGTACTGCCAGGCTGAGCCGCCGAACAGGCTCACCCAGTTGTTGGGCGGCGCCCGTGTGCTGTCAACGCTGCGCCCCTCGCTCCACACGTAGAAAGCATGGCGCGGTGCGTCACGCGAGCGCGCAGCTTCGAGGAACCAGGGGTGCTGGTCCGAGGTGTGATTGAGGACCATGTCGAGGATGATACGGATGTGATGCTGTCGCGCCTGCGCGAGCAGGCGATCGAAATCGGCGAGCGTCCCGTACAGCGGATCCACCGCCTCGTAGTCGGAGATGTCGTAGCCGAAGTCCACCTGTGGCGACGGATAAAAAGGAGTGATCCAGATCGCATCGACACCAAGCGACTCGAGGTAGTCGAGCCGGCGCGCGATGCCGTTGAGATCGCCGATGCCGTCGCCGTTGGAGTCCTGGAAGCTGCGCGGATAGATCTCGTAGATCACCGCGTGGCGCCACCATGGATCGGCGCCGCGCGGCGCGCCCGGCCGCGCCGCCTGTGCCGCCGCGGCGGCTGGCATGGCGGCGGTCGCCGCCAAAAAGCCGAGGCAGGCGAGTGCCACGGCGAGCGGTGCGAGGCGCTGCACCGCCGGGCGGCGCGGCGCGAGTCGTGCGGGGCGAAACTCGCGGTTTACCGGCATCGCCTCGGGAGTCTCAGCCGCGCACGGCGCCGCGCCCTGTTGCACGCGGCGGAGTGCGCACCGCGGCAACCCAGGCGGTATAGGGGGGCAGCGTCACCGGGGCGCCGACCGCGGCATCGGCAATGGCCTCCGGGCTCGACAACAGTGTGGCAAGCGATGAGCCGGCAAGGTCCGCCGACGCCAGGTCGACACTGATGGTCTGCGGCGTGGCCGACATGTTGAGCGACACCACCATGATCGCGCCGTCGTCGGCGACACGCGCGTAGGTGAGCACGCTGTCGTTGTCTGCGTCCAGCATGACCAGCCGTCCGCTGCGCAGCGCATCGTAGTTGCGCCGCATGGCGATGAGATGGCGATGCCAGTTGAGCAGCGAATTCGGCTCGGCGAGCTCACTTTGTACGTTGACGGTGCGGTAGTCGGGCGGTACGGGCAGCCAGGGGTGGGAGTTGGTGCTGAAGCCCGCCTGAGCGTTGGAGGTGTCCCACTGCATGGGCGTGCGCTCACCGTCGCGTCCCTTCTCGCGCGGCCAGCCGCGGATGCCCAACGGGTCGCGCACGTCGGCGAGGCGCTGCGGCGTCGCTGTGCGCTGGCCGAGCTCCTCGCCCTGGTACAGCAGCACCGCGGCGCGCGAGGTGAGGAGCAGCGTCGCGATGATGCGCGCGATCTGCTCGTTGTGTACGCCGTCGCCGAAGCGGTCCCAGCTGCGCGCGGTGTCGTGGTTGTCGAATACCAGCAGCGGCTGCGAGTGGTGCAGCTCGGTGGCGGCCTCGAGCAGGTGGCGGCGGAACGTGGTGGCGTCGAGGCGGCTGACGAGGCCGACCCGTGTGTCCATCGGCAGGTGCAGCTCATTGTGCTGCACACCCCCGTACCACGCGTCGAGATCCGCGGTGTGCGGCAGGTAGGTCTCGCCGATCAGCACGCGGCATCTCGGGTAGGTGTCGACCATCGCGCGCAGGCGACGAATGACGGCGTGCGTCTCGGGCAGATTGTCGGTGTAGATGTGATCGAGGTTCGGGTCGCCGAGGCTGTTGGTTCCGCCGATCTGCGGCTCATCGCGCAGCTGCGCATCCTCGATCAGCGAGGTGATGGCATCCAGGCGGAAGCCGGCCACACCGCGCTCGAGCCAGAGGCGCATGACGTCGAACATGGTGTGCTCGACCTCGCTGTTGCGCCAGTTGAGGTCGGGCTGCTCACGGTAGTACTTGTGGTAGTAGAACTGATCGACGGCCGGCACGTATTGCCACGCCGAGCCGCCGAACAGGCTCAGCCAGTTGTTGGGCGGCAGCCGCCCGCCATCCGCCGCCGTGCGCCCGTCGCTCCACACGTAGAAGTCATGCCGGGCGGAATCGCGCGCGCGCGCCGCCTCGCGGAACCAGGGGTGCTGCTCCGAGGTGTGGTTGAGCACCATGTCGAGCAGCACGCGGATGCCGCGCTTGGCGGCTTCCACGATGACGCGATCGAAGTCGGCGAGTGTGCCGCAACGCGGATCGATCGAGCGGTAGTCGCTGACGTCGTAGCCGCCATCGACCTGCGGCGAAGGGTAGGGCGGCGTGATCCAGATGGCGTCGATGCCGAGGGACTCGAGGTAGTCGAGGCGCTGGACGATGCCGCGCAGATCGCCCACGCCGTCGCCGTCGGCGTCCTGGAAGCTGCGCAGGTAGATCTCATAGATGACCGAGTGCTTCCACCACAGCGCGCAGCTCGCGGCGCTGGCGGCCGCGCGCCGCGGAGCGTAGCGCGGCCATGCGTTGCGCAAGGCGCGCGGCAGGAGGCTTGCGAGTGTGAATGATGCGGACACGAGTGCCGGTATGGTACCTGCAAAGCGCGCGCGCTCCGCCGTCGCACCCTGATGCGACTCGGCCCGGCCCCGGCTCACGCTGCAGTGCGCGTGCGCAGGTGCGCGGGTACGCCTGCTGGGTGAGCCGACTGGATCCCTGAAAAGAGCGGAAAGTGGCTCCTGGCGAGAGCCAGTCCCGCGCTATCCTGCGCAGGCGATGGCGAGGGAAGTCACTCAGGTCTGGCGAAGCGGGCGCTGGCTTGCGCTCCTTCCGTGCGCACTGGCCTCGATTGCCGGCGATGCCGCGACGGCTCCCACCGCCACGGTGACCACGCTGATGCGGCGCGAGCTCGGCGACCTGCCGGGCAAGGAGGCGCTGATGCTCGCGGTCGAGTATCCGCCGGGCGGCGCATCCCTTCCGCACCGTCACGATGCCGACGTGTTCGTCTACGTGCTCGCGGGCGAGGTCACCATGCAGGTCGCGGGGCAGCCGGCCGTGACGCTCGGGCCCGGCGGGACCTTCTTCGAGGGCCCGGCGGACGTGCACGTGAAGTCCGCCAATACGAGCGCGCGCGCGCCGGCGAAGCTGCTGGTGATCATGGTGAAAGAGCGGGGCGCGCCGGTGTCGCGAGTGGTGACAGCCGCGCAAGGCGGGTCATGATGATCGAGCTTTATTTCTGGCCGACTCCCAACGGACTCAAAGTGAAGCTCTTTCTCGAGGAGGCGCAGCTGGCGTACCGCGTCGTCCTGGTGAACCTCGGCAAGGGCGAGCAGTTTGCGCCGTCATTCCTCGCCATCGCGCCCAACAATCGCATCCCGGCGATCGTCGATCGCGAGCCAGCCGACGGCGCACCACCCTTGCCGCTGTTCGAGTCCGGCGCGATCCTCTGGTATCTCGCCGAGAAAACCGGGCGCTTCGTGCCTCGCGGGCGCGGGCGGCTCGAGGCGCTCACCTGGCTGTTCTGGCAGATGGCGGGCCTCGGCCCCATGGCCGGGCAGAACGGTCACTTCCGCGTCTACGCCCCGCAGCGGATTCCCTACGCGATCGAGCGCTACACCCGCGAGACGCATCGCCTGTACGGCGTGCTCAATCAGCGCCTGGCGCGGCGCGAGTTCATCGCCGGGGAGTACTCGATCGCCGACATGGCCTGCTATCCATGGATCGTGCCGCACGCCGCGCACGGCCAGGTCCTCGACGACTTCCAACACCTGCGGCGCTGGTTCGAGACCGTCCGCGCGCGAGCGGCGACGGTGCGTACGTATGCCGGGGTCGAGGACACCTATGCCCCGCCACCGCAGGCCCTGTCGGCTGAGGCGCGCGGGGTGCTCTTTGAATCTGCGGGGAGATGAGCCATGAGCTGCGCTCGGCAGGGCTCCCGGGTGGCGCCACGATGGCCGGGCCTCGTCACGATTCTTCTTGCGCTGCTGCCGGCTGTGGCGCTCGCGGCGGCCAGCCCGAGTGGCGCGGAGCGCGCCGCGGAGGCCGGTCGCTCGCTCGTCGGTACCGCCGCGCCGCGGCTGGTCCTGACGACCATCGACGGGCAGCGCATCGACCTCGGTCGCCTTTACGACACCAAGGCCGTGTACCTCAAGTTCTGGGCGACCTGGTGCGTGCCCTGTCGCGAGCAGATGCCGCACCTGGAGCACACCTACCTCACCGCCGGCTCTGACCTCGCAGTGATCGCGATCAACGCCGGCTTCAACGACACGCTCGCCGACGTGCGCGAGTATCGCCGGCGCCTCGGCCTCACCATGCCGATCGTCCTCGATGACGGGCGGCTGGACGCAGCGTTCAACCTGCGCGTCACGCCGCAGCACGTCGTGATCGCCCGCGGTGGGCGCATCCTCTACGTGGGGCACGTGGCCGATGCACCGCTCGAGGAGGCGCTGCGCACCGCCCGCAGCGCGCCGCCCGACGCAGAGGCGGGCAACCGCTCGGCGGCCGCAGCCGCGGTCCCCAGCGTGCACTACCAGATCGGCGATCGCGTTCCCGACCTCACGGTGAGCACCCTCGGTGGTGGCACGTTCCGCTTGGGCGCTGCGGGCAGCGCAACCGTGCTCGCCTTCCTCTCGCCGTGGTGCGAGTCATATCTCGCCAGCAGTCGGCCGCAGCTCGCGGCGAACTGCCGCGCGGCGCGCGAGCAGTCGCAGTCGCATGCCGCGGACCCGGGGCTGCGCTGGCTCGGCATCGCCTCGGGGCTGTGGGCGAGCCCGGAGGATCTCACCAGCTACCGGGAGCAGTACCACGTCACGATCCCGCTGACGCTCGATGCGTCGGGCCGACTGTTTCGCGAGTTCCGTGTCATGACGGTGCCGACGCTGGTGCTGATCGACGCCCACGGGCGCATCGTGCAGCGCGTCGCGGGGGCTGCCGCGGGATCGCCCGATGCGCTGCGCGCTCCGCCCGTGCCCACCGCCGAGCGCGACACACCGCGCTAAGGCGGCGCCGGCCCCTCGCTGACGCGTACCAGGTCCTGGGGGCGCAGCCACTTGTGAAACGCGCCCTGCACCGCACCTGCGTCGAGCTCGATGTAGCGCTGCGCCGCGTGCGTCGGCTCATCGAGCGGCACCGCGAGGTCGGCACGTGTGAGCAGTCCGCGGGCGATCTCCTCGACACCCGCCTCGCTGAGTGGAATCTGGCGCAGCAGGTACGCTTTGACGCGGGTGAGCTCGTCGGTGCCCACCGGTGTGCTCTGCATAGCGGCAATCTCGCGCGCCACCATATCGGCGGCCTTGTTCACGTTGCCGGGATCGCTCGCGTATTCGACCAGGTAGACGCTGCGCGTTCTGCCCGCCTGTAACAGCGACTCCACCCCGTACACCAGGCCGGAGTTCTTGCGCAGATCGATGCTGAGACGCGTCGCATAGAAGCTGCCGCCGAGCACCGCGTTGCCGAGGGCGAGCGGGTAGTAGTCGGGATCAGAGCGCGTGAGTGCCAGGTTCTGCGCGAGGAGCACGCGGTCCTGCACGCGACTCGCATCCGGTACCGTCACCGTCCCGGGTGCGTTGGCGGGCGCCGCCGGCAGGTCGACGACCGGCTTTGGTCCGCGCGCCGTCCAGCCGCCGAAGTACTTCTCGATCGCCGCCCGCGCCGCGGCCGGGTCCACCTTGCCGATGACCACGATGGTCGTGAGATCGGGGCGGAACACATTGACGTAGTAGCTGCGCACCGCGGCGGCGGTGAGCGAGCGCACCGTCTCGGGCGTCGACATGCGCAGGCTCGGGTCTTCCGGCGGGTAGAGCGCGCCGCGCAGCGAACGCTGCACGAGGAAGCCGGGGCTCGCGTTGCGCGCGGCCACCCCGAGCGCCACCTGGCCACGAATGACCTGCAGGGCTTGCTCGGGCAGCGCCGGATGCAGCTCGTTGTCGGCGAGCAGCTCGACGGCGCGGTCGAAATGCTCCGCCAGCGCCTGCGTGGTGAAATCGGTGCCGGCGTGCTCGCGCGCGCCGATAACATCGAGCGCCGCCTGGAAGGCCACGCGATCGAGTTTCTCGCTACCGTAGGTGAGCAGCGGCTCGAGCACCTGCGAGACGCCCTCCTGGCCCTTGGGCTCCTCGGTCTCGGGACGATTGCGGATGTGGCCGTGCACGCTCACGGTGTCGCTCACGTCCTCAGTCTGCACAATGAGCGTCAGTCCGTTGGGGAGTGTGCTGACGAGCGGGTGCAGAGTCGACGGCGGCACCTCGAGGCGCTGCAGCGCCTTATGCGCCCAGGGTGGCAGCGCAGTCGCGTGCGCCTCGCCGAGCGAGATCGCCTCCTGTCCGCCGAAACCGCCATGCGTTGCCACCGGCGCCCCGGAGCCGCGCGGCTGCATCACGCCGCTGACGGCGTGAGCGAGATCGAGGTACTTGGCCGCCACACGTTTGACATCCTCGACCGTAACGCGCTCGATGCGGGCCAGGTCGTCGTCGGGAGAGGACAGTCCGTAAAGCGCGAGCGCGTCCGACCACACCGAGGCGAGCTCCGGGATCGAGTTGCGCTGGAACTGCGCGGTACTGCGTTCCTGGAGCTTGGCGGCTTCCACCAGCTCCGGCGGGACCCCCTCGCGCGCGACGCGCGCGAGGATCGTGCGCACCTCGCGCTCGAGCACCTTGGGGTCATCACCGGTGGTGAAGGAGAGCACCGCGTAGGCGAGGCTCGCCTGCGGCAGCGGATCGAGTTCGAATTCTGCCGCGGTCGCTTTGCCCTGCGGCACGAGCCCGTAGAGATCGAAACGCCGGCTGCTGAGTACGTCCGCGAGCACCTCGAGCGCGGCGAAATCGCCGTCGCGCGGCCCCGGCGCGCGCATCGCGAGCATGAGCGTGCCGTTCGGGCGATCGGTGTCGATCGTGAAGGAAGTGGGCTGCACGGTGTGCAGCCGCACGAGGGGCTTGGCCGGCAGCTTCTTCGCCGGGATGTCGCCGAAGAGGCGGCGCACTTCGTCGAGGGTTGAGGGCGGGTCGACGTCGCCGGCGATCACCAGGATGGCATTGTTCGGCGCATACCAGGCGTCGTGGAAGCTCTTCAGCATTGCCGCCGTGGTCTTGTCGAAGGAGGGCCGTGTGCCGAGCGCGTCGTGCGCGTAGGGCGTACCCGCGAACATGTGCGCGCGCAGCTTCTCGTACAGCCGATACGCGGGCTCTGACAGGTCCTGCGCCACCTCTTGCTCGATCGCACCGCGCTCCTGACTCCACTCCTTGGGCGTGGCGAGCACTGCGCGCATGCGTAGCGCCTCGATGTGCAGCGCCACGTCGAGATCCTCCGCCGGCACGGTGAACAGGTACTGGGTGAGATCCTCGCGGGTGTTGGCGTTGAAGTCGCCGCCGACGATGCTGCCGATGTCGGCGAGCTGGTCGGCAGTCAATCCCGGGCTGCCGCGGAACATCATGTGCTCCTCGGCGTGCGCCGTGCCGGGGAAGCCGGGCGGTGCCTCATCCGAGCCGACCAGATAGTTGACCGAAGTCGCGACCACCGGCGCGAGTGAATTGTGCACGATGACCACGCGCAGTCCGTTGCCGAGCGTAGCCCGCAGTACACCGCCCGCATCGTCAGCGGCGGATTGAGCCTGCGGCGCAGCCGCCGCAGCCGCGCCGGCGAGCAGCACGGTCAGAGCGGCAAAGAGCCCGATCGCCGGTTGCCAGCGGCGCTCCTTTTCCTCGTGCGGCATACGGATCCTGGGTAGCGGGCAAAGGGCAGTCAGTATATGCGATCGCCCGCGCCTGCCATCTTTCGCCACAAATCATCCGCGCAGTGACGCTTTTGCATCACCGGCGTCGCCTGCGCGCACGCTCAAATGGTAGCCGTAACCGAACGGAACTGCGTTCCCCAAACAACCCTGTGAGAGGAGAGACCATGAGAGCCAAGACAGCGACGCACACCGCTGCGTTGACTGCTGCACTGGCGGGTTGCGTCGCGATGCTGCCGGCACTCGCCGCGCAACCGGGCGACGATCGCGGCCAGGGATCGAAGCAAGCGGACGTCGGCGCCGTGGCGGGCATCGCGCTCGGCGCACTCGCGGCCGGACCGGCAGGCGCGGTAGTCGGTGCCGGTGTCGGCGCGCTGCTCGGTGACCGCTATCATCGGCAGGCGCAATCCACCGCCGCGCTCAGGCAGGATCTGGCGATGAGCGAGGCCGAGCGCGCCCGCCTCGATGAGAGCGTGGCGCGGCTCGGCAGCTCGCTCGCCGAGGAACGGGCGCACGGCGAGCAGCTCGATGCGACGCTCGCGCGCACCGACGAGCTCGGCCTCGACGTGAGCTTCCGCACCGACGACGATTCGGTCACGGCGCAGGCGATGTCACCGCTGCTGAAGCTCGGCGCGCTGGTGGCCTCGCTCCCGCAGGCGCAGCTGCTGGTCGCGGGTTATGCCGATCCGCGCGGCTCGGTAGCCTACAACGACGCGCTGTCGCTGCGCCGCGCCGAGTGCGTGGCGGCGGTCCTCGGTGCTGCCGGGGTGGCGCGCGAGCGCATCCTCATCGAGGCGCACGGCAAGAGCGCCTCCACCGCTGACGATGGTGACCTCGACGCGTATGCGCTCGAGCGGCGGGTGACGGTGCGCGTGCAGCTGCCGTCGTCCGCGCAGGTGGCCCGCCGTGAATAGCGGCGGCGGCGGGGGGCAGGGTGCGCCGCCGGAAAGCCGGTCCGCGGCGCGTCTTCGCGCTAGAATTTCCTGGCATGAGCATCTGTGCACCATTTGCATGAGCAGCGCAATCGTCCGCCTCGAGGGGCACGTGAGTGCCGAGGTGTCCGAGCCGCCCGCTGAGCGGCTGCTCGCCGGCAGCCCGGAGCTGACGGTACGCAACTTCTTTACTGACACCACGCAGCAGTTCTTCGCCGGCCGCTGGTCGGCGACGCGCGGCAAGTGGCGCGTGCGCTATACCGAGAACGAGCTGTGCGTGATGACCGCCGGCCGCGTGATCATCGAGAGCCTGAGCGGCGAGCGCAGCACCTTCGGGCCGGGCGATGCGTTCGTCATCCCGGCCGGCTTCGCCGGCAGCTGGGAGGTTGTCGAGGACTGCGAGAAAATCTACGCGATCTTCGAGGCGCGCAGCTGAGCTCGCCGCCCACCGCAGAGCTGACATAACCCGCGCTGCGCTTGATGTCCGTCGCAGAACCGCGACGGCTTCCTTCATCAGTCCGGCCGGCGGTGGGAAGGTTTTGCTCGCAGTCCGCTGGTGAGCCTTCCGGAGGTGTGTCGTGGAGACCGTTACCGTCGCTGCCTCGCGTAGCAGCGCATTCAGTCTGTCGGAGATGGAAATGCTGGTCGGCAGCGCCATCGTGATCGTGGTGCTCGCCTGGATGGTGCTCGCGCGCATTCGTCGCGATCGACACGAGCCGCACGGCTGATGCGCCCGGCCGCAGCTCCCGGGCGCTGCCCCTCGAGCCTGCGTGCCAAATTCCACACCCGCAGCCCTGACGTACCGCGCGCGTGGCGGCATGGCCCGTGCGCGCCTGGGTCGTTTGCGCGCCAAAGGCCAAAGGCATGCGTTGATAAATAAAGTGGACAATCCTCATCAGCGCGGGGATATTTCAAGGCCCATTGTCTAAGATCCTAAACACCATGAGCGTCGACGTCGGGGCGCGGCTGCGCAGCGTCCGCACCACTTTCGGCCTGTCCCAGCGCGAGCTCGCCCGCCGGGCGGGAGTGACGAACGGCCTCATCTCGCTCATCGAGCAGAACCGCGTGAGTCCCTCGGTGAGCTCGCTTAAGAAGGTGCTGGATGGGGTCCCCATGTCGCTCGCGGAGTTCTTCACGCTCGACCTGAGCGCGGCTCCGCAGGCGTTCTTCGCCGCCGACGAGCTCCTCGAGCTCGGCAATTCCGAGGTCTCGCTGCGGCTGGTCGCCGCGCAGCGTCCGGGGCGCCAGCTGACGCTGCTGCACGAGCGCTATGCAGCCGGCTCCGCGACTGCCGAGGAGGTGCGTGCGCAACGCGGCGAGGAGGCGGGCGTCGTGATCCGCGGGCGCATCGAGCTGACCGTGAGCGGCGCCACGCGCGTGCTCGGACCCGGCGAGGCTTATTATTTTGCGAGCCAGCTGCCGCACCGCTTCCGCAATGTCGGGCGCGAGCCCTGTGAGATCATCAGCGCCTGTACTCCGGCGACTTTCTGAACGGCGAGACCGAAAAGCCATGAGCGCAAAACCCGAATCCGTATCCTGGCATGAGCGCGCCCGCATGCTCGAGTTCCGCACCCAGGCCTTCATCGACGGGCGCTACCTCGATGCCGCCTCGGGCGCCACCTTCGACTGCATCAATCCCGCGACCGGGAAGCTGCTCGCGCGTGTCGCTTCCGGTGACGCGGAAGACATCAATCGCGCGGTCAGCTCGGCACGCGCCGCCTTTCGCAAGGGAACCTGGGCGAATCTGCCACCGGCGAAGCGCAAGAAGATCCTGCTGCGCTTCGCCGACACGATCCGCGAGCACGCCGACGAGCTCGCGCTCCTCGAGACGCTCGATGTCGGCAAACCGATCGCCGACAGCCTGAAGATCGATATCCCGGGAGCGGCGCGCTGCATCGAGTGGTACGCGGAAGCCATCGACAAGGTCTACGACCAGGTGGCACCGACCGGTGCGGAGGCGCTCGCGCTCATCACGCGCGAGCCGCTCGGCGTGGTCGGCGCCATCGTGCCGTGGAACTTTCCGCTGCTCATGGCCGCCTGGAAGCTCGGGCCGGCGCTGGCGACAGGCAATTCGCTGGTGCTCAAGCCTTCGGAGAAATCCCCGCTCACTGCCATCAAGGTCGCCGAGCTCGCGGTCGAGGCTGGCATCCCGCCGGGCGTGTTCAACGTCGTGCCGGGGCTCGGGCAGAGCGCCGGCAAGGCGCTGGCGCTGCACATGGACGTCGACTGCGTGGCGTTCACGGGCTCGACCGTCACCGGGCGCGCCATCATGCAGTACGCCGGTCAGTCGAATCTCAAGCGCGTTTCGCTCGAGTGTGGCGGCAAGTCACCCAACATCGTGCTGGCGGACTACCCCGACCTGGACAAGGCGGCGACCGCCGCGGCGTTCGCCATTTTCTTCAATCAGGGCGAGATGTGCTCGGCGGGCTCGCGGCTGCTGCTGCAGGAGGGCATCAAGGATGCGGTGCTGGAGAAGGTGCAGGCGATCGGCCGCACGCTGCAGCCCGGCGATCCGCTCGATCCCGCCACGCGGCTCGGCGCTATCGTCGATGAGACGCAGATGAAGCGGGTGCTCGGCTACATCGATTCCGGACGCGACGACGGCGCCAGCATCCGCTTCGGCGGTCGGCGGGTGCGCGAGGACAGCGGTGGGTTCTTCATCGAGCCCACGGTGTTCGAGGGCGTGAAGCCGGCGATGGCGATCGCACGCGAGGAGATCTTCGGCCCGGTGCTGGCGGCGATCACCTTCAGGACGGTCGATGAGGCGATTGAGATTGCCAACGACGTGATCTATGGGCTCGCCGCCGCGGTGTGGACGAGCGATGTGACCACCGCGCACCGCGTGGCGCGCGCGCTGCGTGCCGGCACGGTGTATGTGAACTGCTATGACGCCGATGATCTCACCGTGCCGTTCGGCGGCTTCAAGCAGTCCGGCATCGGGCGCGACAAGTCGCTGCACGCGCTGGAGAAGTACACCGAGCTGAAGACGACGTGGATCGACCTGGCGCAGGGATGAGTCCGCGTCCGGCCAAGCCGGCGGTCGTGAGGATCGAGCACTCCGCGGCGGCGTGAGCACGGCATCGCTCAGTTTCCTTGCGAGCGCGCCGCGCGGCTTCGCCGACCTGCTGGCGCGCGAGCTCACCGCGCTTGGCGCCACCGCTGTGCGCGAGCGCGCTACGGGCGTGGCTTTCAATGGGCCGCTCGAGTGCGCCTACCGCGCGTGCCTGTGGTCGCGCCTGGCGAATCGCGTGTTCCTCGAACTCGCACGGTTCGAGGCGCGTGATGCGCACGAGTTTCATGCGGCGGTGCGCGACATGGACTGGGCCGCACACCTCGCCCCCACAGCGACGCTCGCCTGCGACTTCAGCGGGCGCCACCCGGCCATCACGCACACTCACTTCGGGGCGCTCAAGCTCAAGGATGGCATCGTCGATGCCCTGCGTGATGCTACCGGCCGGCGGCCGGATGTCTGCCCCGGGCGGCCGCACGTGCGCGTGCACGCCCATGCGCGCGGCAGCCGCGTCAGTGTGTCGCTGGATCTCTCGGGGGAGAGCCTGCACCGCCGCGGCTATCGCGCCGCCGCGGGCGAGGCGCCGCTCAAGGAGAACGTCGCTGCCGGCGTTCTGCTGCGTGCCGGTTGGCAGGCGCTGGCCGCCGCGGGTGCGGAGTTCCTCGATCCGCTCTGCGGCTCGGGCACTTTCTGCATCGAGGCCGCGCTGATCGCCGCCGACCGCGCCCCCGGGCTCACGCGCGATTACTTCGGATTCCTCGGCTGGCGCGGTCACGATGCGGCGCTGTGGGCGCGATTGCGCGCGGAGGCCGAGGAGCGTGCGCGCGCGGGTGCGGCGCGGGTGCGGGTGCTGCGCGGTACCGATCGCGAGCCTCGCGCGATCGACAGCGCCCGCGAGAACGCCCGGCGTGCGCACGTCGCCCAGCTCGTGCACTTCGCCACGGCACCGCTCAGCGCCGCCGCGCCCGCTGCCGAGGGCCATGCCGGACTTCTTTGCACCAATCCGCCCTACGGCGTGCGTCTCGAGGATCGCGCGTCGGCGAGCGCCGTGCACCGCGAGCTCGGTACCGTGCTGCGCGAGCGCTTTCAGGGATGGGACGCAGCGGTGCTGACCGCAGCACCCGCGCTCGGCAAGGAGCTCGGGCTGCGCGCCTGGCGCACGCACACGGTATGGAACGGAGCGATCGAGTGCCGGCTGCTGCGGATCCGCGTCGAGCCCGAGAGCGTGTGCACGCCGCGTACCCGCGGCGCGGGCGCGGCACGCTTCAGGGACAGTCCCGGTGCGCACATGTTCGCCAACCGCCTGGTGAAGAACCTGAAGCGGCTGCGCAGCTGGACGCTGCGCGAGGGCATCTCATGCTACCGGATCTACGACGCGGACATGCCGGAGTACGCGTTCGCGATCGACCTGTATCAGGTGATCGATCCTCAGGAGACGTGGCTTTACGTGCAGGAGTACGCAGCGCCCGCGGAGATCGAGCCCGCAGCGGTACAGCGGCGGCGCGGCGAGGTGCTCTCGAGCCTGCCCGGGGCCACCGGGGTGCCGTTCGCGCGCATCAGCGTGCGCACCCGGCGCCGCACCCGTCGTGGCGAGCAGTACGGCAAGCTCGCCGAGCAGGCGCACTTCCACACCATCATGGAGGGGGGCTTGCGGTTCGAGGTGAACTTTGCCGACTACCTCGACACGGGGATCTTTCTCGATCAGCGCCTCACCCGCCGCCGCCTCAAGGAGGCGGCCCGCGGCCGGCGCTTCCTCAACCTGTTCGCTTATACCGGCACGGCCACCGTATATGCCGCGGCCGGTGGCGCATCCGGCACCACCACGGTCGACATGTCGCGGACGTATCTCGAGTGGGCGCAGCGCAACCTTGCGCGCAACGAACTGAACGGCGACGCACACCGCTTCGTGCAGGCCGACTGCCGTAAGTGGCTCGAGGAGTCCGCCGGCCGCGCCGCGCGCTACGACCTGGTGTTTCTCGACCCACCGACGTTCTCCAACTCGAGCCGCATGCACGGCGTGCTCGATGTCATGCGCGATCATCCCGGACTGATCGACGCCTGCGCGCGGCTGCTTTCGACCGATGGCGTCATCGTCTTCTCGACCAACGCGCAGCGCTTTCGTCTGGCACCCGCGCTCCGCGAGCGCTACCGGGTGAGCGATATCTCGGCGGCGACCTTACCGGCCGACTTCGCGCGCAACCCGAAGATTCACAGTTGCTTCGAGATCCGGGGGCGCGGTCAGTAGGCGGTCAGCGGCACATCGGACATGGGTGTTACGGCGATGCCGCCGCTGCCGGCGAACTCGACCGGCACGGAGACGTCGGCCGCGCCGGCGTTGCGCCACACCGCGAAGTGCAGGTGCGGACCCGTCGTGAAGCCGGTGTTGCCGGAATTGGCGATGTACTCGCCTCTCGCCACGTGTTGCCCGATCCTCACCCGGATCGAATCCCACTGCAGGTGGCCGTAGACGCCGATGGTGCCGTCGTCGTGCAGGATCAGAATGAAGTTGGCCTGATCGATCATCGCCGGCGCGGGCGCTCCGCGGAAGGAATCATGCCGGACGTTGATCACCGTGCCCTCGCGCGCCGCATAGACGGGGGTGCCGTCCGGCATGGCGAAATCGACCGCGTACTGGGTGTCGGGCGTGATATGAGTTGCGCGGCTCGGATACGCCTGCGACACCGTGAAGGTCGAGCCGAGCGCGAACGGTGCGCGGTAGGGGTGCACCGGACTGTGTACCGCCTTGGGCGAGCCGAGTGCGGTCGACAGCGTGAAGCGCAACTGCAGCGGATCGCTGCGCGGGCGCGGCGACTCGACCAGCACGTGGCGCTCTGCCGGTGCGAGCGTTGCCTGGTAGGTGGCACCCCTGGGAATACGGGGAAAGTCGGAGTCAACGATGGCGATGCGCACCGTTGCCACGCACAGGCAATCGTTGGCGGCGATCAGCTGCGTCGCAGCGGGGGTGTCGCTGCGGTCCACGGAGATGCGCAGCGCCGGGGGCTCGTGGGCGAGGGGGATCGCTTGTGCGCTGTGGGTGGCGGTGGCCTGGTCGGTGAACACCCACTGGCCGTTGGCGTCGCGATAGCGGTAAGCGCTTTGCGCCAGGACTATTGCCGGCGGCAGCACCATGGCGAGTGCCGCAGCCAGCACGAGGTGAGCTTCGGGGAGGCCGCGGCGCAATCCGTCCCCTCCGTCTGGGTCGCCGCGCGGCCGCTCAGGTTCCGCAGGCAGAGGTCATCGCGCGCTTGGCCTGCTCGCGCAATGTGTCGGCTTCGGAGTCGGAGTAGTAGACGCGATTGCCGTCGCCGTCCCGCTGGTAGAGCCGCGCCGAGTCACGCAGGCGGTAATAGTAGTTGCGGGCATTCTGACAGGCGACCTGCTTCTGATGATCCGCGCTCGCCTTGTTCTTGTCGTCGATGCTCTGTTGCTTTGCGCGCTGCGCCTCCTCGGCCTGCAGCAGCTCCTGCTCCTTGGCAATTCGCGCGGCTTCGGCCGGATCGCCCTCATGGACGTGTACGGCCGTCGTCGCGGCATTCTTGCTGGCACCGCGATCGGAGTAAACCACGTGACCCTCGGCGTCCACCGACTTGTACACCTCCTGGGCCGGCACGGGCGCGAGCGGCAAGCACAACGCCACGAGCGCGCCGAGGGCGGCGCCACGCCACGACAACGGTGTGATTGCTTGGAACACCCGAGCCTCCGCCGTTGAAGGATACGTTCGGCCGTGTCGCCCGACCGGTGAATCTCGTCACAGAACCCTCACGGCGGGGCGTACCGGTTGCGATCGGCACCCGCACGGGCCGCACTCGACGAATCAGCCCTCGACCAGCGACTTGAGCCTGCCGAGCACCTGATCCCACTGCTCCGAGACCCGGGCCAAGTAGTCCTTGAGCTCGTTGATCGGCGCGGGATCGAACGCGAAGCGGCTCTCACGCCCCGAGCGCAGGCAGTGCACGATGCCGGCGTTCTCGAGCACGCGCAGGTGCTTGGTGATCGCCTGGCGCGTCATGCGCGAGCCGCTGGTGAGCTGCGCGATCGAGCGTGGCTCAGCCGCCGACAGCGCCATGACCAGCGATAGTCGCGTCTCGTCTCCGAGCGCCGCGAACGCCGCGGCATGCTGCCGCCGCTTGGCGCCGCCGCCCTCAGGAGCGAGCCGCGACATGGTTTGAAGTGTTTTTCTGCCTGCGCCAGCCGCCGTCGTTCATGCGCTGCGCCTCGGGCCCGCGGTCCGCGGGAAGCCTATTGACCCGAAACCACTCGCCGAACTCGCGGTAATCGGTGAGCGCGCGCCACACCCGCGACACGGGCGCCTTGATCTCAATGTACTTCGCTGGCTTTTCATATTGGCAACCTCCGGGTTGCATATTAGCCTAACGCTTTTGGTCATGCAACCATAGGGTTGCTCAATTTGCAGGCCGCCCACTGCCTTTACAGCCCGCGGCCGCTCAGGTAGAGATTCCCTTGTGAGTCCTGAGCCATCCTCTCGCGGCGCGCCGGTCGTGGCGATCGTCGGTGCCACGGGCGCCGTCGGCGTCGAGCTGCTGCGCTGCCTCGAGCAGCGGCGTTTCCCGCTCGCGGAGCTGCGCCTCTTCGCCTCGGCGCGCTCGGCCGGCAAGACGCTCGAGTTTCGCGGTCAGCCGCTCACGGTACGCGAGCTCGGCGAAGACAGCTTCCGCGGCGTTCACCTTGCGCTGTTCTCCGCGGGTGGCGCGACGTCGCGGCGCTTCGCCCCCATCGCGGTCGCCGCCGGTGCCACCGTGGTCGACAACTCCTCGGCGTTCCGCATGGATCCGCAGGTGCCGCTGGTGGTACCGGAGATCAACCGCCAAGCGATCCGCACCCACCGCGGCATCATCGCCAACCCCAACTGCAGCGCGATCATCTCGATCACCCCCTTGTGGCCGGTGCATCGCGTCAACCGCATCACGCGGCTGATGCTCGCTACCTACCAGGCGGCCTCCGGCGCGGGCGCTGCGGCGATGCAGGAGCTGCGCGAGTCGACACGCGCCTACCTCGAGGGACGCCCCTACGAGAACAAGGTGCTGCCGCACCCGTACGCGTTCAATCTTTTCAGTCACAACACACGCATCGATCCGGCCACCGGCTACAACGAGGAAGAGATCAAGGTCATCCAAGAGACGCGCAAGATCTTCGGTGATCAGCAGATCCGCATCTCGGCCACCTGCGTGCGCGTGCCCGTGCTGCGCGCCCACTCGATCGCCATCAGCTTCGAGTGCGAGCGGCCGATCACCCCCAACGAGGTGCGGGCGCTGCTCGCGGATGCCTCGGGAGTGAAGCTGGTGGACGACCCCGAGCGCAACTACTTCCCGATGCCGCGCGATGCCTCCGGGCAGGACGCGATTCTGGTCGGGCGCATCCGCCAGGACCTGAGCGATCCGAGCGGCCGCTCGATCGCGCTGTTCGTCGCCGGCGATCAGCTGCTGAAGGGCGCCGCGCTCAACGCGGTGCAGATTGCCGAGGCCTTGTGAAGGGGATAAGCGCCGGCACTTGTGCGCGCTCACAGCAGGTCCTTGATGCGGTACCAGAGCATCGCCAGCACCAGCGCCGGGCGGCGCAGCGCCATACCGCCCGGGAAGTTGGCGTGCGGGATGCGGGCGAACACGTCGAAGCGTCCCGCGGTGCCGGCGACGGCTTCCGCGACCAGCTTGCCGGCGATTCCGGTGAGCGCAATGCCGTGACCGGAGAAGCCCTGCAGGAAGTAGACGTTCGGCGCGAGTCGCCCGAAATGCGGTGCACGGTTGAGCGTAATGTCGACCTCACCGCCCCAGGCGTAGTCGATACGCACGCCCTTGAGTTGCGGGAAGACGTTCAGCATGCGCGCGAGCGTGGCCGTCGGCGCGTCGAAGCTGCTCAGGCCCGAGTAGTTGACGCGCCCGCCGAAGAGCAGCCGGTGGTCCGCCGAGCGGCGGAAGTAATCCAGGACCCAGTTCATGTCGCTCACCGCGGTGTTGTTGGCGATGAGCTGCCGCGCGCGCTCGGCACCCAGGGGCTCGGTCGCGACGATGTAGGTGGCGACCGCCATGATCTTGGCGGCGAGCGTCGGCGCGGTGGCCCCGAGGTACACATTGCCGCACAGCACGAGGTGGCGGGCGCGCACCTCGCCGTCCGACGTCGCGATGCGCACCCGCGAGCCGGCCGCGGCGGCGAAGGACTGCGCCCGGCTGCCCTCGAAGATGCGCACGCCGAACGACTCGGCCGCGCGCGCCAGCCCGAGCGTGTAGTTGAGCGGGTGCAAGTGACCGCTGTTGCTGTCGTAGAGGCCGCCGAGGTAGCGATCGGTCGCGAGCACCGCGCGCAGCTCCTCGCGCGGCATGTAACGCAGACTCTCGTAACCGTAACCATCGCGCAGCTGCGCGAGCTCGGCGGCGAGCTCGCGCCGGTGGCGCTCCTTCACCGCCGTCTGCAGATGCCCGCTCACCCAGTCGCAGTCGATGCCATAGCGGTGCATCAGCTCGCGCATGAGTGTCAGCCCCTCGACCGACACCTTCCACACCGCGCGTGCCTCGGCGGTGCCGATGAGGCGGCCGAGCTTCGCCTGGCCACAGGCGACGCCAAAGATCGCCTGGGCACCGCTGCGGCCGGAGGCTCCCCAGCCCACGCGATGCTCCTCGAGCAGTACGACGGAAAGGCCCCGCTCGGCGAGGTGCAGCGCGCTCGAGCAGCCGGCGATGCCCGCACCGACGACGCAGACGTCGCAGTCCACCGAGCCTTCGAGCGCGGGGCGCTCGGGCGCCGTGCGCACGGAGCTCGCGTAATAAGAGGTGACATAAGGCAGGCGTGCCATGGATCTTGTCGTCGTGGTGCTCCCGGGTGTTTAAGATATTCATAGGGCCGGACCAGGACAGCCGGCCCGGAGGATAGCGAGCGGCGGGGGCGTGCGGCAAATCCGGCCGGAGGCCCGTGGGGCTATTGGAGCACCATTGTCAAGCCCCTACCGTAATCTTGCGGTCAGCGCAAGTGAGGCTTCCGCGGCCAAGCTGTGGTCTAATAAGCGGGTAATCCCGGAGAGTCTACCCGGGCGGTCTGTTTAGGATACTAGACAGGCGCCTGGGCCCTGAGCCGTCATGGCATCTGCCCGCCCACTTATTGGCATTCCGGCCGACCGGCGCATGGTCGGCGCGCACCCCTTTCACATGGTCGGGGAGAAGTACGCCCGTGCGGTGCTCGATGCCTCGGGCGCAGCGCCGCTGCTGATCCCGTCGCTTGCCGAGGAGCTGCGGTTCGAGGAGCTGCTGGATCGGCTCGACGGCCTCCTGTTCACGGGCAGTCCCTCGAACGTCGAACCGCACCATTACCGGGGCGAGGCGAGCGCACCCGGCACACTGCACGACCCGGCGCGCGATGCGACGACGCTGCCGCTCATCCGCAAGGCCGTCCGGACGGGGGTGCCGGTGTTCGGCATCTGCCGCGGCTTCCAGGAGATGAACGTGGCCTTCGGCGGCACGCTCCACCAGAAGCTGCACGAGGTGCCCGGGCACCTCGACCACCGCGATGACGAGTCACAGCCGCTCGAGGTGCAGTACGGTCCGGCACACGACGTGATGCTCGAGCCGGGCGGGGTGCTGCGCGCGCTCGCCAACCGCGATTGCATTCGCGTGAATTCGCTCCACAGCCAGGGCATTGCCGGGCTCGGGGAGGGACTTGCGGTCGAGGCGCGCGCACCGGACGGCGTCGTCGAGGCGTTCCGCGTGCGCGACGCGCGCCGCTTCGCGCTTGCCGTGCAGTGGCACCCCGAATGGCGGGTGATGAGCAATTCGTTTTCGCGCGCCTTGTTCGCCGCCTTCGGCCAGGCGGCATCCGAGCGCGCGCATTCCAGGTGAAAGGCCTTTCCCATGGTGAGTGAGATCCGGCAATTCTTCCGCGATCACGGCATCTCCGAGGTGGAGGCCATCATTCCCGACATGGCCGGCATCGCGCGCGGCAAGATCATGCCGGCGGAGAAGTTCGCGGAAGACGGCGGCATGCGCTTACCCGAAAGCGTATTCCTGCAGACCGTAACCGGCGACTATCCGTCCGAGACCGGCGACGCCATGAGCCCGGCGGAGATCGATATCGTCCTCAAGGCCGACCCCAAGACGGTACGGCGCGTGCCGTGGGCGGCCGAGCCCACCGCGCAGGTGATCCACGACTGCTTCTATGCCGACGGCCGGCGCGTGTCGATGGCGCCGCGGCACGTGCTGCGCCACGTGCTCGAGCTATACGCGCAGCGCGGCTGGGACCCGGTCGTGGCCCCGGAGCTGGAGTTCTACTTGGTGGAGCAGAACAAGGACGCCGATTACCCGCTCCGACCCCCGGTGGGCCGCTCCGGGCGCGCCGAGCCCGGCCGTCAGTCCTACAGCATCGCGGCGGTCAACGAGTTCGACCCGCTGTTTGATGACATCTACCAGTTCTGCGAAGACCAGGACATCGAGATCGATACGCTGATTCACGAGGACGGCCCGGCGCAGATGGAGATCAACCTGATCCACGGCCAGCCCCTCGATCTCGCCGACCAGGCGTTCCTCTTCAAGCGCACCGCGCGCGAGGCGGCGCTGCGTCACAAGATGTACGCCACCTTCATGGCCAAGCCGCACGCCAAGGAGCCGGGCAGCGCCATGCACATCCACCAGAGCGTGGTCGACGTGAAGACCCGCAAGAACATCTTCAGCAATCCCGACGGTACGCCCTCGGCGCTGTTCTTCTCGCACATCGGCGGGCTGCAGAAGTACCTGCCGGCGGCCATGGCGCTGTTCTGCGCCAACGTCAATTCCTACCGCCGCCTGACGCGCTACCTGTCGGCGCCGATCAACGTGCACTGGGGCTACGACAACCGTACCGCGGGGCTGCGGGTACCGATGTCGGATGCCCAGGCGCGCCGCGTCGAGAACCGCGTGGGCGGCGCGGACGCCAACCCCTACATTGCGATCGCCGCATCCCTCGCCTGCGGCTACCTCGGCATGGTCGAGGGTGTGCAGCCCTCCGATCCTATCGTCGGCAGCGCGCACGATCTGCCGTTCGGCCTGCCGCGCTCGCTCGATGAGGCGTTGCGCGAGCTGCGTGCCTGCGAGCCGCTGGTTAAGCTGCTCGGCGAGGCATTCGTCGAGGCTTTCACCATCGTCAAGGAAGCCGAGTACGAGGTGTTCCTGCAGGTGATCAGCTCCTGGGAGCGAGAGCACCTGCTGCTCAACGTGTAACGGTGATGGCGCTGCAGGTGGCGGCCGCGCCGCGGCCGGGGGTGGGGCCGGGCCGCCGGCGACAGCGCCGCTCAGCGAAACTTCCAGCCGATCCAGCTGTACTGCCACCCGAGTGAGATGCTGCGGTAGTTGCCGCCGTAGCGGATGTAGGCGCCGTCGTTGTAGCTGAGCTTGATCGATTGATGCACCGTAAGCGGAACGGATGCAGTGACGCCGACCCGCGAGCTTTTCTGGTTGGTCAGGCCATTTTGGATTCCGTTGATGCTCGTTGTCCCGCCCCACCAGTAGTTCGCATCCAGGGATACCCACAAGCGCGGCGCGAAGTCGTAGCTGAGGTGCGACTCGACCGCGAACACGGGCGCCTCGCTCTGCGAGCGCACGCCCGGATAGTACATGTTGTAGGAGAAGAACTCGGGATTCTCGGTGAAGAACCACACCCCGGCATAGCCATCGAGCACCCAATGCCCGAAGCGCTGCGAGTAGCCGAGCTCCGGCTTGAACGCCCAGCGGTTGCCTCCCCAGTTGACGAGTTTGGTCGGATCGTATTGCCCGGTCGGTGCAACGATCTTCAAGCTCACACCGAGCAGAACATCCTGCTGCCACTTGGCGAAATCCGCGGGCTGCATCGCCGGGCCGCCGATCAGGTTCACCGAGAAGCGCGCAATCGCATCGAGAAATCCCGACAGATCAAGGCTCCTGGGCACCTCTGCGACGGTTCCCTGGAAGTTGCCCAAGCCGTACGGCACGCTGAGCGTGACGTTCGCGGTATGGCCGAAGAAATCGAGACTGTGGTAGTAGCTGACCGCGGGCAGGTTGATGTCGGCCTGTGCCCCGGTGATCGGTACCGCCCCATCGAACTGCAGACCGCCCTCGAGGTGCGCATAGGTCAGCACCACCGCGTTGCCCCCGACCGGCCCGATGGCGTACGCGCGCGGAGTGAGGTCCTGTGCCGGGGCGGCGTGGGCAGCCCACAGCGCAACAAACGCAAGAGCGGCGGGGCGAGCGATGCTCATGTTCATTCAGGCCTTGGTTCGCGAGCACCCCGGCCGAATATACGGCCTGCGCTTGAGGCCGGAAACCGCCCTTCGGGGCATGCCGGACCTGATCCGCGCCCGCTGTGGCGGATCGCCATAAGTGGCTGCGCCGGCTGCTATAAACTAGATTTTCCTTCGCGTCATGTCTCTTAAGAGGAAGCCGTGCCCAGCGCTCCACGATGCCTTTCCGCTAGCGCAGCGCTGCTGGCAGTGCTCCTCGCCGTCTGCGCGGGGTGCTCGCGTCCGGGTGCGCACGAGGCAGACGCGGCTATGGCCGCTGAGCCGGTGGTCAACGTCGACAACTGGTCCGATTACATCCAGCCCGCGGTGATCGCCGACTTCGAGAGGGAGTACGGCATCCACGTCAACTACGACGTATTCGATTCCAACGAGATCCTCGAGACCAAGCTCCTCACCGGCCATACCAACTACGACGTGGTCGTGCCCTCGGGCGCCTTTCTCGAGCGTCAGATACAGGCCGACATCTACCGCAAGCTCGACAAGTCGTTGCTGCCGAACCTGAAGAACGTGGATCCCGACGTGGCGCGCGCCGTGGCGCTGTACGATCCGGGCAACCAGTACAGCGTCGACTACACGTGGATCACCTCGGGCGTGGGCTACAACAGCGCCGAGGTGCGCGAGCGCTTGCCAGATGCGCCGGTCGAGAGCTGGCGCATGCTGTTCGATCCGGCAATCGTCTCCAGGTTCCAGGACTGCGGCGTGTCGATCCTCGATGCGCCCTCGGAGGTGGTCGGCACGGTGCTGCTGCTGCTCGGCCGCGATCCCAACAGCGACTCCATCGAGGACCTCAAGGCGGCGGAGAGGATGCTGCATGCCATGCGTCCGTACGTGCGCTACGTAGACTCCTCACGCTACATCGACAACCTCGCCAACGGCGACATCTGCCTAGCGATGGGCTGGTCGGGTGATATCAAGCAGGCGCACGATCGGGCCGAAGAGGCCGGCAAGGGGGTGGATCTTGCGTATAACATCCCCATGGAGGGGGCCATCAGTAACTATGATGTGCTGGCCATCCCCGCGGATGCCCCGCACGTGAGGAACGCGCACCTGCTCATCAACTACCTGCTGCGCCCGGACGTCGCCGCGCGCAACTCGAATCTCATCAAGTACGCGAACGCGCTCAGCCCCGACATCCAACCCCTGCTCGATCAGGCGGTACGGCACGATCCGGGCGTGTACCCGCCGCCCGCGGTGCGTGCGCGGTTGACGCCCGAGCGCGCGCGCCCGGCGGACTATCAGCGCCTGCTGACGCGCATGTGGACGCGCTTCAAGACCGGAAAATGATCGCGCCCCTCGAGGTGAGTGCACCGAACATGCCAGCCAGCGCCGATCCCGCGTCCGCCTACGTGCGCATCGCGAACGTCACCAAGAAGTTCGGTGACTTCGTGGCCGTCGACGACGTCTCGCTCGATATCCGTCGCGGCGAGATTTTCTGCCTCTTGGGCGGGTCCGGCTCGGGCAAGACCACGCTGCTGCGCATGCTCGCCGGGTTCGAACGCCCGAGCGCCGGTACCATCTACATCGATGGCGCCGACATGAGCGCAATTCCGCCGTATGAGCGCCCGGTCAACATGATGTTCCAGTCCTACGCCCTTTTCCCGCACATGAGCGTCGAGAAGAACGTCGCCTTCGGACTCGAGCAGGAGCATCTCGGGCGCGACGCCATACGACGCCAGGTGGGCGAGATCCTCGACATCGTGAGAATGGCTGCCTTCGGCGCGCGCAAGCCGCACCAGCTCTCGGGCGGTCAGCGCCAGCGCGTGGCGCTGGCGCGGGCCCTGGTAAAGCGGCCGAAGCTGCTGCTGCTCGATGAGCCGCTCGCGGCGCTCGACAAGAAGCTGCGCGAGCACACGCAGTTCGAGCTGCTCAACATCCAGCAGCGCCTCGGCGTCACCTTCATCGTGGTGACCCACGACCAGGAGGAGGCCATGACGCTCGGGCAGCGCCTCGGGGTCATGAACCACGGCCGGATCGCACAGGTCGGTACGCCGTCCGACATCTACGAGTCGCCGGCCACGCGCTTCGTCGCCGACTTCATCGGCTCGGTCAACATGTTCGAGGGACGGGTGAGCGATGAGGGCGCGGACTTCGTGCGCATCGAGTGTGCCGAGCTCGGCTGCCAGCTGCGCGCCGCGCGCACCATCGGCTGCGCCCGCGGCGCCACGGTATGGACCGCGATCCGGCCCGAGAAGATCAACCTCAGCCGTCAGAGCGCCGGCGGCGCCGCGGCAGCGGCGGAAAACGCCGTGCGCGGCACGGTGCGCGAGATCGCCTACCTGGGTGACATGTCCGTCTACCTCGTGCAGATCGACTCCGGGAAGATGGTGCGCGTGACGCTGCCCAACGTCACGCGCGGCGGCGAACGGCCAATCATCCGCGAGGAGCGCGTCTGGCTCTCCTGGCACGGCTCCAGTCCCGTGGTGCTCACCGAGTAGGAGGGCGGGTGCGCCTCACGCAGTCCGCCGGGCGACGACTGGTCGCAGGGGTCCCGATCCTCTGGCTGCTGGTGCTGTTTCTCATCCCCTTCATCATTGTTTTCCGCATCTCCTTCTCGGAAGTGCGCCTGGCGATACCGCCCTATACGCCGCTCATCTCCTGGCGGCACGGGACACCGTCGCTCGAGGTCCACACCTCGGCCTACGCCTTCCTCTTCACCGATCCGCTGTACGTGAGCTCCTACCTGTACTCGCTCAAGGTTGCCGCGGTCTCGACCGTCTGCTGTCTGCTGATCGGCTATCCGATGGCCTACGCGATCGCGCGCGCCGGCGCCGCCACGCGCTCGGTGCTGCTGATGCTGATCGTGCTGCCGTTCTGGACGTCGTTCCTGCTGCGGGTCTACGCGTGGATCGGACTGTTGAAGAACAACGGCGTCATCAACAACGTGCTGCTGTACCTGGGCGTCATCCACCACCCGCTGGCGCTGCTGCAGACCGACTTCGCCGTCTACATCGGCATCGTCTACTCCTACCTGCCGTTCATGATCCTGCCGCTGTACGCCAACCTCGAGAAGCACGATCCGGCACTCCTCGAGGCGGCGGCGGATCTCGGCGCGCGCCCGTGGCGGGCGTTCCTCTCGATCACCCTGCCGCAGTCCCTCGCCGGCATCGTCGCCGGCTCGCTCCTGGTGTTCATCCCGGCGGTCGGCGAGTACGTGATCCCGACACTGCTCGGGCGCACCGACCAGCTGATGATCGGCCGGGTGCTGTCGGACGAGTTCTTCGAGAACCGCGACTGGCCGGTGGCGAGCGCCGTAGCCATCCTGATCCTGCTGCTGCTGGTGGTGCCCATCATGCTGTTCCAGCGAACGCAGCGGCGCGAGCTCGAGGCCTCGCGGTGAGGTCGCGCGGCCTGTTCGCCCGCACCGCCCTCGTCCTCGGGCTCGTGTTCCTGTACGTGCCGATCCTGTCGATGATCGTCTTCTCCTTCAACAACTCGCGACTGGTCACGGTGTGGGACGCGGCGCGCTCGCCAACCCTCAAGTGGTACGTGGCTCTCGCCAGCAATGAGCAGATCCTGCGTGCGGCGTGGTTGTCGATCCGCATCGCCCTGGTCGCGGCGAGCTGCGCGGTCGTGCTCGGTACGCTCGCCGGGATAGCGCTGGCGCGCTTCGGGGCTTTTCGCGGCCGGCTGCTGCTCGCCGGCATGACCACCGCGCCCATCGTCATGCCCGAGGTCATCACAGGCTTGTCGTTGCTGCTGCTGTTCGTCGCTCTGCAGCAGCTCATCGGCTGGCCGCGGGGGGTGGGCGCCGTGACGATCGCGCTGGCACACATCACCTTCTGCATGGCCTACGTCACCGTGGTGGTGCAGTCGCGCCTCACGGGTTTCGACGAGTCGCTCGAGGAGGCTGCCATGGACCTCGGCGCCCGGCCGCTGGTGGTGTTCCTGCGCGTCACGCTGCCGCTCATCCTGCCGGCGATCGCCTCCGGGTGGCTGTTGGCGTTCACGCTGTCGTGGGATGATCTGGTCATCACGCAATTCGTCGCGGGTCCCGGATCGAGCACGCTGCCCATGGTGATCTTCTCGAAAGTGCGTTTCGGCGTGACGCCGGACGTCAATGCGCTGGCGACGATCATGGTGCTCGTCGTAGCAAGCGGTATCGCGATCTCGACTGTGTGGATGCGCTACCGGCAGAAGCGCCGCGAGCGCGACCTGCAGCTCGCGGCCGCCGCCAACCTGTGAGGATGGTCCGATGGCGCGCGTGCTGCTGGGAATCGATGTGGGCGGCTCTTCGGTCAAGGCCGCCCGGGTGGACGTCGACGCCGGACGGGTGACGGGCGAGTTGCTCGCAGCACCCACGCCGCAACCCTCGCCGCCGGCGGCGCTGCTGCCGGTGATCGGCGCACTCGCCGCGCGGCTGCCGCTGCCCGGGGACGGGAGCGCAGTGGCAGGCATTGCGCTGCCGAGCGTCATCCAGCACGGCGTGGTGCGCACTGCGGCGAACATCGATTCGGCCTGGCTGGGCGCAGACGGCGCGGCCCTCATCGCACATGCGCTCGGCACCCCGGTGCTGCTCCTCAACGATGCGGACGCGGCCGGCATTGCCGAGATGCGCTTCGGCAGCGGCCGCGGGCTCACCGGCACCGTCATCATGGTGACCTTCGGCACCGGCATCGGCACCGCGCTGTTCTGCGACGGCAAGCTCTTTCCCAACACCGAGCTCGGGCACCTCGAGCTGCACGGGCAGGACGCGGAGAAGCGCGCTTCCGCCCACGTGCGGACGCTTGAGGGGCTCGACTTCCCGGCGTGGATCGCGCGGGTGAACGAGTATCTCGAGCGGCTGCATGCCTTGTTCTGGCCCGACGTCTTCATCCTCGGCGGCGCAGTGAGTGAGCGCTTCGCGGAGTTCGCACCGCTGCTGCGCTCGGCGGCGGCGCTGCGTCCGGCGCATTTCGGCGGCCACGCCGGCGTGATCGGGGCGGCGCTCGCGGCCGCCGAAGCGGCCGCCACCGGACGCACTGAAGTGACCAGCAAGCTGCCGGACGTCGGCACCACGATCTTCACCGTCATGTCGCGCCGCGCGCGCGAGCTCGACGCGCTCAACCTCGGGCAGGGGTTCCCGGACTACGACATCGATCCGCGGCTCGGCGAGCTGGTGGGGGCTGCGATGCAGGCCGGCCACAACCAGTACGCGCCGATGGAGGGACTGCCGCTGCTGCGCGAGCGCATCGCGGCGAAGCTCAACGCCTGCTACGGGCTCGCGGTGGACCCCGAGGCCGAAGTCACGGTCACCCTCGGGGCGACCGAAGCCATCTATTCGGCGATTCAGGCCGTGGTCGGACCCGGGGACGAGGCCATCGCGTTCGATCCCGCCTACGATTCGTACGAGCCGGCGGTGCGGCTCGCCGGCGCGCGATGCGTGCGTCTGCCGCTCGCGCAACCCGGGTTCCGCTACGACTGGGAGCGGGTGCGCGGGGCGTTGAGCCCGCGCACGCGGCTGGTGCTGTTCAACAGTCCGCACAATCCCGCCTGCACCATCGCGAGCGCCGCCGATCTCGATGCGCTGGCAGAGCTGATCGCCGACCGGGATATCCTGGTGCTGTCCGACGAGGTGTACGAGCACGTGGTGTTCGACGGCCTGCACCACCACTCGGTGCTGACCCATCCGCAGCTCGCCCCGCGCAGCTTCGCCGTGTTCTCTTTCGGCAAGACGCTGCACGCGACCGGGCTGCGTGTCGGCTACTGTGTGGCGCCGGCGCAGCTCACGCGCGAGCTGCGCAAGGTGCACCAGTTCAATACCTTCAGCATTTCCCATCCCCTGCAGCACGCCATCGCGGCGTATCTCGGCGAGCGGCCCGAGTGCGGTCGGGATCTCTCGGCGTTCTTCGAGGCCAAGCGCGACCGTCTGCGCGCCGCGCTCGAAGGTTCGGGCTTCAGCTTGCCCCCGGCGCAGGGGACTTACTTTCAGCTGCTCGACTTCAGCGCATTCTGCACCGGCGATGACCGCGCGTTTGCCGAGCAGCTGCTGAATGAGGCGCGCGTGGCGACGATTCCCCTCTCGCCCTTCTATGCCGTCCCGCCGCGGCTGCCGTTCGTGCGGCTGTGCGTGGCCAAGCGCGACAGCACGCTCGATGAGGCGGCGGCGCGGCTGAACGCGTTCGCGGCACGCGCGCGCGGAGGATAAAGCCCATGGAGGCACTGCGCGTCTCGCTCGCCCAGCAGCCGCTGCACTGGCACGACCCGGCAGCCAATCGTGCGCAGTTCGAGACGTTGCTGCTGCCGCTCGCCGGGCGCACCGATCTCGTGGTGCTGCCCGAGACCTTCACCACCGGCTTCAGCATGGAGGTTGCGCGGCTGGGCGAGCCCTCGGGCGGCCCGACCACCGCCTGGCTCGCCGCGCTTGCTGCGCGGCTCGATGCGGCGGTGACCGGCAGCCTCATCACCCGGGACGGCGAGCGGTACTTCAACCGGCTGCTGTGGGCGTCACCCGGTGGCGAGGTGCGGCACTACGACAAGCGCCATCTGTTTCGCATGGGCCGCGAGCACGAGCACTTCACCGCCGGCCGCACCGCCTGGTGCGTCGCCTGGCGCGGATTCAACATCTGCCCGCTGGTGTGCTACGACCTGCGCTTCCCGGTATTCAGCCGCCGCCGCCCGCGGCTCGACTACGATCTGCTGCTGTACGTGGCGAACTGGCCGGCACCGCGCGCCGACGCCTGGCGGCAGCTGCTGCGCGCACGCGCCATCGAGAACCAGGCATACGTGGTCGGCGTCAACCGCGTGGGTCCTGACGGCAACGGGGTGGCGTACCGCGGTGACAGTGCCGCGGTCGATTTTCTGGGCCATACCCTCGTCGAAGGCGGCGACGTTCCCGCACTGCTCACCGTGGAGCTCGAGCACGCGCCGCTGGTGGCGTTCCGCGAGCGGTTCCCGGCGCACCTCGACGCGGACCCCTTCACCCTCGAGTCCTGAAATGCGCGCCGCATGAAGAAGACCACTCGCGTCAATCATCCACCCCCGGTCGAGCTGCCTCCCGGCAACCATCCGCTCGTGGCCCCGATCTACCAGACGGTCAAGTTCGAGTTCGACTCGCTCGCGCAGACCGAAGCGTATCTGCGCGGTGAGCAGCCGGGGTTCTTCTACTCGCGCGCCTCGAACCCGACCACGCGTCAGCTCGAGCTGCTGCTCGCGGAGCTGCAGGGGCGCGAGGACTGCCTGGTGAGCGCCTCGGGCGTCGGGGCCATCTCGCAGACACTGCTGGCCCTCACCAAGCAGGGCGATCACGTCATCTGCTTCGTCGAGACCTATAACCCGACGCGCTACCTCATCCGCCGCCTGCTGGGCCGCTTCGGCGTCACGCATACGCTGCTGTCGATCGAGGATATCGCCGGCGTCGAGCGCACCCTCGCGGTACAGCCGACGCGGCTGGTGTTCTTCGAGAGCCCGACGAACCCCGTCACGAAGATCGCCGACATCGCCGCGCTCACGCGCCTCGCGCGCGCGGCCGGCGCACTCACCGTCATGGACAACACCTTCGCCGGCTTGCACCAGCACGGTGGCTTCGAGGTGGACGTTTTCGTCCATAGCCTCACCAAGTACGCCTCCGGCTGCGGCGACGTCATGGGAGGGGCCGTCATCGCGCGCGCCGAGCTGATCCGGGCCATGCGCACCGATTTCGGCGCGCTCGGCGGAACGCTCGACCCGCACGCCGCCTTCCTCATCCTGCGGGGGCTCAAGACGTACTTCGTGCGCTACGCGGCACAGTGCGCGAGCGCCGCGCGCATCGCGCAGCTGCTCGCGGGGCACCCGGCCGTTGCGCGGGTGCACTATCCGGGGCTGCCAACCCATCCGCAGCACGTGCTGGCGGCGAAGCAGATGCAGGACTTTGGCACGATCGTCAGCTTCGACCTCCAGGGCGGCGCGAGCGCGGGGCGGCGTTTCGCCGACAGCCTCGAGCTGTTCGCGCTCGCGGCGAGCCTCGGGTCCACCGAGTCGCTGGTGGTGACGCCGCAGATGATGGGCGGCCGCGAGCTCAACGCCGATCAGCAGCGCATCTCGGCGATTACCGAGGGGACCATCCGCCTCTCGATCGGGCTCGAGGATACCGACGACCTGCTCGCCGATCTCACGCGCGCACTCGCCGCTGCGGGCAGCTGAGTGGCACCCGGCACGACCGGACAAGGCTCAGCTCGAGGCCGGCACCACAGCGCGCCACGAGGCGCCACCGCGCGGCGTCACGCAGCCTCGCTCGTCGCGGTGCGTGTTGCAGCTCATCGACCGCGATGCGCCGACGACAGGATGAGACGACTCCTACTTGCGCTTCGCGCGCGGTGAGCGTATCCAGCGCCTGTGCACGCGAGCGATCGCGGAACTGCCGCGGCCCCGGACAGGTCTCAAATCCCATGCGCGATTCGAATCCGGATTCGAGTCCTCAACAGCAGGAAGGATGCCTCATGAACATCGAGTCCCCAGGAATTCCCTACGACTTCGCCGACCTGGAGCCGGCGATGTCGCGCGATACGGTAGTGTTTCACTTCCTGCGCCACCAGCGCGTGTGCTTCGACCGGATGTACGCGCTGGTGCGCGGCACGGAGCTCGAGGCACTGCCACTCGATGAGCTGATCCGTGTGACCGAGCGCAACCCCGCGCAACACATCGTGTACCGCCACGCGGCGGAGGTGTGGAACCACAATCTCTACTGGCACTCCATGCGCCCGCGCGGCGGCGGGGCGCCACACGGGACAATCGCCGAGCAGCTGCGGGCGCGCTTCGGCTCGTACGAGCGGTTCGTGCGTGACTTCAAGGAGGCGGCGAGCGCCCATTTCGGCAGCGGCTGGCTGTGGCTGGTGTGGCGTGACGGGGCACTCGAGATCGTGACCACGAACAACGCCGGTACGCCGCTGGTGCGCGGCGACGTCGCGCTGCTGGCACTGGATCTGTGGGAGCACGCCTACTATCTCGATCACCAGAACCGCCGCAGCGCCTACGTCAGCGCGTTTCTCGAGGAGCTCGTCAACTGGGAGTTCGCCAACCGCGCGCTGCTCGAAATGCAGGCGCGGGTGGCGCGCTCGCGCGCGCCGGCCGAAGCGGAGCGCGGTGCCGGCCTGGGGGTGCCGTGAGGGGAGTGGTGACGCTACTGCCCGCGGTGGCGGTCGCGCTTGCGACCGCCACACAGGCAGTCGCTGCCACGGCGCCCGCGACCACGCCCGCCGAGTGGCGCACATACGCCGTGCTGGTGGACTTCACCGAGCTGCCGAAAACCTATTCCTGTGACGAGCTGTGGTACAAGTTCCGGGACGTGCTGCTGCAGCTCGGGGCGCGTGCCTACATGACCATCACGCCTTACCACTGCGGCGTGCGCGGCGGCGGCGAGGCGCGCTCGCCGCAGGTCGAAGTGAAGTTTCAGCTGCCGCAGCCGCTGCACGGCGACGCCGTGCGCTACGCGGAGATCTCCGCCGCCGATCACACCATCGAGCTCGCACCTGGCTCACCGCGCTCGCTCGGCCCCGACGACTGCGAGCTGGTGAGACAGATGCAGCAGGGCCTGCTCGCGGCGCTGCCGGTGCGTGTCACTTCTTCCGCCTTCCGCTGCACCGGGGCAGTGGAGTTCTTCGCCCTCACTCTCGATGCGGTGATCGCCGCGCCGCCATCCGCGGGACGCCCGCCCGGGCCGCGCACCGCGACCCACTCCGCAGCGCACTCCTAGTCGGGTCGTTCCATATCAGAACTGCGGGGAGCGGGCGGCGCGCCGCCGCGGCGCGCGCAGCGCGTCTTACAGGCTGCTCGCGACACGCACGCGGTGCGGGTGATAGGGCAGCACTTCCATGACCTCGCCGTCGGCGAGCCGCTGCTGCACACCGCGCCAGAATGCGGCCGTCACGATCTCCCCGTGCACACGCAGCAGCGCCGCGCGCTGCTCGTCGCTGAAGGCGAGAAAATTGAGGAACGTCTCCGGGAAAACGTCGTTGTCGGCCACGTAGAACCACGCCTCGCCGCGCATCTCGTCGTCGGGATCAGTCGGCCGGGGCAAGTCGCGGAAGTTGCAGTCGGTGACGCGGCACAGCTCGTCGTAGTCGTAAAAGATCACCCGCCCGTGGCGCGTCACGCCGAAGTTTTTCAGCAGCAGGTCGCCAGGGAAGATGTTGGTGTAGGCGAGATCGCGGATGCACTGCCCGTAGTCGAGCACTACCCGCTCGGCATCTGCGCCCGGCGCCTCGCGCAGGTACAGATTGAGCGGCGTCATGCGCCGCTCGATGTACATGTGGTCGAACACGAGGTCCTCGCCGTCCTCGTGCACCGTGCCGGCCGCCTCGCGGCGCAGCTCATCCAGCAACTGCGGCGCGACACGCGCGCGCGGAAAGCGCAGGCGGCGGAACTCCTGCGCGTCCACCAGCCGTCCGGCGCGATCATGAATGAACACCATGCGGTACTTCGCCATCACTTCCTCGCGCAGCACGGTTTTGGGATAGGGGAAGCGGTCGCGGATCACCTTGAAGACCACGTCGAAGGACGGCAGTGTGAAGCACACCATGACCAGGCCACGCTCCCCGGCGGCGTGCACGAAGAGGTCGCTGGTGTGCTCGAGGCTGCGCATGAGCTCGCGGTAGCGTTCGGTCTTGCCCTGGCGGGCGCGGCCCAGCACCGTAAACAGCTCGCTCACCGGCTTGCGCGGCATGATCGACTTCAGGAACACCACCGCCTCGGCGACGCGCTCGAGGTCGGCGTGGAAGTACGAGCGCGTGAAGCTGAACACGATGCTCACGTCCGCCTCCGCGAGCATCACGGCATCCACCAGCACGCCGCCGTCGGTGTTCTTGAGCGCAATGACGAGTGGCAGTGTGAAGTCCCGTCCGACGATGCGCCCGACCACGTAAGCGCGCGAGATCTGGTAGAAGACCGGGCGGATGACCTCGACCTTGCGCACCTCGCGGCGTTCGCCGCGCGCTTGCAGGTGCGCCTGCACCTCGGCGGTGACGTGCGCGATGCTCTTGTCGAGATCACGCCACGGCGAGCGGAAGCGCACGTCGCCCAGCAGGTCCTCGATCAGGAGCGGCAGCGAGCCGTGATTGAAGTAGGTGTTGGAGCCGACCGCGGAATGAATGTGCGCCAGCGGATCGAGGTCGGTGGCAACGAACTCGATGTCGGGTGCAACGCCCACCGTATCGAAGAGCCTGCGGCTGATCGAGCTGAAGAAGGTCTTGGTGAATTCCGGGTCGGGCAGGTCGGTGATCTGCGCGGCGAATTCCCGGCGGATCTGCTGCCACAGGCTCCGGTCGTTCGCCGCGCTGCCGAGCGCGACGCGCAGCTCGGCGATCGTCTGATTCACGAAGTGATCGTACAGCTCGATGCGCTCGACGGCATCGCGCTGGCTGCCGCGCCAGTCGCGCGCATCGAAGCGCAGCGGCGCGCGACGCGTGATGGCGCGGAACTCGGC
>Ga0187778_10000263_pt1 | contig 38121 bp, 30 predicted proteins | sample 1015_Q2_SP5_20_M_FD_132418 | JGI IMG/M metagenome (GOLD analysis project Ga0187778, IMG submission 132418) | Tropical peat soil microbial communities from peatlands in Department of Meta, Colombia - 1015_Q2_SP5_20_MG | ecosystem: Environmental > Terrestrial > Soil > Wetlands > Peat | place...
TCGGGCGCAAGGTGAAGAAGATGCTGGGCGGCATTCACGGCTGGCACGTGGAAGGGTTCGCAACGTCCGCTGGGAAGCGCTGAAGACGAAAGTGGAGCCCGGCGCAGACTCCAGTCGAAGCGCCGGTCCCCGTCATCCCGGCAAAGTCCGGCGCTGGAAGGAATTATCTAGGACAGGAGACTAGGTTGTCGATGCCCCCGGCCGGCTCACGGTCCGGTGCCATCCTCACTACGAGGTTTGAGTTCCTGGCTTTGTGGTGTAACCGCCCCCACCCCACCGTACTTCGCCAGCCACTTCAGCTCTTCCCGTACTTTGATCTTGCCGTGCCAGGGATTCTTGTCGAGAGAATGGCCTTCGCCGGGAAAGATTAGGAGCGTGCTGGGGACTCCGAGATTATGCAGGGCGTGATCCAGCAAATAATCCTCGGCCACCGCGACCCGAATATCGTCGCCGCCGGCGACGATGTGGGTGGGGGTGCGGACCCGATTCATCTGGAAGATCGCGGCCTCGTCGTGATAACGCTGGGCCGCTTCCCACGGCTCTCCGCCCAGGAAATAAGCATCATCGAAGGTCGTATCGTCATTGCCCCAGTTGGCCACGTGCTCGACCGCACCGGCTCCCGTCACCGCAGCCTGGAAGCGATTGGTTTGCGTGATCAGCCAGTTGGTCATGTATCCACCGTAGCTGTAACCACCCACGGCCAGATGATTGGGATCGGCGATACCGTCCTTTACCAGCGCATCCACGCCCGCCAGAATGTCTTTCCCGGGCCGGGAAACAATTTCCGGGACGATCTGCTCAAGAAACCGATCGCCGTAACCGCTCGAGCCACGGTAATTCGGCTCGAAGACCAGCCATCCCTGGGTTGCCGCCAGGCGATCCCATTGATACCAATCCGCCTCGAAGTGATTGCCGTCGGCATCGGCAGGCCCGCCGTGAATCAGCACGAACATTGGCAGGCCCTTCGCTTCCAACTTTCCCGGTGGATACAGCAGCATGCCTTCGACGGTGGTGCCGTCGTCGGCCTTCCAGCGATACGGCTTGCCCTGGGGCAGATCGCGTTCCGTGAACAAGTGATTGAAGGAGGTGATGGGGCGCGCCTCGGAGAGCTTTTCGATACTGTCGGCCACATAGACTTCCTTCGGCTTTTCGAGACTGGAATACAGAAAAGCAATTTGGCCAGAATGCAGGGCGGAATGGATGAGCTCGTAGGTGCCGGCCCAACCCGCCTGCTTTTCAAACGGAGACGACGGACTGGCCTGCGAGTAGAGCTGAACTTCCGTCCCCAGCAAGCCGGTGGCAATCACGCCCCCGGTGGGCAGAACCGCGTAATGCAGCACAGCACCGGGAAACGCCTTGGCCCACCGTTCGGTAGCACCCGTAGCGGCCTCCACCCAATACAGACGATTCTGCGTGTCTTTGTACTTCCCTTCCACCGAGCCCCCTTCGACGCCGAAGAAAATATGTTTGCCGTCCGGCGCCCAATGGATGTCGGTTTCCAAGGCCTCATTCTGGGTGACGCGGTGCGGAGCCACACTGGGCGACGCATTGACCAGATCCACCGAGTAGATTTCGAACTCGCCGATTTTCTCGTCGCGCTCAGAGACCGACTCGCTCAGGAATGCCAACTGACGGCCATCCGGGGATATATCGATCCCTTGGACGCGCCACGGAGTGTTGGCCAAGGCACGGGAACCGAGAGTAACATCCGGATTCGCTTCGAGGTCCTCGGAGATCTGGGTTCCCTCGGCGGCATGCCGCGAAATTGCCTCGTGAAGATCGAGACCGAATAGGGTATCGCCTCGTTCTGCCGCTCGATATTGCTTCACGTCCTTCCATTCTTTCCGGTAGGCGTCTTTCTGCTCCTTCGTCCACGGCTGACGAGTCGCGAAGTAGAGCGTCTTCGCGTCCGGCGACCAGGCAAAGGCATGAATCTCCTCGTCCCCTTTGGTCACCTGCAATGCCTCTCCTCCTGCGGGAGAGATCAGGTACAACTGGGCGGTTTCCTCTTCTTTGGCATCGTCGTCCTCATCAGCTTTCTGGGCGCCCGAGGCTCTCCGCTCGGAGAGGAACGCGATCCAGCGTCCATCCGGCGACCATTGCGGATTGCGATCGTAACCGGATTCGGTGAGTCGGATCAGTGTTTCCCCGCCATGGCCACCGAGGCGATCGAGCCAGAGATCAGTGCGGAAGATTTTTTGGTCCCAGTCAGCGCGGTCCGTAGCAATCACCACGGCACTGCCATCGGGAGACACCTCCAGCGAGTCATAGCCGACGTAGTTGAAGAACTCGTCGATCGTTAGCTTGGGCTTGTCGGCTGCCCAAAGAGCCAGGGAAATCAGGCCGAGAACACTGGAGATCAGCAGCAGTTTTGGCATCGTCATAGGTGGAAGAGATATACCGAAAGGTAGCCGTTTGTAAATGGATTTCGAATCCGCTCCACCTGCAGCAAGGGACTGCCCGGAAGAGAAGGCGAGGTCAACAGGAGGCTTGCCCCCGGCTCGCTCGCAGCATAACAAGCAAGGACTGTCTTACTCAGTTCTCAAGGCGCGAAGGGGATCGACGCTGGCCGCCCTCTGCGCGGGGATGAGAGCCGCCACGAGAGCGGCCAACGACAGCACGGCGGTCGTTCCCAGCAGGATCGTCGGATCATAGGGTGTAACCCCGAACAACTGCGCCGCCATGGCGCGTCCACCGAGGATGGTCGCGGGAATGCCAATGGCCAGCCCGATCCCGACTTCGAGGAATGCTTCCCGCAGCACCAGTCGCAAGACGCTGAGCCGGTCCGCACCCAGGGCCATGCGAACTCCGATTTCCCGGGTGCGACGCTCGACCCAATAGGCGGTCACGCCATACAGGCCGACCGAAGCCAGAACCAGAGCCAAAGCGCCGAAGAGCGAGGTCAGTTTCGCGATCATCCTCTGCTGGGAGAAGTTTTCTTCCACCTGATCGGCGAAGCTGGAGAAGTCCACCACGGCGAGGTCGGGATTCACCTCAGCCAAAGCACGTCGCACCTGGGGCTCTAAACCAGGCACGCTTCCCAGGGCTTTCAACACGATCGCATTCAGGTAATGCGAACGGTCCTCGAAGTTCACCGCCCGGGAATCTTCATAGTTCGTACGCTGCAAAGCGGGCAGAAAAAACATGGGCCGCATCTTGGTGGTGGGATCCCAATACATGGTGTCTTCGGTAATGCCGACGATTTCGAAGACTCCGGCAAACTTCATATCCAGATCGCCGAAGTGCTTTCCGATCGGGTTTCGGTCTTTGAAGAACCGCCTGGCAAAGGTCTGGTTCACGACGGCGACCAGTCGCGTGTTCGCCGTGTCCTGATCGGTAAAGGCTCGGCCGGCAACGATTTTGGTTCCGATAGTCTCGAAGTAGTCGTCGCTGACGCGTGCCCACGACGAGTCGTTCTGATCGCTATCTGGCGGGGGAGGAGCTTGCCCTTCGAGGTAGATGGTTTCGCCCCAGTTGTCTCCTTGCATGGGACTGTAGAGCGAAAAACTGACTTGGTCTACGCCAGGGATGGCTGTCAGATTCTGATGAAGCTGGCGATAGAGCTGATCGAGCTGCGCTGGCCGGTATCCAGCTAGGTTCGGATCAAATTGCACGATATAGCGGTTGGCCGTCTCGAAGCCGAAGTGCTGATTGTGCATCTTGCGCAAGCTCTGAATCAGCAACCCCGCAGCGCACAGCAGGATGAGCGAAAGCGCGGCTTGTCCTACGACCAGCGCTCCCTGCGTCCAACTGTCGCGTCCGGCCGTTGAGCGGTTGCCTCCCCGCAGCGCATCGCTCGGGTCGGCCGATGCGGTCTTCCAGGCCGGAGCAACTCCAAACAGGACTCCGGTCACGAGCGCCACCGCGAAAGTAAAGCCCAGCACGGTCCAGGAAGGGGTTGCACTGATGGCGACGTGGATCTTTGAAAACGCCAGATGCAGGATCAGACGGGTGCCGGCAAAAGCCAAGGCGACGCCGAGCATTCCCCCGAACCAGGCCAACACCACGCTTTCCGTCAGTACTTGCCCGATCTGCCGCGATCGTGGGGCGCCCAGGGCCGCCCGGATGGAAGTTTGCTGCTGCCGATTGGCGGCTCGAACCAGCATCAAGTTGGCCACGTTAGCGCAAGCGATCAACAGCACAAACCCGGAAATTGCCAGCAGCATACGCAGTCCTGCTTCGTACTGGTCGCGCAAACGTCGCACTCCCGCACCGCCCGGCGAGAGGTGCAGGGTTTGCTTCGGCACCAGCGCCCGTTCCTCGGAACGCAGCTTGCTTACCGGGCTCAACAGCCACTGCTGGAGCTCCAACTGCATCTGGGCTTCCACCTTTTTTCGATCCGCACCCGGTTTCATTCGGCCGATCAAGTCCAGCCAATCCTGCTGAGGGAAATCAAGAATACTGCTCGCACCGGCGAGCATTGGCTCATCGGAAAGGGGAATCCAGAAAGCGGGGGGATTCTGCAGTCGGTCGCCAAAAAATCCGGGTGGCGTGACTCCGATGACGGTGAAGGGATGGCCGTCGATCAGGAAGCTCGCCCCCACCACCGATGGGTCCTGCCCGTACTTCTGCTGCCAGGTTCGATAATTCATGACCACCACGGGCTCGGCTCCCTTGTGGTCATCCTGCGGCGTCAGCAGTCTTCCCAGATAGGCGCCAATTCCCAAGGTGGAGAAATAGTTCCCTGAGACGTACTCGCCCGGCTGCGACTCGGGCAGTTGGGCGCTTCCGCTGCGGCGCACACCGACCAGGCTCTCCCCCGCCTGCAAGGAGGCCAGCTCGACGAACCCCTCGGTCCCGTCCCGAAAGGTCCTGTACTTGTCATAGGAAAACAGTGACCAATCATCCTGTAGACCGCCGTTCACACAGCAGTTTTCTACGTCGCCGACGCGATAGAGTTCACTCGGTTTCACCACCGGCAAGGACTTGAGCAGTACGGCGTCGACGAGAGTAAAGATCGCAGTCGTCGCCCCGATTCCGAGCGCCAGCGTCAGCACGGCTGTAATCGTGAAGCCTGGGGCAGCGGCGAATTGCCTTAGCGCGTACCCGACATCTTCCTTGAGCTGCATGTCTTCTCCAGGGTACGGGGGGTCACATCCGAAGTGTTCGATGTATGGACGCTCACCGCGACGGTTTGTGAGCGAGGTCCAGCCGGCGTAGGCGCCATCGAGGGAACCACATCTAGTTCGAAATGTCGACCAAAGAAGAAGAACGACCGGGCAGGAAGGGACGATCGGTGATTTGCCCATCAAATTTCCGCGCCCACCGGCCGGGGATTGGCGTGGCGCAGGACGGACAGGCTCCGTTAGCAGTAAGCCGATATTGCTCGATAAAGTAGCCGTAGCGGCGGATCAGGGTAGTGCCGCACTGATGGCAGTGGGTGTTCTCCTGTTCTCCCACCCTGCCCGGCAGGTTTCCCGCATAAATGTACTTCAAACCGGCATTCTTGCCGATGTGTGCCGCCCGTAACAGATCCTCGGGACGCGTGTTATCGGGGTCTTCCATCTTGTAATCCTTATGAAACGCAGTGACATGCCAGGGAATGTTCGGCGATATGTTTACCAGGAAGTCGGCCAATCGCCGCAGTTCGTCGTCCGAGTCATTGAAGTCGGGAATCAGCAGGGTGACAATTTCAAGCCACAGACCCAGGTCGTGGAGGCGACGGATAGTGTCGAGAATTGGTTGAATCCGTCCCCCGAGCTGGTGATAGTGGCGGTCGTCGAAACTCTTCAAGTCCACCTTGTAAAGGTCGATCCAGGGACGCAAGTACTCGAGGACTTGGGGCGTTCCGTTGCCGTTTGAAACGAAACCCGTCACCAGGCCCGCAGCCTTGGCTTCTTTGAAGATCGCCACCGCCCACTCGCTGGTAATGAGCGGCTCGTTGTAGGTGCTGACCAGAATCTTTGCGCCTTGGCGGAGCGCCTCTTCAACCAAGGCTTGGGGGGATGCCGATAGCGGCGGGGAAACAGCGCGGGGATCTCGTAAGGCTTGAGAAGTTACCCAGTTCTGGCAGTAGGCACAATGCAAATCGCATCCCAGCATGCCAAAGCTGTAGGCCAGCGCGCCTGGGTAGGCATGGAAGAAGGGCTTCTTCTCCACCGGATCGCATTGTGCGCCCCCGACGTAGCCCCAGGGCACGTAGAGGGTGCCGCCGCGATTGAAGCGGACCTTGCAGACACCGGGCTGACCCTCCGGAATCGGGCAGCAATGGCCGCAGGCGTAACAGCGCACCCGATTGCGGTCGAGCCGCTCATACAGCTCGCCCTCGCGAACCTGCTCATAGACGATATCCTTGAGCGTCGACACCGGGAACCCTTCTCTCTGTATTTTAAACCGGGAAGCGCTTGGGATGGAGCCTGCGGGGGCGCGATCTTCATTGCTCCGTGGATCCGCCGAGCGGGGACGATGGGCGATGCTGGGCCATCCAGTTATTGGCCTGCTGCTGGGCATCGAGAATCTGGCTGTGCTTCAACCGTGATGCCAGCAAAGCCACACGAGATTTACTGGCTTCATCGCCTCCGGTTTTCGCCAGAATCGACCAGAAATAGGCTTTCACGGGATCTGCCGGAACGCTGCGTCCGGCCCAATAATAGGCGCCCAGCATGCCTTGCGCGCCGGGTTCGTCCTGCTCTGCCGCCTTGTTGAACCAGTGAACCGCCTCCTGGTCATCTTGCGGCACTCCGTCCCCCGTCTCGTAGCGGACGCCCAAGGCGAACTGGGCCGCGGCGTCCCCTTGATCGGCCAATTGCAGCAACTCCGGCAACCCCGTCGTTCGTTGCTTCATAGGCGGGTCCAGGGGTCGAAGGCTAACCGAGGTTGCCGGCCCGGCCGTCGTTTGACTCGGACTCCGGTGACTCGAACTCCGGCTATCGACTTCCCAGATTCTGATCACCCCGAAAATGACGAAGGAGACGGTGATTGCGACCTTGATCAACAGGCCCATCCACCGCGCCAGCTGAGGCGCGCTCTCCTCGGATGGGGCTTCGTCGAGGTCAATCTTCTCGACCGGCGCTTCGGTGGGAGAATCGGCTGGCGATCGAACCAGGGTGCCAGTTGCTGCGGCCATCTTTGCCAAGCGCAGAAGAATCAACTCATCATCCGGTCCGAATGCCTGCGGGCGTCGGGAAAACACTTCGAGCAACCCGATGATGACGGATTGCGAGCGGATGGGTACGGCGAGTATCGAGCGCAGTCCGATCGCGCGGCAACTCGCGTGGTCCACGCGGGGGTCGGTGTCGGAATCGTCGCAGCGCAAGGGCGAGCCGCTGCGCACACATTCCCCGGAAAAGCCTGACCCGATCCTGAAGTGCGTGCCGCTGGGGGGAGCATCGTCGACACTGGCTCGGCAAACCATCTCCTCGCCCTCGGCTAACGCCAAGGCGGCGCCGCTCGCTTGCGTAAATTCCTGCGCCCTACGAGCAATCAGATGCAAGGCGAGATCCCGATCGCCTCCGACCGCCTCCAATTCCGGCTGCACTGCTTCGACGGCGGCGAGAAGGGTTGTGTAATCCGGCTGCGCAGGGGTGCTCAGATGCTCCAGGGCGGCGATCGGAGTCGCATCCGTTCCTAGGCTCCCGCGCGGAACCGATTGGGCGATCGGGCGCTGCGGAATTGCCTCCGCAGCCTTGGCGATTCGGCTGAAGAGCCAAAGCCTCAGGGCACTAAGCGATTCCTCCGGCAGGGCATAAAACCGAAGCCCGGCGCGCCCGGACGCGTCCGTCCTGACCACCTCGACGTCGGCCCGGATCAGGCTCTGGCTGTACGGCAATCTCAGCAGGGAGGTTCGCCGCTGCCCGGGCTCGAGCGGAAACGACGGCTGAATGCCCATGCCATTCTCGCTGAGATCGACAATCTTCATCCGCGCCGGCGGCTGGGTGCTGGCCGTTCCGACCAGGCTGGCATAGGCAGAGAGCTGGAGCTTATAGCGCACACTCCGACGACGATCGCACATCTCTAAGCCAATCTCAGCCGGACTAGCGCGTGCAGACCGCATGGAGGCCCTTTATATCATATTATCCCAAGGAGATAGCGCGGGAACAGGGGAGAGCCTTCCCTGACACCCGGCTAAAGCGACTTGCGCCGGCTGGCTCGCCCCAGGCTGGCAAGCCGACTCATGGCGGCCACCATCGTGCTCGAAAAAAGTTCGATGGTCGCAATGTCGCGCTTATCGAACGCGTAAGGAGTGACGGACAGTACCTCGAAGACTCCGATCATTCGGCGATAATGGCGCAGGGGAGCAGCCAACACGGAGCGCACTCCCAAGCGGCGGCACGAGGCAAGGTCGACGCTGGAATTTCTTTCCGTATCCTGGCAAAGTACAACTTCGCCCGTGCGAACACAATCGGCCGTGATGCCGGCGTCGGTCTGCAAACGAACCCCGAGGTCAGGGGCGGTGCGGCCGGTGCGGGCGCGGCAGACCATTTCCTCGCCCTGGCGCAAGGCGATGGCGGCGCCGGTCGCTCCCGTCAAGGCCTGCGCCCGTTCGGCAATGATTTGGATCGCGGGCTCCAAATCGATTTCGCTGGGACAGAGTTCGTGCCCGAGGTGGGGGCGCGCCGCGGGGGCCGCCACCGACGCCTGAGCACGGGCGTGATGACGAGAGGGCGCCAGGGTCGCGAAGGAGGCGGGCAATTGGTGTTCCGGCGTGGCCGCAGGGACGGTGCGGACAAGGTCACGCACCAATCGATCGAGCTCATTATCGGTGATCAACCGCGCCCTCGTTTGCCCTCGCAGGGATCCACCCAAAATACGTGACAAGCTCAATAAAGCCTGACTACCACAGGCAAAACAAAAGGAGGTGGTGCTCCGACTAATCAGCTCACATTGCGTGCAAAACACGGCGGTTTCAAGCGCGATACAACTCAGGTCCTGCTTCTCCGCCATGGTTTTGGCATTCCTGAAGAACATGGTGAAGGAAAACATATATGGCAGGTGCCGCTCCAGGGAATGATAGACATGGTTCAGCCCGGTGATTGTTGTGGATAAGGAAACGCGCATCGCGTGCGCGCGGAAGGGAGAACTCAGCAACTTATGTTTTTAACAAACTCGACTCACCGCTCGCAGGTTACACCAAGAAGGCAAGCAAGGATCGCGACATGCCAACGCTCAATCTCACGTGGCCAAGCCAAGAATCAAACCGAACGGCGATGGCATGCCGCTCCCTGCGGCCAGGCTTCGGCGCGATCTGTCCTCGCAGGAATCGGTGACGGCAGCGTAACCGGGAGATGAACACACGCTCACGCCGTCAGACCGTTCTCTGTGGCGTGCATCGGCTTTCGCCGTCCCGCGGTCCATGGCAAGATGGGGATAAGACGGAAGGCGGGAAACGAGAAGGAATCCTTGGTGGGTACCAGAGATTGCCCTCAGACTCGTGGCGACTTCAACTTAGCGAGTGCTACTGGCTAATCGAGCTCGCAACGGCCGAGAACACGTTGTTGGAATTCCCGCCAATCAAGCGGACCGTGCCGACCACAATGATCAGAATAACCGCCAGCATTACCGCGTATTCGGCAATGTCCTGACCTTGTTCTTCCAGCCAGATTTGATGGAACCAGCGCTGCAAAAGACTGCCTCCTAGAAGGGGCAATTCCCAGCAAACCAGACGTTCGCGCCCCCTCTCCGCCACCCTAATGCTAGGTCTCGAGCCCCGACCCCTGCAATGGCACGACCGTGCCATGTTCAACATATTGGCTTTAGGGGCAAAGACTGGTTGACCGCGAATAAAGCCAACTCCAGTCGGGTGGAAACTCCCAGCTTGTCAAAAATGTTGCTAAGGTGGTGCTTTACCGTGTCTTCGCTGATCTTGAAATACTCGGCGATTTCCTTATTGGAATAGCCAGCCACCACGGCCGAAACGATCTCCAACTCCCGCGGCGTGAGCCCGAACTTCTTCTGCCTGGCTTCTTCCCCGGACGACTGGATGAGGTTACGAAGATACTGCATGAGGTTAGAGATGCTCTCCCGCCCCACCCAGTATTCTCCAGCCATGACCGTGTGAATGCTCTTGAGCAGAAGCTGGGTGGCAGAGTCCTTCAGAACCACACCCCGTGCCCCCAGCTGCAGGGCCTCGACAATCTGGCTTTTCTCGGCCGCCGCCGTGAGCAGTATGACCCGGACCCCATTGGAGCCCGACCCTGCGCTCATCTCCCGCAAGGCTTCCAGCCCCGGGTGGCGGGGCATGGCTAGGTCGAGCAGCAGGATGTCGGGTCGCAGTTGACGAACCAGCTTGACGGCTTCGGCACCATCACAGGCTTCGCCCACCACCTTAAGATCCGGCTCGGTTTCGAGCAATCGCCGTAACCCATCCCGGAAAATGGGATGATCATCAGCGACCACGATGCGAATAGGATGCGATCTTCCTCTATCCATGAATTGCGCCTTGTTGCTGTGGTACCGTGATCTCCAAGCGGGAGCCACGGCCCGGATTAGATTCTATCGTGAGTTCGCCATCAATCAAACGCACGCGCTCCTTGATTACCAACGGTCCCTTGCCCGTGCTGTCCAGCTCGCCGTGTGATAAGCGTCCTGCGAAAGGAAAGCCGCGGCCATCGTCTTCGATCTCCATTCTCCAGGTGCCGTTCCTCGCGCCCAGACGAACCAAGACCCGCTGGGCCTGACTGTGTTTTCGAACGTTGACCAGCGCTTCTTGCACGATCCGCGCCACCTCGCGGCATACCGGTTGCGGCATATCCAGTTCCGTCAGCTCGGAGATGAAACGGGCAGTAATTCCCGTCTCGCGCTGGAAGCGGTCCACACTGTCGTGAATCAGGCCGAGCAGCCGCTTGGCATCAACGTCGAGAGTCTTCATCTGCTGCATCAGTTCGCGCAACTTGAGGACTTCCTCCCGCAGCAGACCCTGGATGCGGCCCAGCTCGGGCGTGACCAGATCCGGCCGGGTCGAAGATTGCCGGCGCAGCACGTCCACCTGCATTTCCACGGCGATCAACGATTGCACCGCTCCATCATGCAATTCCCGAGCGAAACGGGCACGCTCGACCGCCCCGGCTCGCAGGCGCAAGCGGCGCAGCAAGAGCACATTGTAAACCGCCGGCCCGACCTGGCGTACCAGCTCCAGTAAGAAGTGTAGCTCTTCTTCGGTTTCGTTGGTGAGGGCTGGATCGAGCAGGAAAAGCCGTCCCCGCCACTCCTGCCCGAAGTCGAAGGACACTACGACCGCGCTCTGAAAGCGATGGGACTGTGCAAAACGCTCGAGAAACTTCGAACTGGGGTGCTCGATGCGATTACCCCCTTCATCGATGGCGAGGACGGCGACGGGTCCCTGGGATTGGCCGTCTGCTTCGGCATAGCAAACCACCGCCTCGGTCTCGTGCAGGTAGATTTCACGATCCGCGGCCGTCGGCTCCAGCCAGCGAAAGGAGGCGACTCGCCTCTCCCCGCCGATTTCCGCGACAAACACGCGGCGGCTCATGGACTCGAGAGAGGCGATCAGGAGGTGCTTGGCCCCGTACATCAAGAACAGTTCGGAGGCAATCGCCTGTAAAGTCTTGGAGACTCCCGCCTCGACACTGGCTTTGCTCAGGGTTCGATTGATCACCGCCTTTTCAGCCCGCAGCTGCTTTTGTTGCTCGGCCAGATACCCCAAGAGGAAACCCAACACCAGCAAATACACGGAACGCATGAACAGGCTTTTGGGGTCGAAATAGGTGGCATCGTAGTGCAAGACGGGCCAATGGTAACGCTGGAGCAAATCGTTCATTCTCACAAACAGCCCGGAGCGGACGCTAAAGCTTTCGATCCAGAGCAATACGACGGCCGCGGCCGCGGTGCTCACGGTCTCCCACAAACCCCATCGGTAGGCGGCAGCCGCCAGCACAAACACAAAGAACACAAAGAAGGGGTTGCTGTCGCCAGCGGCGAAAAGGGAGATCAGAGCTGGCCAGATGATGTCGGCGCTGTGAACCAGCACCCGGAAGGCGGGGGTCGACTGCTGCCGCCAGCGCAAGAAAAAGATGATGATCATTCCTTGCGCGATATAGAAGGCCAGCAGACCAATCGCCCACAAGGAGAAGCGGATCTCCCCTGGATTCATCCAGATGGCCACCAGAGCGGAAACCGCCAGAAAAACTCTGGCCGAAGCTAGCCATCGTTCGACCCGGCGCACCTCGCCCGGTCCCAGGGGCGCTCGTAACCTCCAGAGGAATCGACCTCGAACTGGCAAAACTGCCAAGAGAATATGCCCCGCAGAATGCTGATGTCACGGATGATATTGATTTCTGAGTGCTAAGGGCAAGCAAAACTTTGGGTTGTAGCCTGCCCGGTGACCCTGAACCAGGGGTATGGTTTCGTTGCCTCTAGAAGATTACGGCAGTAACTTTCCCTCCTTCGGCGTACACCTACAATGAGACCACGTGTATGTCTCGTCGCTCGAAGCTCTGGATCCTCTTCGTCTCGAGCCTGGTATGCCTGCAAGTGGCAGCGTCGATCGCTGTGCGGGGCTTCGCCCTGGTCGTCATCAGCGACCTGACGCAGTTTGCCCTGACGCTCTCCGGCGCTTTGGCCCTGTGGCCGCGAGTTAAGGACAGCCGCGGCCGGGCCAGGATCTTCTGGGCGCTCATGATGTTCGGCGTGGGCATCTGGATGGTCTATCAGGGCTGTTGGTGTTATTTCGAAATAGTTCTGCGCCAGGAGGTGCCCAGTTTATTTGCCCCCGACGCCCTGCTTTTTCTCCATCTGGTTCCCATGATCGCCGCCCTGGCGATGCAACCTGATCGCGAGCAAGACGAGTGGAAGAGCCGGGTCGGCTCGCTCGATTTCTTGATGTTAGCCATCTGGTGGATCTATCTGTACTTGATTAGCCTGGTCCCCTGGTTCTACGTCCACCCCGACCCTAACATTTACCAGCACAATCTCAATATCGTCTATCTGGTCGAGAAGTTAGCCCTGCTCGGGGGTCTGGCCCTACTCTGGAGTCGCAGCTCCGGATATTGGAAGCGGGTGTACGCCCAGTGGTTTGGCTGCACTCTAGCCTATGGATTGAGTTCGTATCTGGCCAACTGGGCTATCGAGAGAGGAGTCTACTATACCGGCTGCGCCTACGACATCCCGCTCGCCGCCTCGATCGGCTGGGTGACCTGGATCGGGCTACGATCCGTGCCGAAAGCCGAGGAACCCGCACTCCTGCGCTCGGGGGAAGGGTACGGCGTGTGGGTGGCACGCTTGGGCATGATGGGGGTTCTCTCCCTACCCTTGTTTGCCGCCTGGTCGGTGTTCAATACCGAGGCCCCGCATCCCGTCCGCCGATTTCGCGTGATAGTGTCGCTGGCAACCATGTTGGTTTTGGGCGTCCTGGTGTTTTGCAAGCAACACCTGCTGGACCGCGAACTGCTGCGCCTGCTGAAAGCCACCCAGGAAGCTTTCGCCGATCTTCAGCGCCTCCAGGCGCAGCTGGTACAGGCGGAAAAACTCGCTTCCTTAGGCCAATTGGTAGGTGGTGCGGCCCACGAGTTAAATAATCCCTTAACCGCAATGCTGGGATATGTGGAGCTGCTGGCATCAACCTCCCTGAATGACGAGCAACGCCCTTGGCTGCAGAAGATCGAGCAGCAGGTGCGCCGAATTCGGACCCTGGTTTCGAGCCTGCTGAGTTTCGCCGTGCAGGTCCCGGCGGAAAAAGTTCCGCTCGATATCAATGCCCTAGTGCAAACTGCGGTCAAGCTGTACCCACCCCAACTCCATGGGGCTGCGATCCAAGTACACACCGACCTGGCCAGCAACTTGCCTCGCGTTCTGGCGGATTCGAATCAACTCTTGCAGGTCTGCTTGCACATCACCAACAACGCCCTCCACGCCATGGCGGAAAAGGGTGGGGTACTCGACGTATGCACGCGTGCCAAAGACGATGCTATCGTGATCGAGTTTTCTGACCGCGGCCCGGGTGTAAAGGACCCCAAGCGGGTGTTCGATCCCTTCTACACAACTCGGCCCGTAGGCCAGGGTGCCGGGCTCGGCCTGAGCGTTTGTTATGGCATCATTCGCGAGCACAACGGGCAAATCGTCTGTGAAAATCGCCCTCAGGGTGGAGCGACCTTCCGGATCGAATTGCCTATCATCATGAGATCCGCGCCGGCTCCACTCGAAGCGTCACCCTCGTCTCACGCCGAGCGAAACACGGCGGCGGCTCAGTAGCGAAACCCGTCGCTTCTTGTTCCCAGCAACGGTTCTCGATCTAGGCTCCGGGAGAGATACCGCCTGAGGGCTCGAGTGTGCGCTTGAGCTGCCCACAGGCGGCATAGATGTCACGTCCGCGAGGGCGCCGAAGGAAAGTCGGCACACCCGCCTCGATCAGAATCTTCTGAAAGGCAGAAACCCGCCCTGGCGGTGGAGTTTCGAGGGCGATCCCCGGTCCCGGGTTGAGCGCGATCAAGTTTACCTTGGAACGTGTGCCGCGGATCAGTTCGACCAATTCACGGGCGTTCGCTTCGGAATCGTTGATCTGGTTTAACAGCACATACTCGAAGGTGAGCCGCTCACGCACCCGCAGCGGGAACTCACGCGCCGCCCCCATCAACTTTTCCAGATTCCACTTGCGGTTGATGGGCATGAGCTGGTTGCGCAACTGGTCGTTCGGCGCATTCAGCGAAATTGCCAGTTTGGGACGCACTGGTTCGCGCCCAAAATCGTAGATTCGCGGCACGATGCCAGCCGTCGAAACCGTCATGCGTGACTCCGCCAGCCCTACTCCCTCCACTAGCAAGCGCACCGCCTTCAATAAATTGTCGTAGTTTAAGAATGGTTCTCCCATGCCCATAAAGACGAGATTGATGCGATCGAGAGGAAGCGAGACCTGCCGCTCCCGCAAAACCACTGAGATCTGGCCGACAATCTCTCCCGCGGTCAGATTCCGCTTTATGCCGAGCAAGGCCGTCAAGCAGAATTGGCAGTCCAGGGCGCAGCCAACTTGGCTGGATACGCAGATGGTGGCACCCCTTCGGTTGCTTGGCGCGGCTTCTTGCTCCCTCCCCGCTTCGCTGCCGTCCCCAGCCTCGCCGCCGTCTCCGTGCGGCATCCAAACGGTCTCTATGCTCTCGCCGTCAGCCAAGCCGATCAAGTATCGTAGCGTCCCGTCGCGCGAGCTAAACTTGCTCTCGATCTTCGGCAGGCCCAGCGAGAACCCTTCCTCGATTTGCTGGCGAAACCCTCGCGGCAGATTCGAGATCTCCTGCGGAGAATCCAAGCTCTGGCGATAAATTGCCTCAAACAGCTGCCGGCCCCGATAACCGGGCTCGCCGGCTTCCTCGGCTACGCGTGTAAGTTCATGAAGCGTAAGGCCTAAGAGCGCTGTTTTCGGTCTATCTGCCATGGTCTTGGCAATTCCTTATGAGCTTAGATTCTAGAACTGGCCGCCCGCAGCCCGAAAGTGGAACCGATCGCCTCACAAACGAGGCTTTCGAACCAACTCATTGGCAGGAAAGGATTAACGAACTTGGGCGAAGCACCGCGCGATGTGTAACAATGGTAGATCATCCGGGTGGGGCACCGACTTTAATCTTACTGGGTTAGCAAGAATGGTGGAAGAAATCCGCAATGTGCGGCGGCAAGTGTTGCCTCATGGGCTGACCGTGATCACCGAGCAAATGGAGCATCTTCGTTCGGTGTCGATTGGCATTTGGGTCAGAACCGGGTCGAGGAATGAGGATCCGCAGTGGAACGGCATCTCCCACTTCGTCGAGCACATGGTCTTCAAGGGCACAAAGCACCGTTCCGCCGAAGAGATTGCCCGGCAAGTGGATTCTATCGGCGGGAACATGGATGCCTTCACCGCGAAGGAGTGTGTCTGCTTCAACGTGAAAGTGCTCGATGAGCACCTCCCGATCGCCATGGATGTGCTGAGCGATTTGGTGCTCAATCCGGTGTTCAACATCCAGGACATCGCGCGGGAACGGGGCGTGATCCTCGAGGAAATCAAAATGGATGAGGACAGTCCGGATTACCTCGTCCACGAGATCTTCACCCAGAACTTTTGGAAAGATCATCCCTTAGGCAAGCCAATCTTAGGAACCAAAGATACGGTGAAGAGGTTTGAACGTGAGCCGGTAGTTGAGTTCTACCGCGAACGGTTTTCACCCGCGAATCTGATCATCAGCGCGGCAGGAAATCTAAAGCATGCCAGCTTCGTGGAATTGGTCAGCAAGCATTTTGAGCAAATGAGGTCGGTGAAAAACGGCTTTCACAGTCCGCAGCCGAAGATCGTGCCGCGCATTGTCATGCGCAATAAGAAGGCCCTCGAGCAGGTGCAGATCTGTGTGGGTGTCCCTTCTCACCCCATCGCCCATGACAGCCGCCATGCTTCCTACATCCTGAACACGCTGCTCGGTGGCGGCATGAGTTCGCGATTGTTCCAGAATATTCGCGAGCGGCAGGGCCTGGCCTATGCGATCTACAGTGATCTCAGTCCCTATCGGGACACGGGGTGTCTTTCCGTGTATGCCGGCACATCCCGAGAATCGGCCGGCAAGGTGGTGCAGTCGATCGTTTCCGAGTTTCGCAAGCTGAAGGCGGAACCGGTTCCCGAGGAAGAGCTGCGACGATCGAAGGATCAACTCAAAGGCAGCCTGATGCTGTCGCTCGAATCATCGACGGCGCGCATGTCGAACCTGGCCCGGCAGGAGATGTACTTCGATCGCTTCTACGGCATGGATGAATTACTGGAAAAGATTGAACGCGTCACGACCGAGGAACTGCAGCAGCTCGCAAACCAGTTCTTTCACACCGAATCGATCGCGGTCACCGTGCTCGGGAACCTCAATGGTCTGAAACTCAGCCGCGAACAGCTCACCTGCTGAAGGCGCTCGGGCCAATCTCCGGAACGGGCGTTCGATAATTCGGACCGTGCCAGTTGGTTGCGCTCCACTCCGAATCGTAAGCTGGCTAGGGAGACTGACTTGTCTCCTTATATCTGGGAAAGGACTTGAAGCTCACCTGGCGCGAGGTCGAAGAGACCTTCCTGTCGATCGAACGCGATTCGATGAGCGTGCCCTCGAGAACGTAGTAAGCCTCATCCTGCGGCGTCTTCCCCGGCCCGCGCGTCACGCGGCCTTTGAATTCAAACCAGACGCCGTGCACCACCTGGGTCACAAAACTGAGTTGTGTCCCGTCCAGTTTACCTTCCTTGAAAAACTGATTGAGAAAGACTCCGCGATCGCTTTCGTCATCTCCATAACGAGAGACAAAACCGGTCACGCGCCCTTGGTCTTCGACGGTGATTTGAACAAACTCTCCCTCGCGGAGAAACATGTACATCCCCGAATAATCTTCCGTTTGGCCTGGACCCGGACTGGTTTGGGGGAGAACCTGCGCGCTGCCCAACAGGAAGAGGGCGGCCAGTACCGCCGGTCGATTCATTTCGGTATTAGAACATGGAAATTCACCCCAAGAAAGCGACAGAGAGCGGGAGGACCCCGGCCGCCGGTTATAATGCAGGGAAGTTGGCCAGTTCCGACGTGAGCATGAAACTCGGGTCTCGATCAACCGACTCCGCGCCGAGCCTGCCGCAAGACGCCGGTGCCGGCCTACAATTGCTGATTACTCTCGATCCGTGGTATCGGGGTTTCCTGGACAATTGTTGTGAGCTGTTCGCGGCGCCCGCGTCCCCACCTCTTTCGTTGTCTTCCTCGGATGCCGCTTTTTGGCCGGATGTCTTCGTCCGGTCGCGTCTGCCTTGGCGTAGGTTCGCCGAGTCTGCGATTCTGCACAGCCTCTCCGTCCTCGCCCTCTGGGGTATTGGACGCCTGGCGCCGCCGAGGCTGTACCGGGCGACTCCGGTTGCTTTTTCCAGTGCGGATGTACTCCGCTACGAATTGTCGGAGTACCTGCCAACTCTCGATACCGGCATCCAAGACAATGCGCCGGCCGAGAAAGGGTCTCCGGCCAAGGCGCCTCAAGCCATCGTTTCGGTTCCGCCGAACTCTGAAAATCAGCGGCAGACCATCGTAGCCCCGCCAGCGCTCGAGTTGAAGCAAGACACTCCTCTGCCGAATATTGTCGCCTGGGCACAATCTGACCCGCGGATTCCTCCGGAAGCGACCGCTGCCCGGGTGTCGGAACTCAGACAGGCTGGTTTGCCATCCTCGGCGGTTGCGCCTCCACCCGAAGTCGTCCGCAACGGAATCGTGCCCGCCCCGGTCTTGTCCCAGGCCGTGATCGCGCCCGTACCGGAGATCACCTCGACCCTGCGGACGAGTGATGCCCCTACCGCCCCGCAAGCGGCAATCGTTGCGCCGCCTCCAAGCATCGAGATGTCATCGGTCGACCGCTGGCACGATATCAATATCGGTCGTACCCAGGTCATCTCCCCGGCGCCCCAGTTGCCGGTCGAGGCACAACGAGCCCTCCCGGCTATGGCGCAGGCCTCCCTGAATTCCACGACCACCGTAGTTCCACCTCCCCCGGGCGAAGCGGGCACGCCAATCTCAAGCCAGCATGGAAGGTTGATCGCGCTCAATGTGCTGCCGGCAGCGCCCGGGCCGGTAGAGGTGCCGAACGGTAACCGTCGAGGAACGTTTGCGGTGGATCCAGAAGGCAAAGCCAATGGCGCCGGTACGCCGAATATCCCGGATCAGCGGACCACTGTCGCACCGACAAAGGCCTTCGCTAGCGCATCCGGCCAGCGCCTCGCTGGTGTCCCGTCCGGACTGTTCGTGGGCCAGCACGCGAAACCTGAGTTGCCTTCGACGATCCCGGGAGAAACCGCTTCGGCCGGCAGCGGGTCCACCGACGGGGGATTGATGGCCAAAGCGTCGGTTCCGCGCCTGACTGCCACAGAACTCTCGGCCGATCAGCAGACTGAGGAAGAGCGGCAAGTCTTTGGCGGGCGGAGATCGTACGCCATGACTCTGAACGTGCCCAATCTGAACTCGGCGGGCGGCAGTTGGGTGATGCACTTTTCCGAACTCGAGGACGGTGAGCCCAAGGGGGATCTCGTCGCTCCCCTCGCCACGCGGACCGTGTCCCCGAAGTACCCGCTCGAACTGATGCGGGAGAATGTTGCGGGCACGGTACTGCTATCCGCGGTGATTTCAAGCGACGGACATGTTGGCCAGGTCACGGTTCTGAGTGGAACCAACGATCTTCTCAATGAGTACGCCCGCAATGCCCTGCTGGGATGGAGGTTCATGCCGGCCCTACGGAACGGAAAACCGGTGGCGTTACAGGCCGTGGTGAAAATCCCCTTCAGGCCCATCGCCAGAGCAGGATTCTGAGATCTCGGCCCCTGCATCCCAGACGAAGGAAGATCGCTTATTCTGCCAAGCCTGCCAAGGCCAAGACGGTAAGCAAGATTCGCTTAAGCCCGAGTTCACGTCCGCTGGCATCGAACCACTCCTGCAGAGTGTGAGCTCCGCCCCCCGCCCCGCCACCACCGATGGCGATGGCCTCGCGGCCTAACGACAAGGGAATATTTGCATCGGTAGACGCACGCTGGACTTGCGCCGCATTGCCCAAGTACGCATCCACCGCCCGAATCACTTTCATCAGACGCGCGCCCGGTTCTAGCTCGCCCGCCGGTCGATTGCCAATCGCAATCACCTCATGGCTCAAGCCGGAGGAACGTCGTTGGCTGGGATTGCGTCGCTGAGCATCTCCCGCTTCTTCCTCGATGGCCGATTCCAGAGCGCTGCGCAACGCAGCTTCCAAACGCTCCATCTCCGCCATCGACGTGGAACGGATGTCGACTCGCATACTGGCTGATTCGGGAATGGAGTTGACCGAGGTGCCGCCACGAATCACGCCCACGTTGAAGGTCGTTTTGGGAGTGGACGGAAGCGGGGTCTGGGCAAAACCGTGGAGAGTGCGAGCCAGCACCAGGATAGGATTGGGAGCGCCAAAGTCACTCCAGGAATGGCCGCCCGGGCCGCGCACGATGAGTTCGAAGCGCCGGCTGCCCAGCGCCTCGGCCACGATGGTATCGGAGCCGGCGCCGTCGAGAACGACGCTGTAGCGAATGGACTGCTTCCAACGCGGGACCGAGAAAATGTGGCGCATCCCACACAGGTTGCCTTCTCCCTCCTCGCCGACATTGCCCACGAACAGGATCGAGCCGTGGGGAAAAATCCTGCCCGCCCGGAGTACGGCCGCGATGGCTAAGAGGGCTGTGACTCCCGCCCCATTGTCGGAAACACCAGGGCCATATAAACGGTTGCCCATCCGGCGAAAGTTCAGCGGGGTGCCTGCCGGAAAAACCGTATCCAGGTGAGCGCTCAAGGCAACGAATTGCTTGTTGGTACCGGGCAGAATGCCGAATACGTTGCCCACCTCATCGGTGTGCGTCTCTTCCAGGTGCAACTCTTGAAAGCGTTCCTTCAGCCAGGTCGCGCGGGCGGCTTCTCCGAGGGGCGGAGCCGGTATGCGCGACAGCGCCAGCTGCCAGTCCGCCAATTGCGCCTCGTGAGAACGGAACCAGGCATAAGCAGAACGAACCTCAGCTCGTTCCGCCAAACGGGCGATTTCCTCCTGTGCGGGGGGCCCTGCAGACGGAGTGTCTTGGTGAAGGCTGGACGACATGGACTAAGGCTCATCTTACAACGTTATCTCCGAAGGCTGGAAATCTAAGGACATCGGTCGTCCGTCGGCAAAATCGATTGGTTGAAACCACCCCGGGCCTCGACCCCTAACCTCCTTTCTCGGCTGCGACGCAAGGGGTTGCAAGGCCAACTTTCCGCTTCGAATTTAGGTACACTATGGTTATGACAAGCGGTCGTGTTAGGGCGCTGCTGGTATTGCTGGTTGTGGCCTGTGGTCTGAGCCCGCGGTTCGCTTCAGCCGATGAAGGTCCTCTCGACACCTCCCAACCCAAGGGAATCACCCCGGAGGAGATCATCCAGCGCTTCTCGGCCAAAGAGAAGGAATTCAAGGAAGCGCTCGATCAATATGCCTATCGCGAGTCGGCCAAGCTGCAAACCCTCGACGGAGAGACGCCGGACGGTGAATTTCAGGAGACCTTCGACGTGAGTTTCGATGACCGGGGGCACCGGGTGAAGAACGTGGTGTTTGCGCCTCTGCCAAGCCTGTCGCGCATCAGTATGAGTCGCGAGGATTACGATGACCTGGAAAATGGCTTCCCCATGGTTCTAACCAGCGATGAGATCGGCCAATATAACGTGTTGTATGTGGGGCAGCAGCAGGAAGACGAACTGCACTGCTATGTCTTCGACATAGCACCCAAGCAGATTGAAAAGAACAAACGCTACTTCCAAGGCCGCATCTGGGTGGACGATCACGACTTTCAGATCGTGAAGACTTACGGGCAAATGGTTCCGGAAACCCGTGCCAAGAAAGGCAAAGGGAACGAGAACCTATTTCCCAAATTTACCACCTGGCGCCAGCAAATCGACGACAAATACTGGTTTCCTACCTATACGCGAGCCGATGACACTCTTCATTTCGCCACCGAAGACGTCAAGATCCGCATGGTCGTGAAGTACACGAATTACAAACGGTTCGGATCGAACGTAACCATTACTTACGAAGGCAAAGAAATTCCCAAAGATCAGCAGGGCAAACCGCAATCACCTCCTCCCCACTAACGGATCACCCGGGAGACGCATCGGAGTTGCCCATGCCGCTTTGTCGGCGTCACGGGCCGACCGAGCACGCCACTTCTAAGTATCCGTCGAATCTTTCGCGGGCCCGACTAACGCGCAGGCCGCGCCTGCACGCTGACGCCCTCGGCTTCGACCAGTTCCCTGAAATCAGCTGCTTGACCTCACCTGGGTTGCCCCTCTCGAGTCGACATTAGAAAGCTCCGAGAACAGAATGGAAGGTGACAACCTCTTAGTTGTCGCTCGCCCTGCCTCGGGCAACTGGGTCTTCGGAAGTGGTGCCAAGCATGAACGAACGCGACATTACCGTAGGACTGTCGGCTTCGCTTTCCGGCAGGTTCGCACTTCAAGGGCGGCAGGCGCTCCAGGGATGTCTCCTCTGGCAGTCCTACGTGAATCGTGAGGGCGGCATCGCCGTTGAGCGCGGGGAAAGGAGACCGGTACGTCTGGTTTGGTATGACGATGGCAGTCAAATCCGCAACGCGCGCAACAACCTTCTTCGTCTGATTCGAGAGGATCGGGTTGATGCTCTCTTGGGGCCGTATTCGAGCGTTCTGACAATAGCCGTCGCTGAGATAGCTGAAGAACACAAGAAAGTCTTGTGGAACCATGGTGGCGCCTCCGATGAAATCTCCGGGCGCGGCTGGAAGTACTTGGTCAATACGCCCACTCCGGCCAGTGATTACCTGCGTGCGCTCCCGCACTGGTTGGCGGCAACGGATTCCGGGATCAATCGTATTGCCGTCCTGTACTCAGAACCAGCAAGCTTTGCACGGCAGGTTGCGCGTGGAGTCGTCGAATCGGCTGCAATGGTCGGTCAATCCGTCGAGCTTGTCCCCATCGAGCCACCCGTCAGCAACCCGGCCAGCATCATTTCCGCCATTCTGGCTTGCGACCCGGAAGCTGTTGTCCTGGCAGCCCGCTTAGAGGACGAGCTGGCCATTATGCGAACTCGCCAACACTGGCCAGCCAGGGTCAGGGCTGTGGCCGCCGTTGCCGCCGGAATTCGGGCTTTCTCCACCGAATTGGGCCCAACGGCGGAGGGCGTTCTCGGGCCAAGCCAATGGGAACCGAGCGTGAACTTCCCGGAGATTCTAGGGCCCGGCTCCACTTGGTTCGTGCACAGTTTTCAGAAACAGTTTGGCGCTCTGCCCGATTACGTAGCAGCCGGAAGCTTTGCTAGCGGAGTGATTCTGGCGGAATGCATTCACCGTGTAAGGTGCACCGATAATGAAAGACTACGAGGTGCCGCCGGGGACTTGGACTGTCATACTCTTCACGGCCGATTTCGCATTGACCCCGGCAGCGGAAAACAGATCGGGCATCGCGTGCTGCTCATCCGCTGGCGCGAGAATCAGAAACAGATTCTCTCTTCCTGACGAAAAGAAACTCCGAGCAGGACTTCCGTGCGCTCGGTTGCCGCCGGGCCACGGGCGGTGCCTCACGATTATTGCCGAGGGATTAGGGTTCCACTCCCCCGGGGTCTTTCGCGCCTTTGTTTCGCGAGAGCTTGTGCCCGAGATCCAGGGCGAATTCTTGTAGCCAGTTCGAAATCGCTCCAAAGCCAGCCTGCGCCAGCACCGCGTAAGCACCATTCTGCCAGGGACTCTGGCTGCCCGGCCTCCAGGTCTTAGCGATCGCGCCCGCGCTAAACGCCGCCAGGTAGAGTGGTACCTGCGCCTTCTCCTCGGTTTCGGTGGAGTTGTACGTCACGAAGTTGCGCCACATTGCGTGTCGGGTCCGCGGCCAAAATCCCAGGCAGCGGCACAAGTCGTAGCGCGGTTCGTAGCCGAGAACAGCGTCTCCCGCCGAGGTCAGTGTGTTCTGAATGATGAACTGCCCGTAGCGCGAGCCAAAACGCTTTCCGTAACCGGCGAAACCGCCGCCCCATTCATAAGGTACGCCTCGAGCCTGGTCCATGCCGGCGGCGAACAGCCGCTTCAGATAACTGGCCCCCGTCAGATAGGTTTGTCGCACATAGACCTCACCGCGCTCCCGGTTGTCGAGAGGTTGCAGATTCCGATTGGCAGGAACATAGGCTCCCAAAAACCACTCGGCCGGAAGGTTCATAACCCGGTTGACTCCCGCCTCCACCTTCGCCACCGTCCCCTCCTCCGCCGGCTGGCTGGCACCCTGAGCATCCTTTGCCGAGGTGTCCGGTTTTTGTCCCTGCTGCCCGGACGGCTCTGGTGCATTCTTCGAGCAAGAATCTTGCGGGGCGCCTTGGCTGCCCTCCTCCTGCGCCAAGCACGTCCCAGCCATTAACAGTACGCCACTCAAAAACATGAACCCATAGCGACGGAGGGCAGCCACGTCCGGGCCTATCCTGGCTTTCCGGGTCACCATGAAGCCTCGACCCGTCGGCCCAAGCTACGGCCCGACATTCTCCAGGTTTCATCCAAATCCCGCTTCAAACCGCTCATAATTCTCCACTCGCGACAACCCAGACCGACGGAATATCGGGCCAAGCAGGCCTGTTCTTAGTCGTATGATGACATCGATGTCTATCGAGGCCACGCATATCCATAAGAAAGTTGCTTGCCCAAGTTGGTTCAGCCTGACGATTGGGGATTCCGTTTAGGTTCTGGTTCAATTCGGAGGCTTTCAGGACGCTGATTCGGCTTGCCCTCGAAAAGTCGAGTGGACTCTTCGGCGCAGGGTAGTTTTTCGGCAAGTAGGAGCCGAAATACCGAATTTCCCCTACATCGGATTGGGTGTCTGATCGAAGCCGCGGCGGACATGGGGAAGCCGCAATGGCATCGGTCGTTTTCAATCGTCTTATGCTACGGGACTAGGATGAGGGGGGTACCAACTGAATCGCCCATCTAGGCTGATATCAATCGAAAGAGTGTCCTGCGTCTTCGCGCTTCCCATTCCTCGCGGGTGAGTTCAATTAGGTTGGCGTGGGTGACAAAACCTGGCTTGCGAAAATCCCTGCCGACGCTTGCTATGGTCCAGAATGGACTGCCTTTGGAGAGGGTGCCGGCCACTTTTCGAGCCGTTACTTCTTCCCAGAACTCGCCCGTACACTCTGCCCGCTGGTGAAGGAAAAGCCACCACAGGTCTTCATCGCTCATGATTCTCAGTTTCAGACGAAGACGGCACGCTTCAGGCCGTCTGATATTCATTCCTGACCTCCGAAGGGCTGATAGTTTGGATCCCCCAAGAACAGAATCGTGTATGGACAGTGCCAATCACGGCGGCCGCTTCCTACGGTGAAGCGTAATTGCGACAGGCTTGAGTAATTCATTGATGTGTGATCATTGTGCGAGCGAACTGGCGGTAGCGGAAAAGGCGTTATTGGCATTTCCTCCGATCAGGCGAACCGTAGCAACAACCAGCACCAAAATGACTGCTAGCATCACCGCATATTCGGCGATGTCCTGCCCCTCCTCTTGAAACCACAGCCGATATAAGAGTGCGAGCATGGCGTACCTCCTACAAGATTGAGACCGCTAACATAACTAAGGATGGGCGACAGCTGTGTGAGACCCGCGCGTGTGAGCGAAATGCTGGCGCTCAGCCCGAGTGTGCAAGCGATTCTGCGCTCGCCGCTTCAACTTTGTCAAGTGAGCGTGCCCGGTTGTCCGCCCTGCTTTTCCACGTTCGGCAAACAGAGCTCTCGTCTACTCCCGCCGAGCCGTTGCGAAGGCGAAAACCGCGCTGAACTCATCTGAGTTGCACCAGTATTGGGACATGACATGGTGCTTGGATCCCTCGCCGACCAGCCGGCGTGGCCCGTCGAAGAGCGCGTTCATGCGACTTCCCTTCCCCGTCAGGCTTGATTCTAGTGCTTACCCTGTTCTCCGCAAAGCGAGGACCCTGAGGCCATCGTTGATTATTGATCGCAATCTTAGGGGGGCGCTATGAAGGTCTGCGCGTTACTTTCTTGGCATTCACTTGCACCGCTCTTAGTGCCATGGCGGAGGACGCGAGGGCGCTCGCCGGAATCACTGGCGCTCGGTTCGCACCTGGCATGGTGGTCGAGTCGGAGGCAAGGCTAGCCCCTTTTCGAGTATAGCCTCGCACAACGATCACCGATCAGCCGGATCGTAGCTTCGCCCGCACCAGTCGTTAGACGCTGCGACTGGCGATTCCATACAGGATTAGGTCACCGTCGATTCCCGAGCATCTGAAAAGCACAGCAGGGTTGAAACTTGAAGGGCCCGAGGTACGAGTGCGGTTCGCTTCCGCCCGCTGGACGGACAGCCTATCAGGCCGCCTTCTTGTGGTTGGCCCTCCACAGTTTCCATCGTTCCCGTTGGGCGGCTGCGATCTTCCTTCGGGCAGCTGCGGACAGGATGGGTCTAGGGCTCGCGGTCCCCGCTTGTACATTGCCTCTTTTTGCCCATCGTGCTTTTTGGGCAGCACTCATCTTCCTGCGGGCCGTGGTCGAAACAGAGCGCCTTGGTTTGGTCGCGAAACGTCCGCCGTTCAACTTACCCAGAACAGAAAGAGTCGCATCCACGTGCCTGAGTTGGTCTACCAACTTCACTCTCTCTGCTCTCAATTGGGAAACTAAAGATGCCAAGCCCTTGAAATTTGCCATTGCTTTCCCCTCGGGAAAAGATGTTAGCAGGATTGTGCAGAATTGCACAGCCACCGTCGTCGCCTCTCTCCAGCAACCGTGCTCCGGTCGGCGAGTTGTCGTTCTGCCGCTTGAGACGCCTGCCACAGACATTTCCTTTCGCCGTGTCTTGAGACTCCATTCCGCGATCGAACGAGGTATCAAGCAAGCTCCTACCCCAAAAGGGCCATTCGAGCCGCGGAAAAACTGTGGCAAAGTTATTGCATGGAGGGAAACGAACTCATGGAGGAAAAGCATTCGGTAAGAATCAATGCCACAACGTACCGGAAACTGATGACGATTGCAGACGCGACGAACCATCCCGTCGCAAGCGTGATCGACTATGCCCTGAATGATTGGGCCGACAGCGTCAGTGAGGTGTGGGCAGAACACCCGCCGGAGCAACCACGCGTGCGCTACATTATGTAGTTTCGGGAAGATGGTTGCCGCCGGCAGGAAGAACCGAACCCTGTAGTTCAGCTCTCGCGGCATGCCGTCGACTTCGGCAGAGGCTCTTCCCGGCAGGGATGCTGCTTTCCGTTCATCCGTCCGATTCTTCCGCGGCCGTTTCCTTTCTTCACCCTCCCTGGCGGTCGCCTGAACTCTTCGAGAAACCGACGCAGCCTCCGCAACGGGATACTGCGCTCCCACCCAGTTTTCATGCATGATCAGAGAAACCCTAGCGTCTGGGAACCGCACGGTTCGCTGGCATCGATAGGGGCGACAAGGGAAGCCGGCGGCCTCCGCAGTGCCTGATAGCCGCAATAGATGGACGGGACATTTTTCCCGGAAAAAGCATTTCCTTCCCGGCGGGCCAAGGTAGGCTGAAGTTGATCGAGGCGAAGGGTATGAGACACAATACCGACCACCGGACAGGGGATTCCCCAACCGCCGACGTTATGGCGGTTGGTACATGAGCCAGACATGCGCGACATCGCTGCCGGACTAACCAGGATTCAGAAGAACGCGAAACAACTTGCCTGAGAGGGACAGGCCGAACTCACGACCATGCTCGAGCGATTCTCATACCGGGGCTGGAACAATGCGTACAAGCTGTCGAATGGCATCGTCGACTTGGTGATAACCGCCGATGTCGGTCCACGAATTGTCTTCTTCGGCTTTCGCGACAGGGAGAATGTGCTGCATGAGGTTGCGCAAGATGCGGGGAAGACTGGAGGGTCAGAGTTCCGTCTCTACGGAGGGCATCGCCTATGGGTTTCACCCGAGGTGGAAAGAACGTATTATCCCGACAACGCTCCAGTCGCGGTTACGCAACACGGGCATGCCACTCGCTTCACGGCGCAGCGAGAGAAGTTGCCACCGGGCACCAATCTCGAGAAGGAACTGGAAGTTGAGCTGGCGGCTGCGGACTCCGAGGTGCGGATCACACACCGCATACGGAATAGCGATCGACATCCCACCAGGCTCGCTCCCTGGTCGCCCACAATGATGGGAGCGGGGGGACGCGTGATCCTGCCGCTTTCCCCCAGGATTGCGATGGACAACGATCACCTGCTGCCGGTGGGATTACTAGCCCTCTGGTCTTACACCGACCTTGCCGACCCTCGCTGGGTACTGGGCACCGCCTATCTTCAGCTGCGGCAACTGGCAGATCCCCCGGGCCGTTTCCGAGAGCAAATGGGAGGGATCTACAACACGGCTGGCTGGGGAGCGTATTTCCGACGGGGTTGCCTTTTCGTGAAGTACGCCGCGGTCATCAGCGGTGCGCAATATCCCGATTATGGCTGCAATTTCGAGGTGTTCACCAACCCCGACTTCATCGAACTGGAAACGCTGGGGCCTCTGGTTGAACTGCGACCGGGAGAAGTCGTCGAACACGTCGAGCGCTGGCGGCTGTTTGCCGGCGTACCCGAGGGAGAGAACGATGCCTGGATTGACTCGGCGGTGGTTCCACGGGTGGAGCAAACGGCGCCTGGGTAAACCACTGCCCTACTTCGAAACTTTCTAAAGGCGTGCCGGGCACCGGCTCCAGGATGTGAGTCTCAATTGAGGTCTTCTCCATGAATTTGCGAGCAGCTGTGATTGGTGCCGGTTTCGTGGGAAGGGCGCATATTGAAGCCCTGCGGCGGCTGGCCATCCCCATCCAGGGCGTGCTGGGAAGTTCTCCCGCCCGGACCGAGGAGGCGTGTCGTTCGCTGGGAATCGCACGCGCCTACCGCTCGATGGACGAACTGGCGAGCGACGGGTCTGTGGATGTCGTGCACGTCTGCACCCCCAACCACCTTCATTTTGCGGAGGCGGAATTGGCTCTGCGAGCCGGGAAGCATGTGATGTGCGAAAAGCCGTTGGCCATGAATACCGGAGAAACCGCCCTGTTGGTACAGTTGGCGCGGGAACGGGGGAGAGTGGGAGCGGTGACCTACAATTCCCGCTACTACCCGCTTTGCCAGGAAGCACACGCGTTGGTGAAGCAGGGTACGATCGGCGAGCCCCGGATCGCACACGGTGCGTACTTGCAGGATTGGCTGTTTTATCCCAATGACTGGAACTGGCGTTTGGAACCCGCGTTAGGAGGGACGATGCGGGCCGTGGCGGACATCGGCACGCACTGGCTGGACTTGATCGTCTGGATCACGGGCCGCAACTTGACGGAGCTCTGCGCCGATCTAGCCACGGTCATTCCCGTGCGGCAACGCCCCACGGGGCCGGTTGAAACCTTCCAGAAGGCCGCTGATGCGGCGAGCGAACCCGTGCGGATGACCACAGACGATTATGCTTCCATCCTGCTGCACTTCGAGGGAAACTTGCGAGGGGTGCTGACCGTATCGCAGGTGAGTGCCGGGCGCAAGAATCGAATGTGGTTTGAGATCGATGGCTCGGAAGGCTCGCTCGCGTGGGACGAAGAGCAACCCAATGTCCTCTGGATCGGCAGCCGCCAAGAAGCCAATCGCTGGCTGATCAAGGATCCCTCGCTCATGACCCCTCAGGCTCGCGCCTATGCGCGATATCCCGCTGGACATGCCGAAGGATATCCCGACACCTTCCTGCAGTTTTTTAGGGATTTCTATGGCCATATCGCCGCCGGCGATTTCCAGGTGCGGCCTACCTTCCCCACCTTTGAGACGGGCCATGATGGCGTCAAACTGTGCGAGCTCGTTGGCTTGAGCGCGAAGCAACGACGGTGGGTGCAGGTCCCCGGTTCATAGGATCAGCTACAGCGTTAGGATCGATCTCAGGGGTATCGATCAGGTTCACCCCAAAGAATCCCTCAGGCTGCCCGAGAGCGGCGGGTGAAACTCGCAAGCTCCGAACGTGACCGCAAGATCTGCAATATGTGTGCCCGAGTTACGATTCCCGAGATCTGGCCGTCCGACATGACGGGAAGTTGATGAACGTCTTCCCGGCCCATGGTCTCCAGGGCCTCTGCGGCGGGCATGTCGGGCGAGACGAAATGAATCTTATTCGCCTCGCGCATGACGTCGCCGACTCGACGCATCCGCCAAGTCTGGGGATCGATTTCGCGGATCTCATGGGGGGTTATCAGCCCGACCATGCGGCCATTTTCAACCACCAGAAAGCATCGCCGGCCGGAACGCAGCAATTGTTCGTGGACGAACTCCTCGAGCGAGATATTAGGATCCACGGTCGGGTAGTCGCTAGACATGACGTCCTTCACGCGTAGACCACGGAGAAGGTCGCCTGTCTGGACCTGTAGGTAGGTAGCGCCCGCCGCTTGTAAAAGGAACCAACCGATAAAGGCAATCCACAGTCCGCTAAGCCCCGACCCCTGAAAGTATTGAAGAATTCCGATACCAATAAATATGACCGCGATCCCCTGGCCGATGCGGGCCGCCAAGCGGGTCGCACGCGCTCCATCACCCAGACTCCACCATAGAACCGCTCGCAGTACGCGCCCACCATCCAGGGGAAAACCCGGAATCATGTTGAAGGCGCAGAGGGCCAGATTGATGCGGCCAAGCCAGACCAGAAGGGCGGTTCCCGGCGTTGCCGGGGACGTCGCCGGTACCCATCCGGATAACCGGGCGAACCCAAGCAGGATTAGGCCCAAAATCCCGCTGGTGATCGGGCCGACAATGGCCATCCAGAACTCCGTCTTGGCGTCGGAAGCTTCTTTCTCAATCTGGGCTACACCTCCGAGCATGAACAAAGTGATTTTGTGAATGGGCAGCCCGCGCGCTTTCGCTACCACCGCGTGCGACAGCTCGTGGGCGAGGAGGCAAGCGAAGAACAGCACGCCCGTGATGATGGAAATAGTCCAAACCAGGGGTTCACTCCAGTCACGATTCTCGTGATGGAACTGCGCCGCCAGTGAAAATGTGATGAGCAGCGCGATCACAAGCCAGCTATAATGCAGCCCGAGTTCCACACCGAATACGGTGCCAATTTTGATCTGGGATTTCATATCGTTGACTCCCGCATCCCTCTGGGCAGATCAGACTCACCCGATTCCAGGCAACCGAACATGTTACCCCCTTCGACAGGGTGCTAGCCCAGTGCGTCTTCGAAGGCGCGTTCGACCCCGACTCGAGGGAGGTCACCCCGAGCGTTAAGTGGTGCCGTGCGCGGAATACGTTCTGTCGAGGGTTTAGATGGCGAAAGCGGATCGATGAGTTGGGAAAATCGCTCATGAATGCTCTTTTCCGAGGGGCCAGGGCCCTCCTCGCAGAAGGTCTTGGCCTCCGCTCAAGGCCTGGACCGCGGGTTGGGGGGCGCACTTCGGTCCCGCTGGGGTGAGCTGCCATAGGGAGATGGAGAGGTCTGGCAAACGGAATCACTCTGGCGAATCACGTAAAATTGCCTCTTCGGCCGGACGCTTAGGCAAGCGACATTAGGACACGATCCTGTGACAGGAGCACCGTTATGTCGAGTGGTCCCGGGGAAATCATGGCGATGGCATGGTTACTGGCTCTGCTGACACTTTCGACTTCGCACCCACTGCTCGGGGCAACCGCGAGCGAGGCGGCCAAGAGCGAAGCGAGTTCTGATTGGAGCAGACTGGTGGACGGCTTCTTCGACCAATATTTCAAATTGAACCCCACGCAAGGTACGTCCGCGGGCTTCCATCAGTACGACTCGGATTTGGAAGACTACTCGCGCAGCGGTATCGATCGTGAAATCGCGTTTGCGCACGACTATCTCGGTCGCCTGAAGAAGTTTGACAGCAGCGTACTGCCCTTGGAGGAGCGTCAGGACTACCAGTTGGTCACCAACAACCTGCAGTCGACGCTGCTCGAACTGCAGGAGATCCGAAGTTGGGAAAAGAACCCGGACCGTTATTCCAGTGGCCTTACACAAAGCGCCTTCGTGATTATGTCGCGCAAGTTCGCGCCTCCGGACAAGCGATTGCGATCCTTGATCGATCGCGAGAAGGCCATGCCCGGAGTCCTTGTGGCCGCGAAGCAGAATCTTAAGAACCCGCCTCGGATCTACATGGAAGTGGCCATTCAGCAACTGCCGGGGATTGTTAGCTTCTTCCAAAAGGATGTGCCCGAAGCCTTCCATGACGTCACCGACCAGCAATTGCTGTCTGACTTTCGCAGCAGCAACACGGCGGTCATTGCGGCGCTCGAGGATTACGAAAAATTTCTGAAGGAAACTCTACTTCCCCGGTCCCAGGGCGACTTCCGGATTGGCGCTGAAAATTATCGCAAGAAGCTGTTGTACGACGAAATGGTGGATGTCCCAACGGATCGGTTGCTGCAGATTGGCTATGATGATCTTCGACGAAATCAACAGTGGTTTAAGAAGGTCGCCGGTCAACTCGACCCCAAGAAAACGCCGGACCAGATCAGAACGGAACTTCAGCAGGACCATCCCGCGCCCGACCAGTTGCTACAGACCTTCCGGGACGATTTGACGGGCATTCGCCAATACATCGTGGACAGGCAAATTGTAACCATTCCATCCCCCGTGCCGCCCATGCTGCAAGAAACTCCTCCTTTTGCCCGGGCGTTGACCTTCGCTTCGATGGACACCCCCGGACCGTACGAAACTGTTGCCAAGGAGGCTTTCTTTAATGTCACTCTGCCGGAGCAGGACTGGCCGAAAGCCAGCACAGAATCCTTCATGGGGCAATTCAACCGCGCGACGATGATCGCTGTGGCCGTCCATGAGGTGTACCCCGGACACTATGTGCAGTTCTTGTGGGTTCCCTCGGCGCCTGCCAAGGTTCGAAAGTTGTTAGGCTGTGGTTCAAACGCCGAGGGCTGGGCGCATTACAGCGAGCAGATGATGCTCGACGAAGGATACGGGAAGGGGGACCCCAGGCTCCGCCTTGGCCAGCTGCTCGATGCACTATTGCGGGATGCCCGTTACATCGTCGGAATCTCCATGCACACGGGCAAAATGACGTTTGGCGAAGCGGTGCAATTTTTCCAGACGGAAGGCTATCAAACCCAATCCGTCGCGGAAGTCGAAACCAAGCGGGGTACCAGCGATCCCACTTATCTTGTCTATACCCTCGGAAAGCTCGAGATTATGAACCTTCGCGAGGACTACCAGCGGAAAATGAAGGACCGCTTCAGCCTGCAAGAGTTCCACGACACATTTCTCCGCCAAGGCTTTCCCCCGGTGAAGATCGTCCGGGCGACCATGCTGGGAGATGACAGCCCCACTCTTTGATCAACTTCTTGGGAGGTCGAGTGTTGGTCTCAGTTTAGAGGCTTTGGGCCGATTGACCGTGGAATGGCAGGAACTTTGATGTGTTCGCCATACGCCCAGACCTCGACCACGAGGGTTCTTCGATACGGCACTCGAGTTCGACGTCGGAATCAGCGATCGCCAGCAACGGCGGCTCCGCACTTGGCGAGGTGTTACCTTGCAACGGCTGCGCAACAAGACGAAGTGCGCGGGTTGAATTCTTTCATCTTTCGCTGGGCACGGTGGTTCCTTCGTGTTTATCCTTTTTGGGGAGACGAACATGCGTCATGTCTTTCGACCCTTAGCCTTCTTCTTCCTTGTTGCCTCCCTGATGGCACAATCGAAGCACTCTTCGGACAAGATCGGGGCTTCGGCCGTGTGGCAGATGCCACCGCAGTTTATGACGACAGCCCGCACGGTCTGCGACCAAACACCGTCCAACAACTATGGCGCATGCGTGATCGGCCAGATGGCGAAAGCCGGCGCCCCGCCCGACGCCGTACGCTTTAGCCGAGAACTCTACCGGGAAAGTCATGGTGAGTTTGGCGTCATGACCGGGTTCCAGGAGGAAGGCCCGGTTGCCTTTGCCTTTATTACCTATCCCTTGCGCGCCAATACAAACTATGGTCTTTTGCTGGTCAACGGAGACCCGCGAATCGTGAATGTCGAAGATCTTAAGTTGCTCGACGTCAAAACCATGAAACAGAGCGGCCAGTTTCAGGACCTCAAAGGGCAATTCCCCAACGTTGACGTGTGGCCGGGAGATCGGGACGGAAAAACATGGCCCAACTCACAGCCAGGACCCAATGGTGGAATACAGTTCACAGTGGGCTATCCGTTGCGCAACGGCTGTCACGCTTGCGCGAGTGCGGGATCGGCCATCTTCAACTGGGATTTTGACGCCAAAGGAAAGTTTCTTGGAACGGCGTTTCAGGGACTGATCGGCCCGCCGCTACAACCGTGATGCGGCTTTTGCCTGCCAGCCGGGGGCCGCGATTGCCATCCCCGTCGGAGTGTGAGCCAGTTCCTCAGGCCTAGATCGGTTTAGATTTATTTTCTTGTGGATCCAGCCCGCTAAACTATAATGCGCTCGAAGGAGCTAGCCGTGACGCGCCAATTGTGTCTTGCCATCGTGTTATCCCTCGTGGGCTCCGGGCTTGCGCAACAGTCACCTCCCGCAGAACATTCGTCGCATGCTGCAAGCCATGCCGCACCTTCCGCAGACGAGGTCTGGAACAGTCTCATGTCCGGCAACGGTCGCTTCGTGGCTGGTAAGCCGCAAACGCACGCGCTGGTCGCTCTTCGCCACCAACTTGCTTCCGGGCAATCTCCCAAAGCGATCGTTCTCGCTTGTTCCGACAGCCGGGTTGGTCCCGAGTTAATCTTCGATCAAAGTCTGGGAGATCTCTTTGTGGTGCGTACTGCGGGAAACGTGGCGGACGCAGTGGCGCTCGGGAGCATCGAGTATGCGGTGGATCACCTGCATAGTCCCCTGCTGATCGTACTTGGACATCAGGCGTGCGGCGCCGTGTCGGCTGCATGTTCTGGCGAAAAGATGCCGAGCAGTAACCTGGATGCCATCGTAGAGAGGATTAATCCAGCCGTGAACCAGGCAAAAACTTATGCCAAGGGGAACGATCTCATCGAGTCAGCAGTCAAGGAAAACGTGCATCAGAGCGCGAAGGATGTACTGGCAAACAGCGAGATCATTCGCACGGCCGTGAAGTCGGGCAAGCTAAGCGTGATCCAGGCAGAATACGAACTGGACAGTGGAAAAGTGGTTCGCCTCAATAGTCCTGCGAGTAGTCAGAATTAGTGAATCGTCGCCTGCATTTCCAATGCTAGCAAGCCGCGGATGATGGCCTCCTCCTTACCGAAGGTGTGACGGCCAGACGGGAAGTGTCTGCCGTCTCCACCACGTGGACCAAGTAATACGTCGGGGAAAGCCAACTTTGTTGCCATGCCCTTCCCCGGATTGCCTTCAGCATCGCCGCAAGGTCTGGAGCTTACTCTGCTATGATCCTCAGGCGAGGGGGATCCATGGCGAGACTATCAGCGGCAGTAGTAGCGTTGAGAAAGGAGCGTCAACGCACAACGAAGCAGATCGAGCAAATCGACGCCGCGCTTGCGGCTTTGGGGAGCTTGGGCAGTGGAGGCCGGAGGCGCGCAAAGCGTCGCACGCTGTCGGCGGCTGCGCGACGGAAGATAGCAGCGGCTCAGCGAGCGCGATGGGCGAAAGTTAGAGCGAAGAAAGCAGCTTAGCAAGGCATCCACGCGAGACCATCGTGAGCGACGAACTTATCTCTCATCGCGGAACCAGCATGGTTCGTCGATTGCGTCTTGCTCCCGGCGAGGCTATGCCGTGGCATCGCGATCCTTTTCATCGGATCGCGGTGATAGTGGGCGGCGACCTCCTCTCGATTGAATACCAGGAAGGCGGAGCCAGCCATCTCCTGCGGATTGCGCCAGGACAAGTTGAGTGGGAGGAACCCACCGAGCGCGTTCACCGCGCTCTGAATGTCGGCCAGCAACCTTACGAGCAGATCACGGTCTTCCTGCTGGCTCGTCCCGATGCGGAACCGCAGCCATCCGAGGAGTAGGCATAGTCACTCGAAAGATGCGAGAATGTCGGCGCCGGGAGGCAGAAGAAACCGGCTGAAGCTTACCTTGGCAGCGATGGACTTCGTTTGGTAAAGTTTGGCAGCCGGACGCCGTGTCAGGTGTTCGCTAGGCAGGAGGCGTTGTGCACATCGACTTGTTTCGCATGGAAAGAACGCAGTGTCTGTATGAAAACGAGGTTGAATATAACCTGTCAGAAAGTGGTGTTCGCCCCCTGCGTGTGGACGAGTTATTCGAAGGAGAGGATCCAGCCCGCTTTCTTTCCCAAGCCCTGAAATATCCCGAGTCCAATGGATCGCCGGAACTGCGCGAGCGGATTGCCCAGTTCCACGGAGCCACCGCCGAGCAGGTATTAGTAACCAACGGCGGTTCGGAGGCCAACTATACAGCTCTCTGGGGCCTGCTGGAAAAAGGGGACCGGACTGCAGTCATGCTGCCCAATTATCTGCAAACCTGGGGGCTTGCGCGCGCCTACGGCAATGCGGCAGACGCCTTTCACCTGGCCGAGCATCAGGAGAATGGCAGCAGGCGATGGGCACTTGATGTCGAGAGCCTGAGGCGTGCAGTCACCCGCAAGACACGCCTGATTGTAGTCACCAACCCCAATAACCCGACGGGCGCCGTTCTTACGGAATCCGAAATGGACGAGATTATTCGCGCTGCCCGCCGGGTCAATGCCTGGGTGCTCGCCGATGAGATCTACCGAGGGGCGGAAGTAGCTGGCCCCCTCTCGCCGACTTTCTGGGGACGTTACGACAAATTGCTTCTTACTTCGGGTCTTTCCAAGGCCTTCGGTCTACCGGGTCTGCGGATCGGATGGATCGTTGGACCTGCGAAGACCGTAGCTAAACTTAGTCAATACAGGGACTACACGACGCTCACGCCGACCTACCTCTCCGACCGTCTTGCCCGCATCGTCATGGAGCCAGCCCGTCGGGAAACGATCCTCGAGCGAACCCGGAATATTATCCGAGAGCATCTCCCACGTGTCGAGAGCTGGATCCACAGTCATGACGACATCTTTACCTATATCCCGCCCGTGGCCGGTGCCATTGCTTTCTTTCGCTACAAGCTTCCCATCGCATCTTCGGCCCTTTTTGACAAGCTGCGGGTCGAACAATCGGTGCTCATCACTCCGGGAGATCATTTTGGCACGGGGAAATCTATCCGCGTGGGTTACGGATACGACATCGAATACACTCTGAAGGGGTTGGCACGCGTCGACATCACCCTCCAACAGCTCTCCCAAAAAAGCGCCCCGTCACGGGCGCTGCGTTCGGTGAAGTCGCGGCGCGGAGCAGCCTAGGGGTCCTGCTCACAGCGAAAGCCGTTCTCCTTTCCCGTCCTGGAGCGCGCGCTCCAGCACTAGCGACGCCGCGGCTATGTCTTGCACGCCGACTCCGGTCAGGTCGCAGACGATGATCTCATTGTCGGAAGTTCTGCCGGGCTTGAGTCCCGCCGTAATCTGTCCTAGTTCGGCGGTCACTTTCTCTGTGGAGATTACTCCCTTTTCTACTGCGTGATGGATTTCTCCCAAACGGAGGCATTGTGGCAAACTGTCGGCCACGATGCGGTCTGCCCGGCCTAGCACCTCCACCTCCAGCTCTTGCTTGTCCGGGCCGTCGGATCCAACGGCGATCACCAGCGCTCCGGCGGCGATCCAGTCAGCCTGTACCAAGGGCTCACGGCTGGCCGTCACCGTGAACACCACATCGGCTCCCTTGACAGCTTCATGGACAGAAGAGGCCAGCACGAATCGCAAATCCGTGGCTGGACGGGAGAGATCCTCGATGCAGGCGGCGGCTTTTTCCTCATGTCGTCCCCAAACCCGGACTTCCCGGACCTTTCTGACAAGCCCGAGGGAGCGGATCTGGTAGCGCGCCTGGGCGCCGGAGCCAACCACGGCAACGGTTTCGACCGTGGCTCGCGCCAGGTGTTTCGCGGCCACGGCGCCCGCCGCCCCCGTGCGCAGATCTGTAATGTATCCGTTATCGAGGAGCAGGGCCGCTACCGCCCCGGTCTCTGCGTCAAACACCAGCACCATTCCATCACTCGCGGGAAGACCACGCCGCGTGTTGTCCGTGAATCCTGACGCTATCTTGACGGCATAGTAAGGACCAGCGTGCAGATACCCGGCCTTCACATGCACTTCGCCGCGGTGTTCAGGAACCTCGAGGTTGATCACGGCTGGCAGTTCGGCCTGACCCCGGGCGTAAGCGCTGAACGCGGCTTCAACCGCCTGCAGACATCGCTCAGGATCGAGCAGGGAACGGATTTCAGGCTCTCTAAGAACGAGCGCTTGCCGGCGGTTCATCCGGGCTAGAGGTTACCACGCTACCCTGTGCACCTGCACGCAGTGAGCCACACGATTGCCGCCTTACTAGTCTTCAGTTTTGCGGCGACGTAAATGGAGGTCACCAAGTCAGCTGATGCCGAAGCCAGCGTAACGGCGTGACCGAAGACCGTGAGATCGATGGGCCTGCAGAGAATCCATTTCCGCGTTACAGTGGATCCCATCACACTTGAGCTAACCGCCCAGCGCTCGAATACGAGCTTGAGTTAATCAAGGGCATAATCACCGATACCCTAGCGGCCCGCGACGAGGTAAGATATGCGCCGAGCTTTCTAGGCCCACAAGATGTCCGGCATCGTGCGCGCGAACGATCGCTGGCCAAGGAGGACGAATATGATCAGCCTTTTGTGGGAGTGCATTATCGGACTGGTAGTGGGTGCCGTAGCAAAGTTGCTCATGCCAGGAAA